>Ga0114966_10004622_pt1 | contig 11828 bp, 10 predicted proteins | sample M_130207_XF_Meta_FD_87029 | JGI IMG/M metagenome (GOLD analysis project Ga0114966, IMG submission 87029) | Freshwater microbial communities from Lake Montjoie, Canada to study carbon cycling - M_130207_XF_MetaG | ecosystem: Environmental > Aquatic > Freshwater > Lake | place: Lake Montjoie...
CGGAGGCCGGGGGGGAGAGAGCGAAGGCGTCGGGACGGTGGGTGTCGGCGCGTTGGGGCGTGCCGACGCGGTCGGAGCCGACGACGGCGACGGCGCGGGCGAGGGATTCGGAAAACCCGTGGGGATCGCGGAGGGTGGAGTCGAAGAGACCGTGTTGGCGGACGAGTGGGCGCACGGGGGTGACGTGCAGGTGGAGGGCGGCGATGGGCGAGGGCGTGTGGAGCGATTCGAGATGCGTGTGCAGGGCGCGGAAGAGGAGATCGGGGGCTGCGGAAGGTTCGGGCAGGCGGAAGGTGCGGGTGTGCGTGGACTCGTCGGCGAGGGTGAGCGCGAGGGAGAGTTCCTCGGCGACGAAGCCGGCGGCGGTTAACTCGAGGGTGAGGCGGTCGATGAGGCGGCGTAAAATGAAGAGCAGCGGTTCGAGGGTTTCGACGGCGTCTTCGAAGGCGAAGGCGCCGGAAAATTCACGCGGTGGGGAAACGGGATGGAGAGGGCGCGTGGTTTCGCCGGCGGCGCGGGCCCAGAGCGCGGCCCCAGCGGCGCCGAGGCGGAGCGTGATATCGGCGCGGGGGAGATCGGTCAGGGCCCCGAGGGTGTGCACGCCCCAGCCGGCGAGAATTTGGGCGAGGGCCGGCGGCGGCGCAGCGGTGGCGAGGGGCAATGGGTCGAGAAACGCGCGGGCGTCGGTAATGACGACGACGGGGTCGCGGGCTTCCCGAGAGAGGGAGAGCGAAGGAGCGCAGGCGGCGTGGTGCGCGGCGTACAGTGCGAGGAGAGGGGTGGCGGCGAGGCCGGCGGTGGTGGGGAGCGCGAGCGCGGCGAGGGAGGCGACAGCGCGGCGGAGGGCAGGGAGGCGTTCGTCGGCGGCGAGGCCGGTGACGTCGGCGGTGGCGGTGCCGGGTGCGGTGGCTTCGACGAGCGGGCTCAGCGTGAAGGCGGTGGCGAGGAGGGTGGCGTGGGCTTCGGTCTCAGCAGCCAGCGAAGCGGAGAGCAGGCGCAGCGCAGCATAGCGGGCGAGCGCTTGGGACGCAGTAAGTCCGGCGGTGATACCGAGCGTGCGGGCGGGGAGGTTGGCGGCGAGAACGATTGCGCGCGAACGGGCGGACGCGGTGGTGTCGTGCGCGAGGATGGCGACGGGTTGCGCGGAGACGAGGCCGGGCGTGGCGCGCAGGACGGCGTGTAGGGGAAACTCGGATATGTGTAGGACGGCGAACACGGTTTTATTTTAACCACAGAGGGACGGAGGCACGGAGAGGGGGAGAGGGGGAGACGGAGAGACGGGGAGAGGGGGAGAGGGGGAGGAGGCGGCTGCACGACAGACGGCCTACGCGCTGGCGGCTGAGAGGCGGTGGCGTTGGAGGGTGGGGGCGAGGGTGGTGGCGAGCGTGGCGCGGGGTGTCGAAAGCGCGGAGAGGTCGTGCGGAGTGGAAAGAATGAGGCGGAGTTGCGCGCTGGGGACGGCGGGGCGCGGGGTGATGACGACGAGGGCAAGGCTGGCGTCGGTGGCGGCGCGCTGGAGCCGATGCCACGTGGTGGCCGGGGTGTGGCGCCAATCGGCTTCGGGAGCGCGGCGGAGATCGAGGACGACGAGGGCGAGGTTGGCGTCGCGGGCGAGAAAATCGGTGGCGCGGAGCGCTTCGGTGAAGGTGCGACAGCGCACCCACACGAGGTGGGCGAGGGTGTCGGCGGGGAACGAGGCGGGATCGAAGGCGTCGTGGCCGTCGATCAGGGCGACGCGGAGGGAGGCGGCGCGGGTGACGGCGAGGAGTTGGCCGAGGAAGAGTTGGCCGCCGCAACTCGGGGTTTGGCAGACGATCTCGGTGACGGCGCCCAACGGGAGTCCCCCGGTGGCGGCGTCGAGGCCGGCGATACCGGTGGGCAAAACGCGGCCGGCCGATTTAGGGAGGGTTGGGAAGCGCTCGGCGAGGAGATGGCGGAGCGCGGCCAGCGAAGTAGGCGCGGCAGGCATAACGGAAATCGGCGCGGGGGGCGGCAGGTCATGCCGCGGGCTGCTGGCGGAGGAGGCCGACCATCACGCCCTGAATAATGAGCTCGGTGGCGGGAAGGAGATCGGGGTAGCGCGGATTTTCGGCGCGGAGGAAGGGGCGGCCGCGTTGGACGAGGAAACGTTTCAACGTGGATTCGCCGTCGATGAGAGCGGCGACGATGGCGCCGGGACGCGGATCGCGCGGCGTGAGGAAGACGGTGTCGCCGTCGAGGATATGGGCGCCGGTCATGGAATCGCCGCGGACGCGGAGGGCGAAAAGGCGGGTGCGGGCGGAGACGCCGAGGGAGGCGGCATCGACGGAGAGGTAGCGGTCGGGCTCCTGTTCGGCGGCGGTGGGGAGGCCGGCGGGAATGGTGCCGTAGAGGGGGATTTCCAGGAGGGAAGTGCGGAGGGCGGCGGCGAGGGCGGGCAGGTGGCCGCGGGCTTTGCCGGCGTGGTGCTGGAGGGCGCCCTTGCGGGCGAGGGCGCGGAGGTGGTCGACGGCGGCGGTCTGGCTGGCGAAGCCGAAATGGGCCTGGATCTCGCGCGTGGTGGGCGGGTGGCCGTGGCGGCGTTGGTGATCGCGGACGAAACCCAGGACCTCGCGCTGGCGAGCGGTGAGTTCGGAAGAGGGAGTCGGTGACATACTGTTCAAATGAACAGTGATTGGGTGTTGGCAAGCGAGGAGTAACGTTTGCGGTGCAGCGGAGCGGAAAAGCGCGAGCGAGCTGGCGGCCTACGGGGCGGTGAAGGCGTTTCGTGGGGTTGCCATCGGTGGGAATCGTTGGCGAGACTCGGAAGTTTTCCTATGCGCATCGCGGTTATTTCCGACACTCATGATCGTTTCCCGCTGACGCTGCCGGCGCGGCTGAAAGGGGCGGATGAAATCTGGCACCTCGGGGATGTGTGCGAACCGGCGGTGCTGACGGAGTTTCAGTTGCTGGGGCCGCCCTTGCACGTGGTGGCGGGAAACTGCGATGAGCATGGGGAGTGGCCGCTGGAGCTGGAGCTAGAGCGGGAGGGCGTGAAATTTTATCTGACGCATATTCCGCCGCACCGCGGGCCGGCGGGGTTTGCGGCGGTGTTGCATGGGCACACGCATGTGCCGCGCGACGAAGTGGTGGCCGGGGTGCGCTGGCTCAATCCAGGGTGTATTTCGCGGCCGCGCGGGCTGCCGCCGAGCTTTGCGTGGCTGACGGTGGCGGACGGCAAGCTCGTGAGTTGGGAACGTGTGCGCGTGTGAGCTGCGCGGGGAATGATTTCCGCTATGAGCTTCCGATCCCACGTGCCGAATCTGCTGAGTGCACTGCGCATCGCCCTGATGCCGGCGGTACTGCTGACGGCGGTGGGCGGATCGCGGCGGTGGTTTGTGGGGTTGCTCATCGGGGCGCTGCTGACGGATGCGCTCGACGGATTTTTGGCGCGACGCTTGCGCGCCGAATCGGAGCTCGGGCGGAAGCTCGACAGCTGGGCGGACTATCTGACGATGTTCACGGGGATCGCGGGGATCGCGATTTTGTGGCCCGCGATCATGCAGCGCGAGCTGGCGTGGGTGACGACGGGACTCGTGGCATTTTTCGCCGTGGTGGTTTACGGATTTGTGCGGCTGGGGCGGGCGCCCTGTTACCATACGTGGGCGTCAAAAGTTTTCGCGGTGGCGTGCGGGCTTTCGATGATTCCGCTGTTAGCCGAGTGGTCGGCGACGCCGTTTCACGTGGCGATGACGCTGTTGGTGGCCTGTGGGGTCGAGGAGTTGGCGATTGCATTGCTCGTGCCCAAGCACACGGGAGAAGTGCCGACGGTGTGGCACGCGTGGCGGTTGCGGCGTGAGGTGCGGTGAAGCCAGGCTGTGGACATTCAGTTGAGAGCTGAGGGCTGAGAGCTGAGGACGCGATCTTCAGGGTAATCCCACGCGCAGCAGGCCGGAAATCGAGCCGCACGTTTGCGTGCGGCGATCGCCGGCAGTGTCGCGGCTGAGCGTAGTACACTTACTTGGACGAGACGGCGGCGATCTCCCTGAGTGCGAACGAAGCGCACAACGCGCTGGCGCTGCGGGGGCGAATCCCTTCACTCGCGACCACTGTGAACCAAGAGCAGCAGCAAAATTTATTTGGGTTTTTCACGCCGGCGGCGGGCGTGCACCGGCAGCCGCCCGCGACGGCGCGGCCCGAGCAGGTGGCCAAGGTGATCACGACGCCGCAGGGTGAAGTAGTGCTCGAGCGCAGCCAGCGGGCGAATAATTATCGGCTGACGCTACGGCGCGATGGGACGGCGGTGGCGACGATTCCGGCCCGCGGTTCGGAGCGGGAGGCATTGCGGTTTGTGGAGCAGCATCAGGACTGGCTGGAGCGCGCGCGGGCGCGTCAACGTGAGCGGCCGCGCGCCGCAGAAGTCTGGGTGCCCGGGGCGCGCGTATTGTGGCGCGGAGAGCTGACGGAGATCCGGGTGGCGACGGCAGGAGAAAAACCGCAGGTGTGCCTGGCGGCGGATGTCTTTCGGGTGGCGCGGCTCGAGGGGGATTTACGGTCGACGCTGGAGGCGCATTTTGCGCGGCGCGCCAAGATCGAGTTGCCGGGGCGCACGTGGGAACTCGCCGCGTTGACGGGGATGGACGTGAAGCACGTGACGGTGCGCAACCAGCGTTCGCGCTGGGGTTCGTGTTCGGCGAACGGCACGATTTCACTGAATTGGCGGCTCGTGCAGACGCCGGATTTTGTGCGCGACTACATCATTTATCACGAGCTGATGCATCTGCGGGAGATGAATCACTCGGCGCGTTTTTGGGCGCGGGTGGCTGAGGTCTGTCCAGGTTGGCAGGACGCGGAGCGCTGGATCAAACGCAACGGAAGTGTGATCGGGCTGTGAGTGGTTTTAGGTGGCGTGAGGTCCGGGGGCGCGGGCCCCGCGGGCGCGGATCGTGGCGATGGCGCGCAGGGTGACGGCGGTAATCACGATGGCTCCGCCGCCGAGCGCGAACCGGGAAGGGTGTTCACTGGTGGCGAGCAGGACCCACACGGGATTGAGGATTGGCTCGATGACGGGGATCAAAACGGTCTCGAGGGCGGTGACGTGTTTGATGGCGCGCGCGTAGAGCCAGTAGGAGAAGCCGAGCTGCACGGTGCCGAGGAGCGTGAGCGCGATCCAACCGCTGGTGGAGAGCGCGGGGGCGCCGATGATCCACGGGAGGCCGATGATAAACGCGAGCAGGTTACCGAGGATAATCGATTCGACGGGGGACGAATCCTTTTGCTTGCGCAGGGCAATGGTCATCCCCGCAAAACAGAGGCCGCTGATCACGGCGAGGGAATTGCCGAGGGCGTGGGCGAGCTCGAGGCTGTCGGCAAAGAAGAGCGTCATGCCGCCGAGCACGGCGGCGATGGTGAACCAGTCGGCGCGGGTGGCGCGTTCGCCCAGAAACCATGCGCCGAAGAGAGCGATCCAGATGGGCGCGCTGTATTGGAGTAAAATGGCGTTGGCGGCCGTGGTGAGTTTGGTGGCGACGCAAAACGTGACGGTGCAGGCGGCGTAGCCGAGCGCGCCGAGGAGTTGCACGCGGGAAAAGTGGAAGCGTAGCGCACGGCTGGTCGCGAGGAGGAAGAGCGCGGCGATCAAGCCCCGGCCGCCGGAGACGGCGAGCGGCGGCCAGTCGATGGACTTGATCAATACCCCGCCGAGGCTCCAGCACAGAGCGGTGGCGATGAGTAAAAAAACGGAACGGGTGTGGGCGGCGTGCAAGCGGATGGGCGGGAGCGAGCTGAATTGCGCGGTCGTCCGCCCCGTCGCAACGCCAAAGCGGGGACGATGTGGCGGGGTGGGCCCGGGCGGCGAAATCGGGAGTGTGCACTCGGCCGCCGGGGTCCGGGAGTCCGCTGCGGAGCGTCGCGTTTGGCCATCGCTTTGGTCCGGCCGAGTGTGCAGATAGGGCATCGAACCGATGCGGACACTACTATGAAGAAAACGACCATCGCGGCCGTCGGAGGACTTATCATCGTGATTGCGATCATCGCCTTCCGCTGGCGGGCCGCGCCCTCGCCCGTCGGATTGCCGGATCACGGACTAGGCGCGCGGGGCGTGGCTCCCCGGACTGGGCCGGGCCCGGGAGAGGTGCCTGGCGGAGGCGCCCCCGACGTGAGCGAGGCTGCGCCAGCGGCGGCGGTCCCGTTGTCGCCGGAAAAGTGGGAGCGCATTGCCAAGATCCGGCGGGACTACGACGAGATCCGGGTGAAGATGTCGGCGGACTACGCGGCGGTGGGAGACAAATTTCCAGGCGGATTGAGCGCATTTCTGAAACAGCTCGCGCTGCTGGAGCGGGAGATGCACGCGGACTTCGCACGGGACCTCACGCCGCGCGAGCTGGAGGACTATGAGCTGCACCAGAGCACGACGGGGCAGACGCTGCAGCGGCGGCTCGCCGGGGTCGGGGTGACGGACGAGCAGCAGCGCGCGGTGTATCGTTTGCAACGGGAGTTCGATGACCGCTTCTCGCTGGTGTTTGACCTATCCCCGTCGGCGCTGTGGGAGCGGATGAACGTGCAGGATGTCCTGCGGCAGAAAATTCGGTCGGAGCTGAGCGACGCAGCGTATGCTGCGTGGCTGAATGCGGACGATCCGAGTTTTGGCGCGATGCGCGGGTTTGCGGCGGAGAAGGGTCTGCCGCCGGCGGCGGGCGACGAACTCTGGCGTATCAAAAATGATTGGACGCTGCGCAAACTGGAGATCGCGGCGCAGCAGGGGCTGTCGCCGGAGCAGCGCAAAGCGATGCAGGCGGCGTGGGTGGGCCAAATCCGTTCGCGCGTGGCGGTGTTGGTGGGAGCGGACGCGCTGGCGCCGGGAGTCGAGGCGCTCGCCTGGCTGCCGGTCGCGCAGTGAAGCGGCGCATCGGCAGCAGACGTCGCGGCTTCGGACTAGCCGAATAGGTTGGGTTAGAAAACGGGGTGCAGAAATGCCTGATTTCAGGTGAGAGATTTTCGTAATGAGATTATGGACACGAAGACATTCCGCGGTCGGTTGCGCCCTCGCCGAGACTAGCCGTCAAAACTCGAATGACGTGGATTTTACCCGCTGGAAACAGCGCCGAATCCGTTGAAAACTAGCTCGGTGGAACGGCGGGGATCAGCCAGAGCGACTGTGCGGTGGGCTTCCGGGGGCGGGCTGGAGTTTTAGGTGAGAGCCCCTTGATGATCGGCGCGGCGACGGGGGTTTTCTTTTTCGCTCGGACCCGCGGGGACGGTTGAGCGAGGGGCCACGGGGCGGGGGCAGCGCGCGGGCCGGTCGAGGTCGGCTCGGCCGGCTGAGATGGAAATGCGAGTTCCGAAAAATCGTTGATGATATCGGCGTGGAGGCGGTCCTGTTTGTAGACTTGGAGGATCCGGGCGTGCTCGGCGTCGTTGGTGGGGAAAATTTTCGGCGGTTCCCCCGGGAGAAAAATAGCCGTGTAGGCGCGGCGGCGGTCGACCATGCGGCGGATGACGATCATGGGGCGAAGAAAACGCGTCGCGGAGAATTTGCGAGGTGGGGACGGAAATATTTCCTTGGGAGGACGTGGGGTCGGCTTGCTCGGTCGCGTCCTCAATCGGCGGGAAATCGCGGTGGTTTTCGACCCCTTTGGTTTTACCGCAGCTACGAGGCGGTCGCTCCGCTAGATATTTGCGGGGCGGGCCGGAGCGCGGGGAGCAGAAAAGCAGTGAGCGGCTCGATCACAGCTTGAGCGCTCGGGCGTAACCGGTGAGTTCGAGGAAACCGGAGCCGAGTTCGCGGCCGGAGTCGTCGCGGATGCGGCAGGCGCCCTCCCAATACGGGATACCACCGAGGGCGCCGGTGAGCTCTTGGTTTTTGGCGAGTGGCTCGATGAGGAGGTGCACGGGGGCGCGCGTGAGGGGATCGGTGGTGGTGAGACGGATACGGGACGGATACGAGGCACCGGTGGCGGGACTCTTCCAACGATCGAGGACTTCGAGGGTGAACGGGGCGCGCTGAGTTTTTCCGGCGGCGTCGACCCACGTGAGCGTGGAGGCGGGATCAGCGGTGCCGTCGGCGCGGCGGAGTTGGTAAAGCATGAGTTCACGACCGTCGGTGAAGTGCACGCTGAGCCAGTCCCAGCCGACTTGGCCGCCGCTGAGTTGGCTGCTGCTGATTTCGTGGTCCATCCACGCTTCGCCGGTGACGCGGAGTTTTTCGGTGGGGGAATCGGAGGCGGCGAGGGCGGAGGTGTTCGAGTGGGGAAAGAGGGTGAGTTCGCCCTCGGCGCGGAGGCGGGAGAACGTGAGGTAGTAGCTCGCGGCGGTGGGATCGGCACCTTTGCGGGAAACGCCGTCTTCGCCGAAGATCACGAGCGGTTTCTCCGGCGTGAGCGTGAGCGTGAACGCGGCTTCAGCGCGGATACTGCCGGTGAGGAGGAGACGAGGCGTGGATGACGCGTCGGCGGGATCGGCGAGGCGGAGGGACCACGGGCCGTTGCGCACGTCGAGGGTGGCGGGTGAGGAGGCCGCGTCCCAGCCTGCACGGCTGAGTTTTTCTTGATGCAGGAATTTACCGGTTTGCGTATCGAGCAGCGCCATGTGCGCGAGGAAAATATGACCGGAGCCGAAAGTCGCGGAGTCCTCGGCGCCGCCACGCGGAGCAGCGGAGCGGAAGAACGTGGCTTGAAATCCGAAGCGGCGCCCGGCGTCGGCGTAGAGGTGGCCGGTGACATACCACCACTCGATTTTGAAGTCGGGGTGGCTGCCGTGGTCGCGGGGGAAGGTGAAGCGGTGGCCGGGCTGCGGGACGGCAAAGCCCTCGGCGGTGGTGAGCGGGATCTGCGCGCGCAGCGTGGTGAAGAGGCTGTGCGGGCAGAGTGTGCCGAGGAGCAGGGCGAAGAGGAGGCGCGTGACGGGTGGATTTTTCCGATGCGCCAGCGAGTGCTGAATCGCCCGCCGGCGGGCTCCTACTTCTGGAAAAATGGGGTGCATCGGGAAAGTGAAGGGGGCTTATTCTTCGCGGTCGGCGGGTAGATCGGCGCCCCAGCGGCCGACGGCGTAACTCACCGCGGCACCGGTCGCGATGACGGTGACGCCGAGAGCGGCGAGCTGGGCCCATGGCAGGGAAAAGCCGAGTGTCCAACCGAAGGACTGTTTGTTGATCACGTAAATGAGGAGCCACCCGAGGGACAGGCTGAGGAGCAGGCCGCCGGTGACGGCCGACGCGGCGAGGGCGGTGCCCTCGACGGCGGTGGCGCGGGCGATTTCGCGGCGAGAAAACCCCAGGGCGCGCAGAGTGGTGAGCTCTTCGCGGCGATCGAGCAGGACGCTGATGAGGGTGAGGGCGAGGCCGATCACGGCGACGGCCACGCCGATGACTTCGAGGGCGTAGGTGATGGAAAAGGTTTGGCGGAAAATGCGGAGAATTTCGGAGCGGAGTGCCGCGTTGGTGTAGATGGCGAGGCCGGGGTGGCGGGCGAGCAATGCGGTGCGAAGACTCTCAGCGTCGGTGCCCGGGCGCAGGAAGAGGGAGACGTTGGCGGCGTAGTCGTCGCCGAACCAGGCGACGAGGCGGGCGCGTTCGACGAGGAGCGAGCCGCGCTCGTTGCCGTAGTCGGCGTACACGCCGGCGAGCGTGAGCGTTTGCAGTCCGGCGGGCGTGGGGACCCGGACGGTATCGCCGCGTTTTTTACGGAAGCGCTCGCAGAAACTTTCGCTGGCGAGGGCGAGGGTAGCGTTGCGCGCGGTGTCGAAGACGGCGTCGTCGAGGGGCGGCTGCACCCACGCTAAGTCGGAGCGGGCGCGCACGACGCGGAGGTCCGCTCCGGTGAGGATCGTAGGCGTGCGGTCCAGCTCGATCGGATACGCGGCCAGCACGCTGGCCTCGGCGACGGCGGGATCGTGAGCGAGGGCGCGCCAGACGGAGGGTGAGATGCGGTTTTGCGAGGAGGCGCTCTGGGCGCCGTTGCTGGAAATGTAGAGATCGGCCTGGAGCGAGCGTTGGACCCAGCCGCGCACGGTGGTTTCAAAACTGGCGACGAGAATCGCCATGCCGGCGGTCATGCCGATGGCGCAGAGGAGCGCGGCGACGGCGAGGCGGTGGCGGCCGGACGGCACGGCCAGATGGCTCAACGCGACGCGGGCGACCGCGGAAGAGTCGCGGGCGCGGCGGGTCACGCGAGCGATGGCGGGCAGGAGAAATCCGCACAGCACGCCGCCGCCGAAAATCCAGAGGAACGCCGCGCCGTAGCCGGCGAGCGGGAAACGCCCGCCGCTGGCGAAACGCAGCGGCGGGAGTTGCGCGCAGACGATCCCGGCGGCGATGAGGGTGACGCCGAGCCACGCGCTGCGCAGCGCGCCGTGGCCGGGAGCGGCGCTGGCGGAGCGCACGAGGACTTGGGCGGGCGGCGTCCGCGCGGCTGCGCGGGCGGGCCACCAGCCAGCGAGGAGACTCGCGACGAGACCGAGGAGGAGGCCGAGTGCGATCTCACCGGCGTCGAGCCCGGCGGACTCGACGGTGGTGGCGTAGTAGAGGGCATTGACCGTTTGACCGACGGCGCGCACGGAAAATTGGGCGCCGGCCCAACCGAGCAGCAGCCCTAAGGCGCCGCCGAGCAGACCGAGCACGGCGGCCTCGGCAAGCCACGCGCGGCGGATCGTGCGCTCCTCGACGCCGAGCGAGCGGAGGATGGCGATTTCGCTGCGGCGACGAACCACCGCGCCGTCGAGGGCTTGGAAAATCAGATACAGGCCGACGAGGAGCGCGATGAGGGACAGGACGGTGAGATTGAGGCGGAAGGCGCGCGTCATGGTTGCGGCGGTGTCGCGGCGCGCGCCGGGTGAAGTGACCGTCCAACGCTCGCCATCGCTGGTGGTGCCGAGTGTTTCGAGGAGGCTGCGGAGTTCGTCCCGGCGTTCGTCGGCACGCGGACCGGGCTCGATGAGAAACTCCACGCGATCCAGGCGACCCGGTTTTCCGGCGAGACGCTGGAGCTGCGGGAGATCGAGGAGAATGAGATTTGCGGGGACGCGCGGGGCGTCCTTCGGTGTGGGGATCACGCCGGCGATGGGGAGCGCGTGAACCTGTTCGTTGATGACGAGATCGAGCGTGCGCGCTGCGCCGAGGGACGTGGCGAGCGTGGAGCTGAGCCAGATTTGTGGGCCGGCGCGAAAGGCGGACCAAAAATCCGACGAAGCATCGGTGCCTCCGGGTTGACCGAAGTAGGAGGCGTCGGCCGAGTGTGCGCGGGCGAGATTGGCAACGGCGATGAGATCAACGCCGAGGAGCGTGAACGTGGTGCGGCCGAAGTTGGCGGATTCATCGGTGCGGCGCACGCGGGCGGCGGTGGATTCGACGACGGGAAAAATGTGCACGGGGCGCGGGCCGAGGGCGGCGCGCAATTCCGGGAGAACGCTCTCGGGCAAGGTGCCGGCGGCGGGCTGGATGATCCAATCGCTCTGGCCGGTGATTGTATCCGTAAAATGGGTAAAGCTCGCGACGGCGGCGCGGTTGGCGAGGCGCACGGCGACGAAGACGGCGACGCCGAGCGCGAGGATGCCGACGAGGAGGAGGGATTGCCGCGGAGCGAGCCGCCAGTGGCGGAGTGCGAAACGGCGCAGCAGGAGTGTTTCGAGCGAAAACATCGCGGGGCTCAAGCGACGACGCGGCCGTCGCGCAGGTGGATCCGGCGGTGGCAGATCGCGGCGGCCTCCTCGCTATGGGTGACGAGCACGAGGGCGGTCTGCGTCTCGTCGGTGAGCTCGCGGAGGAGGCGGAGGATGTTTTCGCCGTTGGCGGAATCGAGATTGCCGGTGGGCTCATCGGCCAAAATGAGCGCGGGGCGGTGGACGAGGGCGCGGGCGATGGCGACGCGTTGCTGTTC
>Ga0114966_10004625_pt1 | contig 11820 bp, 7 predicted proteins | sample M_130207_XF_Meta_FD_87029 | JGI IMG/M metagenome (GOLD analysis project Ga0114966, IMG submission 87029) | Freshwater microbial communities from Lake Montjoie, Canada to study carbon cycling - M_130207_XF_MetaG | ecosystem: Environmental > Aquatic > Freshwater > Lake | place: Lake Montjoie...
GACGGAGTATCGCACCATCGCCGAGACGATGAAGGACGCAGGTTATGCCACGGCGCATTTTGGAAAGTGGCACCTGGGCCCGGAGCCGTATTCGCCGCTGCAGCAGGGTTTTGATGTCGATCTCCCGCATACGCCGGGCCCGGGACCTGCGGGAACATATGTTGCACCGTGGAAGTTTCCGAACTTCAAAGAGAAGTCGCCCGGCGAGCACATCGAGGACCGCATGGCTGCCGAGGCCGTCGCGTGGATGGAGCAGCAGAAGGACAAGCCTTTCTACATGAACTACTGGATGTTCAGTGTGCATGCGCCCTTCGATTCGAAGAAGGCGAACATCGAAAAGCATCGCGGCCGCATTGATCCGAAGGATGCGCAACGCAGTCCGACCTACGCCGCGATGATTCAGAGCATGGACGACGCCATCGGCACGCTGCTTGATGCGCTGGATCGTCTGAAGCTCGCGGACAACACGATCATCATATTCACGGCCGATAATGGCGGAAACATGTATAACGAAGTCGATGGCACAACGCCAACGAGCAACCGCCCACTACGTGGCGGCAAGGCGACGATGTTTGAAGGCGGCACGCGGGTGCCCGGAGTCGTTGTGTGGCCTGGAATCGCCGCAGCAGGCAGTCGCAGTGACGCGATCATCCAGAGTGAGGACTATTATCCCACACTGCTCGAAGGTCTCGATTTGAAGCCAGCCGAAGGACAACGATTCGATGGCGTGAGCATCCTTCCTGCCCTGAAATGCGATGCGCTTGCCGACAAAGCTGTCTTCCAATACTTCCCGCACAATCCTGGCGTGCCGGATTGGCTTCCGCCTGCTGTTTCCGTGCATCGCGGTGACTGGAAACTCATCCGCATCTTCCACGGCGGTGAAAATGGCGCGCATCGCCACCTACTCTTCAATTTGCGCGATGATCTCAGTGAAAAGAACGACCTCGCCGCGCAGAAGCCTGAACTTGTAAGTGAACTCGACGCCATGATCGAAAAATTCCTCGCCGACACAAAGGCCGTCGTGCCTGCGCCGAATCCCTCGTTTGATCCGTCGAAGTATCATCCCGAACTCGAAGGCAAGCAGCAACCGAAGGCCAAAGCCAAAGCGCCTGCGAAAGGCAAGGACGATGGCGATCCTGCGCTGCAAGGTTGGAAGGCTCGTGACTGCAAGGCATCCGTGAAAGACGGCATCCTACGCATCACCAACATCGGCGACGCGTGCTTTCTCGGCTTCTCCGCTGCCAAACACAGCGGTCCGACTACCGTGAAGTTTCGCATCAATGCCAAAGCAGGCACGAGTCACTTCGATTGGCTTGCCAATGGGACTGAAGGCAAAGCCCACCGCGCCGACGTCACTCTCAAAAGTGGCACTTGGGAAGAAATGACCATCGAACTCCCCGCTGAAGGTCCGCTCGGCATTGTGCGGCTTTATTTGCCCATGCAGGAGTCAGCGATTGAGATCGACTGGATCGAACTCATTTCCAAGAGCGGTGGTAAACCGACACGTACGGCATTCTGATTAATTAGCCGAAAAAGCAGAGGATTCGGTGCGTTCCCAACGTGCATGACATCGAAAATCACTCGCCGCACTAGTTTTAAACTCCTTACTGCTGGAACACTCGCAGGCATCGCGGGCCGGCAGGCGTCTGTTGCTGCCGCTGAATCGGTGGCGACGGATTGGGCTAAAACACATGATCGGGTGTTTCTCGGTGGCGAGTTTTGGGCGAACCCGATGGAGGATTGGCGTGTGAGTGAAGGTGGTGCGGAGTGCCTGAATGCAGGTGCAGGCCGCAGTGTGCATTCGCTGACGCATCAGATTGCCAAGAAGGGTGCTTTCACGATGTCGGTCACGCTCACTCGGCTGGAGGTGAAAAACACGGATGGCGGCGCAGGCTTCCGCATTGGCATCCGCAGTGAGCTGAATGAACACCGTAGCAATTGTTTCGTTCTCAAAGGCTTCGATGCCGCTTGGAAGGGTGATCAGCTTCTGCTCGGGACCCAAACCACGGCTTTCCCCGATGGTGCTAAGCTCGAGAAAATCCGGCTGACGCTCAAAGGCACTCCTGAAGGTGAAAAATGCACTTTGACACTCACTGCGACGAATCCTGAAATCGGCAAAGAACTCGCCGCGCTCACCGAGTCCGTCGCCGCTGAAGTGCTGCTCGGCAATGTCTCGCTAGCGAACAATTTCAATGCTGGAGCGGCCGCTGCGGCTAAGAAAAAAGGCAAGGGCAAGGAGGCTGCCAATGTGGGTGGTGGCCGCTATCGTTTTCACAACTGGACGCTTGAAGGTGATGCTTTCGCAGACTCACCCCAGCAAAAATTTGGCCCCATTTTGTGGTCCATGTATTCGCTGAGTGACTCGCGCACTGCAGAAGGCTTTGTGATGAAAATCAGCGCTCTCACTGGGCCTATGGGCGCGCAGGACAATCAAGACGTCGAGCTACACGTTCAACAAAACGGAGCTTGGAAATCGCTCGGCACGGCGAAGCTCGATCCTGATGCCTGGGTGGCCACTTTCCGTGTTCCGCATTGGGATGCGAAGACGACCACGCCTTATAAGCTCGTGTATCGCGAGAAGCACAAAGATGGCAGTGAAACACCGAACGAATGGACCGGCACGATCAAAGCCAATCCTGAAGGCCGTCCGCTTCGCATGGCCGCGCTCACTTGCCAAAACGACTATGGCTTCCCTTACGCACCGGTGGCTGAAAATCTGGTGAAGCTCGATCCTGATCTCGTCTTCTTTTCAGGTGACCAGATTTATGAGAACCACGGCGGCTTCGGTCTCATCCGCGAACCTGCTGAGCCTGCGATCCTCAATTACCTGCGCAAATTTTACCAGCACGGCTGGGCTTTCCGCGAAGTCATGCGTAATGCTCCAACGCTTTGTCTGCCAGATGATCATGACGTTTTCCAAGGCAATATCTGGGGCGAGGGAGGCAAGAAGATGGATGTGGGTGACACCGGAGCTTCCTCCAAAGGCGGCTACATCGAGCCTGCGCGCATGGTCAATGCCGTGCACAAAACCAATGTCGCGCATCACCCCGACGCCTTTGATCCGAAGCCACTCTTGCAGGACATCAGCGTCTATTATGGCGACATGGTCTATGGCGGCGTCAGCTTTGCCATCATCGCGGATCGTCAGTGGAAGAGCGGACCCGAGCACGTCGATACGGGCAGTGGCCGTGCTGATCATGTTCACGATATCAACTTTGACACGGCTGCTCTCGATAAACCCGGTCTCGTGATGCTGGGCGAGCGCCAGGAGGCCTTCCTCAAACAATGGTCGGAAGATTGGCGTGGGCACAAGCTCAAGGCACTACTCAGTGCAACGGTCTTCATCAATGCCGCAACCCATCACGGCAGCGAAGATGGCTATCTGAAAGCGGATCTCGACTCGGGTGGCTGGCCGCAGACTCCACGCAATCGCGCAATCGACATTCTGCGTCCCTCGATGGCTCTACACATCAATGGTGACCAGCATTTGACCACACTGGCTCAATACGGCGTGGACAAGCAACGCGATAGCAATTGGTCTTTCTGCACGCCTGCCATCTCTGCTGGCTATCCGCGCTGGTGGCGGCCTGATGAGATGAAAATGCCGCACACTAACCGGCCCAAACGTGGACAGGACAACACCGGCGAGTATCTCGATGGTCTCGGCAACAAAGCTTACATCTACGCCGTCGGAAATCCTCAAGTCGGCAAAGCCCCGAACCGCTATGACAAAGCTCACGAAAAGGCCAGCGGCTTCGGCTTCATCACCTTCGACACAGAAAAAAAGACTTACTTTATCGAGTCCTTCCGCTTCCTCATCGACGCCACTGATGGCAAACCGACCAATCAATTTCCCGGTTGGCCTGTGACCATCCATCAAAAGGAAAATCGCGGCGAAAACATCCTCGGATGAGTGCAGTGCATGATTCTGGCCCGCCCTGAGTGCTTGTGAAGATGCTGCAAGCCGCGCCTGTTGCCTTCGTTACCCACAGCGCATGAAACGCGCCCACTCCTTGTTACTCCTGCTGATCTCGACCTTCAGCCTTCAATCACACGCCATCGCGGCGGAGCAACGTCCCAATGTCGTCCTCATCATGGCGGACGATCAAGGCTGGGGCGACACGGGTTACAATGGCCATCCCGAACTCAAGACGCCCAATCTTGATTCACTGGCGAAGAGTGGCATGAGGCTAAACCGCTTCTACACCGCGCACTTCAATTGCTCGCCAACAAGGGCCAGCATCATGACCGGACGGCATCCGCATCGCATGGGCACCTTCAATCCAGGATCGCCGATCCGTGCTCAGGAGCTCACCGTTGCCAAAGTCTTGCAGACGGCTGGCTATGCGACGGGGCATTTCGGCAAATGGCATCTCAATGGCAAAAATGGCGACAAAAACACCACCACGATGCCAGGCCGCGCCATTCTCGCTGATGATCCACTTTCGCCGGGCAAGATGGGCTTTGATGAATGGGTCTCGGCAGATAATTTCTTCGACCTCGATCCTGTTTTGGGTCGCAATGGAGTGCCGGAGAAGTTCACCGGTGATAGCTCCGACGTCACCACCGACGAGGCTTTGAAGTTCATCAAGAAACAAGCCACCGCAGGCAAACCTTTCCTCACCGTGGTGTGGTTTGGCTCGCCGCATGTGCCACACATCGCACTGCCAGCGGATAAAGCCCTCTACAGCACATTGTCGGAGGCTGAACAAAACTACTTTGGCGAAATCACGGCCGTGGATCGCAGTGTCGGCAGACTGCGCGCTGCTCTACGCGAACTGAACGTGGCCGATAACACCTTGCTATGGTACAACAGCGACAACGGCGGCCATGAAGGCCCGAAGTCCACCGGCAACCTGCGTGGTCAAAAAGGCCAGCTCTGGGAAGGCGGCGTGCGCGTGCCCGGCATCGTCGAATGGCCTGCTCGCATCGCCAAGCCGTTCATCAGCGATGCACCGTGCTCCACGCTCGACATTTATCCCACCGTGCTCGAAGCCACCGGTGCCGTCGCACAAAATCAAATCCAGCCGATGGATGGCATCAGCCTCATGCCGCTGCTGGATCACAAGACCGAGAGCCGCAGCAAAGCGATTCCCTTTTGGAGCAATGCCCGTGAGCACAACAGCCACGCAGCCCTACTCGATTGGCCCTACAAACTGCACCTCAACCCCATTGGCACAAAGGGCAAGAAAGCGGATACTAATGCTGCAGCCTTGCTCTACGACGTTTCCAAAGATCCAGCCGAAACCACCGACTTAGCCGCGCAAGAACCCGAACGCGTGACCAAGATGACCGCCGCGCTCGAAACCTGGAAAACCTCCGTCGAGAAAAGTCTCAGCGGCGCCGATTACGGCTCCCAGAGTGCCGACATCTTCCCGGTGAAGAAGAAAAAGAAACAACCATGAAACCCATCCTCACACTTTTCGTTCTTGCGGCCCTTTCCCTCAGCCACTCAAGCGCTGCTGACGCCAAACCCAACATCGTCTATTTCTTGGTCGATGACTTGGGCTATGCCGACTGCGGCTTCAATGGTGGCAAAGACATCCGCACGCCGAACATCGACAAGCTGGCCAAGGAAGGCGCGGTGTTGAAGTCTTACTACGTGCAGCCTGTGTGTTCACCCACACGCTCGGCGCTGATGACAGGTCGTTATGCCATCCACACCGGCGTTTATAATGTCGTCAGACCCGGCGCACCGTGGGGCCTGCCTTTGGCCGAGCGCTTGCTGCCTCAGGCACTGAAGGAAGTCGGCTACACCACCGCCATCTGCGGCAAATGGCACCTCGGTGAGTTTCAATCCGACTACACGCCCACGCATCGTGGCTTTGATCATCAGTATGGTCATTACTTTGGCGCGCTGGATTACTTCAAGCACGACCGCGATGGCAAAATGGATTGGTATCGCGATGACAAGTCGCTCGTCGAAGAAGGCTACACGACCCATCTCGTGTCGAAGGAGGCATGTCGCATTGTCCGCGAGCAAGCCGCCGATAAGCCGCTGTTTCTCTACGTTCCCTTCAACGGCATCCACTCTCCCCATCAAGTGCCCGACAGCTACACGGAACCCTACAAGGCTCTGCCAAAGCTCCGCCAAACCATCGCCGGCATGTTGTCAGCCGTCGATGAAGCCATCGGCCAAATCACCGCTGCGCTTGATGAGAAAGGCCTGCGCCAAAATACACTCATCATTTTCTCCAGCGACAACGGTGGCCCTGGCCCAGGAACCGCGACCATGAACACGCCGCTGCGTGCTGGCAAAGCCACCCTCTATGAAGGCGGCATCCGCGTCGCTTCCTTTGCCACTTGGCCTGGCAAAATCCCTGCTGGCATCACCATTGATGAACCCATGCACGCCGTGGATTGGTTTCCGACACTCGTGAAACTCACCGGTGTCCCCGCCGATCAAAAGCTCGCACCCGACGGCCTCGACATCTGGCCCGTGCTCACCCAAGGAGCCAAATCACCCCATGAAGCCCTCCTCCTTCCAGGCATGGCCCCAGACAAAATGGCCCTGCGCATGGGCGACTGGAAACTCCTGCTCAATCCCTCCGACAAAGACGCTGAAGAAGCCAAAGGCAGCGAAAAATCCTCCGGCAAAATGGAGCTCTACAACCTCGCCGCAGACATCGCCGAAAAGAACAACCTCGCCACCACTCAGCCCGGGAAATTAGCCGAAATGCGCACCCGTTTAGATGCCCTTATCAAAGATGCTGTTCCCGCTGGTGGGGTCACCACCGAAGCGCCCAAGAAGAAAGCCAAAAAGGGCAAAGGGAAGAAGTGATCTGCATAGAGGTCGTTGCAAAATTCCTGCTGAAATCATTCCTCTGCCACGCTCCCGAGCATGACGGCAGAAGAATGGGGGCAGGGGAATTGCAATCCATGGCCTTAATTTCCTTGCCACAACTGCCTGAGTCGAAACATGCTGTCACTCCTTATGACACGACTCCGTCTCTTTCTCGTCAGTGCATCGCTTTGCTTCTCTTCGGCAAACGCACAGGAGTTTGTTCAAGTGCGGCACTCCCCAGAAGGCTGGAGCTTTGTGCAGAATGGGAAGCCTTTCTATTCGATGGGCGTGACAACGGTGCTGGCCGTCGATGAGCCGCCAAAGAATCGCGAGAATCGCGGCCACTACGACGGCCTTGCAGCCCATGGTGGGGACAAGTCAGCATGGGTGAAGCACACGTCAAAGCGGTTGCGCGAGTGGGGCTTCAACACGCTCGGCGGTTGGTGCTCAGATGACATCGTGAAGGGCAGCGATTTGTATTTCACCAAGGTGCTCGGCTTTGGCTACGGCGGCACGGTGGGGAACGACCGCCTGTGCGATGTATGGAGCGATGCGTATGCCGCAGCGATCAGCGACTGGGCGGTGAAGGAAGTCCTGCCACTCGCCAATGAGCCACGATTGCTCGGCTACTTCACCAACAATGAACTCAACTGGCATGGCGAGTATGGCTGGCCCACCGACACCAACGACACACTGCTGGACCGCTACCTCAAGCTGCCGGATGACGCAGCTGGTCGCACCCATTTGCTGGAGTGGCTACATCGTTACTTCAAAGAGGATTTCGCCAAGTTCCGCGAAGCCTTTGAGTGCGATGCCGTATCGTGGTCTGAGCTGTCGCGTGTGCAGCGGGTGAAGCCAGCGCGCTTCATGATCGCACAACGCGTGAAGTATGCATGGGCTGGCGAGGTGGCAGAGCGCTACTTCACGCTGTGCGAGAAGGCCATCCGGCGGCACGACACGCATCACTTGATTCTCGGCTGTCGCTTTGCCGCCAGCGGCATCGTTTCAGTGATCGAGGCGCAGGGCCGCCACTGCGATGTCATCGCGATCAATCGCTATGAGAAGTCCGGCCACGCGCCGCTCGGCACGCTGAACGGCGTCTATGCACTCACCGAAAAGCCCATCCTCATCACGGAGTATGGCTGGCGTGCGCAAGACAATCGCTCCGGCTTGAAAAACACTCGCGGCGTTGATGTCACCGTGCCAACGCAGCGCGACCGTGCACTGCGGCTGGAGGAATACATGCGCGGCTGCATGGATCGGCCCTTTGTGCTCGGCATGCATTGGTTTCAGCATCATGACGAGCCAACCAATGGCCGCTTCGATGGCGAGGACTCAAACTACGGACTCGTCGATCAAAAAGACCAGTCTTATGAAGAGCTGACCACCGCATTCACAAAGCTGCAACGCGAGATGCAGCCTGGCATGAAGCGCGGCACAATCGATCCCAACACGCCGAAAGGCTGGGATGAAAACACGCCACTCGCCGTCGCCATAGGTGACTTCAAGCAAGCCGTCAGCCTTCTGCCAGCAGCCGATCAACGCAGTCGCGTGCTTACCAGTTGCGACAGTGAACACGGCGCGAAAATCAACGTGCAACCTGGTGAGCAAGGCGCGTGGATTTGCACGTTCAGCAACGGCACCGGCTGGGGCACCGCACCTGGATTCTCTGTGCCACCCGATGCTCATTTGGCAGGTGCTAAAAAGCTGCGAATCCGCCTGCAAGCGCCCAAGGATCTACTCTGGCGCCTGATCATCACCGAGGACGGCGTGCATAAGGCTCCACACCAAGGCCGCGCTGGAGCCGATGGCGAATCCTTCACCACTGAAACGCAACGTGGCACTGGCGAGGCGCTGGACTTCATTGTCTGGCTCGAAGACCTTCAACTGCGCTGGGAATACGGCAATCAGAGCGGCAATCACCGCATTGACCTGCAAGCGCTCGACAGCATCTCCATCGGTCTGCCAGAATCTGGCAAGTCGGGTGAAGTGCGAATCTTAGCCATCGAACTCACGCCTTAAATCCATCCCATGAACACGCCATCCATCCTGCTCAGCCTGTGCCTCGTCTTACGATTGATCAGCAGCGCGCATGCTGAAACTCCCGCCGCGCTGCCGAATGTAATCGTCATCCTATCCGATGATGTCGGCTGGGGTGATCTCGGCTGCTACGGCGCTACAAAGACCAAGACACCGAACCTCGACGCGCTGGCAAAAGAAGGCATGCGCTTTACCGATGCTCATGCCTCCGCAGCCGTCTGCACGCCGACACGTTACTCGATGCTCACCGGCGAGTATTCATGGCGAAAAACGACCGTCGGTCTGAACAAAGGCGTGGCAAATTCCGAATCGCCACTGCTCATCCCCGTTGGCTCCACCACGCTTCCCGGCATCATGAAAAAAGCTGGCTACCGCACCGCAGCGATCGGTAAATGGCATCTCGGTTTTGGCACGACCACACCGGACTACAACAAAGATCTCGCACCCGGCCCACTTGAAATTGGCTTCGATGAATTCTTCGGACTGCCAGCCACAAACGATCGTGTGCCGACTGTTTTTGTGCGCGACCATCGCGTGGAGGGTCTCGATCCCGCTGACCCGATTCGATACACCTTTGATCCAAAAATCGCTGCGTCTGGCGGCATGAAGAAATATGCGGCAGGTCGTGATCGCATCGGTTTCATGTCCGGTGGTAAGGCAGCGTGGTGGAAAGATGAGAGCATCGCCGACACCTTCACGCACGAAGTTCTGGGCTTCATCGAGCGGAACAAGGAGAAGCCTTTCTTCCTCTACTTCGCGACGCATGATGTGCACACTCCGACGATTCCAAACCCGCGCTTCGTCGGCATCACTGGCCTTGGAAATCGCGCCGACATGCTCTGCGAACTCGACTGGTCAGTCGGTGAAGTCATGAAGACGCTCGAACGACTCGGGCTGTCGAAGAACACACTCGTCCTTTATTCCAGCGACAATGGAGCTGCTCACACCAATGAGGACAGTCATCTTCCGAACGGCCACTGGCGCGGCAAAAAATCCCAACTCTGGGAAGGTGGCCACCGCGTGCCGCTCATCGCCCGCTGGCCCGGCCACATCGCGCCTGGCAGCACATCAGATGATCTCGTCTGCCTCGTCGATTTAGCTGCCACCGCTGCTGCCATCATTGGCCAGAAACTCCCAGATGGCGCAGCGCCAGATAGCTTCAATCTACTACCCACTTTGCTCGGTCAGCCGGAGCACATGAAGCGCGACAGCCTCGTCGTAATGAGCGGCAACGGTGACCTCGCTATCCGTCAGGGTGGGTGGAAATACATCCCCGACCTTGATCTGGTGGACGGCTGGCAGTCCGGCGCCAAGAAGCCTAATCAAGCCGCCAAGCCAGCATTGTATGATCTTTCCACCGACAAGGGCGAAACGAAGAACCTCCTCCAGGAGAAACCGGAAACCGCCAAGCGCATGGCGGATCTCTTGGGAAAAGCCCAGTCCGCGAAGTCCACGCGTCCGCTTCAGCAATGAAATAAACTTTTATGTTACACTCGACCCATCTGGCGGAAATACTCGTCAGATATGCTCAGTGAACTCGATCAAGAGCGCTTCATGCGACTGTGGACTTCCGCTCAACCGGTGGTGGCAAATTTTGTCCATGCGCTGGTGCGGGACCACGGCGCTGCGCGGGATGTGCTCCAAGAAACGGCGCTGGTGATCTTTCGACGCTTTGATGAGTATGATGGCGAGCGGCCTTTCGTCGCCTGGGCGCTGGGGATTGCTCGGTTTCAAGTCATGGGGCTTCAGCGGGATGCGGCGCGGAGTTTGGTGGTGTTTGATGACGAGGTGCTGGAGAAGTTCACGGACTCGTGGGCTGAGCTGGCACCCACGGTGTCGGATCGCAGCGTGGCGCTGGAGTCGTGCATCGAACGACTCGCGGGCCATGCACGGCGACTGGTGCAGCTGCGCTACTTTGAAGATCTCAATGCCGAGCAGATCGCGCAACGACTCGGTGGTAACGGCGCATCCGTGCGCGTGACCTTGCAGCGCATCCGCGAGCAACTGCGCGCCTGCATCACTCAACAAGTTCAAGTCGAAGGACAAATGTCATGAAGAATCCCGAACAACTCATCGCCGACTATCTCGACGATGCACTCAGCGAGTCCGATCAAACGGAACTCAATGCCTGGCTCAAAGCGGATGCGGCCAACATGCAGCACTTCACTGAGACGGTGATGTTTGAGCAGCAAATACGAGCCTCAGCTCAGGCCAAAGCGCAGCAACAAGCAGCGAGTGGCTTTGATCAAAAAGCCGCGCCTACAAAATCACGCTGGCTTGCATGGCGTCCGCTTACCGCAGCAGCAGCAGGAATCATGTTCGGCATGCTTTGCACGTCGATGGTATTCGGGTTCGTGGTGCAGCAGCAAATAAGAACGCAGACTTTACTCAGTGAGAGCTTTGAACAGACGGATATGCCTCTGGATCGCGGTGTGCCGAGGCGGATGGAAGTTTGGTCGGGTGACCTTCAGGCTATCGACGGCACGCAAGGCGACGTGCACCCTCTTGAAGGTCGGCGCATGGTGATGCTGCCGCCGGTGGAGAAGCGGCAGTTCAGCTATGCTTTCCGGTTTCTGGATATGGCAAAGCTTCCCCCAATAGGAGGCACTGGAACTCGCCAGATCGAAGTCACTGCTCAGTTTCATGGTGCGGCAGAGGATGCGCTGAATCGTTTTCAGATTCGTCTCGCGGCTTTTGCCGAGGATGCCATTGGAGCGCGTGAAATCTGGGTCAGGGGTAACTTGGATGAGCAGTCACTCCTGCATGTGGCAAAGACAGTGAAAGTGCCAAAGGCTGCGCATGGCTGGACGACGGTGCGCTCGATCATCGATGTGCCTGCTGGCGCTAAGGTCGTGCTCGTCTCCCTCGCGGCGGGCGGCGCGGAAAACGAAGAGCCGAAGGTCGCGCGTTATCTGGATGATGTGCAAGTCCGTCTCATTACCCACGAAGCACCGCTGCCGTAAATATCCACCCGATCTCCACTTTCCATGAAACAC
>Ga0114966_10004627_pt1 | contig 11818 bp, 5 predicted proteins | sample M_130207_XF_Meta_FD_87029 | JGI IMG/M metagenome (GOLD analysis project Ga0114966, IMG submission 87029) | Freshwater microbial communities from Lake Montjoie, Canada to study carbon cycling - M_130207_XF_MetaG | ecosystem: Environmental > Aquatic > Freshwater > Lake | place: Lake Montjoie...
AACCTTCTCAATTAAAAGATTGTGATATGCAAAATATGTCAGCTCTTGTCCTACAACAAGGTATTAATTTAACTAGTCAAAATCCTATTTTATCTATGCCCCTTGCCTCAGGTATTCCAAATATTACTACTGTTATGCCGCAAGTTTATAATGGATCTTATCGTGGAATGTTTGGAGGTGGAATGACTGGAGGTGGAAATTCTAAATACGACCCACAATGTGTAAATGCACGTGCATTAGAAAGCACTTTTAAATTTACATTAGATGAAATGGAACGTAATGGTAAAATGTTAGTTGAAGAAGATAAAGCACGTATTTTTACTGCAATTGCTAAAGTTGCAAGACGTGAAAAAGAATTATTTCAATTATTAGATGATATTAAATTATTTACAGCTCTTAATAAAGTAAACCCCCAATCATCGCAAACAGATATTAAACTAGACGAAATTGCGTATACTGCTCGTAATGCAAGAGAATCTGGTGGTAATATTACTCAAATGGCACTTAATAATTTAAATCAATCTGCAACTTCAAATATTAACGAAATTACCAAATTATATCACGATCTTATATTTAAAGTTCAACAATCATTAGTTGATGTTAATAGTGGTAGAGTTTCTAGTTATCTTACCCTCTACGGCAATTAAAAAATGTCTGATTTATCAAGCTAAAATAAATATAATAAATTAAATATAATATATTTTTAATATTTCAATCAAATATTAAAAAATCTTTATAATATATATATGACTGATAGACAAAATTTTGTCGATGACATGAAACAATATTTTGGAATGGATGAACATGCAAAACAATTTTGCAATTTAATTTTTTCAAATGAATCGTATACAGAGGGTACAAATACGATTGATACGATTGATACGATTGATACGATTAAGAAGGAACCATTATATCAATTAATGCTTCGAAAAAATTATATTGATATGAAGACAGGGGATGAACCTATGGATATCCATCCTGATTTTATTGATATGATTATAAGATTAGCTCAATTTCATAGACAAATTGATACACCTGCATCTTCTGATACGTTTGTTGAGGAACTTATTAAAATGTTTGATGAAAAATTAAATCTCTATCTCGATTTAGAAACAAATCTTAATGCGATTATAGAACATATAAATTTAAATAGTTCTAAACGGGAGTTTCAGAATAAAATTATTACAATCGATGAGAAAGATTTTACAAAAAATCCTGAACTTTTATCGATGATAATCTTTATTAAATCTTTAATAAAACCATCTTTGGAAATTGAAAATAAAATTAAAGAAAATGATCCTACATTAATTGTCTCTTATAATACAGCTATTGATACAGGTATAGGCAAATTTATTAAAAATATATTTTCTAATATAAATATTCTCCAATCTTATACGATCGGTGAAAGCCGAAAATATATTAAAAATATTATATCAAATAATCTCAGATATAGTTTTAATATAGATTTTATTAAAAAAATTAGACCAAATACTTTTACAACACTTTCTACAAATGCTGCAGATAATCTTGTTTCACATGTATATTTGGGTTGGGATAATTTATCTTTAGAAGCACAAAAATTTTATTCCGTACATTTATCTTTAAGAACTTTTAATTCGATAAATAATCGATGGGACGAAGTGTATCCTTCTACAGACCTTCTAAATCGAATATTATCAAGCAAAGCATCCTTTAGAGTTAATCTTGCTCGTAATCCAAATCGTAATACAATATTATTCAGTGATATATTACCATTTATTCCTCTCGATGTGAAAGGGTTTTCATACAGAGACGATTCAGATAATATTAAGAGAGTTAATTTATTACAAATTCCCGAATCCCAACGAATACAGATATTAAAATATATTTATGATTATGTCTATAGAACTGGTGATCTTTTTGAATTAACTGTCGATGGAACAAATGTTATATTTAAAGTTAAACCATACGATCCAAAAAATCCTGCTTTATTAGAAGAATTTAAGCTAAATTATACTACCTTTACAAAAAATTTAGTCAGTGAAAGAGATTCTTATTATAAAAATTCTAAAAAATCCCCTAAATCAGTATCTTCAAAAACATCTGATTTAGAAGATAATATATATATTGATATGGGTTCGAATTTAAGATATTTTAGAGATGATATGGGGTTATTTAATCTAGTCGACTCTACTAGAGTGGATTATGCAACGAAATTAGACACAGATATCGCCGAACAAAAATGTTATGGAACAAATCTTAATGACCATAAAGGTTCGTGTAATGACATTGTCCAATGTATGATAAATACTAAACCTGAAAATATGGTTAGATGTTTAAGCAGATTTAGTCGGTCTAATTTAACTGAGGTATTTAATATATCAGAGAGAGATATTTCAAGAACAAATCCTTTAATAATATTAAGAATATTAGAAAATTTTGGTTTTGAAATTAAAAGAGAAAGAAATCGTATGTATTTACCCCCGTCATACTCTGAATGGAAATCTTATCAAAATAAAAAATTAGTTAAATTAGTTGATTCAAATGACAAATTACGAACGTATATTCAAAGTTTAGTGAAAATTGTTAGAACTAACCCAATTCTTGTTGAAAAGAATTATAATCAAATAAATAAGATTCTTAACGATAAGCGAGGTTTACACATATTTAATTCTCCTCATCCTCCTATGTTATCATCACAATCTCCAACTTTATTTTTACCCCAACCATATTTTCCAATTATGACGGTTCCAATTGGGGTATTAAGAGGTGGAAATTGTACTAAAAATCAAGCAATATTTGATAATGGTCTTAGAATGAAATCGCATTTTGAAATGATATTTAATCGAATGGAAGAAAATGGAACTAAATTAATCGATACGGATAAAGAACTCATTATGAATAATATTGATAGAATGATTAAACTTGAACAAAAACTACCAAGAATTATGGAAGATTTAGATATCTTTTCAAAGGTTATACAATTAGAAAAGCTTTCTCAGAAAACTTTAACCCCAACTTCTACTCCAACTCCTCGCAAAGATATTTCTCTGCAAGAAGCAACAAATCTAGTATCAGATAAAGAGAATTTAAAGGGTCTATATGCACGATTACAAAATACATTTACAATGGGATTAAATTCTTATTATGAAACATTTAATAATTTATATTATGTTGTTCAACCTCCTTTATTATCGTATATAAGATAAAAATATTTGAGAATAAATATTAGATAAAATATTATTTTATGTAATATTCACGGATTTAAAATAACATAATATAATATATTATATTTATATATGACTGGGGCTACAATGCATTTAGCTGCATATGGTATTGAGGATATGTTTTTGACGAGTAATCCTCAGATAACATATTTTAAAATCGTATATAGAAGACATACAAATTATTCATTAGAAGAAATTCGACAATCATTTACACAAACTGTAGATTTTGGTTCTAAAGTAACAGTGCCTCTTGGGAAGAATGGCGATCTTATAGAAAAAATCCATCTGGTTATAAATTTACCTCAAATAAATCAATTTACTGATAATATTACTAAAGTTGCCTGGGTTAAAGATATAGGGTATCGTATAATAAAATCAATTAATATTGAAATTAATAGTAGAACTATCTCAACACATTATGGAGAATGGATGTTATTATGGAATCAATTATTTAATCCACTTGATATTTCAAAAATGATAGGTAATGTAGATGCATTAACTTCATTTACAAACGGTAAAGATCCCTATACTCTATATATACCTTTACAATTTTGGTTTAATCAAAATAGTGGAAATTCTTTACCAATAATTGCATTAGGTTATTCGGATGTTAAAGTCAATCTCGAATTACAAAGCCTTGATTATTGTCTTAAGGTAATTCCATCTCACTTTATAAAAGCTAATGCTGATATTGTTAATCTAATTCCTTATGAATATATTCAGCAAACGATTGATTCTAATATATATTCTGGGATATTTTTATCATATGATATAAACTTACGCCTAATGTACTATTATTTAATTTCGACTAATAATTTTAAGAGTATCCCCTATGGGTCTGTAACTACATCAAAATATAATATTGTTGGACAAACAAGTAATTTTATAGTTCAACCATATACTCAACAATCCCAAGCTAAAATTATAACTCCTCAAGCTTATTCAGTTGATCTTAGCACGATTCATTTAGGTGATACTTTTTTATTAGTTAATTATATATATCTAGATAATGATGAACGAATAAAGTTTACTCAATCTAAACATGATTATTTAATAGAACAAGTATTTATTACAGAATATAATCAAGCAACTGGACCAACTGAAAAAATAAAAATTAATTCAGATCATCCGTGTAAATTTATGTGTTGGATTGTCCAACAGTCTTACTTATATAATTCGATGGATTACGGCAATTATACAGATTCGTATAAAGGGGGTAATAGTTTAATTATTGATAGCACTATTGTTTTGAATCAAAAACAAAGAGTATCTCTCAGAGATGCAACTTATTTCTCAGCGGTTCAACCCTATACGATCGTACGAAACGCCCCTCCTATAGGTCTTAATATGTTCTCATTTTGTTTGGAACCAAATTCGAATCAACCTAGCGGGACTTGTAATTTATCTAAGATTGATACAGTTGAACTCCAATTAACTTTGAACCCCATTTTATCAACAAATAATCTGGGTTTGGTTAGAATATATACTCTTAATACAAATATATTACGTGTGGCAAATGGATTCGCAGGAGTATTATTTGAAAGATAAAATTATATAATAAAATATATTTTTAAATTAAAATATTATCATATCGTATATCGTATAATGTCACAGAATAAAAAAACCGATAAAAAATCTTCAAGAAAAACTTCGAGAAAAACTGAGAAGAAAAAAACTTCTAATAAAAAAACTTCTAATAAAAAAACTTCTAATAAAAAAACTTCTAATAAAAAAACTTCTAATAAAAAAACTTCTAATAAAAAAACTTCGAGAAAAACTTCTAATAAAAAAACTTCAAGAACTGAGAAGAAATCTCTAAAAAATATGAAAGGTGGTGGTTGTATAATAAATCCTATCAAATTTTATTATGTAAATGAATTCGAACCATGCCCTTTCAATAATGGTGAACATATTAATACTCAAAATTGTAGAGATTATCGTACAAATAATTCAAATAATAATTATTCACAAGGTACTGATAAAAATTGTGATCTTTGTGGATTTGTTCTAGATAAGGATAGAAATATTTTAAAATGCAATGGAAGCGTAAATGATAACCCAAATTATAATTTATGGCAATCAATGAATACAGCAATACATACACACACAGGTATTCGAAACCATGTGTATAAAGAAATGACAAAATCTTCTCCGAGATTAATAGAAAGACAATTAGATACATTATTTGATAAATTAACAGGTAAAAATATAACATTACATTATTGTATTTTTTGCCATTATATTTTACCACCCGAATATGTTAAAAATAAATAATAATATTTTATGATAGTTATGATTTATCAAACTATTAAAGCTTTTTATTAAAATTATATTTTAATAAATTATATCCTCTATTTTGTCAAACTTTTATCAGAAAAATCTGATAAAATTTAATAAAATAAATAATATGCTTTTATAAAGCATATTATTTATTTTGTCAAACTTTTTATTAAAATGTATTTTTAATAAAAATTTAATAAAATAAATAATATGCTTTATAAAGCATATTATTTATTTTGTCTGTATAAAAGCCAGTGCTGCAAACCCACTCATAATCCTTAATATTTGGTATGACATTGCCCAGTATTCTATTTCAAATTGTAAATTATTATCAGTTATTATCCTAACAAATTCATCCGAAAAAGTATGTTTTATACTTATGTCATTAATACAACTCAGATTGGCTGTTCCAGATGGTTGGAGTAATTTTGGAATAAATCCAAATGAATATAAATATTCTCCCTCATTTAAACTCCCCATATATCTTGAATATGCATTTACATTAGCAAAATATGTAGATTCACCCTTTTGTCTGACATTCCCATTGAATTGAATCTCTATATTATCAGATACTGTAATAACTTTATTATATGGATAATTTGTAGTATATGTCTGTAAAGTTAAAGGATCTGTTTGGGTTACAACTTTATAATAAGTATAGGTATATGAATTTTGATTCCAGTATAATTTATTTTGAACAGGATTTATAACTTTGATTCTCCATAATATAAATTTAGTTGGGTCTGAAAAATATAATTTTGTTAAAACACTATTATTTATTATATCCGGTGTAGAATATTTATAAATACCCCCGTAATTAAATCTTTCAATTAAAAATTCTAATTTTGATGAAGCAATTCTTAATCTCTCCTCTTGTTCCAGATATACATTATCTGAGATAAATGTACACCTTATTTTCGGTTCCTTTGCAAAAGATACATAGGGAGGGGTGATTAATAGTTCTAAGATAGGTCTTATCTTAAATTCTACTTCTATATCTGAATATAATATATTAATCATTGGTAATGAATTTGTAATATCTTTATTAAACCAAAAATATAATGGTATATATAAAGTTTTATTAGATTTATTAAAAGTATTATATGAATACATATCTGGAGTATTTCCAATGCATATATTGTACCCTCTTTGATGAGACGGACTATTATATAATTTATTATATAGAGAATATAGATTAGAGTTAAATGAATCTATCTGATCTCCATTAACCAATATTCGAATATATTCGCAAAAATAATGACCTAATTCTGTTACCCATGAATAGGGAGGTGGTTGTTGTAAAATCATCCCGCTTAATAATGTATCCAGATTAGATTGTTCATATAATAGAATATTTGGGATGAGATTCTGAATGGGATAATAAACCGTTAGATTTTGATTACGATAAGTCAGAGGAGTATTTTTAGGCAAAGGTCCACTATAATAAATAATCTCTGATATTTGTACATATAACGTAGAATTTAGATTTATTAGATATTGTTCTACATAATCATTATACGTGGATATATTTAATAGAGAATATTTTAATAAGAATGAACCATTTGTATTTGCAATTAAATAATTTATAAGAAAATCATATACATTTGAATATGACATAAAATTTTCATATAAAGTTAATTTTAACGGACTTTGATATAATTTTATAATAATATCCTGAATATTTGTATTGTAATATTCTATGACCGATGATGCTGTAATAAAGGTTTGGTTAACATATACACTATTACAATACTGATAGGTCTGATACAAATGAGGATGCGCAATAGGGTCAAATGGATTTGATGGGGAATTCATTTTATTAAGTAGATCTAAGACAGTCCAATTTTCAATTGGAGCATTTGCAGAGGTATCTAAGATAAGATCCCCTGCAATCTTATAAGCATTCACAAGATAATCTTTAGTAGTTGTTAACAAGTTTTGTAGATAAGGTATATCTACCGGTGTAATATATTGATTGATAGGAATATTTCCTTGAATCACACTCCCTGAGATATCTGGAGAAATTAATGTATTATAATAATCAATAGTTGACGAGACTGTATTAAAATTTTCTGTTAGGGTATATGCATTATATATCTGTAAGAAAGTATTTAATTTAGGATAATTGTCAATTAATTTTACATATTGCGTTTGCATATCATTAGATAAAGACTCAAAATTTTGTCCTGCGATATATGTGGGGTCCGTTGCATTTTGCAAATCATTATAATCAAAACCCGTAATAACTGGAATTGTGATATTTGTTCCTGTTTGATTGTAAATATTATAAGATATATCAACGATAGGAGGATAAGTAGGATAAGTAGGATAAGTAGAATATCCAATCGTAATAGACGGGTATAGATTCGATTGAGAGAATTGTACTAGATTTGCAGAACCATCTTTAGTAAAATATTCATAACCAGATACATCGACTACATCTAAAGTTGAATAGGTATTTATAAAATTCACATATAAATCATACATTAATAATCCCAAATTATTCCTATATATTTGTTGATTCAATCCAACATCATTCATAATACTATTAAAATAATTTGTATTCTCCCTCCCAATCGAACCATAAATTGATGCCTGTGCATATATAAAAGTGGTTAGATTATTAGGTTTAGGTTTTAATAGAGGATATTGTAAAGAAGTATTTGTATTACTTAATAAATACATATTTGTCGGATAGATATATTTATTGAATTTATAAGTAGAATAGGAACTTAGATTTAAATTAGTTTGGTCAAAACTTGCACCAAAATCAAATCTTATGTAATTATCTAAGATTACCATGATTGTTTCGAATAATAATTCTTTTACTGAAGAATCAACAGTCAATGTTCCTATTATTCTACAATATTCTCGACGATATTCCTCGACAACTGCACGAGTATTTGGTAGGTATACAACTCTTAACTCGGATGTATTTGGGTTTGATGGAATTGGCATCGGCGTAATAAATGGATATGATTTTTCAGGGCGCAATAATCTAATAAGACTAACTTTATTAGATGCTGATAAATAATCCGTTGCAAACGCCGTAATAAAATCATTATCCATAATAACACCATCTGATAGGATAATATTTGAAACTAATGTTTGATATACAATAGGTATTGACAAAGAAGAACTTTCATAAGTATTCGATGATAAATCTAATAATGCAAATCCACTGGCATCTATCCCTGAAATATCCATAATATTTGCATTAATTGCATTGGGTATATCACTACATAAATATAATGGTATGAAGTTTAAGATACCTAATTTTGTCATAGTATTACTAATACTATTTTGATTTATAATATCGTATACCGTTGTCGACTGATATGGGATATTTTTTAATAGGGAACCAAATTTAGTTGGGTTTCCACTCAAATCTTGTAATATTAAAAAATTCCATAAGGTAAAATCATTAAAATAATCTGTAAAAATAGTATTTTGAACATCTTTATTTAAATTTAATAAGAAGTTTGTATTATAAGATGTTATTTGTGAAATAAAATAATTATCAGTCTGAGTAATTGCTGTAAGATTGTCTATAAAATTATCACTGAGACCAAATGTTGATGGATATAATATATTAAAAAATAATGAATCTAATTGATAGGTAGATACATATTTCGTATAGGTATAATATGTCGCAAATCTATAATGATTGGGATTTGAGAAATTTGCATTCTGAACTACTTTTACTATCGTATTAAATACATCATAATTATATAAAATATTATCGTATACATATGTAATTATATTAGAAGTTGCTGCAATAATAGATTGCTCAGTGTAAATTATAGTAGTAGTGTTTGGGAGGGAATCTAAATAAGTATTCACAAATATATATGAATCAAAATTTACATAAGAATTTGGTAATCCATCTAAGGTTGGGGATGTTTGAGAGGAGATTAGGATTGGATAATATGGATTCGAATAAATTGTTTTAAATATACTCATATAATAATCTTGAATATTCCAATCCAAAAATCCAATTACGGTTGGAATTTTGGCTTGTTTTAATAATATAAATAAACTAAATACATTAGATAAATGTACCTGAAAGATTGTTGGAGGTGGAGGTGAGGGTGGGGTCGGAGGCAGGTATAAATACGATTGATAATTAAGATAAGAATCATACATCATATCACGAATATTGATTGGACTGACTAGACTCCCCGATACATCTATATCTGCTAAGTAAGATTTTATAATATCAAAAAAAACCATAATAACTGGTTCATTCCCAACAAGATTAGACATCCTGATCGGATCCCCCTGAATATAATTCCCACTTGTATCTAAACTATAATAATAAGATTTTCTCTGAATACGTTCCTGATTGATATCCAGCGGAGAATAATTAGAGACGGCATTTATAGAGTACAAACCATAACCTTTTTCAAATAAATATCTTATATACGCATTAAGATATGATAGATTTGTTAGATAATTTGGATTAAATATCTCTATAATTGAATTAAGATTAATCTGAACATCCTCGTTAAACGTACCATCATTATTTCCCTTAACAATATTATCTGAAACATCTATCAGAACATCTCTATAAATTAATATATTGTTATAAGCCATAATACGGTCTAGTAATATACGTAATGTCTCTATCAAAAATGAAGAATCATGCGTCCCGGATGCATCAGTATAGATATATTTGATACTAATATTATTTAAGATTGAATTTATATATTTTTGATTTAAATTTTGTATAGTCCCATTATATGCAACGTAATCAGTTATCCCTCCACTAATATCTAATTGTAATTGAAGATTATTATTATAGGATATAATTTTATTATTAATAGTATCATATATAATCGGTTTTATATTATTATCATACATCGAACTTGATACGATTGTTGTCGGAGGATAATTATTTGGCCAACTAATATTATATTTTGCTAGAATTGCTTCAACATTTTTTATCGTGGGAGTTTCATAAACAAGATCAAACTCTCCTATATCTATTTGCAAAGTCATTCGACTTACTGCATCTGCTTTTTTTTCTAGTTTATATTTTCCAGTAGAATTATATTTTGTTACGTTATATAGAGTAGTCGTATATTGAGTCACTGAAAAATTTGTATGTCGACGATATACTATTTTAAATAATGTTATATCTGGATTACCCATTAAATATACGGTATCAATACCGATCGCTGCAAGTTGTAATATACCACCGCCCATTAAAATATAGTTATATATTTAAAAAATAGATTCATTTTTAAATATAAATTTTATTAAATTATATTATATTATATTATATATACGATATACGATATGGGAAATTCTTCATCCACGCCAATTATAACAAATAATACAATCAGTCAAAGTACATTAAATCAATTAAATACAATTGTTTCAAATCAAGTTTCACAAAATATTATATTAGCTCAAACAAGTTCAATATCACCAGCTAGTTCAAGTTCTATACTATCAAGAAGTGTTGATATGAATTCCATGATGACTTTTAATTTAAATGATGCATCTTCGCAAAATAATACAATTTCATCTTCAGTTGCAGCTGTAATATCTCAAGTAGCACTAGAGAATTTATCAACTGCGCAAAAATCTGAAATGATGTTTCCAGCTGAAAATTCTCAATCAGGTGGCGATGGTGGAGATCCTTCAACAAATAATTCTACTACAATTTTTAATCAACAATTCACAAATTTAGTAACCAATATTATTCAAACAAATCAATCAACTTTAACATTCAAAGAATGTATCGCAGCACGATTAGCAAATAATGCGATAGCAACTGGTAGTATAACAGCAACGAATGGAGGGACGATTACAAATGTTTCCATGAATGTTGGTATTATATCAGCTTTAGTAGCAAATTGTATTTATAAAACGATAAAATCTACTGATATATTAAATACTATTGCTACTAAGATAGGATTAAAAGTTATAAGTAATACTATGGTTATAGGTACTGCTACTGTTCCTTCACCCTATCCTTCACCATATCCATCACCCTACCCAGTTCCTTCACCCTACCCAGTTTCTTCACCATATCCTTCACCATATCCATCACCCTACCCAGTTCCTTCACCGTATCCTCTTATCCAAAGCCCTACGATATTAGGTATGAATGATAATATATTTTATATCATAACAATTGTTTTACTTATTATTATATTTATTGTTATTATTGTTATAATTTCTAAAGCCAAATCTAAAGCTACAACTACCGATTTAAAAAAATAATTTATTAATATAATTTATATATATAATTTATATATATATATATATATGGGGAATATATCTTCGATAAATTTAATACAAAATAATATTAAAAATAATAT
>Ga0114966_10004632_pt1 | contig 11810 bp, 5 predicted proteins | sample M_130207_XF_Meta_FD_87029 | JGI IMG/M metagenome (GOLD analysis project Ga0114966, IMG submission 87029) | Freshwater microbial communities from Lake Montjoie, Canada to study carbon cycling - M_130207_XF_MetaG | ecosystem: Environmental > Aquatic > Freshwater > Lake | place: Lake Montjoie...
GAGAGATCCGGTTGGGGGCCAATCTCAGATTTCAAGGCCTCTATGCTGCGTGCGTGCGCGATTTCTGCAGATGCTTTGTCATAATGAGGGCCATCAACTCTCGCAAATGCGTGCTTGGCCCCCGCATACACATACAACTTGAAGTTCGGCTTATTACGCAGGGATTGTAAAATAGTTTCCTGTGCATCGGGCAGGCAATATTCGTCATTCTGGGCGAGATGCAACAGCAGTTTGCATTGGACGTTTTTCGCTTCCTTAATCGCTGTTTCGATCCCGACACCATAGTAGCTGATCGCGACATCGGTGTCGGTTCGACAGGCTGCCAGGTATGCCAATTTGCCTCCAAGACAGAATCCGACAACACCGACTTTGCCAATCACCGCATGGTGATTCCGGAGCGTGCTGATCGACGCCTGGATGTCTTCCACTCCTTTCGCTTCGTCAAAGTCTTGATAGAAACTAAAAGCCTTTTGCCATTCGTCCGGAGTATAACCCAGCTCGATGCCCGGTTGCTGCCGCCAGAAAAGGTCGGGAACAAAAACCACATAGCCCTCTGCGGCATAGTGATCTGCAATCTCGCGCATGGTTTGGTTAACGCCAAAAATCTCTTGCGCCAGCACCAATCCGGGCCCATGACCAGCAGGCGGCAGAGATAAATATCCATGAAATGTCCCACGGCCGTCGATCGCAGGAACTTCTAACATCTGAACTGCCATTTTTTCTCCACGCGATAATCGTCTCAGACGACAAATCGACTCCATCGAAAGAGAGCGAGAGTCACCTGTTCGCAGTCACGTCAATAACGGGATTCCGAACGACGGTACCGACTGTTTACTCGAGTCACATCCAGTCCAATCGATCATAAGTTATCCCAATCGGGTATGCCATCCGCTAAAAACAAAGCCCCTTCGAATCGGAGCCCTCTCTTTCCCGACCACTGGAAACATTTTTTGGAGAGCCGTTTGGCGGACGGTGAACCGTTTGTCGCACATGCCAAGGTGTCAGATGACTCGGGTTCCGGTGCGGTCGTTCATCGCCGTCGCACAAAACAGGATCTCATATCCGTCCTTTTTTTAAGCCCTCTTCTGGATGTTAGGGGGCTTCCGAGAATCGAGCGGACCGAACGGCGAGACCCGATTAACAGAATCTCAGCCGCGCCGCTGTGGGCCCACTAAACCCCCTGTCTGTGAACAGCGAATTGTTGCCTGAATCGGGAGCATTTCCTGTCTTCCGCGGACACCAAGTCACTGCGTCTCTTGGTTTTTTGTGGGCGGACAACTCATCTTGTCGCACTTTTGATAATCCGTTATTTCTCTCCGTCGATAGTTCTTTCGGATCGCGTGGTCGCGTTGTCGACCATGGCGCATCGTCGTCTTTCCTTGCAAGTCGTAATTCTGAAGAGTCGGCTGGATCAATACCGTTTGACCTCCGCGTGAGAAAGCCCCACCATGCAGCACGCTGTTCGCGACAGAGCCGGTTGCCTCTGGTCGCTGTCGTGCGCCCTTCTTCTGGGCGTGACGATGAGTGCGCCTGCCGAAACCGCAGCTGCGGAACCTGATCAGAGCATGCCCTCTGCGGCTTCGACGAAGCCGCTGCAGAAATCAAAATCTATTGTTCAGACTTCGCTGGATAATCGCAGTTCCTCAGAGTCACCATTCACTCTCGATGAACCAATCGATGATGTCAAGATTGAGGGAAATACCACAATCCCTAATGCTGAAATTGCTAAACATATCAAGACGCGCCCCGGTCGTCCTGTGACAGCGAAACAGATCAAAGATGACGTCGATGCTCTGGTAAGAACTCGCTGGTTTGCCACTGTCGAGCCCACAATTCGACGGAACGACGACGGCAATGTCTTGGTCTTTCGAGTCCTTGAACGCCCGATCGTCCGATCGGTCGAATACAAGGGGAATAAGAAGATCAAAACCAAAGTCTTCCAGTCTATGACACAGCTCAAACCCGGTAGCCCTTACGATATCAGTGCCAACCGCGAATGCGCCCGCCGAATTGAAGAGCACTATCATGAAAAGGGGTTCGCCTATGCCACCGTCGAACTCGAACGAGGTGACGTCCGCGATGACCCCGATCGTGTCGTCGTGTTTCTCATTCATGAAGGTCCCAAGGTTTCTGTCGCGTCTGTGAAATTTGAAGGAAACGAACACTTCAGCGATTCTATTCTGAAACTTAAGACACGCACGAAAACACGGATCCTGTGGTTATTCGGAGGTAAATTCGATCCCTCGACGATTGCCGACGATATCGAAGGAATTCGCCAGTATTACCACAGCTTGGGTTACTTTGATGTCAAAATCGAGCCGCATCGAACGGATTCCGCAGACAAGTCGAAAGTAGAAATTCACTACGAAATCGCCGAAGGCGAGCGATATAAAATTCGCAATATTGAGGTGGCCGGAAACGAGGTCCTTCCGGAAAAAGAAATCCGTTCGCTCACCAAAATTGTTGCAGGACAGGACTACAACGCACGCCATATCGCTAAGGACGTTGATGCAATTAAATCAAAATACGGATCGCAGGGACGTTTGTTCGCCCAAGTCGATGCCGTACCCGTCTGGACCGACGACAACGACGCGGCCGTTGTTGATATCGTGTACAAAATTAACGAGGACAAGGTCTATCGAGTCCGCAGCTTAGATGTTCACATTGGGGGAGATCATCCCCACACACAAACCAATTTAGTTCGAAATATTTCGCCAATACGACCTGGCGATCTCGCCGATCCGAAGCAAATGCATCTGCTCAAACGTCGCTTGGAAGGATCACAGTACTTCGATACCGGTCCAGAAAATGGACCGCGTATTGAAACGAACATTGTCCGAAACGAGAATTGGATACAACGTCCCGATGTGAATGCGGCTCGCGGCCAAAGCCTCGAGTCCCCGCGGATCGGTGGCCACGGGATTTTGCAACCGACAGCAACGCTTTCGAACGGAGCAACCCCGAATGCGAGATTGGCTCTGACCAAGAAAACACAAGCGAAGCCGGAAATCCATGAGTCACAGACTGTCGCACGCCCCTACTTTATCGAAGTCCAAACCGCTCCTCCCACGGAACAACAAGAGCCCGTTTCCGACGAGTCGAAACTGGCGCCTCTGACTCCTTTATTTCGATCACAAAGCCTCGATGACCCGCTCCCTCCTGGCGTTTTCGGATCGGATAGCGATTCGCAGTCCAATCCTTTCGGAAATTCCATTCGCAATTCCGAAACGGACGACTGGCAAAGAATGCCACCGCCGGAGTTCATCGACATTGATGCGTATGTCAACGAGGCCCGGACAGGGCGATTGATGTTCGGTGTTGGTGTCAACAGTAATGCGGGAGTTGTCGGAAACATTGTGCTCAGTGAGCAAAACTTTGACATTTTGCGTCCCCCGACGAGTTGGGACGATGTGTGGAACGGGACGGCGTGGCGCGGCGGTGGTCAGCGGTTTCGCATCGAGGCGATGCCAGGTAGCCAAGTCAGTCGATATCTGGTCGATTGGCAGGATCCGTATTTTCTAGACTCCAATTTCAATCTAGGAGTAAGCGGTTTCTACTTTCAACGGTTCTATCAAAACTGGACCGAACAGAGAGTTGGCGGGAAGCTTCGTGTCGGAAAACAGTTTAGTCAGCAGTGGTCGGGAGCCATTGCATTGCGACTCGAGGACGTTGATATCTCGAATCCCACAATACCGACTCCACCACTCCTGACCGAAGTACTGGGCCAAACCTTTTTGTCGACAGCCCGTGCCTCATTAACGCACGATACACGTGATGCGGCTTTCCTCCCCGGCTCAGGACATTACGTCGAACTCGGCGTAGAGCAGGCATTTGGTGAGTTCAGCTACACGCGCGTTGAAGCCGAAGGTCGTCAATACTTCACGACGTATCAACGGGCGGACGGTGCCGGTAAGCATACCGTTTCGGTTAACGGACAGGCCAGCTGGACTGGCCAAGACACTCCGATCTACGAACGATTTTTTGCCGGTGGATTTCAATCGTTCCGTGGTTTTGCATTCCGTGGTGTGAGCCCTATTCAAACGGGCGTTCGCGTGGGCGGCACAACAATGCTCCTTGGCAGCGTCGAATACATGTTGCCTGTGGTAGCCAATGAAATGGTAAAAGCTGTTGCCTTCACAGACTTCGGAACAGTCAACGACAACCAATCGTTCAGCGATTTTCGGCTGTCGGTTGGAACCGGTCTGCGTGTGGCGGTGCCAATGATGGGACCCGTTCCGATCGCTCTGGACTTCGCATTTCCAATCTTGAAAGAAGAGATTGATCAGGAACAGATCTTCAGCTTCTATGTCGGTGTGAACAGATAACACGACTGCAATCAACGGCCGAGATACTGAATCGTTCGCTCGTCTGGCGACAGATTCCAACCTTCAACACCGGTGGATTGATAAAATGATGGCCGTTGGCATCGCATCGAGGACACTTTTCCGTGTTGCTTGAAGGTCTCGTCACGAGTCTGAATTCAGCGGGCGAGTGGAATCTTGCGCCGATGGGACCGATTATTTCCGGAGATTTCGAACGTCTGATTCTGCGGCCTTTCAAATCCTCCGTCACGTACCGGAACCTGAAGCAAATTCCATTCGGCGTATTTCACATCACGGATGATGTGCTGCTCATCGCTCGTTCTGCACTTGATCGACTGAATTCGAGTCCCGAGTTTATTAAAGCCCAGACAATTGAAGGCCGAGTTCTCAAGGACTGCTGTCGCTGGTACGAATTCGAAATCGTGGCCTGTGACGACACGACAGATAGAACGCGACTCGAAGCCAAGATCGTTTATCAAAGTCGCGTTCGAGACTTCATCGGATTCCATCGCGCCCGCCATGCCGTTCTTGAAGCAACAATTCTAGCCACTCGATTGCATTTGATTGCCGAATCCGAAATCCGATCGCAGTTAAAGTGGCTTTCCAGCCCGGTTGAAAAAACGGCCGGGCCTCGCGAGCAAGAAGCCTTTGAGATGGTTTGTGACTATGTGAACGACTGGTATCGTCGTCAATCACCTGCCTCATTCCGGTCATAGAAAGCACCTCTATCGGAATACGCAACGTGATCAGGCAACACCCTTCGTGGCCCCCTCCACCTTGGCTCCATCCCCGCCTAAAAGCGTCATAACACCAAGAAAACGCGCATCTTCAATGATGGGCCGCTGTTTCCAGCCGGTTTCGTTGCAATCCCGTTCGGGGAACCTGTTCAACAAACGAACTTCGCGTCCACACCAATTTGTGCCGTTGACTCGTCGCCGATTTTCTCGGTGACCCTAAGTCAATTCCGTCTTCATTTATGAGAGCTGTTTTTATGACTCGTCCGCAGAAGATTTCGAGTTCATCCATCGCGACGCCTTGATTGTTGCCTGTGACACGGGTAGAGAAGTGTGGAGCGTGTGACGTCCGAGGAGAGTCTTTTTCCACGAAAGACGAATTCGATGAATCGACGATTCTTTTCCAAGTTTTTGGCGTTGGGCACAGGGTCTCTGGGACTCATGCCGTCCGATTCCGATAGTACAGAGAAGACCGCTACGGGTGGCGAAGACAACCCTGATTCAACCGTTAATAATTCTTTGAAATTCAATTCCCTGTTAGGTCAGGTCCCGGCATGTGTGGCCGATTTTCAGATTCTGGCCAAGACGGCACTGCCGCGAGCGACTTATGAATACATCACCAGCGGTTCCACTGATGAGGTGACTCTTCATGAAAATCTGGCCGCATTTCGCCGCATTCGAATATTGCCACCATTACTGGCAGGTGTCGACCGCGTCGACACCTCGACTTCGATTCTAGGCCAATCGATTTCGATGCCGATCTTGATTGCTCCCGTGGCCGGGCAAAGCCTGTTTCACGCCGACGGTGTTCTTGGTTCCGCCCGCGCGGCCGCCGCTGCGCACACGATCTTGGGAGTCAGCAGCAGCGCGGGCAACAGTGTTGAGGAAATTGCGGCAGCCAGTTCGGGCCCAAAGTGGTTTCAACTCTATGTTCCTAAAGATCGAGGTGTCACTCGGCAACTTGTGGAACGCGTGCATGCCTCCGGGTACAAGGCAATCATCGTTACCGTCGATCTTGGGGAACGCAAAGACGCCGATCTGCGAAATCGCTTCGCTCTGCCACCCTCCGTCTTGCGGAAACACCTGATAGATATCGGATTTCCAATCACAAAAGACATGAGTTACTCAGACCTTTTAGCATTCAATGAGAAGGCTTGGGACCTGGCCTTGGATTGGAAATTTTTCGATTGGCTTCGTTCCGTGACAAATCTCCCCATACTTCTCAAAGGGGTACTGCGCCCCGCCGACGCGCAGCAGGCGATTGCTCTCGGGTTAGACGGAATCATCGTTTCCAACCACGGAGGGCGACGGCTCGATGGAGTACCGTCCAGCATCGAACAACTTCCAAAAATCGCGGACGTGATGGACGGCAAAGCCGAACTGCTACTTGATAGTGGTGTCCGCCGGGGAACGGACGTCCTGAAGGCCATCGCGTTGGGAGCCAAAGCCGTCTTGATCGGCAGGCCCTCTGCTTGGGCACTCGCTGCCGAAGGGGAAGTCGGAGTTAGCAAAGTCCTGAGCTTTTTTCGTGAAGAACTCATCTTGGCCATGCAAACTTCCGGCTGTCCCTCACTCGCTGCAATCAAAAAACCGCTTCTGATGATGTAGCCACTTGCAGCAGACTTTGACGAGATTGACTTCGAAGCATTGGGGATTGATCGCCACGCGCCGACAGGCGGCTAACCGAGTACCGCCGGCTGAATATGTGTTCCTGTTGGCCGCTCCGTACGCCGCACGGTTACCCGTGTGGCACAGTCGGCAGTGCCACGATCCACGTCCCAGCCAATCGATTGCACGTCTGATAAAAAACGGCTGCAGGGCGCTTTCGCGAGTGATCCAATCACAGGCTCTACCGTGATCGGCGCCCAATCTCCGAGCCCTAAAGAGGATGTTTTACAGAGAGATCATCGCCAGAAATTCTCGCTCATCGAGGATCGCAATTCCAAGATCTGTGGCTTTTTTTAATTTGCTTCCGGCGTCAGTCCCCGCCACAACGTAATTCGTATTTTTCGAAACACTACCGGAGCTGGTCCCTCCATGTTGATGAATCAGATCCTGTATTTCGTCGCGTGTGAATCGCGAGAGCGTGCCGGTCACAACCAGTACCTTGCCGGCAAGAATCTGGGGAGTCGTACTGCTGGAGGAATTCGGATCAATGACTTCGCTCCCCATATTAAGGCCAAGATCTTTCAACTCCTCGACCATACGTTGTCCAAATTCGCTGGAGAAAAATGTCCATACCGATTTGGCGACGACGTCTCCCACGTCGTTAATCTGATCCAGTTCATGCTCGGCAGCCCTCGCGAGAGCTGACATCGAACCAAAGCCGTTGGCCAATTCTCGGGCGGTACGAACTCCGACGTGCCGCAGGTTCAATGCGGTGAGAAGCCGCCACAGGGGTTGGCTCTTCGATTGTTCAATGCTCATCAGCAGATTATCAACCGACTTTTCTCCGAGTCGGTCCAGCGTCACAAGCTCCGCTCGACGATCCTGCAGGCGATAAATATCGGCGAAGCTCATAAGCAACTTCGCGTGCATCAGCTGCTCGATCAACTTGCTTCCTAGTCCGCTAATGTTCATGGCCGCTCGGGAGGCGAAATAGCATAAACTCTCTCGCAGTTGGGCGGGACAATTCCGATTGGAGCAACGAACGAAAACTCCGCTGTCTTCTTTTTCGACGGTGGAGTCACATTCCGGGCATTGGGTTGGAAACTCAAACGGTTTCTGTGTTCCATCTCGCAAATGTGTTTCGACTCGAACCACGTGCGGAATAATTTTTCCAGCCTTTTCGACGACAACCGTATCACCAATTTGAATTCCGAGCCGCAAGATCTGATCCGAGTTATGAAGGCTGGCTCGGGAAACCGTTGTTCCGGCGATCTCGACCGGTTCTAAACAGGCGACGGGAGTCAGGATTCCTGTTTTCCCAACCTGAACGACAATTTCGACAACGCGCGTCTCGGCTTCGTATTTTTCCCACTTATAAGCAATACACCACCGCGGAGACTTACTGGTTGATCCGAGATTCTGTCGCACACCTAATTCATTGACTTTAAAGACAATCCCATCGACTTCAAAATCAAGAGCAACCAAATCTTGCATCAGCGACTGCGCAGACTCGACCGCCGCTTCGAAACTTGGTCGAACGACGGTCTTCGGAATGACGGGGATACCAAACTGTTCCATCCGCAGGAGAAATTCGCCATGCGTCGCGAACGTCGCTCCCTCCAAATCACCGACGCTGTGCGCGAAGAATCTCAATTTGCGTTCGGCACAGAGCAGGGGGTCGAGCAACTTAATCGCGCCGGCAGTGGCATTACGTGAGTTTTTGAATGGCTCGTCGCCGTTGTCGATCGCCGCTGCGCGAATTGCCGAAAACTCGCTGTTCGAAATGAAGGCCTCACCACGAACCTCCAGTCGGGAGGGAATCACATCGCCCGCCTGATGGTTGATGGATGAAAGTGACGTTCCACCGACCCTCGGAAGATTCAGTACTTGCAGCGGAACGCCTCGCAGAGTTCTCGCGTTATGAGTCACATCGTCTCCGCGATGTCCATCTCCTCGAGTGACGGCTTGGACCAGCCGACCATTGACGTAAATCAGCGACAATGCGACGCCGTCCACTTTGTATTCGACGACCCACTCGCAGGGACGTCCATTCAACAGCTTGGCCGCTCGCTGGCCGAATTCCGTAAGTTCGGCTTCATTGTAGACGTTGTCGATGGAGAGCATCGGGACCCGATGCTCAACCGTCACGAATCCCGCGATGGGCCTGCCGCCCACTCGGTGCGAAGGGCTGTCAACGAAATCGTGTGCCGGGTCTAAAGACTCCAACGCCATCAGTTGCCGCATCAACTGATCGTATTCGAAGTCTGATATCTCTGGTTTGGCATGCCCGTAGTACAGGGCATCGTGTCGGCGAATCACCGCACGTAATGCGTCCACTGGATCGTGAGAGGACTCCATCAGTCCGGGATCCGATCGTCAGAGAAATTCTGGCGCGTTTCTAAATCATCGAGATAGTCGCCGACGTCGTGGCCATCCTGATGCTCGATCAGGTCGCGGAACGTTTCTGCGGGAATCGTCAGATTCAGCCGGTGTACCGCTCCGCCTCCCATCAGGACCAAGAAGTGATCTTGGGAGAGGGTCCCCAACGCCTGTAGCGGGTTCTTGGGATCAAAGTCGAGACCGCCAGGCTTGGTCCAGATATCGGCCGTATCGGGACCAGCCTGTACGACCAGAATCGTGCTCTGCGGCCCATCCGTGAAGGTCGCGAAGCGAGGCGTCTGATCATCGGCAAACGGAGACCCGGCTCCGGTGAAAACGTGAAACGACGTTTTTCCGACGGTACTGACGCCGTCCACTTTGAACAGCGCCGGCATCTTCTCGATCAGAACTCGGTTCTGATCGCTATCCCAAGCCTCGTCGAAATTAAACTGTTTGTAGAGCGCGACTTCATTGAGATACGGCAACAGATGCACGCGCCAACTCAATCCCGACTTGCCATCCGCAGAACGCCCGGCACCTGGCAGCGTTGAATGGACTCGGTCATAGTTGAGAAATGCGAGAAAAATCCGATTGAGGTTGTTTCTCTTCTTCCTCGCTTCCGTCCCGGCGCGGGCCTTCAACATCGCCGGTTTGAGAAGCTCTGGCAACTTGTCGAAGTCCTCCGGTACGGGGATCAAAAACTCGATCCGGTCACTGTTTTGTTTGATGTCGGCAGAATTCACGACTGTTTCGATTAGCTTCTTGGTCGCTTTATCCGCGTCGGTATCATCGGGAATCGGAAACCGTGACAAGCCTTCTTGGCCCTGCCTGAGGGCTCCTGCGGCGAGTTGTGTCATGAAAGCAGCGGACTGTTCGTCGACGGTCGTCGCGACCAATTCGAACAAGGTGTCATCGGTGACTCCCGTCACCGTGGCCTGAAGTGACAGAGACTTCAACTGAAGAGCCAATCCGAGGACCGGATTGATTTCCACAGCCTTTTGCAGCAGCGAGGCCTGCGACTCTAAATCGAAGGCTGCCGTGACGTCGGCTCCGAGTTGCAACTGCGACAGGATCTTCCGTGTGCCAGCCCGTTCCGACAGCTTCGTGCCGATCATTTTCCTGACCGTGCCGACAGGTCCGAAAACGATCGTCTTGCCATCGGCGAAAAACACCGCGGCGGTTTCGTTCTTGAAGAGCGTCTGCCCCGCGTGAGTCTCCTCGACCGCCTCGGGTAGTAGCGATGTCACAATCTCAGATCGGTCCGCCGCTGAGGCGAGCGTGAGAATCACTGTCGGAATTAATGGCACGGTGGGAGAGTCCTCCACAGAACGGGCGAACTCGACGGAATGACCGTCGTTCAATTGAATCAGATTCGCCAGCATGGATTCTTCAATATCCAACGGAATCGACTGGACGCTGCCATCGGTCATGACCGCCAAGAAAGTCTTGTCGTTGATCTCACCAAGAGACTTCTTGCACGTGGCCGGATCAAATTTCAGGCCACCCGGTTTCGTCCACACGTCGGCCGTGTCAACTCCCGCTAAAACGACGAGAATCGTGTCTGACATCTCGTCAGAGATGTCGATAACCGTCTTTCCTTGGAGGCCATCAAATGGCGTATCCTGACCGGTGAACACGTGCATCGAAGTCTTGCCTTCGTTGGTATCGCCGAGCAATTGGAAGAACACGGGCATGTTTTCGATCAGCGTCTTGTTATGGTCGCTGTCCCAAGGCTCGTCGAGGTGGAACTGCTGGTACAGGTCCGCTTCTTGAATGTACGGCAACAGATGGACCCGCCAACTGAGTCCGGTTTGTTGACCCGCGCCATCACCATCCGCCCGTGGAAACCGCTGGTAGTCACCGTAATAGTTGTGAAACGCCGTCGCCAGTTGCTGCAGCTGGCGTTTGTGTTGAGCCTGAACAGTCGCGGGCGTCGGTTCCGCGTCGTCACTCGCTTCCAAGCCAAGCTCTTTGGCCGCTGTGTTCATAAACGTCTCGTCGATGACCAGAGTCACTCGTTCGATCGACTCGAGTTTCAGGTGTCCCGCAGGAAACATCGATTCGAAATCGGGAAGCAGTCCCGCGTCCTGAATCAACGGATAGATCGGCCAATCGGTGACTCGCTTCGGATGACCGACCACGAGTCCCACGACATCGTCGCCAAGAAACGCGGCCTCCGAAAACGTTTGAGAGTTGACCGGAACCGTAACCTTGGGTCTCGACTCCGTCAGTGACGTAGCTTTCACAACGGGCAAATCTTCCAAAATCCCGGCGGCGTTCTTGTTCGACGTTGAATCCAGCTCCTGTGTCGGCCTGGCCACTGCTGAGGCGGAATTGACCGGCCTCGCAATCGGGGTCGGAGGACTCTGGCCGCAACCGAGCACCATCAGGCCGAAACTCGGAATAACCAAACCCTGGAGAATTCGCGGGAGCATGACATAACTTTCACGAGGATGAGGCAAGCCGCACGCCACCAAACAAGGTGGCCCAAAGCTATTTTGAGTGAATCAAAAGACAATCGCAAGTAAGCTGCGATTATCGACTCGATCGAATCGAGGCGTGCGGGATTGCCGGCGGTCCATCGTTGAGGAACCGACGCGGGCGACACCCCAGACGCAAACTTGCCCGTGGTTTTGTTGCATCACACGAGCGGTGCAACGCAAATGACTCGATTCAAACCGCGCGAACTCGACGTCCGGGCATCCCCTCTCCGCTGCGGCAGACACGAAACAACATCACTCCATCGAGGCCTTAACACCGAGTCTCA
>Ga0114966_10004633_pt1 | contig 11807 bp, 11 predicted proteins | sample M_130207_XF_Meta_FD_87029 | JGI IMG/M metagenome (GOLD analysis project Ga0114966, IMG submission 87029) | Freshwater microbial communities from Lake Montjoie, Canada to study carbon cycling - M_130207_XF_MetaG | ecosystem: Environmental > Aquatic > Freshwater > Lake | place: Lake Montjoie...
GGCTTTCAAGTGACCCCCATCGTCGCCATTGCGCCCCTGGCTGTGATCTGGGCCGGTCTTGAGCACTCCGAACGGGCGATCGTGGGCCTTGCCGCCATCGTCGCCTTTTTTCCGGTATTTTCGGGAACCCTGACCGGGTTGAAATCCGCCGATCCGGATCTGGAGCGCCTGTTTGATCTCTATGGCGCGCGGCGCTGGCAGCGACTGTTCCGGCTGCGGCTGCCAGCTGCGGTCCCTTATATCCTCGAGGGACACAAGGTTGCCGCCGGCCAGGCCCTCATCGGCGGGGTGGTGGCTGAATTCGTGGCCCGCACGGGGCAGAGCCAGGGGCTGGCCTGGCGGATACTGGAAGCCAGCCACAACCTCGAAACACCGCGCCTCTTCGCCGCCCTGTTCACTCTGGCGGTCATGGGCGGGCTGCTGTTTGCAGTGCTGCAGGGCCTCGAAGCGGTGGCGCTCAGATGGTGGCGCGGACGTTAGGTCGTGGTTAAGCGGGCATAGGGTAAATCCCGCGGGTATACGCCGCCGGATTACCCATGCGCCCGCATCTTGCCCTTATCCTCGCACTCGTGCCGGCCGCCCTGTCCACGCAGGCCCTGGCCCAGAGCCGCTATGGGCTGGAGTCTCCCATTCCTTCGCCGGCGCCCGCGGCGACTTACGCCACGCCGTTGAGCTGGCCTGGAAAGGTCGCCGTCGAGCCGGCGGTTGACACCCGGCCCGAGCCCTGGTCGTCGTGGGCCCAGCGGCAGGCTCAGTATAGCCAGCCCGCGCCCGGAGCAGCCACTCTGGCTTCGCTGCCGCCCTCCCCTTCGACCCCCCGGCCCATCGCCGGTAGCCCGACTGCTCCGCCCGCAACTCCTCCGGCGTCCGCGCCAGCGCCTGCACCCCTGCTCCGCCAGGCCCCGCCCGCGTCCACCCCGCCGGTCCAGCCCGTTGCCGCCGCAGTCGCGCCTGCTCAACCCGTAGCCCAGGTCGCCGCCGACGCACCCCGCGGCCTACCCCGGCTACAAGGTCCCGCAACTGGCGGCCTATCCGGGCTTTGTCGCCAGCACGACGCAGACCGGGCCCACACCCCAGCCTGCCGCGCGACCGGCCGGGACGCCGATGATCCTCGATGAAGTCCCGATCACTCAAACGCCGATCAAGCAGGATGACGCCGACCGCCAGGCCCAGCAGCGCGCCATCCCCGAACAATCCACTCAACCACGCCCCTGATGCCCCAAAGCAAGCTCCTTCAACTGATCGAACTGGCCTCCGAGCCCTCCAGCGAGCGGCGGCGCGAGCTGTTGCGCGAAGTGACCAACCTGTTCTTCACCGGCGGCGATGAGGCGCACAGCGGCGCTGAAATGGAGCTGTTCGACGACGTCCTGGGCCGGCTGACCGTCGAGATGGAAGAGGCCGTGCGCGCCGAACTTTCCGAGTGCATGGCCGACGCCCTGCGCCCGCCGCGCCAGCTGATCGCCGACCTCGCCACCGACAGCATCACAGTCGCAGGACCGGTGCTGACCCGCTCGCGCGCTCTGACCGTCGAAGACCAGATGAGCGTCGCGCAAAACCAGAGCGAGGCGCACCTGACCGCGCTCTCCAGCCGCGAGGGTGTTTCCTCGGCCGTGACCGACGTGATCGTCCGACGGGCCAACGATGCGACCCTTGGCGTCCTTCTGCGAAACCAGTCGGCGAGCCTGTCACGCGAGGCCCAGGAAACCATTGTCGACCGGGCCCAGGCCAACCCGGACCTGCACGAGGCGGTGGTCGACCGCCACAATCTGCCGCCCGACCTGTTGAACGAAATGTACTTCATGGTCGAGGCGCAGCTGCGCGACAAAATCCTGGAAAAGAACAACGCCCTCAATCCCGCCGATCTCGACGCGGCGTTGAGCGTCGGCCGCAAGAAGCTGGCGACACGCGACGGCGCCCTACCCTTCGACTTCGCCGAGGAAGAAGCGGCGGTCAGAGCCATGAAGCGGCGCGGTCAGATCACGCCGCAGGTGCTGGCCGGCATGCTGCGGTCAGGCAAGACCACCCGCTTTCTGGTGGCGCTCGCGGAACTGGCGGATGTCGATTTCCACACCGCCCGCCGGATTTTGGAACGCAAGGAACTCGACGCGCTGGCGATCATCTGCAAGGCGGCCAACTTTGACCGGGCGCTTTTCCTGACCTTCGCCATCCTGATCCTGGATGTAGAAGAGAACGCCATGGCCAGAGCCAGGCAGTATGGCGACCTCTATTCCGAGTTGCCCAAGGACGCGGCGACCCGAACCTTGCGCTTCTGGCGCATGCGCCGGCAGTCGGGTGACGTGGCCGCCTAGGGCTCCGCCCGCAGCATTCTCCCCGCCGTCTCGGCGACGGCTTCCAGCTGGAAATCACTGAACACGGTCTGGGCCTCAAGAATGGCCATGGCGGCGCGTTTGCGGTCGGCTGGATTGGCAGGTCCGATCTCGCTCCTGGCCAGATATACCCGACCGAGATTCAGCTGGCTGAGCGCCCAGCCGACCGGGTCGCGATGCGGATCGGCGGACGCCAGATCGCAGCGGAAACCGGCTTCGACGGCCGCGAGCTCCAGGGGATCGCCGTGAGTCACGGCGGTCCAGACCGCCAGCGCCCCTCGCCGTTCACAGATCGAGGTGCGCGCTTTCAGCGCCGGATGCTCGCGCACGACAATCCAGGCGCGGTCGTAGGCCCCCGCGGCCTTGACGTAGGCGTCGCGCACGCTGCTGGCCCTGGCCAGCGCCCAGAGCACCGCGCCATGAGCGGCCTGAGCCATCGCCCAATCGACAGGGCTGTGATCCTTGAGCAGAATGTCAAACACGCGCGACAGGCCATCGACCGCCTCGCCCAGCACGGCGACGTCGCGCTTCAGCTCGCCCAGCCGCATGAGCGCCAGGCCACGTTCGATGGTCGCCCGGCTCCAGCTGAGCGGATGGTAGGCCGGATCGATCATTGAAATGACCTCGGCGAGATCGGCCGCGCCCCGGGCGACCAGCGAGTCGGACTTGAGCGCCTGGCCGCAGGCGACGGTAAGCACGGCGCGATCGCATCGGGCTTCAGCTAGCGCCAGGCGCGAGGCCGGCGCATTTGCCTGAGTCTTGAGGATATTAGTCGCCGCATCAAAGCCGGTCAGCGCCGCCAGAGCTCCCATGGCGTCGCCCCGCGAGAGCGCCTGGCGCGCGGCGATGGCGCAGCGTTTGCCCAGCGCCACGGCTCGCACCCTTGCCGGGCCTGCGGCAGCCTCTGTCAGGGCCAGATCAGCGGCGGCGGTGAGGCCCTCATCGCCGAACATCGCCACGCCTTGAAGGGCGCACAGAGCCTGTTCCAGTTTGGCGGCGTGCGGGTGCGCCGGGGCCGACTGCAAGGCCCGTTCGGCCGCCGTAGCGGCCTTGCGCAAGGCCAGGCCATCGCCGGTGCGCCAGGAAAGCTCGCGCCAGGCCGCGGCCTGACGAAGTTGGGCGCCCGCGCGTCCGGCTTCAACTGTTCGGTTTGCGGTAATGTCGGCCGATTGCGCCTCGGCCGCCAGGAGACGCACGTCCAGCAGCTCGAGCAGGGTCGAGTCCTCGCCGGTCAGGCCGCGCCGCTGCCGCGAAAGGCCGGGCCGAAACAGCCGCCTGAACTCGAACATCAAGACAACCTCAGCAAAGGCGGCGCCAAACCGGGACGGTCGGGCGAACCCTTAGTGCTCAAAAGCAATACCAGCGCCAGGGTTCCGCGCCCGCAACTAGCGAACGGCGAGATTGTAGCTGATCGGCACGCGCACGCGAGACCCCGCGACCGGAAGCCCTTCGGGTGACCAGGGCGAGACCCGGTATTTCGACGCCAGCTGCATGGCGCCGACAGCGACGTTGTAACCGGCGGGGGCTTCGACCACCGCCTTGCAGTTCGACAGGGCGCCGGTTTGGCCCACCACACAGTCGAGCGCCGCACGGGTTTGTCCGATACCGGCCGTGCGGGCGGCCCTGGGGAAGGCGGCGGCGATGTCACGGTTGCTGGGAACCGCGGTCAGAACCGGCTCGGCCAAAGGCGTAGTGCTTGGGTTCAGCATTCGCGAGGTGAAAGCGAAAGGCACCTTTACGACGCCGCCGAGCACCGAACGGCCTTCGGGGAGCGTCGGCGAGGTCTTGAACGATTTGGCCAGCTCAGCCGCGGCGGCGCCGAATCCGTAACCGACCGGCTCTTCGTTCATCACCAGACACGAACTGAAGAAACCGTCGGCGCCAAGGGTGCAGTCGAGTGACACCCTGCCGCTCTGGCCCGCCGACCGGGCCCGGGCGGGATAGGCCGCTACGACCTGGGAATAGGTCGGCGTGTGTTCCCACAGGGGATTGGTCAGGTATTTCTGCAGATACCGGGTGTCGACCCCGGCGATATATGAGCCCACAGCCGGCGGCGGCGCGATAAAGTGTGCGGTCAGGTTGATGTCGGTGCGGACGGCATGACCAGCCTTTACGGCGGGACGGATGTTCAGATCCGGCGCAAGGGTGAGGGCGGCGTCACCGAATCCCTGATTGCGCGGCGTCTCGCTGATGACCTGGCAGGCGCTCAGCACGCTCTCGGTGGTCAGGGTGCATTTGATTACCGCCGTGCCGCTCCTGCCCTGCTGGAGGGCCTGGGTCGGATAGACCGAGCCTAGAGACCGGGCGGTCGGAGTGCGTATCCAGCGGGGCGCGAAATCGTAGTTCCTTTCGCCGGACGGCTCGAACTGGACGCTGCCCATCGGGCCCTGGTTGCCGTTGACGTTGGCCGCGCCCGTGCCGACCCCCGATGGTCCGGGCATCAGATTGGGACCGGCGTTCCCTTCCATGCCTCCCAAACTTCCGAACAGGAAAAGAGCCAGCACACCGACAACTTGATACATGGAAGACGCTCCCTGGGTGAAAGGTCTGAAGCCGTCCATATATTACGTTCAGCGGCGCTCTTACAGACTAACCGCATGAACGCGGGATTTTAGCCCCGCTCCCGCGCCCGGAGCAGCTCGACTTTCGGGAAGCGCTCTGAAACGTAGCCGACCTCCCAGGCGGATTTGGCCAGAAACACCGGCGCGCCGTCAATATCCCTGGCCATGGCAGAGCGGTGCTTGCCCTCGAAGTCGGTCTGGTCAGCCTGAGCGCCTGAGAGCCAGCGGGCTTCGGCGAAGGGGCTCGGCTCAAAGACGCAATCCAGGGCGAATTCTCCCGCCAGCCGGTCGGCCATGACCTCGAATTGCAACTGGCCGACGGCGCCGACGATGAAGTCCGATCCGAGCTCGGGCCGAAACAGCTGGGTGACGCCCTCTTCGGCCAGGCTCTCGAGCGCCCGTTTCAGGTGTTTGGCCTTGAGCGGATCCTTGACCCGCACGCGGCGCAGGATTTCGGGGGCGAAGTTGGGCAGGCCGGAATAGCGCACCTGCCCGGTCTCCGAGAGGCTGTCTCCAACCCGCAAGACCCCGTGGTTGGGGATGCCGATGACATCGCCCGCATAGGCGTCCTCAGCCAGTTCGCGGTCGGAGGCGAAGAACATCACCGGGGCGTTGACCGAAAGCTGTTTGCCGGTGCTCGCGACCTTCAGCTTCATGCCGCGGCTGAATTTCCCGGACGCCAGGCGCACGAAGGCGACCCGGTCGCGGTGGTTGGGGTCCATATTGGCCTGGACCTTGAAAACAAAGCCGGAAACCTCGGGATCGCCGGGTGAAATCTGTACCGGCTCGCCGTTTCGTGTCGCCGCGGCTGGCCCCGGAGCGGGCGCATAAGCGCCGATGCCGGCCAGGAGTTCGTCAACGCCAAAGTGGCGCAAGGCCGAACCAAAGAAGATCGGGGTCATGTGACCTTCGAGGAAGGAGTCCACATCGAAGGGTTTGGCCGCTTCGGAGACCAGCTGGGCCCCCTCGGTGACCTCTTCCCGCTCATCGGGTGTCAGGAACCGTGAAATTGCATTGGACTGCACACCGACCGGGGCCGGATGGCCTTCCTCATCGTTGGGGCCTTTCTTGTGAAAGGGCAGGAACTGCTGGCGACGCAGATCGAGCATGCCCTTAAATCGCCCGCCCGAGCCCGCGGGCCAAAAAAGCGGGGCCGGATCAAGGGCCAGTTTCGAGGCGATTTCGTCGAGCAGCTCGAACGGGTCCTGAGCCTCGCGGTCCATCTTGTTGATGAACGTGATGATCGGAATGTCGCGCAGGCGGCAGACCTCGAACAGTTTCAGGGTCTGGGTCTCGATGCCCTTGGCCGCATCCAGCACCATGATCGCCGCGTCGGCCGCGGTCAGGGTACGATAGGTGTCTTCCGAGAAGTCCTCGTGACCGGGCGTGTCGAGCAGATTGAACATCAGCCCGTCGTGGTCGAAGGTCATGGCCGAGGCCGAGACCGAAATCCCCCGCTCGCGCTCAATCTTCATCCAGTCCGAGCGGGTGCGGCGGTTCTCGCCCCGGGCGCGCACGGCGCCGGCGGCCCGGATCGCCCCGCCGGCCAGCAGCAGGTTTTCCGTCAAGGTGGTCTTGCCGGCGTCCGGGTGAGAGATGATGGCAAAGGTCCGCCGTCGGGCGGCCTCGGCGGCGGGAGAGGTGCTCATGGCGCGGGGAGGTAGCGCGGGGAGGCGCCAAGGGCAATGCGCGGTCGGGGGTGGGCTTGTCGCGGCGCGTCAGGTGAGCTTGGGATTACACGGTGGCATTGTTGGTTCGCTTGGCGCTTAACACATGCGCGAGCGGGCGCCTGTTGGAGGTAATGCGGAACATGTCACGATCCAGTCTCATCGGCGCCCTCGCCCTGGTCGTCGCCCTGTCCGGTCTGTTGGCGGCCCGACCGGCTACTGCCGCCGAAGCGTGCAAGACCCCTGGCGGTGTGGGGCGCACCGCCATTGTCGACTTCGGAACCGCCACGCCCGCCGACGACGACCGGATGGCGGCCCTGATGGTTCAGGGCATGGACCCTGCCTTGGCGACGGCCGCGATGGCGCCGCCGACCTGTTCGCGGAGAGAATTCCAGGTGGGTTCGACCACCTATGTCTTCGGCGGGGAGAACCAGGATCGGATTCCCCGCACCGCCAAGCCCGCCGGCGGCCAGACGGGCGCCTCGATGGCCTATCTGTCGCCCATGCCTACCGGCAATCCGGAGAACCGGCCCTATGTGCTGATCGTCCGCAAGGCCTCGGGTCTTGAGGTGGCGTTGCGGGTCTATCTGAACATCCTCAAGGACGAGGATCTTCAGCGCGATTTCCAGCGCGCGCTGACCATTACCGAAGGCAATCAGTTGAACGGCGCGCTGGCGGTTTTCGAGCCTTCGAGCCGGCAGGTGGTCCTGCGCGTTGGCAGCCGCGCGCCCCGCACGCTGCGCGAGGCGGACGGCCAGGTGTTCGCGGCCGCCGAAAATGGAGCTGTGCGCCATAAGGCCAGCGGGGTCGTCTGTCCGGCGCAACTGGCGGGGCGGACGATCGAAGGCATGGGCCTCAACGGCTCGGGCCCCAATTCAGCGAGTTGCGTGTGGGGAAAACCCAACACCTCGGCGTGGATCTCATTCTTCTTTGACCCCGCCCCGGCGGCGAGCCTGGAAGACTATGTGCGCCAGTCGGTGGCGGCCGCGCAGAGTTTCTCGCCCGGCTCACGTGCCGCCACGGCGCCGGTTCCGGCCAGGCCCAATGTTCAACAGGCCTACTGGACCGACAACGCGGGCAACGTGCAAGGTATCGTCGCGGTAAAAAGCGGAACCTGGCTGTTGACCCTGCGCGTATCCTATCAGCCTGCCGACGAAGCCAGCGCGCGAGCCATGATCACGACACTTCTGGATAATATCGCCGGAGCGACCCCGGGCAGCTAGGCGGCCAGTCTTCGCCAGACCGCCTCGTCGACCGCGGCGGTCGAGAGCGAACCCTGTTCCTGTTGCCGGTTAAGGCCGCTGATCACGTCCAGGGCCACATCCGCGTAGCGCGAGATGACCTGGGAGTGGTGACAGCCGGGAATACGAGCGATGAACAGCGCCGCATTGATCGCGGGCCAACGGGCGTTGATCAGGCAGACGAGCTTGATGGCCCGGTCAGGGTCGGTCCGATGCAGGGTTGGATTGGCCGCGAAGAGCTCGGCGCCCAGCTGGGTGATGGTTTCCAGGCTCATGGCCGACAGGGCCGCCTCGCCGACCGGAGGCTTCAGCTCCTCGGGCTTGAACTTGAGCACAACGTCATTGAGCAGAAACAGCATGGTCCCGAAGTTAGACGGTCACGCTTTCAACGTGGTTTAGGAACGCGGTTAACGCTCTTCGACCGCCTCGGTCAGAAAGTGGCGGCCTTCGCCGTCCTCGATTTCCACGACCCAGAGGTCAGGATCCCGGCCGCGCGCCTTTTCGACATAGGCGTCGAGGTCGGCCTCGACTTCCGAGGCGATGGGTTCCATCCAGATGCGCGTCCCCTCGCCGCGCCAGGCGCTGGCGTAAAGCGTGGCGGCCCGGCTGCGCGGGTTGAAGAGCTTGACGAGCACGGCGCCGGCCTTGGGATCGCCCTTGCGCACCACGGTCGCGAAGGCGCCGCCAAGTTGCGCTCGGCGGATCAGGGCGCCGACCCAGACGTCGGTGGAAATCTCCAACTGGCTTTGGTCCTTTGGCGATAACGGACGGGAAAGGCTTTGGCCGTTAGTCTGGCCGCAATCTCGAACCATACGAGAAATGTGATGGACATGGCGAGCCGCACCCGTTCGGCGGCCAGGCTAATGGGGTTGGGCGCCTGCGCTGTCTTCGCGCTTTCGCCGTTCTCCGCCCGGGCCGCGGCCACCGACAGCTATTACGAACGCGCCCTGATGAGCGCGGCCAATGCGCGCTGCCATCTGTTCGAGCCGAATCTGGCCGCCGCCCTGGCCATGACCGAGGCCCAGGCGCGGGGCGCTGCCCTGCGCGCCGGCATCGATGAGGATCAGCTGGACCAGGTGGCGGAGCGCGCGCGCGCCAAGGCCGGCGGACAGCCTTGCGATTCGCGCGATCTGGCTCTCGTCGCCGAGCGGGTGAAGGCGGGCTTCACCGGCTTTACGCGCCTTACGCGGCTGGACTATCCGGGTGATCTGAAAACCTGGGCGGCAGTGCGCCAGGATTCGACCACGGGGCGGGTGTGGAACCTCTCGCAAAGCGCGACCTTTGGCAGCGACAACCTGACCTTCGGTCTGACCCAGTACAAGGGCGTCAAGGAACTCATCGCTGTCGCCCAGTTCGCCGACGGCGCCGATCCCTACGCGGCGCGGATCGTCATGCGCGACCGGTCGCTGTCGCGCAGAGCCTATCTGGACGCCCGCCTGGCCTCCGGTGGCAAGATTCCGTTGAATGGGCGCGTCACGCCGCGATCGGCGACGAAGTCGTTTCTGGCCGACACCGAGTTTGCGCCGGGGCAGTTGCTGAAGCCTGCCGGCAAGACACCTGCTCTCGCCTATCGCTTTCCGCCTGCGGCAGCCGCAGCCTTGGCCGAGCTCGATCCCCGGGAAGCCATCCAGATCGAGTTCCTGTTTTCGAACGGGGTGGTTCGCACCGCCTACATCGAGGTCGGAGACTTCGCGGCCGGACGCGCGTTCCTCATGGTCGCTCAGCGCTGAGGTTTGAAAGCCACCACGTTGTCCGGATTAGCCGACTCGGCGCCGGCCTCATCGACCACGACAACCGGCATGGTGACCGTGACCGCGGTGCCCTCGCCCAGCCGGCTTTCGATTACCATCTGGCCACCGTGTAACTCGGCAAATGCCCGCACCAGTGACAGGCCGAGGCCGGTCCCGGACACCTTGCGCGAAGCATCGCCCGCCTGCTCGTAGGGTTTGCCGATGCGCTGCAGATCGTCCGGTGCAATGCCGATACCGGTGTCTGCCACGGTCAGATCGAGGTCCCGCCCGCGACGGATCATCCCGACGATCACGGACCCATCGCGCGGGGTGAACTTCAGGGCGTTGGAGACCAGGTTGATGACGATCTGCTTGATCGCCCGGCGGTCGGCGTCGACCTCGATCTGCTCGGGTGGCAGGGTGGCGCGCAGCTTGACGCCCGCAGTGTCGGCCTGGACGCGCAGGATCCGCAAGGCGGCGGAAACCGGCTCGCGTGCGTCCATGAATTCCTTATGCAGTTCATAGCGGTGCGCCTCGATCATCGACATGTCGAGAACATCGTTGATCAGGTCCAGAAGATGCGCGCCCGACTCGTGAATGAGGTCCGCGTACTCGGCGTATTTCGGGGGCAGGTCGCCGAACATCTTGTTCTTCATGATGTCGGAAAAGCCCATGATCGCGTTCAGCGGCGTGCGCAACTCATGGCTCATCCCGGCCAGAAAGCGGGCCCGGCCCGCCGCCAGGTTTTCCGCGTCGGAACGCGCCAGCTCAAGCGCCTCCTCCCGAGCCCTCGCCACCGAGGCGTCGCGCACCAGCGCGAGCACCCGGCCGTCTTTGGCGGGCGCCAGGTCGAGGCTCATGTGACGCGTGGCGTCACCTTCGGGGGTAAATTCCAGCGTCGCGGCCGCCCCGCTGCGCGCGGTGGCAAGAGCCTCGGCGATGCCAGCGCGTTCTTCGGCCCGGGCCATCAGCACGATCGGCGCGCCCGCTTGCGACCCGGGCACCGTCAGCCCGCCGGCGGCCGAGGCGATGATATCGTCGGCGTTGATGATCAGCAGTTTGCCGGGCATGGCGTCCAGATCCGGCGCCGTCGCCGGCGAGGCGACCGGCGCGGGCGCCGCGCTCCTGCCGGAACGGCTCGCCGCTGCGACGAGACTTTGAACCAACCCCAGCGCCATGGCGGCCATGGCCGTCAGCCCCAGCACAAAGGCCGGCATTCCGGTTGGCGCGGCCGGCGCGTTGCCGGTTACCTGGGCAAGGACGACATTGACCAGCGCCAGAACACTCAATCCCCCCGCCAGAGCATAACTTCGGCCTGGCAGGACCGCAGAGACCGCCAGCGGCGCCAGGCACCAGAGCGCCATCGGCCCGCCCATGCCACCGGTGAGGATCGCCGCCACGGCGCCGCAGACCGCCCATAGCGCCAGCAGACAGAACCGGGCGAAGCCTGAGTCGAACCGGCGGATGATCAGCACCGCCAAGCTGGGCGCCAGGCCTGCGCCCAGGACCACAAGCTGGGATACGGTCAGGCCGCCCGCCACCGCATTGACCCCGGCGAATCCGGCGAGCACGACCAGGGTCCAGACCAGATGCCAGACCCCCAGCCGCGCCTTGGGCGGGCGCTCTGCGGCGTCATGATTATCGGGTGGCGCGGTCAATGGTGGGCAATTCCTTTGTGGTCCAAGCCTAGCCTTCAAATTGGGCCGATACGAGACGTCTCACCCCACAGGCGACCGGTTGTTCTGGATGACCTGTGGACGGATGGATGTTCGGCGCCTAAACCCGCGCCGATGACGCAATCCATGGCAGAGGCACTGGACGATCTGGCCGCCGAATTCGACCTGCTGGGCGACTGGGAGGAGCGCTATCGCCACGTCATTGATCTGGGCCGATATCTCGCCCCGCTAAGCGAGTCCGAACGCTCTGACGCCAACAGGGTCAGAGGCTGCGCCAGCCAGGTGTGGCTGGTGATGGACGGAGCCGGCGATGGGCGCCTTACCTTTCGCGGTGATTCCGACGCCCACATTGTCCGGGGCCTGATCGCCCTGTTGCTTCGCCTCTATTCGGGCCGGACGCCCGTCGAAATCACTGGCTTCGATGCACGGGCCGCGTTCGACCGCCTAGGCCTGGCCGCCGCCCTCTCAACACAAAGGTCAAATGGCTTGTTCGCGATGATCGAACGAATCCGAAAGGATGCGGCGAAGTCCTAAGGCTCAGGCGGCGCGAATGCCGCTAAAGCGCTCAATCTGGCCGCCGACCAGGGCGTCATAGCCCAGGATCA
>Ga0114966_10004634_pt1 | contig 11806 bp, 9 predicted proteins | sample M_130207_XF_Meta_FD_87029 | JGI IMG/M metagenome (GOLD analysis project Ga0114966, IMG submission 87029) | Freshwater microbial communities from Lake Montjoie, Canada to study carbon cycling - M_130207_XF_MetaG | ecosystem: Environmental > Aquatic > Freshwater > Lake | place: Lake Montjoie...
ATGCGCATTTGCTCAATCGTTTTATTTTGGACTTCCCGATTCACCATGTTTTGTAGTGCATCCCCTTTGATGAGGCCCCCAAAACGTCCAGCAAAGGGTAGGCCCCAGTCGGCTATCGTTGCTTCATCCAGATTTAGGGCCAGGCGATTCAGATCATTACCCGAGGCGCCCGAAGCCAGAAGGGCTGCAATGACGCTGCCAGCGCTACTACCAACCACAATATCGGGCCGAATACCTTGCGCTTCGAGGGCTTTAATCACGCCCACATGGGCAAAACCTCTGGCTGCTCCGGCGCCAAGCACCAATCCAACAACCGGTTTTTTACTCCCAATCAGGCTGCATGAGGAGAGGCTCACAGCCCCAAGTAGGGTGCCGATACTCAGACCTAAACCCAGTAGGCGACGGCGCTCAGGGGATTTTGGATCCTCAAATGACTGAATCTGGGGTTTTGATGAAATATTGTGCATATGGCTATTGTATTGAGCCTACCTTATAATAGTTTCACGGTGAACGAAAAGGACTTCGTTTCGGCGCGAACCAATCCCCAACTAGAATTCATGAGATGGATTGTTCGTAGTAGCTAGAGAACACCCCAAACCCATTATTGAAATACATTTTTTAAAGCCTCATCAGGATATTCCTGATAGCCCGAATTTTATGGACGATCACAACAAGCGCGTTATTGAAACAGCCCTCCTGTGCGCACAGGAACCACTCAGTGTCGCTGATTTGTCTCGCTTATTTGTTGAAGACATCGCTACTGCAGACATCAATGAAGTCTTAGTTGAGATTCAGCGTGCCTGGGGCGATAAAGGAATGGAGCTGGTGCATATTGCGACTGGCTGGCGTTTTCAGAGTCGTTTATCCATGCGTGAGTATTTGGATCGCTTAACCCCTGAGAAGCCACCAAAGTATTCCCGTGCAGTGATGGAGACCTTGGCGATTATTGCTTACCGTCAACCAGTTACCCGTGGTGAGATTGAAGAAATTCGAGGTGTTGCTGTCAGTACTAATGTCATGAAGCAATTAGAAGATCGTGGTTGGGTAGAGATTATTGGTCATAAAGAGACCATCGGTCGTCCCGGTTTATATGCCACCACTAAACAATTTTTAGATGACTTGAGTTTGACTAATTTACAAAGTCTGCCAATCTTAGAAGATGTAGCACCAATGGCAGCAGCAGAGCAATTAGGCCAAGCTATCATCGAATTTGATCCAGATGCCACAGTAGAAACGGTGATCATCAATGAAGTAGTAGAAGAAGTTACTCCTGAGTCTGAAGAACAATCAGACGAAACAAAACAATAATTAATGACAAGCTCTAACGAAAACGATTCATCCCCGGTAGTAAATCCATCGGCAATTCCATCAAGCACTGAGGCGGTGCCATCTAATGAGGGTGGCAATAAAGCAGAAGGTCGCGAGGGCGGAGAGCGTGGGCCGCGCCATCCTCGTCGCGCGGGAACAGGAAAACATCCATTTAATAAGAAGCGTCCTTTTAATAAGGATCGACCTCGTCGTGAAGGCGATACCCCTCATGCTCCAAGAGAGGGTGGCCCTAACGCTTCTGCCAAGTTAGCTCCAAATCCTGCTGATATTGAAGCTTTATTTGCCTCAGTAGTTTCAGGAGAATTCGATGCTGCTTTAGATGCCCCTGAGGCATTGGAAGTCAAAAATCCGGATGGCTTTAATGAGAATGAGGTTTCTCATCAGACAGGTGCCGAGCGTCGTGTTCAGCGTGCGCAAGGTTCCCGTGAAGATGAAGATCCGGATGCGCCAACTGAAGAAGAAGTGAGTAGCTTGCAATTTGCAAATGTCGATGACTTACCACTGAGTATGCGCGATGAAGTTTGGTCAGATCTCGATGGTTTGGATGATGATGCTGACGATGAAGATACTGTCAAACTTCATAAAGTATTAGCTGACGCTGGCATGGGTTCCCGCCGCGATATGGAAGACTTGATTATTCAGGGTCGCGTATCAGTCAATGCATTGCCTGCGCATATCGGTCAGCGTATTGGTCCAACCGATCAAGTGCGTATTAATGGCAAACCAGTGCATCGTAAGATCCAGACTAAGCCGCCACGCGTCATCATGTATCACAAGCCTGCCGGTGAGATCGTTAGCCAATCGGATCCTGAAGGTCGCCCAACTGTATTTGATCGTTTGCCAAAGCCGCGCCAAGGGCGTTGGATAGCAGTAGGTCGCTTAGACTTTAATACTGAAGGCCTTTTGCTATTTACTACCTCCGGTGAGTTGGCAAATCGTTTAATGCATCCACGTTACGGCGTTGAGCGTGAATACGCTGTGCGTATCTTGGGTGAGTTGAGTCAAGAAAATACAGCGCAATTAAAGAGCGGCATTACTCTCGATGATGGCCAAGCTAAATTCTTACGCCTAGCAATGGGTGGTGGTGAAGGTGCCAACCGTTGGTATCACGTTGCTTTAAGTGAAGGCCGTAATCGTGAAGTGCGTCGTATGTTTGAAGCAGTTGGTCATACGGTATCTCGCTTAATCCGAACCCGTTATGGGATTTTCTTATTGCCTCCACGCTTGAGGCGGGGGAAATGGGAGGAGATTGAGGCTGGTGGCATCTATAACTTGATGAAGTCTGCAGGCTTAAAAATGCCACAGCCGCAAGATAAGGGCCGCAATCCAAACCCAAACGGCCAAAGTCGTAATCCTGCCGCTGCAGATTTCCAGCCCGATCCAATGCAAACCTCAGTTTCTTACTGGGGCTCACGCGATGCCTTGACCCTTGCTAGTGGTCACAATGGCATGACTCATCAGGGCAGAAATGCCAATCCTGGTGGAGGTGGTTCAGGCGAAGGGCGCGGTCCTTTCCGTGGCCGCACCCAAGGTGGTAGACCTGGACAGGGCAGTCAGGGTGGACAAGGCGGTCAGGGCCAAGGTCAAAACCGCAATAAAGGCAAAAAAGTACACCATGGCCAGTCCGCTTTTGTAACAGCCAGCCCGCAAAGTCCTGGAAATGGACCTAAACGGGGTGCGCCAAAAGGGCGAAAACCCTTCAATAAGGGCCCCAGAAAGCCCCGCAATCCAGGCGAAAGCTTCTGATTTCTAACAGTTTTCCCTAAAATCAGCTATAATTTTGGACTGGCAGCAGTGTTTTGCTGTTTTTAGTAGTTACCGACTGATGTTGCGATCAACGTAAGTCGGCCTGTTCTGAATTTCGAGAATATGGGCTTCAAAGCCCATTTTTTTTTGCCATTTTGGTATGAAGGAAAGTCGTGAAGGATCAGCAGGTTATTTCTGCAGAGCTGGAAAACTTGGGTTACACGTTAGTAGATATCGAGCGTGAAGCCGGAGGTTTGCTGCGTGTCACGATTGAAAATCCCGATTACGAGCGTTTGATTAATGTCCTTGATTGCGAGAAGGTAAGTCATCAATTGAGCTATACATTGCCAGTTGAGAACATTCCTTACGAGCGTTTAGAGATTTCTTCGCCAGGCTTAGATCGCCCCGTGAAGAGTGCAGCAGATTTTGAACGCTTTACTGGAATGGAAGTAGATTTGAAGTTGCGGGTTGCCGTTGGCGGCCGTAAGAATTATCGCGGTGTGTTGCAAGGCTTGCTGACTGGTGAATTAAATTCGCCTGATGCGAAGTTTGGTTTGGTGTTTGAGGGAGCTGATGGTCAGCCCTCTCAATTGGAGTTCTCTTTAGCCGAGGTCGATAAGACTCGGTTGGTCCCTGTTATTGATTTCAAAGGAAGAAAGTCATGAGCCGAGAAGTTCTCATGTTGGCAGACGCCCTAGCGCGTGAAAAGAATGTTGATCAAACGATTGTGTTTGAGGCGCTCGAAATGGCGTTGGCATCAGCCACTAAGAAACGTTATCCCAATGAAGATGTCGATATTCGTGTATCGATTGATCGTGAGTCGGGTGAATACGAAACCTTCCGTCGCTGGTTGGTTGTACCCAATGAAGCCGGCCTACAAGAGCCTGATAAAGAGATTCTGCAGTTTGAAGCTCAAGAGCAACTTGCTGACATGGAAGTTGGCGATTACATCGAAGAGCAGATCGAATCTTTAGCATTTGGCCGGATTGGCGCACAAGCTGCTAAGCAAGTGATCTTGCAACGCATTCGTGATGCTGAGCGTGAACAAATTTTGAACGACTACCTGGAGCGTGGCGAAAAAGTCATGACCGGTACCGTGAAGCGCGCTGACAAGAATGGTTTGATCATTGAATCAGGTCGTGTTGAAGCTTTATTACGTCGCGATCAAATGATTCCAAAAGAAAATTTACGTTCTGGCGACCGTGTGCGCGCGTACATCCTGAAGGTGGATCGTGAAGCACGTGGCCCACAGATTGAACTCTCGCGTACTTGCCCAGACTTCTTGATCAAACTATTTGAGAATGAAGTTCCAGAGATGGAGCAAGGTTTATTAGAAATTAAGGGCGCAGCTCGTGACCCTGGTATTCGTGCCAAGATTGCAGTTGTGACTTACGACAAGCGGATTGATCCAATTGGCACCTGTGTAGGTGTTCGTGGTACCCGCGTTACTGCAGTTCGTAATGAAGTTGCTGGTGAAGCAGTAGATATTGTGTTGTGGTCTGAGGACCCAGCTCAGTTTGTGATTGGTGCTTTAGCTCCAGCACAAGTGTCTTCAATCGTGGTTGATGAAGAGCGTCATGCGATGGATGTTGTAGTTGATGAAGAAAACTTAGCAATCGCGATTGGCCGCAGCGGACAGAACGTTCGCCTGGCAAGTGATTTGACTGGTTGGCAGATCAACATCATGACACCAGAAGAGTCTGCTGAGAAAACAGAAAAAGAAGCCACTTCAGTACGTCAGTTGTTTATGGACAAGTTAGACGTTGACCAAGAAGTAGCTGACATCTTGATTGAAGAAGGCTTCAACACATTGGAAGAAGTGGCCTATGTACCACTTTCTGAAATGCTAGAGATTGATTCTTTCGACGAAGACACGGTAAATGAGTTGCGTACCCGTGCTCGTGATTCCTTGCTGACCATGGAGTTGGCAAAAGAAGAGCGTGTTGGGGAAGTTTCCCAAGACTTACGCTCTTTAGAGGGAATGACAACGGAGTTGATTGCTAAGCTTGCTGACAATCAAGTTCACACCCGTGACGACCTTGCTGAACTAGCTGTTGATGAGCTAGTTGAGGCGACACAAATTGACGAAGAAACCGCGAAAACGCTCATCATGAAAGCGCGCGAACATTGGTTTACTTCATGAGAGGAAGTAGTACATGGCAACAACAGTAAAAGCACTCGCTAAGGAACTGAAACGGACTGCAGTTGACCTCTTAGAGCAATTGAAGGCAGCTGGGATCGAAAAAGGTTCTGAGGATGAGAGCATTACCGAGAAGGACAAAACTGTTCTGCTCGAGCATTTGCAAAAAGCACACGGCAATGCTGAGACTGGTGCTCGTAAAAAGATTACTTTAATCAAGCGCGAGAATTCTGAGATTCGTCAAGCAGACTCCGCTGGACGTACTCGTACCGTTCAAGTTGAGGTGCGCAAAAAACGCGTCTTAGTAAAACGTGGTGATGAGGCTGCAGCTCCTGCTGAGCCAGTACCAGAAGCTAAACCAGCTAAAGACACTGCCGCAGTTAAGCTCAATCTTTCTGTAGAAGAGTTGGAAAAACGCGCAGCAGAAGCAACGCGCCAAGCTGAGCTATTGGCTCGTCAAGAAGCAGAAATGAAGGCGGAAGAAGACGCTCGTCAAAAAGCAGCTGCTGAGACGGTTGATAAAAACCCAGAAGTCGCTAAAGATGCTTCCGCAGCTGAGAAAAAAGCGAAGTCTGAAAAGGCCGCAAAAGATTTAGCTGCTAGCAAAGAAAAGGAATTAGCTGAGATTCGTGTTCGCCGTGCTGCTGCTGAAGCGGAAGCTTTAGCGATTCGCGACATGATGAGTACGCCCGCTCGTGTTCTTAAAGCACCAAGTGAAGTTGCTGCTGAAGAAGCGAAAAAGGGAACCTTACACAAGCCTGCAAAAGCAGAGGGTGCAGAGGATAAGAAAAAATCTCCAGCTAAAGTTGGCGGTAAGACGATTAAGTCCTCAGAGACATCCTCTACTTGGCAAGAAGAAGGCGCTAAGAAGCCGGGTGGACTGAAAACTCGTGGTGATAGCTCCGGCGGTATAGGCGGTTGGCGTTCAGGTGGCGGCCGTAGAAAGCAACGTCAAATTGCTGAGGCTAATGTGGATACCAACTTCCAAGTGCCTACAGAAAAAGTAGTGCATGACGTTCAGGTTCCAGAAACGATTACTGTAGCTGAGCTAGCTCATGCAATGGCAGTGAAGAGTGCTGAAGTAATCAAGCTCTTGATGGGTATGGGTCAGATGGTAACGATTAACCAAGTGCTCGATCAAGATACCGCAATGATTATCGTTGAAGAGATGGGTCATACAGCTCATGCTGCTAGATTAGATGATCCCGATTTAGATCTTGGTATTGCTGGTCATGATGCTGAATTAGTATCACGTCCACCAGTAGTGACCGTAATGGGTCACGTTGACCACGGCAAAACTTCCTTGCTCGATAAGATTCGTGCAGCAAAAGTAGCTACTGGTGAAGCTGGTGGTATTACTCAGCATATTGGCGCATATCACGTAGAAACACCACGCGGCATGATTACCTTCCTAGATACACCAGGCCATGAAGCCTTTACTGCAATGCGTGCTCGTGGTGCTAAGGCGACGGATATTGTGATCTTGGTAGTAGCTGCTGACGACGGTGTGATGCCGCAAACTAAGGAAGCGATTCACCATGCAGTAGCAGGTGGCGTTCCGATTGTTGTAGCTATCAATAAAATTGATAAACCAGATGCGAACTTAGAGCGCGTTAAAACTGAATTGGTTGCTGAGCAAGTAGTTCCAGAGGAATACGGTGGTGATGTGCCATTTATTTCAGTATCAGCAAAAACTGGCGAAGGCATTGATGCTTTGTTAGAGAACGTCCTCTTGCAAGCTGAAATTCTTGAGTTGAAGGCGCCTAAAGATGCTCCAGCGCAAGGCCTGGTCATTGAGGCTCGCCTAGATAAGGGTCGCGGTCCAGTTGCCACAGTGCTCGTACAGTCTGGCACTCTGAAGCGTGGCGATATGTTGTTGGCAGGCTCTACGTTTGGTCGCGTACGCGCAATGATGGATGAAAACGGTAAGCCATGTAATGAGGCTGGCCCATCGATCCCAGTAGAGATCCAAGGTTTAGCTGAAGTTCCTGCTGCCGGTGAATCAGTGCAAGTAGTTCCTGATGAGCGTAAGGCTCGTGAGATTGCACTCTTCCGTCAAGGTAAGTTCCGCGATGTGAAGTTAGCTAAGCAGCAAGCATTCAAGCTCGAAACCATGATGGAAAATATGGAAGAGGGTGCGGTTGAAGCAAAGCTATTGCCTCTAATTATCAAGGCCGACGTTCAGGGTTCACAGGAAGCTTTGTCACAATCATTGCAAAAACTCTCCACTGCCGAAGTTAAAGTTCAAATTGTTCACGCAGCAGTAGGCGGAATTACTGAAACGGATGTGAACTTAGCAGTTGCCTCTAAGGCCGTCATCATTGGCTTTAACTCTCGTGCAGATGCAGCGGCGCGTAAGTTAGCTGAAAATAATGGTGTTGATATTCGTTATCACAATATTATTTATGACGCAGTTGATGAAGTGAAATTAGCGCTTAGCGGTATGTTGACTCCAGATAAGAAAGAGGAAATCACAGGTCTAGTTGAGATCCGTCAAGTCTTCTTGGTCTCTAAAGTTGGCGCTATTGCAGGTTGCTTAGTAGTAGACGGTATTGTTAAACGCACTTCAAGCGTTCGTCTGTTACGTGACAACGTGGTTGTCTGGTCTGGCGAGCTTGATTCGCTGAAGCGCTTTAAAGATGATGCTAAAGAAGTTCGTGCCGGCGTTGAGTGCGGTCTTTCATTGAAAGGCTATAACGAGATTAAAGAAGGTGACCAACTTGAGGTATTTGAAGTCACTGAAGTAGCTCGTTCACTCTAAGTTTTAAGTACATGCATAAATCAAGTCCGCATCGTAACCAGCGTCTTGCTGATCAAATTCAGCGAGACCTGGCCGAGCTTATTCCGCGTGAGTTACGTAGTCCTAGCTTAGGATTAATTACATTACAAAGTATTGAGCTCACGTCAGATTTAGCCCATGCCAAAGTGTTTTTTACTGTCCTAGGTGCTGAGCCAGAGCATGTATTAAAGGCACTCCAAGAAAAAGCAGGGTATTTACATTCCTTATTATTTAAGCGTTTGCATATTCATACAGTCCCAACCTTGCACTTTCACTATGACAGCTCAGTTGAGCATGGCATAGAGATGTCTCGATTGATTGATCAAGCAGTAGACAGTGATCGTAAAGACGAAGTCCAATAATTTCATGGCTATTCGGATCGACGGCGTAGTGCTACTAGATAAACCTGCAGGAATGAGTTCCCAGGGTGCAGTGACTGCTGTCAAGCGCGCATTTAACGCTGATAAAGCTGGCCATACGGGCACTCTAGATCCAATGGCAACAGGTCTTTTGCCTATTTGCTTGGGTGAAGCCACCAAGTATTCTCAAGATTTATTAGAAGCTGATAAAACGTATATTGCCAAAGTCAAATTTGGGTCACGCACCGATACAGGCGACGCAGAAGGCATCACTATTGAAGAATTGCCTTTGCCAGTATTTACAAGTGAGGCAGAAATCAGAAAAGTATTGGAGTCATTGCTCCCAAAATTTAGCGGGCTGATTTCTCAAGTACCACCAATGTATTCAGCGTTAAAGCGCGATGGTAAACCTTTGTATGAATATGCTCGTGCTGGCCTTGAGTTAGAGCGAGCTGCACGTGACATCACGATTCATCAAATTCGTTGGACTGAGATTCAGTGGCCAGTAGCGACTCTAGAGGTCTCTTGTAGCAAAGGTACTTATATTCGCGTATTGGCAGAAGATATTGGCAATGCTCTTGGCTGTGGCGCTCACTTGGCTGGCTTACGCCGTACTGAAGTGGGGCACTTAAATCTAGAGCAGTCATTTACAATTGAAGCGATTCAGAGTGGTTTGCAAAATAGCTCGAACTACATCTTGCCAGTAGATGCATTACTACAAACCTTGCCTCACTTAACAGTGGATGAGCAACAAGCTAAGCGCTTAGAAATGGGGCAACGCGTCCCTCTCAACTTGCCTTCGATTGAAGCGCTAGTGCGTATTTATCGTGCTACTGCTGCCCCTCATAACTTTATCGGCACTGCTGATTGGCGCTCTGGAGTATTACATCCCAAGCGACTGATTTCTCAGGCTCATTAAACCAAACTGACTTATTTATCTAATAACCTTATTCCAACCTCATTCTTAACTTTAAAAGCTTCACATGACTAAACGCGCCCTTCGTAATATCGCCATCATCGCCCACGTTGACCACGGTAAAACTACCTTAGTTGACCAACTCTTACGCCAATCAGGTACATTCCGCTCGAATGAAAAAATGACCGAACGTGTCATGGACTCAAACGACTTAGAAAAAGAGCGTGGCATTACTATTTTGTCTAAGAACTGCTCAGTAGAGTACGACGGCACCCATATCAATATCGTTGATACCCCAGGACATGCTGACTTTGGTGGTGAAGTAGAGCGCGTATTGTCTATGGTTGACGGTGTATTGCTTTTAGTTGATGCAGTTGAGGGCCCAATGCCACAGACACGTTTTGTAACCAAGAAAGCCCTAGCACTTGGTTTGAAGCCGATTGTGGTGATTAACAAGGTTGACCGTCCAGGTGCTCGTTGCGATTACGTCATCAATGCAACCTTTGAGTTATTTGACAAACTCGGCGCTACTGAAGAGCAGCTCGATTTTCCAATCATCTATGCTTCTGGCTTGAATGGCTATGCAGGCTTGACAGAAGATGTCCGTGAGGGCGATATGCGTCCTCTGTTCGACGCTGTCTTAAAGCATGTTCCTGTCCGTGACGATAATCCTGATGGTCCTTTGCAGTTTCAGATCTCTTCCATTGACTACAATAGTTATGTTGGAAAGATTGGTGTTGGTCGTGTGAACCGCGGCCGTGTTAAGCCTGGCATGGAAGTAATTTGTATGAATGGCCCAGATGGGGTGCCGTTTAAAGGACGTGTTAACCAAGTATTGAAATTCAAAGGCTTGGAGCGTGAGGTTGTTGAGGAAGCCTTTGCTGGCGATATCGCATTGATCAACGGTATTGAAGAGTTAGCGATTGGTACGACTGTCTGTGCAGTTGATGCGCCTGAAGCATTGCCAATGTTGAAGATCGATGAACCCACCTTAACCATGAACTTCATGGTGAACACCAGCCCATTTGCAGGTCGTGAAGGTAAGTTTGTGACCAGCCGTCAGATTCGTGAGCGTTTAGATCGTGAATTGAAATCGAATATGGCACTGCGCGTAAAAGAGACTGATGACGATACTGTGTTTGAAGTATCCGGCCGTGGTGAATTACATCTGACCATCTTGGTTGAAACTATGCGTCGCGAGGGTTATGAAATGGCTGTTTCTCGTCCACGCGTTGTTTTTCATGAAGAAGATGGCGTAAAGATGGAGCCGTACGAGAATTTAACAGTTGATGTTGAAGACGCAACTCAAGGCGCTGTGATGGAAGATTTAGGCAAGCGTAAAGGTGAACTGCAAGATATGGTGAGTGACGGTAAAGGACGCACGCGTCTGGAGTACCGCATTCCAGCACGCGGCTTGATTGGCTTCCAAGGCGACTTCATGACCATGACTCGTGGTAATGGCTTAATGAGCCATACCTTTGACTCTTACGCTCCTGCTAAAGATGGTATTTTGGGTGAACGTCATAATGGCGTGCTGATTAGTCAAGATGACGGCGAGGCAGTTGCTTACGCTATTTGGAAGTTGCAAGACCGTGGCCGTATGTTTGTAAAACATGGCGATCCTGTTTACGAAGGTATGGTCATCGGCATTCATAGTCGTGATAATGACTTGGTTGTAAACCCAATTAAAGGGAAACAATTAACTAACGTACGCTCCTCTGGTACGGATGAGGCAGTTCGCTTAGTGACCCCAATTGATCTAACTCTTGAATATGCAGTGGAATTCATTAGCGATGACGAATTAGTGGAAGTTACTCCAAAGAGCGTGCGGGTTCGTAAGCGCCACCTTAAGGAGCATGATCGTAAGAAGGCTTCGCGCGAGTAAGCGCCGCAAGCTGAACAAGAAAAGCCACCTTCGGGTGGCTTTTTGCTTATATCAGTATAAAAGTAGTGGTTTTTAATCTGTCTAAAATGTAGTAACATTGCTACATAGCTATTTTCTATGATGGAGGCATTAATGGTCACCACTTTATCGAGCCGTGAATTTAATCAAGATACTGGCAAGGCTAAAAAAGCCACTGAAGCCGGCCCAGTTGTCATTACTGACCGTGGAAAACCTGCGCACGTGTTGATGACGTTTTCTGATTATCAGCGCGTTATCGGGAAGAGAAAAAACATCTTAGATCTTGTGGGCATGAAGGGAGCTGGTGATATCAAATTTGAACCTGCGAAAATCACAGGTCTTTTAAAGCCAATAGAGGATTCTTTGTAATGTATTTGCTAGATACCAACGTTGTATCAGAATTTAGAAAGTCTGCAGATGGACGTATCAATAAAAGCGTTAAGCGTTGGGCTGATGAAATTTCCCCTGACTTAATGTTTATATCAGCAATCTCAGTACTTGAATTAGAGATTGGGGTGTTACAAATTGAGCGTCGCGATAAAAAGCAGGGCCTGATTTTAAGAAAGTGGCTTAATAAAAGTGTACTACCAGCATTTTTAGATAGAGTTCTTCCTGTGGATCTTGCTGTTGCCCA
>Ga0114966_10004635_pt1 | contig 11804 bp, 13 predicted proteins | sample M_130207_XF_Meta_FD_87029 | JGI IMG/M metagenome (GOLD analysis project Ga0114966, IMG submission 87029) | Freshwater microbial communities from Lake Montjoie, Canada to study carbon cycling - M_130207_XF_MetaG | ecosystem: Environmental > Aquatic > Freshwater > Lake | place: Lake Montjoie...
AGATGTTGGTCGCAGCACTTGCATTTGCCGCAGCGCCGGTCCGCGCGGCGGACGATTTTCCGACGCGGCCGGTACGCTGGATAGTGCCGGCGCCGCCGGGCGGCGGGACCGATGCGGTCGGGCGCATCGTCGGCGCCAAACTCTCCGAGATGTGGAAACAGCAGGTCGTCATCGACAACCGGGGCGGTGCGCAGGGTGGACTCGGCACCGCGCTGGGCGCCAAGGCGGCGCCCGACGGTTACACCATCACGTTTGCGTACACCGGGCCGGTCGCGGTGAATCCGCATCTCTACAACAATCCCGGCTACGACTCGCTGCGCGATTTCGCCGCCATCTCGCGGCTGACCCAGCAGCCGATGATCATGACCGCGCATCCTTCGATGCCGTTTACGAATTTCAGGGAACTCGCGGCCTATGCGAAGCAGAATCCCGGCAAACTGACTTTTGCGTCGAGCGCAGCGGGCCAGCAGCTCGCGGGCGAACTCTTCAAGCTCACCGCTGGCGTCGACATGGTGCATATCCCGTACAAAGGCGCGGGGCCCGCGGTGCTCGATCTGCTCGGTGGCAATGTGAACACGATGGTGTCAAACCCGACTTCGGTGGTGCCGCACATCAAGTCCGGTAAATTGCGCGCACTGGGCATCATGGGCGCCAAGCGCATAGATGCGCTGCCCGACGTGCCGGCTGCGGCCGAAGCAGGCTTCCCAGATCTTGCCACGGTCAACGAGTGGTACGGCGTGCTGGCCCCGGCGGCAACGCCGCGCCCGGTCGTGAATGCGCTCAACGCCGGCATACTGCGCGCGCTGCAGTCGCCCGACGTGTTGCAGCGCCTGCAGGCGCTCGGCATGAATGCCGCGCCCAGCACGCCCGCGGAATTCGACAAGCAGATCCGCGAGGACTACGCGCTGTGGGGAAAAGTCGTGAAACTTTCCGGAGCCAAGGCGGACTAACCAAAGTTGTCGCATAAATTGCATCCCGGCGCCGCTCATCCGGCGCCGTTTTTATTTGCGCCCTTGGCGGGGGTTTTTGCATCCGCTGGCGCCGTTGCTGCGTAGAATCCAATGTCTGCACTTTTCGGATAAAAAATCTTGATGCATAGAATAAGCGTTTTTGTCGTTGTTATTGCGTGCGCTGCGGGGCTGGCCGGGTGTTCGGTGCTCGGCATTGTCGATGCGCTGACGCCCACGGATACCTATTTGGCAACCGAAAATCTCGTTTACGGCGCGGAGCCGCGCGAGATGCTGGATGTTTATCAGCCTCGCCCGTCGGAGGCAGCACCTCCCCCGCGCGACGGCTACCCGGTCGTGGTGTTTTTCTATGGTGGCACCTGGCGCAGCGGCGAGCGCAGGGAATACCGGTTCATCGGTGAAGCGCTGGCGGCGCGCGGCATTGTCGCCATCGTCGCCGACTACCGGTTGTATCCGCAAGTGCGTTACCCGGATTTCCTGACTGACGGCGCGCGTGCAGTAGCGTGGGCGCAGCGCGAGGCGGCGCGTTACGGTGGCGACATCAAGCGCCTGCATGTAATGGGATACAGTTCTGGCGCCTACAACGCAGCTATGCTGGCGCTGGATCCGCGCTGGCTGAAAGCGGAGGGCCTCGCGCCGTCCGCGCTGGCAGGCTGGATCGGTCTCGCCGGGCCATATGATTTCCTGCCGATGACGAACGTCGGGGCGCAGCCGGTATTCAATCATCCCGATTATCCGGCGGGCTCGCAGCCCATAGACTATGTCACGCGTGCCGCGCCGCGCACTTTTCTCGGCGCGCCCGAGAAGGACGATGTCGTCAACCCGGAACGCAATACGCGGCAGCTCGCGGACAAACTGGGTGCGGCCGGCGTAAACGTCACGCTCAGGATATATCCGCGCACAAGCCACGTCTCGCTGCTCGGTGCCTTCGCCCGGCCGCTGCGCACGCTGGGGCCCGTGCTCGAAGACGTGGCCGCGTTCGTGCGCGGCGACGGTGCGGCGCAATAAATTACAACGCGCAACTCGATGGGGCGAGCGCGTGAAATATTGAAATGGGTGCTCGGCATCAGCTTTACGCTGGCCGGCGCCAATCACTTCGCGCACACCGATTTTTACGTGAGCATCATGCCGCCGTACCTGCCGTGGCATGCGGCGCTGGTATACATAAGCGGCGTGTGTGAAATGGCGCTCGGCATCCTGCTGCTGTTCCGCCGCACTGCGCGGCTGGCGGCGTGGGGCATGGTTGCGTTAATCATCGCCGTTACTCCAGCCAACGTGCAGATGGTCGTTCACCCGGAGCAATATCCCGGGTACAGTGTGACTGCGTTGTGGGTGCGCCTTGCATTGCAGGCCGTGCTGATTGCTTGGGCGTTCTGGTACACGCGGCCGCCGGGTAGCGGCCGATAGGTTGCGGCATTTTCGCTTGCGGGTAGGTGCCGGCGCGGGCGCCTGCATTTTGCACATAATGGCTCTATTGACTTGGATGGCGAATTCATTGAATATCTAGTTGTCTATACAATTAAGATCAAACCGTGAATTTTCTCTCGGTTAACGCATTGCCTACTCTTGAGCCTGGCGGAGTGCCGCTGCATGTCCAGATCGCCGAAGGGCTTCTACGGCTGATCTCGATGGAGGGCAAGAAAGCGATCGGGAAATTGCTCCCCTCCGAGACCGACTGCGTCGAACACTTCGGTGTCAGCCGACTCACCGTGCGCCAAGCCATGTCGTCGCTGCATTCGCGCGGAATAATCGCGCGCCGCCGCGGCCGCGGTACTTTCGTTACGGGCTTGCCACTCGACCATGACATAGGCCGCGCTTTTGAGGATGAAATGCGCGCGGGCGGCCACAATTCCACGGTGCGTCTGCTCGAGTGGAAGCGCGTGCCGATGCCGGAAGAGATTGCCCAGATATTCAAATTCGAAGACACGTCGGAAATCTACCGTCTGCGCAGGCTGCGACTCATCGACGGCAAGATCCGCAGCCTGGAAGAACGCTATATACCGACTGTCATAGGTGATCGGATTTCGGCAAGCGAGCTCAATACGCAATCACTCTTTACGCTGCTGCGAAAATTGACCGGAGAAAAGCAGGCAAACATGCGGTTTGTGGTGAGCGTGGGCAGCGCGGATGCGGCGCTTGCGAAGATGCTCAAGGTGCCACGCAGAACCACGCTCGTTGTTCGCAAGAACACGTGCTATTTCCACAACGACCGTCCGCTTATGCATGGCACCGTCAGATTTGTCGCGCGCAACTACCAATTCAGGTTCAATGTCCGCATGGACCTGACACCGTAGCGGCAGTGCTGCGGAGAATATGCCAGATGCGGCCTTGCCGAATGTTGCTTGATCAATCCCGGTTTGAATTGAGAGGTTCCTGATGAAGGTAATGCTGCGTTACAGGGTCATGTTCGCGCTTTTGTTGACGGCGCTGTGCCCGGCCGGCGCCTGGTGCCAGTCGTGGCCCGCGAAGCCGGTGAAAATGATCGTCCCGTATGCGCCGGGCGGCGGAGCGGATATTACGGCGCGTGTCGTGGCGCAGATACTGACGGCTCGTCTGGGCCAGCAGGTGCTGGTCGACAATCGCGCCGGCGGCGGCGGCAACATCGCGACGGAACTGGTCGTCAAGTCGCCGCCTGACGGTTATACGATCTACATGGGGACCGTCGGGCAGGTTTGTATCAATCAGCATATGTACGACAAGCTGCCGTTCGACCCGGTCAGGGATCTCGCGCCCATCACGCCGGCCGGGCTTCCCGTGAACGTGCTAAACGTGCACCCTTCGATACCTGCAAAAAACGTCAGGGAATTGATCGCGCTTGCAAAAGCGCAGCCGGACAAGCTCAATTTCGCGACCGGCGGCATGGGCGCGTCGGATCACATGGCGACCGAGCTTTTCATGAGCATGACCGGGACGCGGATGGTACATGTGCCCTATAAGGGTGGCGGGCCCGCGATCATTGACCTCATCGCCGGCAATGTGGACCTGGGATTTTCGACGATGGCCACGGCGATCGGGCCGATCAAGACCGGCAGGCTGCGTGCCTTGGGAGTCACTTCCGGAAAGCGCTTCGAACTGCTGCCTGATGTGCCAACGATTGCAGAGGGCGGAGTGAAAGGTTACGAGTCGGTGGCGTGGTACGGATTATTTGCGCCGACCGGCACCTCTGGCGATGTCATCAAGCGGCTAAATACGGAAACCGTAGCCATTCTGCAAATGGAAGACGTGCGCAAGCGCCTGACCGAGCTTGGCATCATTCCCGTATCGAGCACCCCGGAAGCATTTGCGGCTTACGTCCAGAGCGAGACCGCCAGGTGGGGGAAACTGGTCCGCGCCAACGGCATCAAGGCACAGTGAAGAGGCCGGCTGCCAGTCGTGCATCCAAGTTAATGGATCGTTTGCGCCAATTGAGAGGAGACGATAAATGACGACAGCAGTTGCCAAGCAACCGGTGTCCGTGCGACCCAACGAGGCGCCGATTGGCGCAGAAATCGCCGGCGTCGACTTGTCCGGAGACCTCGACGACGACAGTTTCCGCAAGATCCGGGATGCGTATTACCGCTATTCGCTGCTGATCATTCGTGGCCAGGCGATTTCCCCTGAGCAGCAAATCCGGTTTACCCGGCGTTTCGGCGATTTGCAACTGCACCATTTGAAGCAATACGTGCTGCCGGAACATCCCGAAGTCCTGATGCTCTCCAATATCATGGAAAACGGCAGGACGATCGGTCTTGCCGATGCGGGCCGCGTTGCCGTCTGGCACACCGATCTCTCTTATCTGAAAGAACCCGTGGCCGGTTCCACGTTGTATGCGCTGGAAATCCCGTATGGCGATACGGGCGAGGTGCTCGGAGACACTGTTTTTACGAGCACATTCGCGGCCTACGACGCGCTGTCGCCGCAATTGAAAAGCAAACTGGCAGGTCTGCGCGCGATCCATAGGATGACCAAGGGTGGTTATGAAAGCGACAAAGAGAAGTCGGCGTCCAAGCTCCAGTACAGCGATGAGCAAAAAAAGAATTTTGCCGATATCGCGCACCCGATCGTCCGCACGCATCCGGTGACCGGCCGCAAGTGCATTTACATCAATCCGTTGTGTACTGACGGGATCGAAGGCATGCCCGACAGCGGGAGCCTGCCGTTGCTCGAGGAGCTTTACGCGCATTGCACGCGGCCGGAGTTTACTTACCGGCATAAATGGCGCAAAGGCGATCTGCTGATGTGGGACAACTGTTCCGCTTTGCACCTCGCGGTCATGGATTATGCATTGCCCCAGCGCCGTTTGATGCACCGGATTACCCTGAAAGGCGCTGTACCCTTCTAACAACCTTCGTCTTTTGCAAAGGCGCAACTGGATATCACATGAGTTCAATGAAAGATTTGGTCAGTATCGTAACCGGCGCGTCAACTCCCAACGGGATAGGCAATGCCATCGCAAAGCGGTTTGCCGAAGCTGGCGCGTCGGTGTTCCTGGTCGCCGAGGGGACCACAGCCCAGCTCGAACTGGCGCGGCAGGAATGCATGAAGTACCCGGGCGCGGGACGCATCGAATACGGTGTTTTCGATCTCGCCGAACCCGGCGCTGCGGAAAGAATGGTCGAAGAAGGGCGCAAAATATTCGGCAGGATCGACGTCCTCGTCAACAACGCCGGTATACGTTCGTACCAGAAGTTCGGCGATTTCTCGCGCGCCGACTTCGAGAAATCCGTTGCGGTCAACCTCGCAGCCCCTTTTTTTGCAAGCCAGGCCGTCCTGCCCGTCATGCGCGGACAAGGCGGCGGTCGCATCATCAATATCGCCAGTCAACTTGGGCGGGTGACCTTCGAAAAGCGCGCGCTCTACGGACTGACGAAAGCCGCGCTGATTCATCTGACCAAGTCGATGGCGCTCGAGCTCGGGAAGGAAGGTATCGTGGTCAATTCAATCAGTCCGGGGCCGGTCAAGACCCAGCCCGTTCTCGACCGCATGCAGGAGGACCCCGCAGACGCGCAGCGGCGCATCGATAGTTACATGCCGGCGGGCCGTTTCGGCGAGCCGGCAGAAATAGCGGACCTCGCCCTGTATCTGGCGACCACCAAAGCGACGTTTCTGCAGGGCGAGGACATCTGCATCGACGGCGGCTACACCATCCACTAGCCGAAGGACGACAGTTTGACGACTTTACTGCGCATAACGGCCTTACTCGCCGCCGCACTGTCATGCGCGGCTTGTCTGGGCCAGCCATATCCTGCCAAGCCGATTCGCATGGTTGTGCCATTTCCACCCGGCGGCGGCGATATCGTGGCCATCGTCGACCGGCTCAATGCCGAAGTCAATCGCATTATCAGGCTGCCCGACGTGCAGGAACGCTTCGCAAGCGATGGGCAGGCCTTCGGCAAGAATACGCCGCAGGAGTTTGACGCATTCATCAAGGCGGACATTGCGCGCTGGAGCAGGGTGATCAAGTCCGCCAATATTCGCCCGGATTCGTAGCGATCATGCTGAACCGCTGCCAACGGAAAAGCGGGGACTATGTCGGTGGTTCCGATTGCCGAAAAGCGCGCGACCGCCATCGCGCTTCACATGCGCTGGGGATGGAGATATGACGATTTCGATAAACAAAGCAATTATGCAGCGCGCGATCCTGGCTGCGGTTATCTTCGTGCTCGGCGTCAATTCGGTTTCGTCGCTGGCGCAGACTGCCTATCCTTACAAGCCGATACGCCTGATCGTACCGTTTGCGGCGGGCGGATCTACCGACGTGCTGGCGCGCGTCGTAGGCCAGAAACTTTCGCAAAAGCTCGGACAGCAAATCATTGTCGACAACCGGGCCGGCGCCGGTGGGACGATCGGTACGGAAATCGCCGCCAAGGCGGTGCCTGACGGTTATACGCTGGTGGTTGGCACGACGAGCACGCTGGCGATCAATGAAAGCCTGTACCACAAGCTCGACTACGATATTTCCCGCGACTTTGCGCCGATTACGCTGCTGGCCAAAGGGCCGTTCGTGCTCATGATTACGCCCAGCCTGTCGGTGGCGACGCTGAAGGACCTCATTGATTACGCCAAAGCCAATCCGGGAAAGCTCTCCATTGCTTCGTCGGGCAACGGCACCTCGGTTCACCTGTCGGCAGAATTATTCAAAATCGTCGCCGGTATCCCGCAAGTCGTTCATGTGCCCTATAAAGGCGGCGGACCGGCGGGCTTCGCGCTCATGGCGGGCGAAGTACAAATGATGATCAACGATTTGCCGCCGGCCATAGGGCCGATCAGGTCGGGAAAGCTCAGGGCGCTCGCAGTGGCCGACGCGAAACGTACGCAGTTGCTGCCCGACGTGCCGACGTTTGCCGAGGCGGGGTTGCCAGGGTACGAATCGCTCTCCTGGTTTGGTTTGCTGGCGCCAGCGACTACGCCAGCTGCGGTCATCTCGACCTTGAGCACGGTCACGGTAAAAATTCTGCGCGACGATCAGGATATCAAGGAGCGGTTTGTCGCGCTGGGCGTTGATCCGTTCGGCAGTACTCCCGCGGAATTGACGCGATATGCACGCGCCGAAGCCCGGAAGTGGGCGGATGTGATTCGCAGGGCAAATATCAGGATTGAAGAATGAGGGACCCGATGCCGAAACTACTAACCTCCGCGCAGGTCAGGCAATACGAAGACGAAGGGGCGACCTATCCCATCAGGGTGCTGCCCGCAGAATTGGCCCGCAAATGCTATCTGGAGATCGAGAAGGGCGAGGCATCCCATGGGCCCGCTTTTCGCAAGGTCCTGCGCACCAAGCCGCATCTCGCGCTCAAGTGGGTCGACGAACTGGTCAATCATGCGGCCGTGCTGAACGCAGTCGAAGACATCATCGGCCCCGATATTCTGCTCTACAACCTCACGCTCTGGATCAAGGACGCGCATGACTCGTCGTTTGTCGGCTGGCACCAGGACTCAACTTATTTCCCGCTCGATCCCGCGGTGCAGATTACGGCATGGATCGCGTTGACGGACAGCGTCGAAGAGAACGGCAATGTTAAATACGTGCCCGGCAGCCACAAGTTGGGCCAACTCAGGCACGGTGAGCAGCCTGGCAGCGGGAGCCTTCTTTCGAAAGGCCAGCATATCGTCGAGCCCGTCGACGCCACGGTAGTAAAAAGCATTTCGCTGCAGCCCGGCGAAATGTCGCTCCACCATACACGGCTGGTGCATTTTTCAGAGCCGAATCATTCGGCGCGGCGACGGATCGGGCTTGGCATCAGCTATATACCGACGTCGGTGCAGTGCACGGGTACCGTGCGCCATACCGCCATGCTCGTGCGCGGAATCGACCGCTACAATCATTTTGACCACGAACCCCGCTTAAGCGCGGATTTCGACCCGGCCGTTGAGCCGTTTCGCCAGGATGCGATCGCGCGCTACAACCGGGCGCGCGACGAACAGGTTGCGCTCAAGGCAAAGTTGTTTGCTGCGGCATCCTGATCGCATCGCTCCCGTCCCGCAAGGAAAATTCAGGAGCAACAGACGTCATCTGCCCGACTCCCGGGTGGCGACCGCGCGCTTGCCGGGACGCCTTGGTTGCCGCGATGCCTTTGCGCCAGCCACTTCGGCAAATGCCTCCTTGGCAATCATGAAACTGCTGAGGGATGCGTAGACTCCCGCGTAGCAATATGCGTGCGGCAATATTTCACCAATCTCTTTTTTGATGTAGCCGGCGCGCAGACACGTCTTGGTATGCATTTTGACAGCCGGGGCCCGCCCTTGCGCCGCGGTCATTGCCAGCGACAACATCGCCCGCGTCTTGTGATTGAGCCCGGGGCGCGCGCATCGATTGAGCGGGCCTGTTTTGCGCGTGGCAGAGGCGTGAAGTTCGCTGTAGACTGCGCGCTTAGTCGAAAACGACAGAATTTTATCAGGAGGAAACACATGGCAATTCAGGACGCTGCTTTGCAGCCGGGCAACGAATTCAAGGGCAAGGTCGCGCTGGTTACTGGCGCGACGCGCAACATCGGGCGCTCGATCGCGCTGGCGCTCGCTGCGGGCGGCGCATCAGTCGCGGTCAATTCGCGCGTCTCGCGCGAGGCCGGCGAGAAGATCGTCAAAGAAATAAATGCCGCGGGTGGACAGGCGGAAACGTTCGTCGCCGACGTCGCGGATGCGAAAGCGGTCAATGCAATGGTCGAAGCCACCGTCAAGAAGTTCGGGCGGCTCGACATGCTCGTCATCAACGCGTCGGTGCGCAAGCAGACGCCGTTCGCCGACATGAGCTTCGACGAATGGAAAGGCATCCTCGGCATTACGCTCGACGGTTCGTTTCACCTCGCCAAGGCCTGCCTGCCGCACATGATCAAGGCCGGCGGCGGCGCCATCGTCACGCTGGGTGGCATGATGGCATTGTCGGGCGCGAAGAACCGGGTGCATGGTTCGGTCGTCAAACATGGTCTCGTCGGCATGACGCGGGCACTCGCGCTCGATCTCGCGCAATACAACATCCGTGTGAACTGCGTATCGCCGGGACAGATGAATACTGCGGCCGCGGGTGAAGAGATCACGGAACGGCCGTCGCCGAGCAAGAACGTTCCGCTCGCCCGCAAGGGCGAGCCAGAAGAAGTCGCCGCCGCCGTGCGTTTCCTGTGCAGCCCAGCGAGCAGCTTTATCAGCGGCCAGACGCTGCACGTCAACGGCGCGCAGATGATGTATTAGTCTCGCGCTGGAAGAGGGCGCTTGAAAACTCTATGCATCGCGGTGATGGCGCTGGCTGGCATCGTGCCGTCATTCGCCGCGGCGCAGAATGACTATCCGCACAAGCCGATCCGCCTGATAGTCCCATTCGCGCCCGGCGGCGGCACCGACATCGTCGCGCGCGTGATGGCGCAAAAGGCCGGAGAAATCTTCAAGCAATCGGTCGTTGTCGATAATCGTGGCGGCGCCGGCGGCGTGATCGGCATGGAAATGGCGGTGCGCGCGATTCCGGACGGCTACACGCTTGGCATCGTTTCGGGCAGCATCGCAACGACTGCGGCCGCGTATAAATTACCGTTCGACCCGGTGAAGGACTTCGCGCCGATCAGCATGCTGGGGGAAGCGGGCTTCCTGCTGACGTTGAACCCTGCGGTGCCGGCAAAGACGACGCAGGAGCTGGTCACCTACGCGAAAGCGAATCCCGGGAAGATCGCGTACGGCTCGTCCGGCACCGGTGGCACTTCGCATTTGGTGGGCGAGCTCTTCGACCTGATGGCAGGCACGCAGATGACGCACGTGCCGTACAAGAGCTCGGGCCCCGCGCTCACCGACATGCTGGGCGGGCAGATCCAGATGATTTACGGCAGTTCGCCGCTGGTTACGCCGCAGATGAGTTCAGGGCGGTTGCGAGTGATTGCGATCACGACCCTGAAACGCAGCCGCGCTCTGCCCAACATACCGACGGTCGCGGAATCGGGCGTGCCCGGGTTTGAAACGATCACGTGGTACGCGCTCTCCGGTCCGCGCGGCCTGCCGCCGGCCCTCGTAGCGCGCTGGCAGACGACGCTGACTACGGCACTGCAATCGCGCGAGATGAAGGAACGTTTCGAACTGGACGGACTGGATACGCCGCAAGTCGGCGCCGCTTACTTCAATCAGGTGCTGCAGCGCGACCTCGCCAAGTGGACGAAGGTCGTCAAGGCGAAAAACCTCAAGCTCTGAGAGGAAGTGCGCTCAGGCGCCGGCGCGCACCACCGGGTTGCGCAGCACGCCGATGTCCTTCTGGATAATTTCGCAGACGTCGCCATGTTTTAAATCAGGCAAGGTCGGATTGTCCGTGCCAAGCCAGATCACGTCGCCCGGCCACAACGTCATGTATTTCGAAATTTCCGCGATGTAGTGCTGCGCGGAGAACAGCATCTTGTCGGTCGTGTACTCGGCCGCCTGTTGGCCGTTGATATTGACTGAAACGGTGAGCGCCATCGGGTCTAGTCCGGTCGTGATGAAAGGCCCCATCGGTTTCCAGGTGTCGCAGTTCTTCGCGCGCCACAGCGTGCGGTCGGAAGCCTGCCAGCCGCGGTCGCTGACGTCGTTGCCCAATGTATAGCCGAGCACGCACGAGAGCGCATCCGCTTCCGACAGGTTGCGCGCCTGCTTGCCGATGACGGCGACAAGTTCGCCTTCATATTGCACCGGGCCGGGCGAGTCGGCGGGTATCACTATCGTTTCGCCGGTTGCGATCAGAGCGTTGTTAGAGCGGTAACCGACGTCCGCTTTCTGCGGCGGCTTCGTATTGGTGCCTTTGCGCTTGTTGCCCCATTCGAGGTGCGCCAGGTAGTTGAGGCCGGCACAATAAAAATTCGCGGGTTCGCACGGCAGCAGCACCTTGAGCGAGGACAACGTATGGCGTTTGTCGGTCGTGCGCCAGGCAGCGAACAGCGAGCCGTCGAGTTCGACGACCGTGCTGCCTTCGACGCTGCCGAAGAAGACGCGGCCCTGCAGATCGAAACGTCCTAATTTCATATTGTTCCGCGATTTGAATGAGGTGTGCGCGACCGAAAGAATACTATATTTGCCGTTGCCATCGAGTAAACTTCCTCCGTTATGCGCGCCGATCGCACGCCGCCGGTACCATCGAAAAGTCCTTACCAAGCAGGGAGAGTTCGCCGCATGCCCCCAGGCCGCATTTTCCAGCGCGGGTTTCTGCTCGCGCGCTTCCGGCCGCTCACTTGGTGCTGCGGTCTCTTGTTCGCGGGCATGGCGGTCGCCGGCTGGGTCAAGCTGCGCTATGGGTTCAATTTCATGGACGAAGGCATGTTCATGGCGGACGGCTGGCGTTTGAGCTCGGGCGATCGATTGTTTCCGGACAGCCGCATCAATGCCGTCATGATGTATGCCATATTCAATGCGGCA
>Ga0114966_10004636_pt1 | contig 11803 bp, 11 predicted proteins | sample M_130207_XF_Meta_FD_87029 | JGI IMG/M metagenome (GOLD analysis project Ga0114966, IMG submission 87029) | Freshwater microbial communities from Lake Montjoie, Canada to study carbon cycling - M_130207_XF_MetaG | ecosystem: Environmental > Aquatic > Freshwater > Lake | place: Lake Montjoie...
CAACAACCACAACAACCACAACAACAACAACAGCAGCTCCAACAACAACAGCAGCTCCAACAACAACAACAACAACAGCAGCTCCAACAACAACCACAACAACCACAACAACAACAACAACAGCTCCAACAACAACAACAGCTCCAACAACAACAACAGCTCCAACAACAACATCCCCAACCACAACTACAAAGGCTCCAATAACAACAACCACGAATGCTCCAATAACAACGAATGCTCCAACAACCACAAAGGCTCCAATAATTATCACGGCTACAACTACGAATACTCCAATAATCATCACGGCTACAGCCACGAAGACTCCAATAATCATCACGGCTACAACCACAATGGCTACAACCACAATGGCCCCAATAACCACCAAGGCTCCAGTCAAAAAAGTGGCTCTATCTCATGTTAGGTTTATGACCCCTTTATTCAAAAACTTATTCCATAAATAACTGGAGGATGTTAGTCCATCTTGAGTTCACGAATGCCCTTGAGCAACGTCTTGACCAGAGCAATGGGTATGGTGGCGATCTTTTCGGGGCGGATGAGGTTCGCGGCAACGGCCTTGATGCGCGCCTGCGCGTCGGACAGATTATCGATGGTCTCAAGAATAGATTCGCGGCGGCGTTGGGTCTTTCGGGTATTATCAATGACCATGGAGATCCGCTTGGGCCGGAAGGCTTTGCGTGTGGCGCGCTTGAACTTTTTGGCCACGGGTTTCTTTGACACTAGAGTAACTTCTACCTTGGCTACCTTTGGCTCGACCTTGGGTTCGACCTTGGTTACCTTATCCTTGATTACGTGACTTACGTTAGTATCCTTCGTTACGTGGGTGTCGTTCGCTACCTCCTTGCGCTTGCGCCGAGATCGCCCCTTCTTTACCTTGACGTCCATAATAACCTCTTTTTCATCCATCGACCTATTATTAGTTCAGCTTAAAGACTGAAGACCCAAACCAATAGGTTTCGATGAAAGTTGACCCCACCCCCTCATCTGATCGACCGTCAGCAATGAAGCCCAACTCATACAAGAATCTCCTAGGGCTATACTTTGATCAACATGATAAGCGGCAGATCGTATATCACCAAATCTCATCATTCAACCATTTCATGAATGTTGAGATTCCGCAGACTATTCTGCGCTCTTGCCCCGTTCGTGTGACCGGCTCACCCGATCTGAATCTTACAGGCACCACCCGTGCCGCCGCCGGCACTGCCGGCACCGCCATTCGTGTGAGTATCGAGGACACCGATGAGCCACCACCAGAGGTCAGCACCAAGCCACCCCGCGAGGTCGAGGCCTGTATTGAGTTCGCCAATGTCCAGATTCGCAAGCCCACCATCTTCGAGAACAATGGTGCTGTCACGCCCATGTATCCCAATGACGCCCGCCTCCGTAATCTGACCTACGCCGCTCCCGTGTATACTGACATCATCGCCACGTTCACGATGAAGACGCCCAATCCCGACGGTGAGCCCATCGTGACCGTGGCCCGACGCACACTCCCTCACGTTCAGATCGGCCGTGTGCCCGTCATGGTCGGCAGCAACTTCTGTCTGCTGTCTGACACACCTGAGAAGACGCCCCGTGAGCTCGGTGAGTGCTCAGAGGATATCGGCGGCTATTTCATCATCCAGGGCGGCGAGCGTGTCATCATCAGCCAGGAGCGTATGTCCGAGAACGTGCCCTTCGTGTTTCGCAACAACAAGGTCCGTGGCAAGGAGGTCGAGGTTATCGATGTCAAGTCCATCGGGCCTGACAATGAGGGTGCGCCCAAATCGCTATCCGTCAAGATCGTCACCCACGCCCGTGCGACCATCAGTCCAGAGCACATCATTGTGACCTGTCCCCGCATCAAGGCGGAGATCCCTCTCTTTGTGATGTTCCGCGCCCTCGGCATCGAGTCTGATAAGGAGATCATCGAGCTTATCGCCGGCCCAGATGCCGCCACCTTCAGTCCCTACACCATGATCTTCCAGGAGTGTATGGAGGAGGCCTCCGAGACCACGACGCAGTCGGCGGCCCATGCGTGGCTCGCCTCCAATCTGGGTGGCGGCGGTGGCTCCCGTGAGTCCTATTCGGCTAACACGTTGATGCCGCGATCCCAGCAGACACCGAATATGATGGAGATCCTTGCCGAGGAGTGTCTGCCCCACATCGGTGGTGCCGACATGATGTTCGAGAAGGCCTGCTACCTGGCCATGATTACCAAGAAGGTGCTAGACGTCTTCCAGGGCGCACCGCCCGATGATCGCGATGCCTATCCCAACAAGAAGGTTGAGCTGCCTGGCAACCTCATCGGCAACCTGTTCCGCTATTTGTTCAGCACCAAGGTCATCAAGGACATGAAGTCATCGCTGACCAAGGAGATCCACAACGGCTTCTGGAAGTCCAGCGGGCGCATGGAGGACATCATCAATCCGTCGAACATCTACAAGATCCTGAAGTCGACGATCATTACGATCGGCATGAAGTCGGCTCTGGCCACGGGCAATTTCATCGGCGGCAAGATGGGCACCAAGGCCGGCATCTCCCAGGTCATGAATCGCCTGACCTATCTGTCGGGCATCAGCCACTTGCGGCGTCTGTCGACGCCCATCGAGAAGACGGGCAAGCTCCTGGCACCCCGTAAGCTCCATGCGAGCCAATACGGCTTCGTCTGTCCCGCCGAGACACCAGAGGGTCATGCCGTCGGTGTGGTGAAGAATCTGAGCAGCACGGCGCTCGTGAGCCTGCCCATCTCACCCGAGCCTATCGTATCTCTGCTGTATACGGTCATGGGCATGCGCAATCTGGGCGATGTGAGTCGTGCGGCACTCTTCTCACATGTGCGCGTCTTCATGAACGGTGCCTGGATCGGTGTGCTGGATGTGAATGCGAGCGGCGCGGTTGCCGCCGTGGCCACCCTCCGCAAGGCGAAGCGATCAGGGCGCATTCATCCCCACACGAGCATCGCATACAAGACGGCGCGGCGCGAGATCTGGATCAACACGGAGGGTGGACGACTCCTGCGTCCTCTGTTTAACGCCGCCGCAATCAGTGAGATCCTTGCCACCGGTGTCGCGCCCCCCTTCATGTTGAATTCCGTCGGCACCTGGAATGAGGTGCTCCAGTGGGTCTCACCGGCGGGCAACAGTCTGATTGAGTACATTGATCCCATGGAGACGGAGAATGCATTCATCGCCATGACCGCTGCCGCGCTCACGCCAGAGCACACACATATGGAGATTCACCCCAGCACCATGCTAGGAACCATGGCCTCCAATATTCCCTTTCCTGATCACAACCAGGCCCCTCGTAACTCGTATCAGTCGGCTATGGGCAAGCAGGCCATGGGCATTTACGCGCTCAACTATCACGAGCGCATGGACACCATGTCCAACATGCTGTGGTATTCCTCCGTGCCTCTGGCGAGTCCCTACATGAGCCGCTTCTACCGTGCTCAGGCCATGCCCTCCGGCTTTAACATCGTCGTGGCGATCATGACCTACGGTGGCTACAATCAGGAGGATTCCATCATGATCAATCGCGCGTCTCTGGATCGTGGCCTGTTCCGCTCCGAGTTCTACCGCACGTACAAGGACGAGGAGAAGAAGAACCAGGCTAGCGGCGAGGAGGAGCGCTTCTGTCGCCCTAACCCTCTGACCACGCGCCATATGAAGCTGGCGAACTATGGCAAGCTGGGGCCCGACGGCATCGTGCCCGAGAACACGTATGTGACCCAGGACGACGTGCTGATCGGCAAGGTGGCGCCCATCCGTCTCCGCGGTGCCGATGGCGCGGCCATGGCGGGTATCAATCACGCCGCGCTTCAGGCCATGTCGAGCGTGGCGGCGGCTCAGGCCGTGGAGGCGGCGGGTGGTAAGCGCTATCGTGATTCGAGCAAGCTCATGCGCACGAATGAGTCGGGCTATGTGGACCGCATCTACCGTGGCCAGAACGGCGAGGGCTACTCGTTCGTCAAGATCCGCGTGCGTGAGGAGCGTGTGCCCGAGATCGGCGACAAGTTCTCTTCCCGTCACGGTCAGAAGGGCACCTGTGGACTGATTCTCGCACCAGAGGACATGCCCCAGACGGCGTCTGGTATCGTGCCGGACATCATCATCAATCCTCACTGTATTCCGTCCCGTATGACGATCGCCCAGCTGCTTGAGACAGTGTTGGGTCGCCTGGGTTGCGAGGCGGGATTTCTAGGCGACGCGACTCCTTTCAATCCGGCCATGTCGGCAGAGGGCGTGGCCCGCGAGATGATTGCCCAGGGCCTGGAGCCCTACAGTAACGAGGTGCTGTATTGCGGCTACACGGGCAAGCAGATGCCGACGAACATCTTCATGGGACCGGTGTTCTATCAGCGTCTGAAGCACATGGTGGCAGACAAGATCCACTCGAGGGCCACGGGCCCCCTGGTGATGTTGACCCGCCAGCCGGCAGAGGGCAGGGCGCGTGATGGCGGCTTGCGTTTCGGTGAGATGGAGCGCGATGTCATGATCGCTCACGGGGCCACGGCCTTCCTGAAGGAGCGCATGATGGAGGCCTCGGACAACTTCGAGGTCCACGTGTGTAAGGGCTGTGGTCTCATTGCCGTGGCGAACGCGGAGAGGAATATCTGGCAGTGTACGGGCTGCGGTAACACGACGGACTTTAGCCAGGTGCGAATCCCCTACGCCTATAAGCTCTTCTTACAGGAGTTGGAGTCGATGAACATTAGTAGTAGGATCTTGCCAGAAAGTCGCTTGCGCTCCTTAACCGACGCGGTTCGCTAACGCGACCCGGTCGAAAACGCGCCTGCGCTCCTTGACAGACGCCTGGCGCTAAAAAAAGGTGATGTCCTATTTTAAACTGGTCGCCGAGGTACGATGATCGAGATTCAGCGCGACGACAATAAATGGGTCAAATTCTACCCCATTCTGAGTCACGACTTTGCCGGCGAGGGCTACACCGTTGATACCCGTCCCCTGGCCGAGATCGAGGAGGAGGTCCACGGGCTATCAAAGGGTATCTACGGACGCTTCGCTGGCGGTGTGGCTGGGTATACTGTCTGGTGGCAATATGGCGCCTATCCCAAGAATAGGCTACGAGAGCCTAAAGCTGGAACCACACAATAACGTAGATGTTCTTCCTGCTCTTTGCCGCCGTTGCCGCAGCCAAATACCTCAAGTTCAGCGAGTGGGCCACCGCATTTAATCGTAACTATAGTGTCGAGGAGCGCGCATATCGCGAGATCATCTATAATCAGAACCTGATCACGGTCATCAATCACAATCGCGGCGCTCATTCCTTTTGGCTGACGATGAACAAGTTCGCCGATCTGACTCTCGCCGAGTTCTCCAGATATCTCGGATACAGGCCCCGTGTCCACACCGTGCTCAATACGCTGTTTCACCATATGGTCCCTATCTCCGTCGACTGGCGGACAAAGGGTGCCGTCACTCCTGTGAAGGATCAGGGTCCACACGGTTCCTGCTGGGCCTTCTCCGCCATCGGTTCCACGGAGTCCGCCTGGTATCTGACCAACGGGACCCTCGTGTCACTGTCCGATCAGCAGCTGGTAGACTGTAGCACAGCCAATAGTGGCACGATGGACTACGCGTTCGAGTATATTGTCGATAATGGGATTGCGTCTGAGTCCAACTATCCGTATACCGCTGTTTCAGGCAGCTGTCGCCAGGTGACCCCTACTGCGCATATCAGAGGCTTCAAGAATGTGCCCTCTGGATCCGATATCGCGCTAATGTCGGCTATCGCACAGCAGCCAGTGTCAGTAGCAGTAGATGCCTCTCAGTCCTTTCAGCTGTATGGCGGCGGCGTGATGACGGGATTCTGTGGCTCTTCTCTGAATCACGGTGTACTAGCAGTGGGTTACGGAAATATGGATGGACAGGACTACTATCTCATCAAAAATTCATGGGGTACCGATTGGGGCATGGAGGGCTACATTTTGCTGGGTCGTGGCCCCAAGTTCGGCAAGAGGGGCCAGTGCGGGATTCAGTTGGAACCCTCGTATCCGGTGGTCTAGAGAATTGTCCCAGGTGTGAAGAAGCCCACACGCCGGACTATGCGTCGTGCCTTGGCCGAATCCAGGCGAATCGCATACGGCTGGTAGTGGGCGGATAGTTCTACGGAGAATCCGAGAGTGGGGCCTCGCATGACGTCGTCGAAGGGCCGCATACGTCGCCGCAGCCACATGAAGCCGGCTGCCACATGAGCATCCAGAACACCAGGTGCGCCGAGTGCCTGCGTGTTCATGATCTTCATCCGGAAACTATCACCATAGTTCATCTATTTGGGGTCGGCACGTTTTATCGGGTCGCAAGTTTTGACCTTACCGAAGGTAATCCAGCAATCCCGCCGCGTGATCGAGAGCGCCCTCCATCCAGGCCTGGTGGAGTGAGAAGGACTCGCCGCACAGATGAACGCCGGCACAATCGTATGCCGCGACCGACGCCGCTGCCGGATCGTAGCGACCGGGCAGCCAGTAGGAACAGCCCTCGTCCCATTCATAGGACTTCGCCCAGGCGATCTCGGTTCCTGGAAACAGACGATCTACCTCGGCCGTAAGCCGCCGCACGAGTGCCGGTCCCGACAATCCCCGCAATGGTTCCGTATCTTGCGATTCCACATAGCTGATCATGATCACATCGTCGCGAATGGGAATGATGAACCGCAGTGGCGAATCGGTCACAACACGCTCTGTAAGCCGCAAATTAGTACTAGCATAGAATCGCGTAAGTGGCTTCATCGTGAGAAGTCGGAGGAGGGGGAGGTCACGTGTCAGCGGGAGTTCGCGAAGTGCCGTCACGGGTATGGCGAGCACGACGCGATCGGCGACGAGGCGACCACCATCCGCCAACACGACTGTCTTTTTGTCACCGGTGGTCACGTCCGCCACCGTCGTATTCAGCCGAATCCGCACACCGGCCGCGCGACAGGCCTCTGCTAGTCCCGTGATGATACGTGATAGACCGCCGACGACCCCCATGAACTTCGTGGAGGCCGCCATGTCGCCATCAAACGTCCGGATACCGAGATCGGCGCGCAGCGTCTCCGTCTCTGCGCGATAGGGGAATTTCTGGAGAATTTCTTTTGCTGCCGCGGGTCCCAAGATCTGCTCTGCTAGTTCTCGTAGGGTGTGTGTGGCCAGCACATCGGGGTCCAGGCGTCGAATCAGGCGAAGCACGGCGTCCCAGATATCGTTGAAGTTATTCTCGTAACTGTCTCCGTCGAGCGACATCCAGCGTGTTCCATCGGAGTGGGCGTAGGTGGACAGACCGAAACGGCGCACGAGGGCGAGGATTCGCCGGTGGGGTGCCGCAATACGACCGGCACCGATCTCATAGCCAGCGGCTGCGGTCACGACGCGCCCACCGAGGCGCTTATCCTTTTCTAACACTGTGACGCGATCGCCGCGTTTGGCGAGCTGTTCGGCTAACCAGAGTCCCGCTATTCCGGCACCGACTATGATCGTGCGCATCCCCTAATCTAAACATTGATCTCTTATAGAGAATAATGCCTAGGTCAACAACTCAGACAGTGCCTAGAGTTCAGCAGCCTCAGGTACCAGCGGTACGTCAGCCCACCATGCTAGATTCCGTAAAGTCAGGATTTGGATTCGGTGTGGGCAGCGCTGTTGCGCGAAGCATGATCGATTCCGTATTTAGAACAGGGAATCCAAAGGAGGCGATTGCCAATCCAAAGGAGGCAAAAGCCGAATTCGTGAAGTGTATGGAGACCAAGACCTACGAGGAATGTACCATCTTTCTAGAGAAGATTTAGCGATCGGTCGCGATATAGAGACCGTGATAGCCGAGAGCGGCAAAGCCAAGAAGCATCATCATCTCAAAGTAGCGACGGGGCGTTTCTGTGCCCCAGTATCCAATAAAGACTAGCAGTGGTGCTATAAGGATTACGTGGATCAGATTGACCCAGGGGTTCTTGCCTTCGGATATCTTCTCGTAGGCCCGCCAGCCCTGGTAGAAAAAGAGGAAGATGCCGAGGCCGAGCAGACCGTTAAACACTACATCGGGTACATCTCTGGTATAGCCGATATAGAGAAAGGCGGGAGCGATCAGGAGGACATGAAGTACGTTAATGAGCGCCATTCTATTGGTTAGATAGATTCCCACCATGCTCTCGCGCTCGCAGATACCCGTTTGGCTTCGCGGGCCAGATCCGAATCCGTGGTCTGGTAGGTCTTGCCCTTGAGCAAAAAGGAGTGGACCCGCGCATAGCCCCACTGCTGCTCGGTGGCACCAGGGCGATGACCCGTGCGCCAGGCCGCCATGCCGCGATTGTAGGAGCCGCGGATAAAACGGAGAGGCACACCGGTCGCGTCCGCCTTTTGTTTGAGCGACTTGGCCCGCGGAAAGATGCGCCGGAATCGCTGGGTATAGTTCGATGTCTTCGACTTCACATAGGTATCTGTCTTGAAGCCCACATAGGCCCGTGGATCTTTCCAACTAAGAGCACCGAACCGTTTTATCTCGGCCATGCGTTCTCGCTTCTGCTTCCGTGTTAGTCCCGTGAAATATCGTCGTGGCACCATCCTTACTTCATACACATGAAAAGGAGCGCGGCGAGAGCAATGATCCCAACAGTCGCGAGCTCTTGATTGCCGAATCCCTCGAGGGTCGGTGGCAGCGTCCGCGGCTGGACTATCCTACACAGATTGAAATTTTCGGCCCCTGGTAGATTCGTCGGTGACACTGATCGTGGGCAACCGGCCCCAGGTGGATCCATGTAGGTGCCATCGGCATTGTAGCATTTTGGCGTATTGCCGAACTCATCCTGTGTAATTGTGATAGGCCAGCCGTCCGTATTGTAGGCCTGGACCCATCGTGTCTGAGTCGGTGCGCCATTCACTATCTGAACCGGATCTACAATGTAGTTGCCCTTTTGGGGCTCCGCCCGATTCGCAATACTACCGTATACGTCACCGACGGGACACTGAACCTGCTGACATACGGGATAGCCCGTACCGGATACGGCCGACATAATGGGGCGCGGATCGAGTGCGTCGCGCGCACCTTCCAACATACCGGGTGCCAGACCCTTGAGACCTGGTAGTCCAGCCGATTCTAGACCCTTCTTCACCGACGAGCCGAGCAGATCACCCTTGGTCACTCCGTCCACATAGACTGACATGGTGGCGCCATTCGAGCAACGCTGTCCCGTATTCAGATAGTAGCGGATCCCCATGGGGCGTGTATCTTGTTTATTGAACATGGTGCGCCCGCCGAAGGCGATGGTGTCCATGTAGAAATTCAGACCGCCCACGGCATTGATGATAGATGAAATGGAGGATCCCCGCTGGACGCCGACCTGACCAGGCAGCGGGATATTTTCGGCAAAGGAATAGTCTGGACCGAAAAATCCATAGCCGTCTTGTTCCATCCCTTAGTATTGACGGAGGTTTTGGGCTAAAGATGACGAGGGGGTCCCGACCTCGGCTTAAGCAATGACCGATCTCTTTCCCGCCGTCGGTCGCACTCCAGCTCCGATCGACTGGCCCGTCGAAATCGACGCCGAATTTGAAGAGGGTGCGATCACCTGTCCCACCTGCTCCGATGCCGCCGCCATAGAACTCTCTGGCACAGATGAGGTCTGTATGCGGTGCGGCACGGTCGTGAATTGTCCGCTCGAGCAGAGTGCTGAATACAGGTGGTTCTCGTCAGAATCCGGTGGCTCCGATCCCTCCCGCTGCTCCTTTCCCGTGAATCATCTGCTACCCGAGAGCAGCCTCGGCACCATCATCCTGAACGGCAAGCAGTCGGCCGTCATGCGCTCCATCAAGCGCTATCACATGTGGAACATGATGCCCTATCGCGAGCGAACGCTGTGGTCCATCTTTGAGAGTCTCCAGGTTCGCGCATCGAATGCCGGAATTAGCACTGCCGTCATCGAGGAGTCGAAGGAGCTGTTTGCGCAGCTGACGGCCGTCGCCATTTGTAGGGGGCAGGCTCAGCGCGATGCGATGCTCGCAGCCTGTCTCTGGGAGGCTCTGAAGCGTCACGGCACGCCCCGTATGCCCAAGAATATCGGCGAGATCTTCAATCTGCCCATTCGTCACGTGACTAAGGGCATCAAGCAGTTCCAGTCGCTGTTTGCCGTGCGCACGAACGGGCATCAGACGGATACGTACACTTCGCCTGCGCCCAAGGTGGTCGCCACCGGCAACAGTGACAAGGAGGCTACGGAACGAGCCATTCAGCGCCGCGCCGTCTGGCAAAAGACGGCCAGTCCCACCACGTCCTATCGCGATTTCATCCAGCCCTTCCTCACCAATCTGTCCATTCCGCGCCACGCCGCGGCCACTCTCGAGGCCACCGTCTTTGATGTGTGCGCGCGGATAGAGGATCTGGGGATCGTCCCGGAGAATACGCCTCCATCACTGACGGCATCTGTAATTACCTTCTGCAGTCAGGAAATGGGGATCCGCATTGATATTGCTGAGATTGCCCGCGTATGCGGAATCAGCGTCGTGACCATACAAAAGTGCCTCAAGCGGATAGTGCCGATGAAAGAAAAACTACTGAATAAGTAATGGGCAACGCCAAAAGTTCACCTAAGACATCGGACCCATTTCCGGTGAGCGCGGAAACCTTTACCAACCTGTCACGCCTCACCTATGGAACGGCACGTATCTTGAACACGGAGGATATTTACGATCTGTTTAATATTAATAAGCCGGGCGCATGTGGCACCTACGTCGTATTTAAGAAGAAGAATGTGGGTCTCAAGCTGATACCGTTTATTGCGGACATCAGTGGAACTCGTCAGGAGTATCTGTATCAGGATTCGCTGAAGTCCGTGAGCAATCTGGAAGAGCGAAAGCAGGTCTGCGGGGAACTAGCAGATACCATGTTGCGCACGGTGGCGATCATTGTCGCGTGCCTGGCTTCGATCCAGATCTATGCGCCGGCAGTTAAGGCTCGTTTTGATGAAGTGCCTCTGCCTCAGGCACTGGCTAGGCAGAGAGGAGGCCAGCAAGGCGGCAGCGCCGACGTCGTCAAGGACTGGTTGCTGCGCCACGACTTTATTGAGCTCGCGACGGATCGCGCAGCATTATACAAATTGAAGGGGACATCCTACACATCGATGATCATCATGTCCTTTACGGCACATTCTGAACAGGTGTCCGCGGCGGCGACACTGAGTGTGCTGAATTCGAGTAGCACGGTGCGGATCCTGTTCTTGGATCCAGTTACCGCGGATGAGCAGGGTGAGCGTGCGATCCCCATCTGTATTTCTGATAACGCTCGGCCACTTTCTTGTGGTATCTTGTATAAGAAACAGTATATGCCATTTGACTTGAGGAAGAAGGCGTCTAATTTCGGACAGTTTTGCTCCAGTCTCCTGACCAGTCAGGTCTATACGGAGTCAAGCGAGTCCTATGAATTTTTTATTACGCTTCAGGAACTCAGTATCGCGGGCGACCAGGCCGCCATCCAGGACGCGCTGACGCAGTATTTTAGCCAAGGTGGCTTTGGTGCACGTAGTGCTCTGGGGGCACGTAGTGCTCTGGGGGCACGTTCTGGCATGGGAGGTCTTGGAGCCCTAGACCGTCTTGGTCTGGGAGCGCGCTCTGGCCTTGGACTAGCAGCAAGGAGCAGTCGCCTGGGTCTTGGTGGCCTAGGAGGCCTAGGAGGCCTAGGAGGCCTAGGAGGCCTTGGAGCAAATCGTGTTGGCCTTGGAGGCATAGGTCGCCCTCGTCTAAGTCTTGATTCCAGACTCGGTGGCCTCGGTGGCCTCGGTGGCCTCGGTGGCCTTGGCGGCCTCGGTGGCCTTGGCGGTCGCG
>Ga0114966_10004637_pt1 | contig 11801 bp, 9 predicted proteins | sample M_130207_XF_Meta_FD_87029 | JGI IMG/M metagenome (GOLD analysis project Ga0114966, IMG submission 87029) | Freshwater microbial communities from Lake Montjoie, Canada to study carbon cycling - M_130207_XF_MetaG | ecosystem: Environmental > Aquatic > Freshwater > Lake | place: Lake Montjoie...
GGACGATCAGGGGTCAGGTGGTTCAAAGTTCATTTTTCGCCGCGAAAAATGAACTTTGAACCACCTGACCCCTGCCTCTACCCAGCTTTGTTAAGAGCGGACGGGCAGGAGTGCCCATCCTACGGCGGTCACTTCACGTCCATCCCCAGGTTCTTCACGAGGAACGCCCAGAGGTCGGCGGCTTCTTCGATGAGTTTTGCCGTGGGCTTGCCTGCGCCGTGACCGGCTCGGGTTTCGATGCGGATCAGCGTGGGAGCGTCTCCGGTGTGATGCTCTTGCAGGCGGGCGGCGAACTTGAAGCTGTGGCCGGGGACGACGCGGTCGTCGGTGTCGGCGGTGGTGACGAGCGTGGCGGGGTACTTCGTGTTCGGCTTGAGATTGTGATACGGCGAGTAGGCGAGGAGAGCCTTGAACTCCTCGGGGTTGTCGGCACTGCCGAAGTCATCGACCCAGAAGCGGCCCGCCGTGAACTTGTGGAAGCGGAGCATGTCCATCACACCGACGGCGGGAAGGCACGCGGCGTAGAGGTCGGGACGCTGCGTCAGACACGCGCCGACCAGCAGTCCGCCGTTGCTCCCGCCTTGGATCGCGAGCTTCTTCGAACTGGTGTACTTATTGGCGATCAGCCATTCGGCGGCGGCAATGAAGTCGTCGAAGACGTTTTGCTTCTTGAGCTTCGTCCCCGCCTTGTGCCATTCCTCGCCGTATTCGCCTCCACCACGCAGGTTCGGGATCGCGAGAATGCCGCCCATCTCCAGCCACGCGACACGAGACACCGAGAAACTCGGCGTCAGTGAAATCGCGAAGCCGCCGTAGGCGTAGAGCAGCGTTGGGTTGGTGCCGTCGAGTTTCGTGGTCTTCTTCCGCGTGATGAACATCGGCACCTTCGTCCCATCCTTGCTGGGATAGAAGACCTGTTCGACGAGGTAGTCGTCGGGATTGAACTTCACTTTGGCCTGTCTCAGGAGCGTGCTCTCACCAGTCAGCAGGTCGAAGCGAAACGTGGAGGGCGGTGTCGCGAAGCTGCTGAAAGAATAAAAGGTCTCGGTGTCGGTTCGCTTGCCGCCAAAGCCCGCCGCCGTGCCAATGCCGGGGAACGCAACTTCTCGCACGAACTTGCCGTCGATCGCGTGCAACTTGACCTGAGTCTTCGCATCCTTCAGATACGTGAGAACGAACTGGTTGCCGACGATGTCCGCGTTGACGAGCGTCTCGGTGGACTGCGCGATGACTTCGCGAACCCGTGGCAGCGGGCGGCTCGCCTGCTGTGTCTTCTCACTCACGATGTCGTTTGTTGCTCGCGCTTCCTGTCGCGGAGCGACAGGGCTACCTGAAGCGATGTCGATTGCCACGATCCGTTTGCGCGGCGCATCGAGGTCCGTCACGAAATAGAACGTCGTCCCGTCGTTGCCAATGAACGAGTACTCGCTCTCAAAGTTCTCGATCAGATCGATCGGCATCCCGTAGGGTTCGGTCAGGTCTTTATAGAGGACGCGATATTTGTCGTCGGTCCCCTTCCAGATGTTGATGACGAGGTAGCGGCCGTCCTCGGAGACCTTCAGCCCGAAGCCCCACGTCGGTTCATCCGGCCGCTTGTAGACGAGGACATCCTCCGACTGAGCCGTCCCGACGCGGTGATAGAAGACCTTTTGGTTGAGGTTCGTCTTCTGGAAGGCTTCACCCGCGAGCGGTTCGTCGTACCGACAGTAAAAGAAGCCTTTGTTGTCGGGTGTCCAGTTGGCTCCGCTGAACTTCACCCAGCGCAGTTCATCGGCCAGCAAACGGCCGGTCGCGACCTCGATGATCCGCCACGTGTTCCAGTCGGACCCGGCATCGGCCACGCCGTACGCGACATAGCGTCCGTCGTCACTGAACGAGGTCGCACCGAGGGCCACCGTCCCGTCCTTCGACCACGCATTGGGATCGATCAGCACGGACGGCTCGCCATTCAGCGAGTCCAGCTTGTAGAGGACCGACTGATTCTGAAGCCCATCATTCTTGAAGTAGCAGTACCGGCGTCCGGCCTTGAACGGCGCACCGTACTTCTCGTAGTTCCACAGCTCCGTGAGCCGCGACTTGATCGCCTCGCGCTGCGGGATCGAGCCGAGATACGCGAACGTCTCCTTGTTCTTCGCGGCCACCCAGTCGGCCACGTCCGTCGAAACGCGCACATCATCTTCGAGCCAGCGATACGGGTCCGGCACCTGCACGCCATGCAGTTCATCCACATGGTCAATCTTCTTCGTCGGCGAGTAACTCATGCGATCTCCAGCGGCAGCAAATCCGAGCGTCATCATCCAGCAGGCCAATCCCATCACAAGCGTTTTCATCACGAAGCGGTCTCCGGTTGAGGTGTGTCGGTCTGAGTTGAAACGGTCTCGTTGGAGCCGGTCTGATTGGAAACGGCGAGGACCAGCAGCTCCCGTTGGCGTGCCTGCTCCTCCAATCGGTCCCGTTCGCGCACCTCAGCCACCGTGCCGAGTCGCTTGGCGGACTTGAGCGACATACAAAGTTCGTGAAGATCACTCACTTCTCGCAGCCGCAAATCAATCGCTTCGGAAGACATGTCCACATTTCGCGGACGCAACTTAGGTAGAGGAATCATCGGGCAAGAGTCCCAATCGTTGAAGGTCAGCAATGTCCTGTGTTCTGCCAGCTAATTTTTTCATGACATAGAGACCCGCCGGAGAAACGGCCTGTAGCCTCACACCCAGCCACTCGTAGTATTCGCGGGCTTCAAAAGCCTGTTGCAGAAGCGGGTTCACAATCAACAAATCGAGCGTCAGCAATTCTTTGCCGATCACTTTCGAGATGCGAAAGATGTCGCGAGGAAACGGTTCTCCAGCCCCCATAGGCAAGATGCCTCCTTCAAGAATGAAGCCACACTTGCGAACGATTTCCAGAATGGCTTCCAAGTCCGCTCGCTCAATCAACAAATCAATGTCTTTGGTAGTACGAGTCAACCCGTGAATCGCCACCGCCAATCCGCCACAGACCGCATAGTTGAGCCTTGCGGCTTCCAACTTGCGAACGATGGTCGTGAGGGCTTCGTAGATGTGTGACACAGTTGAATAACCTGCCGAGGAAAGTGAACCGCCAGCGCCCAACTAAGGCTGTTCTAACGCCCGACCTTTGCGATTCGCAACGAAGTCGCGCTGCTGTTCACCGGGAGCTATCGACACAGCACCCAGCGGCGAAGTTGAGTCGCCGTGTTCGAGCAGCAGGTTCCCGTGTCGTGCCACAGGCTCTGGCACCACGTCAGGTTGGCGGGCTTGGGCGGTTCGGCTGCCTTCAGGACTAAGCGGCCTCCGTCGGCGTAGAGGTTCGCTTTCTCTAGCCCTTCGAGCAGGCTGCCCGGTGAGACGCGCGGCGGGTTCTTGGCGTGAATCAGATCGGCCGTCATCAGCGCGTCGGTCAGGTACTCGGCGCAATGCAGGCCGTCGCAGCGTTGACCGGTGAGATGATGTTTGATCGCGTACTTGCGACCGAGCTGTCCGTTGAGATGCGACTCATAACTCGCGGCTCGTTCCGCCGTGAACGGCGTCGCGGGATGAACAACATGGAGCTGTGTGGGCGTTTGCAGACGAAGGTACTCGTCGAGTGAAGTCTTCCTCACGCCGGGGCCATTCATGCTGTCGTACACCGCGACTTCGCCGTCCTTCACAACGACTCCGCCCACGTGCGTGTACGAGCTGGCCGAAAAGATTTGGACCGCCAAGCAATCGCCCTGACTGAACAACAGCGAGCCGGTTTGCAGGCTCTGCTTGAATTCGGCGATCACCTCGGGCGAGCCACTGCGAACTTCAGGCCCGGCCTCGGGACCACTGGCCAACACACACAGCACAAGCAGCGACCACATGGCATTTCTCCTCGAAAGAACCAACTCACAAACCGGTCACGCGACCATTGTGGCAGCCCGAACGAGGCAATCAACTTCCAGATCATCACAGGCGCAATGATGGATTATGAGGAGTCCTGCATTTACACCTCACGCGGCCTGAAGTGAGGCCTCTGCCCAACGTCGGTCTTGGTGAGCCGGGTGACCTACCGCGCGAAGTACAGATTCTTTGTCCGCTACCTCTGTGCATCGTGCAAAGAAGTTTTGGCGGAGTGCAAAGTGAGAAGTGATCAGTTGCCGCTGGTGAAGCTCTGCGACGCCAAGCCGAAGAGCGCCCCTTCGAGTAGGTGACGTTCGAAGAATGCGGCGATGGCTTCGAGCGGCGTGTACTGGAGCAGGATGTAGTCGCCCGGTTGGATCGCGATGCGTTCGGACATGTCGGTGCGGGCGCGATAGAGGTCGATCTTGATCGGCACCTCGCCTCCATCGGGCAGCTTGCGGAGGACGATCACCGTGCTGGGGCTGATCGACACATCGTTGTTCAGTGCGGACAGGCCACCGGCCACGCGACCCGTTCCCGCATTGCCGCGCGACGTGGCGATCGACAGCGCTTGCAGAATGTCCAAGTCGTAATCGCGCGGCAGCGTGAACTGGCCACCGCCCAGCAGACCTCCCGTGAAGAAGACCTCCGTGTCGCGCGACTCGATAAACACGATGTCGCCGTCTTGCAGGATGACATCTTCTTCTCGAATGTCGGCCGTCTCACCGGGACCAAGCCGAATCGGAATGCGGATCACATGTCGGCCATCGACATCGAGGTTGGACAACTGGCTGTGCCCCATCTCAACGGGAAAGTTTTGCATCGGGTTGGGGCCGACTCCCGACACCGGCGGCTGCCACGGCGAGGACGGTTGCCACGACGGATTCGGCGGCAATTGAGGCGCGGCGTAGTCGAGTGGTCCGCCGGGTTGAGGCCCCATTGGCGAGGAAGGAATTGGCTGAGGCGCGTACGGTGACGCGAGCACCCGCTGTTGAACCGCGTCGCGGCTATCCGAACTGAACGCGGGGGCGGCATTACCAAACTCGAGTCGGTCCTGTGAACTCGGCTGAGGAGACGCCTGCAACTGAGGCGGCATCTGTTGCGAGGGAATCGTTTGAAGCGCCGGATCGCCCGACTGCGGTTGATCGCCGTAACCTTGAGCCTGGTTCGGCACGAAGCTCGGCTGAGGCATCAACTGCGTAGGCTGATCGGCGGCCGGCCCCTGCAACGCGGGTTGTCGCGAAACCCGCTGCGACGACCACGCCTCGTGATTCATGAGCTGCACTGCGCGCGACTCAGCAGCCGCGTCCGTGAAAGGAATGCCGTGACGATTGGTACGGCGTGGCTCATTCCAAGCGGCCGCCTGTTCGACTCGCGATCCCTGTTCATAGTCGGACATCTTCGCCGGATCTCTCGTCGCGTCGATGGATGACAGCGCGGCGCGCAAGGCATCACCCTGCCCCGTCCAGTGGGCCTGTGCAACGGAACGCGGCCGAGTGACCGGTGCCTCTTCGGTCTGGCGAACAACCGCTTGCCGAACATCTCGTTGATCAACTTCACCCTGCTCAACGGAGTAGCCCACCTCAGACACGCGCATCGGCGAGCGTCCGACGTAAGCCGGATGGTTCTGCGACTGGTCAAATTGTTCGACGGAAAAACGGCTCTCCGGAAGCCGCATCGGGTCGTGAAGCGATCCGGGGAACAGCACACTCGGGCCGCGCGATCCGTTGTGATAGGACACGCCGCCGGCGTTGCTGCGCGGCATGTTCACGTTGAGCGAACCGTCTTCGTTGAGCGGACTGGAATGCCAGTACTGCGCCCCCTCCCCCGGAGACTGGCCGCGCACGACCGGACCCTTTCGTTGCGTCTCTTGTTGCAGCAACAGAGTAGGATTGAGATCGGTCGGCCAATGCGAATCGAGTGAACCACCCGTGCGCGGGCCGCGGCGGCGGATGACGTAGACTGCCGGTTCCGCATCCAAACCGGGCATGCCATCGGTCGCCGTCAGCGCGTTCAACACATCGTTGCTGTAGGCCGGCAGGCTGACCAGCTTGCCCGAACCGCGTTTGACGAGTCCCAGATTCAGACCTCCCGCCGCCGAATTGGTCAACGGCTCGGTGCGCGAGTCCTGTCGAATCACCAACACGCGATACTGCCGAGGCCGCTGCAGACTGACCTGCACGCGGTAGTTCTCGGGATGGATGATCTGCTTCGGCGACAAGTACGCCTGCTTGACTCGTTGTTCGACTTGGGCAATCGACTGCCCGCGCACGAAGATCGAACCGACGTTCGGCAGCGAAATCGTGCCGTCTTCGCGCACAGGGAACGGCAGGCCGAAAGTCGCTGGCCCTTCGTTGTTCAGCGGGAAGTGAACCGGCGGTGGATCGGTCGATCTGCCGACTTGACCTTCAACGTAAACCGCCAGCACATCGCCCGAGTCGATCAGATAGTTCACGGGTGGCTTTTGGCTCAGCAGTGAGAAGTCGATCGTCTTCTTGCCGTTCCGTTCACCCGCCTTCAGCTCGGTCGGCAGGTAACGTGCGGGAACGCCCTCCATCGGATGGAAGGCGGCGCAGCCCGTCAGCGTGCCCAGCAGGCACAGCCCGACAAACAGCCTTCGTGAAGTTGAGCCTCGCATCGCGACTTTGCCCTTCGTCCTTGCACTTCAGCCGGAAATCGGCCGCCACACGTCGTGCCCTTCGATCAGACGTGGCGTTGTAGGCGAAGTCGCATCAACTCCCGAAGTGAAGTTTGCGCGAGACCCTGCTGGCAAAGCCGGGACATTCAGCAGCGCAACATCTCTGTTTCGTAAGACGTTGCGGCCGGAGACGCTTCGACAAACGAAGACCAAGCCATGGATCGCCGCAGGAAAGAATTTGCGACGCACTGCGCGCTTCGGCAGAAACCGCAGCGGTTGTGCTGCGATGAGACACAAGCGAACCGCCCCCTCGCCGATATCGCCTGCGCACAACTGGGAGGAGCTGATCGAGGCGAGCCGTGTGCCGTCAGGCCACGGGTTTCAGAGGCGACCCGGAAAGTACGGGCATGTTTTTCAGGGTGCCACGGTCACGGCTTTGCGTGGCCGTGTTTTCGCTTCGATCAAAGCACGGCCACGCAAAGCCGTGACCGTGGCACACAATTCATGACCTGCTCGCTGCTCATGACAAACGACTTCTCGGATCGCCGCTTAGGAACGGGGCCGCAATCACTTCCCGAGTGTGGCTGGGGGCGGCGCTTCGCGGCCCCCAGCGAAGCGGGATTCACCCCAATCTGGGGGCGGCGAAGCGCCGACCCCAGCCACACAAGTTTGAGTTCGGGAAGGGATTGCGGCCCCGCCCCTTACTCAAGCAGTGAGACGACCAAACGCGCCACTCACCGCGCGCGGCAGGAGCAGCCCGGTCCGGAACTCGCCGTCATCCCGTTGCCGTACGGATGGCCGGTGCCGTGCGCCCTCACCCCACCCCCCTGCTCAGCACCGAGGCCGCAGCTTCGGATGTCGATCTGGTTGAATCGCGACACTCCGCTCTGCGAACCCATTTCGAGTCCCGCGTGATAGCCCGCGAACCAGTCATCCACATGCGGTCGCCCCGCGCACGAGCGATAGAACGCCGACCAGTACTTGGAAGGGGGAATGCTGGGCGGTTGAGGCGTTCGGTTCTCTGCGAGGTCCAAGTACGCCTGCTCGAATCCAGCAGCGAAGTCACCCGAGACCGATCCCCCGCAACGTCCCCGATAACTTTCGAGTCCATGCCACGCACATTTCAACGCGGTCATCCGCGTCACCTTGTCATCCAACCGTTGCCGGTAATGACCGCAATGCGGAACCCATGGCGGCACGCAATCGTCGCACCGCGCCCCCGGTCCACACGCGAAGCCTCCGCAATGCGGAGCCACGCAGCCCGAGGCCATCAAGCACGCACCCGCCATCACCAACAACATCATCCGTGACATATCCGTTCGCCTTCCAAAACCGCGCGAACAACTCAACGAGAACGCAACCGCGACGTGACCGCCAAAAGTAGCCTTCATCGCTCCGCGTGAAGTCAGCCGAGTCACCAGCGATCCGGATACGCGGGAAACAGCATCATTCCGCGTTCGGCTCTCTTCACGCGGAGCGATAAAGGCTACTTTTGGCGGGGCGCATCATCCGTGATTCTTCGGCCACAATCTCGACACCGAACTCGATCCCGCGCGACTCCATACCAGTGGGAGTATCGGAACCGGTTCCACCACGGGCGACAGTTTCCCTCATCGTGACTGTCATACCGACCGATCCGTGCCTAAGTCTTCCATCAGAGAAATGCCGCCCAAAAAGGGAGGCACGAAGAAATGGCCTCAAGTGACGTAGGGTAAGCGTCTCGCTTGCCCAAATTGCACTTGGAATTTTGAAGCCGAGTAGCCGGGTAGGGTGCGTTGAGTCTTCGAAACGCACCGCAACCGGCTCCGCCCCCACGATCCCGGTGCGTCTCGAAGACTCGACACACCCTACGAAACTACGGTCGTGCGATCGTCACGGTGTTGCTGCCGGCCTCATTGCCTGTTGTGAGGCCCACGAACAGTTTGAAAGACGCCTCATCGCCGGGGCTTTCGAGGCCCTCGGCGGTCGAGAACGACGTGGTTCCGGGCGGAAAGTTGCCGATGACGGTCGCCGAGGCCGCGTCGTAGCTTGAGCCGCTCGACATCCGCATCTGATAATGGTCGAGGTTCGGGTTCGAGGAAGCTGTCCAAGTGAAGTCACGTAGGGTGTGTGGAGTCTTCGGAACACACCGTTTTCTAATCTGTTGCGAAGGTGCGTTCCGAAGACTTCACGCACCCTACGAATGCCTCACAACCCCATGATCGGCTCGGCCGAGGCGGCGGCGAGGACTTCTTTCGGGATGCTGGGGTTGAGGCGGAGTTCGCCGGGATCGACGAGGCGTTGCAGCATCGTGGCGACGAGGTGTTTGATGCGGATCGGCTCCGAGGAGGGTTCCGCCGCGTCGCGGGTCGATTGGCCAATGACCTGGCCCGTATTTTTGAAGCCTCCGCCCGAGAGGAGCAGCGGGGTGAGGTTGCCCCAGTGGTCGCGGCCTCCGTTTTTGTTCACGCGCGGCGTGCGACCCATCTCGCCCGTGGCGACGAGCATGATCTTGTCGCTCAGTCCGCGCGAAGCGACGTCGTCGAGGAACGCCGAGACCGCGTGATCGAGCGGCGGGCCCATGTATCGCATCCCCTCCTCGACCGTCGCGTTGTTGACGTCGGCGTGCATGTCCCACACGAAACTGGTTGTCACAGTCACGAAGCCGCAACCCGCCTCGCACAGTCGCCTCGCCAGCAGCAGCAGTTTTCCCAGGGCCTTCGCGTTGTCGACGTAGTGGTTGTAGTTGTTCCACTTCTTGTTGATCTGATCGGGCCGGACCAGCGGAGCCGTGTCGTACCGGGCAATCGTGGCCGGGTCTTCCTTCGACAAATCGAAGGCCCCCGCGATGCCACCGAGCAGCGTGCTGAAGGCCTGTTCTCGCAGCGGATCGACGCTTTCCAAGCGGCCCTGTTCATCGAGACGGAACCGCTGGCGATCGAGTTCCGACAGCAACGTCCGTCGGTCACCGAGCCGATCGACGGCAACTCGCAGTTCGAGGTTCTTCTGTAAGTCGCCGCCCGCACCGGGCACGAACGGGGCGAAGCCATTGCCCAGCAGCCCGGTCGATTCAAACTTGCCGAACTGCGCGATGCCCGGTCCCGTCGTCGAATCGACCGACTGTGGAAAGAGCATCGCGTTGGTGGGCATCCCCGACCCGGGCCGGTTCGCACCGGCAACGCGCGCGTAGAGCGAGCCGACGTTCGCGCCCGAGGTCTCTTTCCCAACCACCGGCTTGATGTCGTGATTGGCATCACCCGACATGAAGGACCGAACGATGCTCAGCCGATCCGCTCGCTGAGCCAGTTGCGGGAACGACGAACCAAACGTCACGCCGGGGATCGCGGTTTGAATCTCACCCGTGACGCTTTGAATTCCGACCGGCGCGGTCATCTTCGGATCGAAGGTCTCGATCTGACTCGGCCCGCCATGCAGGAAGAGGAGGATCACCGACTTGTCCGTGATCGGCAGACCCCGCGACGCGGCGAACGCCTTGTTAGTGAAGCCGTTCACGACTCCAAACGCCCCCGCCCCGAAGGCACCGACTCGCAACATCTCACGGCGGTTGTAACGGCGGTTGGCATCGAGCAGCGTCAGCATCAGAGCGTCCTCGCGGGAAAGAGCATCGTTCCACGAGGGATGCTATCGGTCGTTTCGGATGCGTGCAATTGGGATCGGCTCATCAATTACTGTCGTGAATTGTTGGTTTGGTTTTGGTGAGCCGGGTGCCATCAGGCCCCGGACGGGTTGTGCAAGAATCCGGGGCCTGACGGCACCCGGCTCACCAAACTCCGACAGTTGTTGATGCGCCAGTCCTTGGTCGGTGAAGGCCATCCGACCGAGACCGAGTCACTCGCGATGGCCGCGTTGTTGCCAGGCCCAGCGGAAGAGGTTGCGGGTGTCGGTGTAGCGGGACTCGTTCGACGCGCTGCCGAGAACCACGACGATCAGTTCATCGCCCGAGTGTCGGCCGACGGAGACGAGGCACGCGCCGGCGGCGTCGGTCGTGCCGGTCTTCAAACCCGAGTAGCCGGTGATTTCGAGCAGCTTGTTCGTGTTCTTCCAGACAACGTGGCGGGTGTAGCCGGAGGGGCCTTGGACGCGTGTGCCGTGTTGGCGGGTCTGGACGTACTCGCGGAATGTTTCACTTTGCATAACCTTCGCGGCGAGCAGCAACTGATCGGCGGCGGTCGAGAGATGCGCGTTGTCGGGGAGGCCGTGCGGGTTGGCGTAGTGCGTCTGCTTCATACCGAGTTCGCTCGCGACGCGATTCATCTCGGCGACGAAGCGGGCGGCGGGACGAGCGGCCTCTTTCGAATCGCCGTCCGGTTTGAAACGTGGTCCGACGTGTTCGGCCAATGCGGTCGCGGCATCGTTCCCCGACGGGAGCATCAGGCCGTACAGCAGTTCGCGCACACTGATCTTTTCGCCCGTCTTCAGGCCCGAGGTTGAACCGGGTGTGCGGTCGGCGGTGGAAGAGAACGTGAGGGTCTCGTCGAGCAGGTTCGCGCCAAGCGAAGAACCCCTCACCCCCGGCCCCTCTCCCCGCAAGGCCGGAGCGAGGGGAGAAGAACTGTCGAGCCGCTTCGCATCTTGAGCCGCCTCGCGCAGGACGAGCCACGCGGTCATCGTCTTGGTCGTGCTGGCGAAGTCGCGACGTTCGTGTCCCTGTTCGTGCCAAAGCAACTTGCCTGTCTTCGCGTCGCCGATCGCCCACGCATCGGCGGTGACGAACGGTGGGCCGACGATGGCATCGGCCGGGGCGAGCGGCAGGACTTCTTTGTTGATCGAGTCAGGATCACTCGGCTGTTCTTCGGCGGTCATGACCAGTGGGCCGAGTGACTTCCACGTCTCCGGCCCGACGATGCCGGTCGGTGGCAGGTTGTGAGTCTTCTGAAACGCGGCGACCGCTTGCTTCGTCGCGGGACCGAAGTCGCCATCGACCGACAACTGCGACTTGTCTCCCAAGTGTTGATTGAGCGTCCGCTGCAACGCTTCGACCAATTCGCCGTTCGCCCCGGAAGCCAGCTCGGTCGGCGGCGTCTCTTCCGTGGGAATCGTCTCCGGATTGAAGTGCTGCCAGAGCTGTCGCGCGATCTCGGCGCTGAGCAACTGCGCGGCGTTGTCGTCGATCCAGCGCTGGTCCTTGTTGTTTTCAGTCAACACGCAGACGGCGATGGAACCGGAGGGTGACTCGATGATCCCCGCCACCGTTCGCGACGCCGAGACCGATCCCGTCTTGAGCGCGACCTTCGTCCCGGCGGGCAGAAATTTGGCGAGCCGTTGTTTGTCGTCGCACGCCAGCA
>Ga0114966_10004638_pt1 | contig 11801 bp, 9 predicted proteins | sample M_130207_XF_Meta_FD_87029 | JGI IMG/M metagenome (GOLD analysis project Ga0114966, IMG submission 87029) | Freshwater microbial communities from Lake Montjoie, Canada to study carbon cycling - M_130207_XF_MetaG | ecosystem: Environmental > Aquatic > Freshwater > Lake | place: Lake Montjoie...
AACCGCGCAACTACCTTGAGGTGTGTTGACTTGCCGTCCTTAACGGCAGAGACTTACTCCCGCATGCCGGAATCACCTCACTCCCGCTTCACGCGATCACGCCGCCGCTGGTTAAAACAGGCGGGAGCGCTCGCGTCATCGACCGCACTTCCGTTCTGGATCCCGGGCACATCGGCGCAAACGCAAACGATGCTGAATACGTTGCCGCGCGTCGCGCTCGTAATCGGCAATACCAGCTACGTTGATGCACCTCTCAAGAATCCCGCCAACGACGCCAGGGCGATTGCAGGCGAACTGCAGCGATTCGGCTTTCAGACCGTCCTCAAGCTGGATGCCGGCCGCACTGAAATGATCGAGGCGATCCGCGCCTTTGCCGACACGCTCGCCCAGAAAAAAGGGGTGGGCACGTTCTACTATGCCGGGCATGGCGCACAAATCGCGTGGAAGAACTACCTGATTCCGGTCGACGCCGTCATCGACAGACTCGAAGACATGCAGGCGAAGACCGTTGAACTGAAAGCGCTGCTCGATGGCCTGGTCAGGGCGCAAAACCCGATGAACGTGATCATTCTGGACGCCTGCCGCGATAACCCGTTCGGCAACAAAGTGCATGCCCAGCAAAAAGGGCTTTCGCAATTCGACGCGCCGCCCGGTTCGCTGCTTGCCTATGCAACGTCGCCCGGCAATGTCGCCGCCGATGGCGAGGGTGCAAACGGGCTGTATACCGAAAACCTGCTGCGCGAATTGAAGGCCCCGGAAACGAAAATCGAGGACGTGTTCAAGCGCGTGCGCCTCGCGGTGCGCCGCAGTTCGCAGGGGCAGCAACTACCCTGGGAGAGCACTTCGCTCGAGGAAGACTTCTATTTTCTGCCGCCCAAACAGGTGAGAAAGCTGTCGGAAGACGAACTGGAAAAGCAGTTCGAGGAAGAACTGGCGATCTGGGAAAAAATCAAGGACCTGAAGGAACCCGCGCCGATCGAAGACTATCTGCGCCGTTTTCCGAGCGGCAAGTTCTCGGAGCTTGCGCAGTTCAGGCTCACCCGCGTGCTCGCGCAGCGCGAAGCGCTGGTGCAGGCCGCCCTGGCCAGCAAGGTGTTGCAGACCGCGACCGGCGCGAATGCGGATTTCAAGTACGTGCCCGCCGCGGCCCTCAAGAACTGAGGGTGGATTAAATGCAGATTATCAATGTTGAAGGCCTCGGACGCATCGAGTTTCCGGACTCCATGAGCCGGGAACAGATCGACGCCGCGATCAAGAACGAAATCCGGCCGGCGCTCGAACGACAAATAGCATCTGTACAACCGGCACAATTGCCCGGCGCCGCATCAGTCGAAGCCAATCCGTTCAGCAAAGGCACGGCGCTGGCCGATTTCGGCTACCGGGTTGGCGACACATATACGTATAAAACCATCGATCTGCTGACCAAACTCGAAACCGACCAGCAAACCCAGAGAGTCACCGCCCTCACGGATAGTGAAGTCATCTTTGGCAACGGCCGGCGAATCACCGATTATCTGGGCAATCTGATAAAAAATCCGCGCGGCCAGACGTTTACCGGCAGCCAGTATTTCGTGTCCGAGTACCGCATGGGCAAGACGTGGACGACGCGGTTTCGCGGCACCCGGCGCAGTGGCGATCCCGATGAGTGGGTGCTCGATTTCAAAGTCGTGGCCAGGGAGAATATTAACGTCCCCGCCGGGACTTTCGATGCGTTTAAGGTCGCGGGCGAAGGATTTAACAGGAATGGCAATCACTACAATATCGCATACTGGATTGCACCCGACAAGGTAAGACAGCCGATCGCAATGAACACGATAAACCGCGGTCGGGGCGGCAAGTACATAGCAAACGACAGGATCGAACTGCTGGATTTCAAGCAGGGCTGACAGTCAACGCCCCTCGCGGCGTCCGGCCTCCGGCCGGCTCTTCATTAAAGAAAATTACGCACGTCGGCCTCGTCGTGCAGGCGCCACACACGTGCAATCATGTCTTTCATTTCGTCCGGTTTGGCGCCATCCGTAAACGCAGACAAGCGCATCGCCTTGTCTTCGAGCTCGGCACGCGTCAACATATTGTCCGGATCTCCCTTGGGCGACGTAATGCGCTGATCGAGCTTCCTGCCGTCGCGCATTATCACGCTGACATGTCCCAGCCAGCGCTTCGGGTAGGCCTGATCGACTTCCGGATCAAGTTCCATTTTTACTTTGTCATGAAATGCGCGTAGCTGCGCATCGCGCAGCGCTTCGTTGGTGAAGTCGGCAAGGCTCGCACGCCCGAGATTTGCAGCGAGCGCCAGCACGAACCCCATCGAGAATTTCGACTGGTGGATAGTTTGCGGATCGGTCACCGGTCCCAGCACGTCGATCGCGCCCTGATGCACGTGGGCGGTGACGCTGGCGATGTCCTGCGCCTTCAGCTTATGCGCCTGCATCAAGGCAAGCAGCGCATCGGCCGACGGATGGGTATGGCGGCACGATGCGTGAAACTTGAAAGAAGTTTCGGCCGTGGCCCAGCGCTTGCCGAGTTGGTCGGTCAGACATTTCACATCCGAATCGGACGACATGCCTGCCGCCATGCCCTGCTTGCCTTCGAATATCTGGCGCGCACCGGTGAAACCGTCGCGCGCAAGATAGGCGGCCATCAGTCCATCGGCAGCGGCTTTCGCAGTGTGTAATTGCTTCGAATCCGCTGCGTCGCGCAGGAATTCCCACAGCCCCGCCGCCATCGTGCCCGCCGAACCGAGGCAATGCTGCATGCGCTCGGCATCGAGCTTAAGCAAATGCGCAACGCCGGCAGCGGCCGCGAGCTTGCCCGCCGTTCCCGTCGTGTGGAACACCTTGTAATGCGAGCGTCCGAGAAACTCACCGACGCGTATGCCGCATTCGTAACCGGCTACCGATGCCGCGATGAATTCCCGGCCCGTTGCGCCGGTCGCCTGCGCCGCCGCGAATACCGCGGGGAATACCACCGTGCCCGGATGGAGCACCGAGCTGTTGTGCAGGTCATCCTGCTCGACGAAATGCGACGCCGCGCCGTTGATGAGCGCCGCGAACATGGGTGAAGTGCGATTGCGCGACACCAGGATCTCGCTGTCGCCTTCGCGCGGCCCCATCACGGCAGCGAATTTCTCCATGATGCGCGTCGGCCGCGCATCCTTGCCGGCCAGCGCAGACGCCAGCCAGTCGAGAAACAACTCTTCCGTGCGCGCCACCACTGCCGGCGGCAAATCCTCAAAGCGTATTGACGAGAGAAACTCGCACAGGGTGCGCGTCGCAGACATCGTGTCGGGCTTTGATAAAGTATCCATGGTTCTCCTTCTGCAATTCGGTGCGGTTTATACCGCTGCGGCGGCACGTAATGCCGCGATCTCGCCTGCACTATAACCAATATCATCGAGTATGCGCTCGGTGTGCTCGCCTACCGCCGGTATCGGATCAAGCCGCGCCTCGAATTCCGGCATGGTGACTGGCGGCAGCAGCACCGGCAAAGGACCGACTGGCGAACCGACTTCGCGCCAGCGGTTGCGCGCCTTGAGCTGCGGATGCTCCCACACCTCCTGCGGCGTGTTGATGCGGGCATTGGCAATGTCCGCGGCATCGAGCTTCGCGACCACCTCTTCCGCGCTCATCGTGCCAAACACTTTTTCGATCAATGCCACCAGCTCGGCGCGCCGCTCGGTGCGCTTGGTGTTGTTATTGTAGTGCGGATCTTTAGCGAGATGAGGCATACCCATCACGCCATCGCAGAACTTGACCCACTCGCGCTCGTTCTGGATGCCAAGCATCACATACGCACCGCCAGCACATTTGAAGCGCCCGTACGGGACGATGGTCGCGTGATCGGGCCCGCTGCGCCGTGGCGCCTTGCCGCTGAAGTGGGTGTAATTCAGCGGATGCGACATCCATTCGGCGAGTGATTCGAACATGGTCACGTCGACGCGCGTGCCTTTGCCGGTTTTTTCGCGTTGGTAGAGCGCCGTCAGGATGCCGGAGTACGCGTACATCCCGGCACTGATGTCGACGATGGAAATACCGACTTTGGCCTGCGTCTCCGGCGTGCCCGTGACCGACAACACGCCTGCTTCGCTTTGAATCAGCAGATCGTACGCTTTCTTGTGCGCGTACGGGCCGCTGTCGCCGTAGCCCGAGACGTCGCACACGATCAGGCGCGGATGCTTTGCCAACAGCGTTGTCGCGTCTAGTCCCAGCCGGCCCGCCGCGCCCGGCGCGAGGTTCTGGATGAACACGTCGGCCTTGGCGATGAGCCTCGCCAGTATGTCTTTTGCCTGCGCGTGCTTCACGTCCAGCGTGAGGCTTTCCTTGGAACGGTTGAGCCACACGAAGTACGCCGACAGGCCTTTGACGGTCTGATCGTAGTCGCGCGCAAAGTCGCCGACGCCGGGACGCTCGATTTTGATCACGCGCGCGCCAAGGTCGGCCAGCTGCCGCGTCGCGAACGGCGCAGCGACCGCCTGCTCGAGCGCAACGACGGTGATTCCATCGAGAGGACGCACTCCGCTCATCGATGGAATGAAAGGCGAGAGGCGAGAGGCGAAAGGAGAACTAAAGCCCCCGGCTCAGTCTCGAGTGCGCTCGTTGTACAGGAAGATTTTCCATCTAATTGCTGTCGCGTCACGCCTCTCTCCTCTCCCCTCTCGCCTCTCCGCCGCGCTCAGAATGAGCGCGGCAGGCCCAGAACGTGCTCTCCGATATACGAAAGTATCAAATTCGTCGAAATCGGCGCTACCTGGTAGAGCCGAGTCTCGCGGAATTTTCGCTCGACATCGTATTCCGCGGCGAAGCCAAAGCCGCCGTGGGTTTGCAGGCAGACGTTGGCTGCTTCCCACGAAGCATCCGCAGCAAGCAGTTTCGCCATGTTGGCTTCCGCGCCGCAGGCCTGACCGGCATCGAACAACGCGGCAGCCTTGAAACGCATCAGGTTCGCCGCCTCGACGTTGACGTACGCGCGTGCTAACGGAAACTGAACACCCTGATTTTTGCCGATCGGGCGGTCGAACACCACGCGCTCTTTGGCGTAGGCGGTGCCTTTGTCGATGAACCAGTAACCGTCGCCTATGCATTCCGCCGCGATCAGAATGCGCTCGGCGTTCAGGCCGTCGAGTATGTATCTGAAGCCCTTGCCCTCCTCGCCGATCAGGTTGGCGGCGGGAATCTCGAGGTTGTCGATGAAGAGTTCGTTGGTCTCGTGATTGACCATATTGCGGATCGGCCGCACCGTCAGGCCATGACCGACCGCTTCGCGCAAATCGACCATGAATATCGACATGCCTTCGGACTTTTTCTTGACCTCTTCGAGCGGCGTCGTTCGTGCAAGCAGGATCATGAGTTCCGAATGCTGGACGCGCGAAATCCACACCTTCTGCCCGTTCACCACGTAGCGATCACCCTTTTTGACCGCAGTGGTCTTGAGCTTGGTCGTATCGGTGCCGGCGCCGGGCTCGGTGACACCCATCGACTGCAGCCGCAGCTCACCCGTTGCGATCTTGGGCAGATACATGCGCTTTTGCTCGTCCGAGCCGTGGCGCAGCAGCGTGTTCATGTTGTACATCTGGCCGTGGCACGCGCCGGAGTTGCCGCCGGAGCGGTTGATCTCTTCCATGATCACGGACGCTTCGGCGAGTGTGAGACCTGAGCCGCCGAATTGCTCCGGTATCAGCGCGGCCAACCAGCCCGCCTTGGTCAGCGCCTCGACGAACGCGTCGGGATATCCGCGCGCCTCGTCCACCTTTTGCCAGTAGGCGCTGTCGTACTCTTTGCACAAAGCGCGCAATGCTTCGCGCAATTCGGCGTAGAGATCTGCGGAGTCTGTGGTCGAAGTCATCGGCGGTCAGTATAAGTAGGCATTGGATGCGGCTCAAAAGCTCGTATTTTGCCGCAACAGATACATTTTAAGCTGCGAATGCAGCTTTTGGCACCTTGTTACGGACGATTGAAGCGGTAGTGTAACCGGTTCGGTTACCGCATCACTGCGCCGTGATCCCCGCCCGCCTGATGACTTTGCCCCAGGTGTCTATTTCCAACTGAATGTACGCGCCGAATTCCGCCGGCGTTGCCGACGGCGCCGGCGATGCACCCACCGCCGCGAGTTGCTTGATCACGTCGTCGTTTCGCAGCAGGCCAAGAACTTCCTTGTGCAGAAATCCGGCCACGTTTTTGGGCAGGCGAGCGGGGCCCAGCAGCCCGTACCAACTCACAACATCGTAATTGGGGTAACCCTGTTCGGCGACAGTTGGAACGTCCGGCACCAGCGGCGAACGCTCTTTGGTCGACACCGCAATCACGCGGACTTTGCCGCTCTGCACTTGCGGCAGCGCGGAAGGGGCGCTCGCGAAGAAACAGCAGACCCGGCCGCCGGCCACATCGATGGCGGCCAAAGCCCCGCCTTTATACGCGACATGAACGGCATCGAAGCCGCCGACTTCCTTGAGCAATTCCATGGCGAGGTGCCCGGTCAAGCCGGCGCCCGCCGAGGCATAACTCAGTCCGCCCTTGGTACTCTTGGCGAGCGCGACCAGCTCTTTCACATTCTTGATGGGCAAAGAGGGGTGCACGATCAACAGATATGGCAACCCGGTCAAGCGAGTGATCGGGGAAAAGTCCTTGATCGGGTCGTAACCCAGGTCTTTGAAGAGACTCGGGTTGGTCGCGTGGCTCGCGAACACCACGAACAAGGTGTAGCCGTCCGGTATAGCATCCGCCACCAGTCGCGCAGCGATATTTCCACTGGCGCCCGCTCGATTGTCGACGACCACCGGCTGGCCCACCGAGCTGCTGAGCTTTTGACCCACTATGCGCGCGACCGCGTCCGTACCCCCGCCGGGCGGCGCGGGTACGACGAAGCGGATGGGCTTCGTCGGATAAGCCGGCGCGGCAGCAGCGATGGCATAAGTGCTGGCCACCGTTGCAAGGCCAGCGCCGAGTACGGCAAAACCCAAGAGTTTCATGCTTGTCTCCTCGCTCAGTTAGTCTTATCGCGCCGCGCCTCTGCTGGGCACGAGGCGGCGGGGTGCGCTTTTATTTACCTTTCTTGCGATCGATGAATGCCTGCATCAACCGCACGGGCTCGTCCGTGCTGCGCGATTCCGCGCACACCTGGATGCCGCGATGTATCGCATCACGAATTGACATGCGCTCCCAGTCGCGCACCAACGATTTTTGCAGCCGCACCGCGCGCGCACCCGCCGCGCAGATCGACACGACCCATTTTTCGATCACCGCATCGAGCTCGGCAGCCGGCACCATCCGCTCGAGAAACCCGCAGCGAAAGGCTTCCGGCGCGTCCATCATCTCGCCCGTCAGCACGAGCTCGTTGGCCTTGCCCCAGCCCACGAGCAACGGCAGCAAACAAGCCTCCATGCCCGACGGCAGGCCGAACTTGACCTCCGGCATGCCGAACTTTGCGTGGTCGGCGGCGGCGCGCATGTCGCACGCTGCGGCGAGCTCCATGCCGGAGCCAAGGCAGTAGCCGTTGATTCGCGCCAGCACGGGCACCGGCAATTGCCGGATCGCATCGCACGCAAGATGCGTCTTGGTGCCGACGATGCGCTGGCCGGCGACATCCTGCTTCTGCATTTCCGAAATGTCGGAGCCCGCGATGAACGACTTCTCGCCGCCGCCCGTGAGCACTGCTACGCGCAGGTTCTCATTTGCGGCAAGCTGCGTGAACGCGGCCACGAGGTCGTCCTTGCCACTCTTCCCGAGCCGGTTACGGTGCTCGACGTTATCGACGGTCACGTACGCAACCTGCCCTTGGGGGCGATCTTCGAGCCGGACTTTCACGATGCTGTTCTCTTTGACCATCACGTTCCTTTCGTGGCAATTATCAACCGATCGCGCCGCTGGCTTTCAGCGCCACGATCTCGGGCTCTCTCAGGCCCAAAATTTCTTCTAGCACTTCGGCGGTGTGCTGCCCGAGCAACGGCGGCGCACGCTCATACTGAATCGGACTCTCCGAAAACCTGATTGGATTGGCGATACCTGGTATTTTTCCGGAAAGCGGATGCGCGAGTTCCATCAGCATCTGCCGCGCTTTCACCTGTGGGTCCTCGAACACCTGCGCAATATTGTTAATCGGGCCGCACGCCACACCGGCTTTCTCGAATATCGGCAGCCATTCATCGACACGCCGAATCGCCAGAGCTTCCGAAATCAACGCCGACAGCGCATCAGCGTTCTTCACCCGCATGGCATTGGTTTGAAATCTTGGATCGGCCACCAGATTCCCGATCCCGGCCGCCTCGCAAAAACGGCTGAACTGCTGGTCATTGCCAACGATCACCATCAAATGCCCGTCCTGGCAGCGAAACGCATCGCTCGGATAAACAGTCGGCAGCCGGTTACCGCGGCGCGTGGGCACGTGCCCTGACACCAGATAATTCATAGCCACGGCAGACAGCGCCGAAACCTGCACGTCCATGAGTGCGAGATCAATGTATTGGCCCTTACCGGTCTCGGCGCGACGCAACAGTGCTGATTGCACTGCAATGGTGGCGTAGAGCCCGGTCATGAAGTCTGTCAGAGCAATGCCGACCCTCACAGGACCGGCACCTGGCGCGCCTTCCTGCAGTCCCGTAATGCTCATCAGGCCGCCCATCGCCTGAATGATAGTGTCGTACCCGGGCCGCGATCGGTACGGCCCGGTCTGGCCGAAGCCCGTGATTGAACAATAAATCAGCCTGGGATTACATTTCGAAAGCTCGTCGTAGCCGAGCCCGTACCGTTCGAGCGTCCCGGCTTTATAGTTCTCAAGCACGACATCGCAAGAAGCAGCGAACTGCTTGACGAGATCACGCCCTGCCGGCTTGCCGAGGTCGATGGTAATCGAGCGCTTGCCCCGGTTGTAAGCGCAATAAAAAGCGGATTCCGCGGTAGGCTCGCCGTTGGTGCCGGCAAGATAAGGCGGGCCCCATGCGCGGCTGTCGTCGCCGCTTCCTGGACGCTCAACCTTGATAACGTCAGCGCCCAGATCCGCAAGCAACTGCCCGCACAAGGGCCCCGCCAAGACCCGCGAGAGGTCCAGTACACGGATATTTTTCAAAATGGGTGTCGTCACGCGAACCTCTAATATAGGCAGGGGACTGCTCAGAAGTTTCAGGTTACACGCCCTGAGAGCATGCCGGCACGGGTTCCATGCTGTGGAACCTGGTGGACGCTGCGCAGAATACGCAGCCCACCTATACGGGTGTGACAGCGGCTACAATACTTTTTTGCAGGCAATGCACTTGCAAAGCAGCGAAGAGACATGCGAACAATCAGACGTTCATTTTCAGTTCTTGATTGCTTTTCGATGGCACAGCCCAAGCTGTCGCTGCAGGAGATCTCGAACGCGCTGAAACTCGCCAAGTCAACCACGTTCAGACTGGTCAAGACTTTGGAAGACCTTGGATACCTGGTGCGACTCGAGGATCAGAGGTATTGCCTGTCGCTTGCATTCGTACGCCTGGGCGGGCTTGCGCAGAGTACGCTCGATGTCTGCCAGATAGCGCGCCCGGTCATGGGCAATCTCGCCAAAACTGCGGGCGAGAGCGTCACGCTGTTCACTACTGAAGGCGAGGAGTTCATCTGTGTCGATGTATTCACAACGCCCGCGCCTTTGATGAGCCTCAACCGCCCCGGAGAGCGCGCGCCGCTGGGTCTAGGAGCCGCATCGTTGATCCTGATGGCGCATCTGCCAAACGAAGAACTGGACCGCATGCTACCCGCGATAGCGCGGCGGGTGCGCCATTCACGACGTGACCTGGTATCAATACTCTGCAATGTCAGGAAGCAGCAATATGCGGTTTCGCACGGGGGCAGCGTGCCGGGGCTCAGCGCCTTGTCGGTGCCACTGTTTGGCGCCGATGACACGGCACGCTTCAGTCTGAACATAGTCATGCCTACCATCCGCGCCCGCGGCCGTATTGCGCCTTTGCTCAAATTGTTGCGCGTTGCCGGACGAAGAGTGTCGGCCGGGCTGGGCGCAAGCACTGCCGACAACAAGCGGGAACTCTTATGAACCTTCGACAATTGCTCCGGGCAAGGAGTTTGACGTTTACATAAAAGCGGAAATCGCAAAGTGGTCGACCTGCTGAAGCGCACTGGAATTTTACTGGAGTAAAATCGCCGAAAAGGCAGAATTTAGTCCTCCTCTCCCCCGCCGCGGGAGAGACATTCCGATGGATCAAAATTGCAAGGGGATTACCCATGGACACCGCGTCGGGCACGCTAGTCACTTACAAAATGTATATCGACGGCCAGTGGGTAAGTTCCGCGTCCGGCCAGCATTTTGAAAGCCACAATCCGTTCACCGGCAAGTCGTGGGCGCTGATACCACGCGGCAACGCTGAGGATATCGATCGCGCGGTGCAGGCGGCGCGCAAGGCCTTCACGTCTGGCGAATGGCCGAAGATGACGGCGAGCCGGCGCGGCGCGCTGCTGCGCAAACTCGGCGACCTGATTCTGGACAAATCGAAGGCCCTCGCCGAAATCGAAGTGCGCGACAACGGCAAGCTGTTCGCCGAAATGAGCGCGCAGACGGCCTACATGGCGCAGTGGTATTACTACTATGGCGGGCTCGCCGACAAGATCGAAGGCCAGGTCATCCCGATCGACAAGCCCGACACCTTCAACTACACGCGCTTCGAGCCGCTCGGCGTGGTGGGCGCCATCATTCCGTGGAATTCGCCGCTGCTGCTGACCGCGTGGAAACTCGCTCCCGCGCTCGCGGCCGGCAACGTCATGGTGCTGAAGCCGTCTGAATACACGTCAGCGTCATTGCTCGAATTCATGAAGCTCATCGAAGAAGCAGGCTTTCCGCCGGGCGTCGTCAACGTCGTCACCGGTTTCGGCCCGGAAGTCGGCACGCCGCTGGTCGAACATCCGCTGGTCGTCAAGATTGCATTCACCGGGTCGGATGCCACTGGCCAGAAGATTTACGAAGCTGCTGCCAAGGGACTGAAAAAAGTCAGCATGGAGCTAGGCGGCAAGTCGCCGAACATCGTGTTCGACGACGCCGAAATCGACAATGCGGTCAAAGGCGCGATCTCGGGCATCTTCGCCGCGACCGGCCAGACCTGCATCGCGGGTTCGCGCCTCTTGGTGCAGCAATCGATCCACGATCAATTCGTCGAGAAACTCGTCGCGTTCGCCAAGACCGCGAAAATGGGCAATCCAATGAGCCTCGACACTCAGGTAGGCCCCGTCACCAACCAGCCGCAATACAAAAAGATATTGAGCTACATCGACATCGCAAAAGCAGAAGGCGTGAAGACTGCACTGGGCGGCGCGAAAGCAACACGCCCGGAATGCGGTGACGGCTGGTTCGTCGAACCGACCATATTTACCGGCGTCAAGAATTCGATGCGCATCGCGCAGGAAGAAGTATTCGGCCCCGTGCTGTCGGTGATCCCGTTCAAGGACGAAGAAGAAGCCATCGCCATCGGCAATGACGTCGTCTTCGGCCTCGCCGCCGGCGTGTGGACGCAAAACATGCGCCGCGCCTTTTTGATGGCGGAAAAACTGCAGGCCGGCACCGTCTGGGTCAATACCTACCGCGCAGTCAGCTACCTCTCCCCTTTCGGCGGCTACAAACGCAGCGGCCTTGGCCGTGAAAGCGGCCAGGAGATGATCAAGGAATACCTGCAGACCAAGAGCGTCTGGATCTCGACCGCGAAGGAAGTGCCGAATCCGTTCATCATGCGGTGATTATTTGGCGAATGCCATGCCAAAGGGGCTTCTGTTACAAATAGGCGGATAATTTCGGCTTGCGAATATGTCCCGCATAATTTTTACCAACTAATTCTA
>Ga0114966_10004639_pt1 | contig 11800 bp, 27 predicted proteins | sample M_130207_XF_Meta_FD_87029 | JGI IMG/M metagenome (GOLD analysis project Ga0114966, IMG submission 87029) | Freshwater microbial communities from Lake Montjoie, Canada to study carbon cycling - M_130207_XF_MetaG | ecosystem: Environmental > Aquatic > Freshwater > Lake | place: Lake Montjoie...
AGATCCTGCTGTGGAGAAAAATTGTGACCGGGGACCAGGATAACCACTGGCACCAACACTACCAGTGTATCCAGCCGCTGTGCTGGCCGAACCTGTATATCCAATTACCAAACTGGCGGATCCAGTATATCCAACACCCTGACTACCTGTATATCCAGCACCCTGACTACCTGTATATCCCCGACTACCGGAATACCCAATTACCGAACTGGCGGATCCAGTATATCCCAAACTACCTGTATATCCTAAACTACCTGTATATCCCTGACTACCGGAATACCCAATTACCGAACTGGCGGATCCAGTATATCCCAAACTACCTGTATATCCTAAACTACCTGTATATCCTAAACTACCTGTGAACCCTGTGACTCCTACTGCTCCCGATATATCTAACCAGAAACTGCTTATTCCATCTGTCGAATAACGATACAATATATCTGTGGTGGTGTTATACCAAAAATCCCCTAATGTGGGACCGGCAGGTGCTGTGGCAGAAGAAGTATATTTAGAACCAGAGCCTGCACTACCTGTATATTGCATTACATTGTTTGATGCATACCATCTGTTGGTACTTAATACATACATGTATGTTAATGTTTGATTGGCCGATAATGTGGTAGCAGGATTGATGACGGTGGCACCATTACCATTTAATGTTAATGCACCAACTGCCTGTGTGGTGGATATCCTAACACCCATTCCATCAACCGGATTTAACGGAAATGTTATACTACCCGATGCTAATGACCCAGAAGGAGTCAATAACAGTGATTGATATGTGCTGAATGTATATGAGAAACCAGATGGCACTACTTGCAAATCATAGTTGTCTATGAATCCCCACGTTCCGTCAAGTTTAAATGTCATCTGCTAATTTTCCAGGTTTTTAATATTTATTGTCGGCCAATATCAAGAGATATCATATCCGAGCATCTAATCCGTTAGATAACTCAGCAATCTGTTCCTTGAGTTCGGATATTTTGAATAACTGATTTCGAAGAGCAGATACTTGATCTTGAAGTATCCCTACTTGTCTTTTTAGACTTTCTATTTCATCATCTCTGGGACTGGCATTGACGGTTTGCTCGGGCAATGACTCAAATGTCCAACGATGATTGACCCAACGAGCACACTTACCTTGGGGCACTACAGGCGCAGCAACATCTACTGTGCCTGCTGGCATTAGATATACTCCGGGCTCTAATGGACTTTGATCTGCGTGAGTTGTACCCACATAATAACCTTGATGATCGAGTTGTACTACAGTTTTCATGTTTGATATGTCTTAGTATTTGATGCAGGCCAATAGGGCTAAATTCATAGGACGAGTTTCAGCAGCGGTGCGTGGAGTACCATTAGTAGCATCGGCTACAGGGCCGCTAGATTGGGCACTATTGGTATTACCAGGTTTCGCCGGGTTAGAAACACCGCCTGTACCAAAAGGAACTTGTTGTGATGCGCCAATATCATGAACGTGCCCTTGCATGGCGTCAGTTTGTGTTGTTCCAAATACCCTACCACTATCTCTGGTGGTCACTCCATCTGCCCATCCACGTAGAAAATATCCACGGGCATCCGGTAGGTTGAACGTGGTGGTACCATCTCCCGATCCAAATGTTACACCTATTGCTGCATATAATGTGCCATACGTGGTCCTACTAATGGCAGCACCGTTGGCCTTGAGATATCCTGTGGGTGCTGTACTGGCACAGAAATAAATTAATGTTCCTGGTAATATGGACGAGGCCGATTCCTGAACTGATAAATCCGGAAATGTTACTCCAGTTGTTCCACTTATTGATACTGACATGTTGGTAATATCCTTTTAGATATTTACCTTAATTAAATCATGGAGTATAATTGCCCGAACTATAGAAATAATGATACGTGTTTCCACCAATAATGCTGACAGTACCTCCTATACCTTTTTGTACTATTCCTGAATAATAGATAAAGGCTACACCACTGCCGCCAGCGCCGGCAGTCCCACCGTGCCCTATTCCACCACCACCGCCCCCTCGGTTAGCAGTACCCGAAGTAGGGTTTGAACTAAAAGATTCATTAGCACCATTTCCACCGCCTCCGGATCCACCGGTACCACCCGTTGTAGCACCAGAACCACCACCCCCTCCTGCATAGATAACTCCATCTGCTGCAAGACGCCCGGATCCACCCGCTCCTCCTCTTGAATTATTAATGTTGGGTGCATTGGGTGCAGTGGCGTTGCCTCCCGCTGAGCCAGCACCACCACCACCACCACCTATGCTGTATGTTGGTCCAGCACCACCACTATTACCCTGTCCCGCTACTCCTGTGCCGCCGTTATTGCCGCCTGGAGCATCTGCTGCACCACCCCCTCCACTGCCACCATTTCCAACGGCAAAAGAATTTTGAGGCCAAACACCACCATGTGGACTACCGGCACCATGACCCCCACCTATGGCTGTGTTGCCATTGAATGTGGTATTGGAACCATTGGTAGAGCGTACACTTGTACCATAACCTCCACCTACTCCACCCCCTCCGATATTGACTGCATACGTAGAACCCACTGTTAAGGTGGCATTACCACTTAAAAAACCCCCTGCTCCACCTCCACCAGAGGGTTGTCCACCCCCACCCCCAGCAATTAATACAAAATTAACCACCCGGACAGCGGCTGCTCCATGAAAATTACCCAAACTCAACTGCCCACTACTGGGTATGGCGGTGCTAACTGCTGAGGGAAATCCATTTGTGCCTGCTCCAACGTAACTATCTCCAGCATAATACTCATTTAAACTGATGGGATTACTGCCTCCAAATTCAGTCTGCAAATTGGCGAATGATATGGCGTTGGGGGATACGGGTAAAGTCATAGTTTAGGTATTTACCTTAAATTACTCTTGACATTGACGGGTTTTTCCTGTATAATTATACTCATACACACACACAGAAAGGTTAGTTATGCCAGGAATAGCACTAGAAGGTAGCATTACCTCTTGGGAAAATCGCCCACAATGCCAAATAGCAGGATGTTGTAATCCTGCTATGTACAACTATCAATATGCTGATGGAGATTGGAAATGGCGAGTAAGACACGGTAAAATTATTTGTGGGGCCCATCAGCGTAAAAGTTGGCATCCTACGCTTAAACATCGTAAAGATTACTGCGAAAATGTTTCTGGTTTTTTAGGGTTTAAATGTACTACTAACTTGGTCTGGAATGGTATGTTAGATGTAGATCATAAAAACGGCAATCCTGGTGATAATAGACCTGCTAATCTACAAACTCTGTGTAAGTGCTGTCATATGTATAAAACACATAAGAACAAAGACTACCTAACAGATGGGCGTAAGACTTTGGGATTTACTAATAGTTACAAGTAAATACCCCGCTGTAGCACTATACAGATATAGTCTTACAGCGTATATACAAATACCCCGCTATACAGGCCACACCAAATACCCCGCTATAGCACCCTTGCCCAGAACCCATAATACACTACATCGAAGTCGATCCTACGTAGTGAAAGGTTGAGACCAAAGAATATCCTGACTACAGTGTGATTTCCTTTGGTCGAATGGTAGACCATTTTACGATAGCCTCTCATCCCCACCGTGCTCCAATCTAAATCCACTATAGATCTAACAGAAATCTACGGCGAAAAAGGATCAATCTACGGTGGATTTGACGCATTTTGGAGCGTTTTTCCACCGTGAATCCCAGATTTCTGACCCAAAACTGCCCCAAAATAGTATCACATTACTCAGTGTAGAGTAACATATTCTACTGTGTAATCACTATGCATGTTGTAGATCTACTACAGTGTGAGTTGTCCATAGTTGGGATCTGTGTTATACTATGCGTATATACACCGAGACTTGTCTATGAGTAGTGTATATGTAAACCGTAAGCAGCAGGATAGACATACAGATTTGATTAGGGGCCGGAAGCCTGGGCGATCGATTGGGTATGTTGAGTCTGATTGTAGATCTTCGTTACTGTTGCTGAACTCGCGACCAGCCCTTCCGGTGGTTGAGGACCCTCTTTGTAGATGAACAGGCGAGATGGGCGGCGATACTGGGAAACGCAGAGATCGCTGACTGAGATAACCCTATAGTTGAGTAAGCTATAGGGTTATCTTTTGAGTAGATACAATCTATATTATGTTAACCGGGGTCGGAGTGCCGGCTGTGTGGCGGTTATACAACGGATTCACTTTACATTGGCTTTACATTGGCTTTACATATCTTTACAAAGAAATGAGTTGACAAAATGGTAAAACCATTGTATAATTGACACTTACACACACTGGAGCACACTATGCTGACAAACGAAAGCGAAATTATAAACAATGCTACTATTACACACGACTACGAAGCAGAAGCCATGCAGTCGTTTGAAGCCACGGGCGACGACATGATGGACGAACTAACTGAGCGATTTGAGAGTGAGTTTACCAACTTTGATCTTGCAGATGATGTTGGGGGGCTGGTGCTCTACAGACGAGCAGGCGTTTTAGTAGCGTTCTACGACTACGAGCAGTTCCACGGCGCTGTATTGTAAAGTGCCAGAGTGTTGTAGAAATACAGCACTCTTCAGGTTGACAAAGTGGTAAAACCATTGTATAATACACACATGAACAAAGAAACAGTCACCCGCAAGAAACGTGTAGATCGCAATCACATCATCTACGAACTCGTAGTCAATGGGTTGAACTACATAGGTGTCACTGCTAAGACTGAGACTACTGTGCAGAAGTCAGTTCGTGTTCGTGCTAACAAGCATTTCTACCGTGCTAAGACTGAGAACAAAGACTGGGCCCTGTGCGTGGCTCTACGTGAGTTGTCAGACAAGAGCGAGATAGAGATACGCATACACGAGATCATCCGTGGCAAGGCTGCTGCACATCGGCGGGAAGTTGAGATCCGTCGTGCTATTAACCCTGCGCTGAATACGGACATTCGCGGCGACTTGACAGCGGGCTAAGAACCTGCTATAATACACACTTACACACTAAGGCGCTACCATGTTTGATTCGTTTACTCGTATACGCCCGGCCACTTGCCGCCTGATGGACATGATGGATGCAGGTGAGATCGATACCCGTATAGTAGCAGAGATGGCCCTGATGTGGCTGTCGGAGAGTTCCGTTGCCGAGATGATGCAGGCCAACGACATCTTGCAAGAAGAAGCGGCGGATGACGGCCAGCCCGATGAAGCACAAGAGTGGGAATCTTTTGATCCTGACTGCTGAAAACGGTTGACACATTGGTAAAACCATTGTATAATTGACACTTACACACTAAGGAGCACGACATGCAAGTATTTCAACTAATCGAGCGTTTGATGGACTTGGACCCTAACGCCGAAGTCCACTTGAGTTATAACTATGGCGACCACTGGAGCACCCAAGTGGCCCCTACTGTGGACACGGTAGACGAGGGACTGGTGAAGTATAGCGACTATCACCGCATGGACACGTTGATGGATGAGGACGAGATGATCGAAGATGAAGGCGACTTCGAAGGTACTCGCCGTGTGGTAGTCTTAGGTTGACAAGACTGGTAAGACCAGTTATAATATACACTTACACACAAAGGAGCTAGAGATGCTTTCAATCGCAGATATCAACACCGCTATCATCAGCCAAACATGGACCAACGATCAACTGACATCTATGATTGATGCTGTCAAGTTCGCTCGTTCGCGTTTAGCGAAACAGACCATGCGTCAACTGCACATCGGTGATCCTGTGGTGTTCAATGCCAAGGACGGACGTGCTGTCAACGGCATGGTGACTAAGATTGCTATCAAGTTCGTCACAGTGAAGACCAACATTGGCTCTTGGCGAGTGCCTGCTAGCATGTTGCGTATCGTAGAACGCGAACTGGCATAAAGAGGTTGACACGGGAGCGATCCCGTGTTATAATACACGCTTACACACACTGGAGCACCTATGCAATATTACGATGAACTTGCGCAGTACGAGCGCGAAGGCTTTTCAATCATTGTGGACAAGACCTATGAAGACATGCATCCCCGGGACACGTTCGACGACAGCTGCCACAACATTGACGAGATCTGTGAGAAGATTGACAACGGGACCTACGAATGGTTTATGTTGCGAGTACGTGTACTCGTCGAAGGGCTCGAACTATCACGCGAGCATGTGGGCGGATGCCTATACTATGACGTCCGCGAAGTCCTTACTGACGGGACTGCCGAAGACCTCATTGACAGTGCGATGACTGATGCCAAGAAGCAGGTCTATCGACTAAGCCGGGTGTTCGCTGGCCTAAGCGAGCAGGTGGATCGGGAGGGTGCCTGTGCTTGATAACGTTTTAAAATGGAGTGGCATGGCATTGGTCATCGCCGGTGCCCTATGCACTAGTTTGCGCATTGACCCTTTGAACATCTTGTTGCTCAATGCGGGTGCTCTTGTCTACATGATATGGGCATTGCGAATTCAAGAAATGAACTTGGTGATCGTCAATGCAGTGCTTTTGGCTATCTATGCAGTAGGATTAATGCAAGTGCCAAAACCGTTGTAGAAATACAACAACAAAGAGGTTGACATATTGGTAAAACCGTTGTATAATTAACGCTTACACACTAAGGAGCACAGATGTTCACTACAGACAACCAAACCGCACTCAAAGACGAACTGAACCTCATGTTCAAAGAGCAGGGTGCCGCGTTCACCGCAGGCTACTCCAACATGATGGTGCAGGAGATGCTGATGTTCTTGCCCAAACGCAAGCAGAAAGAGTTCATCCAGCAGGTTGCTGCCTTCAACGGTCGCCAACTAGTCACTGTGAAGAACTGCTTGACTGGTCAGGAAGTTGAGATCCGCCGTGAAGATGTGGGCACCTGCAACGATCCGAGTCGCGAACTGTTCCATACAATGTGAGGTTGACAGAGGAGCAATCCTCTGTTATAATACACGCATAGACAGATTTGTTTAGTAAGTGCCTCTAGACTGAAGTCGGTCGAGATCTATGAATGCTCAGGCAGATGTATAGGAGTGAAGGCAAGCAGATAAGAGCACTTACTAAACAAAGTGGTTGACAAGTTGGTAGAAGAGTGTTATAATACACGCATAGGGAAACAAGTTTAGGGTTACTCCAGAACGCAACGCAGGACGCATTAAATAGACCTTGAAGGTCAGCCCGCAAGGGATGCATGTCAAAACGCTGAGCAGGGAGGATTAAATCAGTCTGTGACTGAGCCCATCTTTTTTAGGAGCATAGTATGGGACATTGGGAATTTGGAGAGTTCCGCATTGGACGCTTATTCCACTGCAACGGTAACGACTACATCAAACAATCAACACGCACTGCACGGTTGCTCAGCAACGGACGCATCTTCTACTTCGGTAAGAACGAAGTCATTCACGCTATCGCATACTAAGGAGCACACAATGAAAGAGCAACTACTGGCCTTGGCCTACGAGCAGGAAGATGATGTGTTTGGCTCCAGTGAGCGTGATGAGTTCGATTGTTTGATCGCCCTGATCGAAGATGGCACCATCAACACCTTTGAAGAACTTGCCCGTTACGGAGTTGAACGATCCGGTGAATAACCCTGCAGGTTGACAGGTCATTCAAACGGTGCTATAATACACACATACACACTAAGGAGCACAAGATGAAGTTCACAGCAGAACAACTGGCCGCATACATGAAGGGCATGACCATTGCACAGGCAGCAGCCATGTGGCAAGTGTTGGTTGACAAAGGCATTGTTTGAAGTTATAATACACACATACACACTAAGGAGCACTCATGTTTACACTGGCAAATGTTCAAAAAGTATATACCGGCCGTTTGGGATGTATGTGCGGATGCAGGGGACGATACAGTTATGCCCAGGGCTGTGATGAAGGCTACGACGATCAAGTTAATGAGCGGAGTGTCAAACTCATCTTCAACAAGGTAATGAACCACCCTGATCGCAAAATGGACGGCAATGATATTGCTTATGTTATGACTGACACACGCAATCTCGTTGTGTATTTTAAAGATTGAGGTTGACAGGTCTGGTAAAACCTGTTACAATATACGCTTACACACTAAGGAGCACAGCAAATGGGAACACGCAGTCGAATTGGAGTCATGCACGGAGACAAGTGCAAAAGCATCTACTGTCATTGGGATGGCTATCTGTCGCACAATGGCAAGATCCTGCAAGAGCACTACGATAGTGCCAAGGCCAATCATCTCGTGGCAATGGGCGACATGAGCAGCCTGGATAACCATATCGGTGAGAAGCATCCCTTCAGCGGCTACTCGGGCGAAGAAGATAAAGCCTTGTATGAACAAGCCCGCGAGAAGCATTGGTCTACATTCTACGCTCGCGATCGCGGTGAGACAGGTGTAGAGTTCAAAGTAGCACAAGACTTCGCAGAGTTCCTGGAGCAATGCGATAGCTGCGGTGCTGAATACTACTACATCATGAAGGACGGTGTTTGGTATTGTGGTACCACATACGAGAACACACACCCCTTGAGCAAGACTTTAACGGTGTTGACTGAAGCATTGGCAAACGAAAAGGAAACTGTATGAGCAAGATGAGTGATATGGCTTACGACATTGAGCAACTCTACATTGAAGGCTATAGTGCCCGAACGATCGCGATCATGTTGGAGTGCCCGATCGATCTGGTCTACAATTGGATCGATGGCAACGGTGTGGCAGATATCCCACAAGGGGAGGATGAACATTCGGCAAATTAATCCAGAAAACGGTTGACAACGAACCTAATCCGTTGTATAATTAAGGTATGGAAAGTAATTATGCAATCCATATTTCACACACACAGAAGAGGTATTTTATGACTGACAAGACTTTTAAATTCGCAGGTGTTTCTACTCGTAATGGTGTTTGCAAGGCTCGCTTTGCCAATGACCAAATGCGTGTCAAGGTGCTGGCCAAGACCGGCAGCAAGGACATCGATCTGATTGAACTCAAAGAGCCCATGACCAAAGCGGCTGCTATCGCGTTCCTGATCTTCATCAACTTCGACAACGGCAATGCCACTGTGCGGGCTGCTCTTGAGGAAGGCTTGGAGAAGCGTACCGTAGTTGCCCGGGCACCTAAAGCTGTTAAAGCCAAAGCGGCTCCTAAGGCCAAGGCTGTGAAGTCCAAGCCCACTATGGACGCTATCAAGGCCAAGGTTGCGGCTGCTACCAAGCCTAAGAAGGCAGACATCGTTGCCCAGATGGCAGACATGGAAGAAGCACCCTACTGATAGCGGGGTATTGGGGCCCAGTGTGCCCCATTTAGTAAAATACATTGGGTAGTGTGTTTTACCAAAGGAAACAATATGAGTAAACTGGCATATCTGGGTAGACCGTGGACTGTGTTCGAAGCAAAGAACAAGCAGCATCGAGCATGGTTCGCAGAGTTCCAACACAAGCGGACATGGAGCAATTGTCCTGTGAGATTTGTAGTAGCAGATGATCAAGGTGATCTGGTTACTATGATCCAGCAACGCTTGATTGAATACTACACAACACGAGAATTCGGTAAAGTTGAAGACCAAAAGTACTTGACCTTGGTCAAGCGATAGTGTAATATTAGTGTAACTGTGTGAACAGTATAACATTAAGGAAAACAAATGACAACATATAATATCAACCAAGGGACCAAGACCCACAAGCTATTCACCGCATTGAAGTCGGGTGAGGCAGTCAGTGCCAGCCAAGCAGAGAAGCGTTTCGGTATCAAGAACATCAGTGCCGAAGTTAGCCGTATCCGTGCAGCAGGTTTCGCAGTGTACGGTAACACCCGTGTCGCTGGCAACCATGTTGAAGTGAAAGAATATGTAATCGGACAGCCATCACGCAAGTTGATCGCAGCCGGTTACAAGGCAATGGCATTGGGCCTTGTCTAAAGAACGCTCCAAAGTCTGAAGTCGCGTATCAGACACAAGTCCCAGGGGGTAGTGTCCCTGGGCAAACCCCCGAACCCCGTATGCCGCAAAGTATATGGGGTTCATCTATTGTGGTCAACCTCTCTCCGAAAGACCCGCCAGGTTGACAGGGTATTCAGATCCTGCTATAATACACACATAGACAGCAAGGAGCACATGATGATCAAAGTAGCAAAGATGACAGACGGCAAGGTAGTCGAGGTCGTTCGGGTTGCGGACACTGTAGGCTTCAGCACCGAGCGGGGGTGGGTCATGGTCTGCTTCGACTTTGAGAAGATCAGTCGCAAGCGTGAGCAATTCAAGTGGGTGCCGGCCACTACTCGATTTGAGTGGGTTAGAGAATACACTTTCGGTTGACAGGGTCTTAGGATCCTGCTATAATACACACATGAACACAAAGGAGCACAAAATGACAGCGATTACAGTAGCAGAGATGATAGAGGCATTGAGCCAGTTGCCAGGGGACGCAGAGTTGGTAGTGACCGAAAGCGGTTATTACTCTTATGGCGAGTTTGCCAACATCATGTTGCCAGAAGCCTACACCGTAGAAGGTGTGGACAATGATGCAGATGTGGGCAAGGTAGTCTACCGCATTGGTCACTCACACCAATCTTACTAAGGAGCATATGATGCAAGCAGAAGCAACCCGGTCCGCATATTACGACACACGCCACGGTGGACCATTCGATCGTGGCAGTGCCGACTTCTACTATGGTCGTTCGTTCAATCCTCACTACTTCGTCGGTGACACCTACTCCACTCCTAAGATCGAGTTGGCCCAGATGACTGCGGCAGAGATCGCAGGTTACACCGCAGGCTACCGCTATGGTGAAGAACTGGGCGATCGTAAAGAGTGGTAGAAAGAGGTTGACACATTGGTAAAACCATTGTATAATTAACACTTACACACACTGGAGCACACGATGAAAGCACTACAGACATACATCGACAACAAGAACCGTTGGAACGCTATCTTCAAAGGTGAGCAGTTCGAAATCCAAAGTGCCAAGGGTCGACAGCGAGTCGCTGACAGCCTGGACGCAGACCTGAGCCCAGAGAACTTGACCTGTGATGGCGAACTGTCGCGTCAAGAGATACGGATGCGTTACGATTTCCTGCAACAGGCGGCTGTGCAGTTGACAGCATTGGATCCGCAGGTTAAGATGTATGAGTTCTACACTGGAGAATAAGATGGACAGAGACGAACTGCTGGCAAAGGTCTATGAACAGATGGAACGCGATATCCGCAACGAAGATTTAACAGCCATTGAAGAACTGTTGAGCACAGTGTCTGATGCGGCTTTACTTGGTTTTTTACCCGAAGGAGATTTCAATGCCTAATTGGTGCAATAACACGCTGAACATCCGCCACGAAGATCCTGCTATGATTGAGCGGGCCCGTAAGGCTTTTACCGACGGCAGGTTCCTGGAGGAGTTCATTCCGTTCCCTAATGGTGAGTGGGATTGGAACTTCTGTGTAGCCAACTGGGGTACCAAGTGGGATATCGGTGGTGGGGATGGTCACACCGTAGAGCAAGATGCCAATGGTGTCGTGTTCAACTTCGACAGTGCCTGGGCACCACCCCTTGCTGCCTATGAGCGGTTGATGGGCATGGGCTTTGAGATCCTGGCCTACTACTTTGAACCCGGCATGGCGTTCGCAGGCAAGTGGGAAGATGGTTGCGATGACTACTACGAATATGGTGGCATGACCAGTGAGCAGATCGCTGATGAGTTGCCCGATGACCTGGATGAGACCTTTGACATCAGCGGCCAGGTTGCTGAGTGGGAAGCCGAGGACGAGGAGAACATTGAGATCGACCTTGATGGAGGTGCGAGTTCCACTAACGAATAACCCTACACACTGTAGGGTCTTTA
>Ga0114966_10004640_pt1 | contig 11798 bp, 10 predicted proteins | sample M_130207_XF_Meta_FD_87029 | JGI IMG/M metagenome (GOLD analysis project Ga0114966, IMG submission 87029) | Freshwater microbial communities from Lake Montjoie, Canada to study carbon cycling - M_130207_XF_MetaG | ecosystem: Environmental > Aquatic > Freshwater > Lake | place: Lake Montjoie...
CCAGTGTTGTTTGATTTACCGATCCGAGTAAATAGCCGCCTGCTCCACCACCACCACCAGCATTTGGTCCGCCAGCGCCACCGCCTGCAACAACAAGATAATCAAATGTTGTGGTACTAAAAGTTACAGAATTCATTGAATTACTCAGATAGAAATTACCTGAATTTTTATACGTGTATATACGATTGCCGCCAGATTCAGAATATTCTGCTCCATATGAAACTGCGTTTGGATATGTTGTTGGAAATCGTATAACTACAATTCCAGAGCCACCAGCACCACCCGCATAGGCTTCTCCAGGATTAAATCCTACTTGACCAGCACCGCCGCCACCACCGCCAGTATTAGTTGTTCCTGCGCCACCAGCACCATCACCAGTTTTTCCAAATCCCCCACCACCAACACCACCAGATGCATCAGCTGGTCCAGTAGAAGCACCTCCACCGCCACCGCCAGCATAAGCAGTAGTTGCTCCAGTTATTGATGAGTATGAACCAGCACCACCCGCACCGCCAGTCGAAGTGGCAGTACCATTTCCTCCTGCACCACCAGCACCACCCCCTCCACCACATGATGTAGAATCATTGCTTACACCAGTACCTCTATGTCCACCACCGGCATTTCCATATATTCCACCAGGACCACCAGGACCAGGATTAGCACCTGCTCCACCCGCACCCGAACCAGATGCATTACCATTACCTCTACCATTCATAGTATTGGGTGCAGTACCAATATAAGTTCCTCCACCTGCACCACCATTGCTTATTAATGATTGAGAAGTTGACGTAATAAATGAATTGGAACCGTTTGAACCATAAACACCGCCCGTTCCTGTGTCGGCAGAAGCTCCACCTCCACCAACACCTATAGTATATTGTTGATCAACTACTACAGAATAACCTGTTCCTGCTTGAAACGCACCAGCACCACCACCGCCTCCACATGCAGAATAACTAAATGACGTACCACCTGCACCACCGCCACCAACAACAAGATATTCAATCGTTGGCGTGTTTACAATATTGGTGCCATACGAAGCTGTCACAACATTACCATTGCCGTCAACAGTTACTCTTCCAGGATAAAGTGCATTTAAAAGGTCATTTAATCTAGTAAAATGTCTAGTTGGAATTAAATGCACTGGGTGTTCTATTGTTGTTGCGATATTATTAACCGTAAATTTATAAGAAGCAGTCTTATAATTAGAACCATCTGGAACAAAAGAAATTACTGTATCCCATTCGGTTCCTTTTGCTGCAATAAAAGACTCGTATGTGGTATATGTCTTTTGCACTTGTGATGTGCTGTTCACACCAACATAAGAATCATTTGCCGCTATACTTGCACCATACTGACCAGTAACAGTAAACGTAGTTTGGTATGAAGTGCCATCAAAAAATACTCCCGAATTCGATACAGCAACACCACTAATTGCGGCACCACTTGTTTTTTCAGTGAGGCTGTCGAATGTAATCGTTGGTGTGATAGCCGTTGTAATGGATATGTAATCAATAAAATCTTCAAACTGTGTTCCATAACTTCCTGCTTGAATACCCATTATATGCCAGTCTCTCTAGCCATCAATTCTTTGAATCGACCTTGCCATGATTCAATTTCATGATGCTCAACATCTGTATGTGGGGGTGGCGGCATGTATGGATTGAATTTGATTACATATTCAAACTGTTTGGGTAAATCTTCCCAACGAGTATACGTTTTCAATTCACCTTTTTCACGCACAATAAATTCGTGTTTCATATTAGTTTAGATTAATTGTAGGTGCGGTAAACTTCATAGCACCACCGGAGTTGATTGTGCAAGTGCCTCCAATATCAGCAGAGAAACTACCATCAACTTTTAAAGTGGCTTTTCCATTTATCGTTCCAGTTAAATTTCCTTTGACTGTTGCTGTGGCATTTCCGCCGATTGTTGCGGTAACGTTTTCATCAACTTTTAGATATGCACTCTTTTTAACATAGACCTCAGCATCGCCTTATACAGTGATTTGACACTTACCCATAATATAAACACGGTCATTACCCATTATGATTTGATAATTGTCTTTAGTAATCTTCTCAACTTTAGCGCCGTCAGGAAACATTTCTTGGAATGTACCATTACGATGAGCAATTTGAATTCTTTCTTTACCTAACGTATCATCAAACTCCATGATGTGACCCGATTCAGTTTCCGTAACACGATTGTATGGATACTTGGCAGCATACTTTGTTGTCGGCTCAGTCCAATTTGAATTAACACCAGTTACAGTTACAACATTATCTTTGCGTTCTTGTACGAATGTCTTTGACATGTTTTCATCATTACGGGCAAGGCGTGATGTTGTTGGTTCATCTAAGATACGTGGATTGGATTCAGCAGCAGACTTTTCTGTAATCTTTATGCCGCTACCATCTGTGCTATATATTTTAGATGCTGGTGTTCGTGGCGAAGAACTTAATTCAGATGATGTTCTTGGGTCACTAAATGCTTCTTGTGCATTTGCAGCCTTTAGTGGTATACTGGGAAATGACCCAAGCATTACTGGTTCTTGTGCATTTTCGCCATCAATAAAAAAGCCAAATACCATGTCGCCTTCTTTTGGTGCATATATCTCAGTAGAATTAACAGGTATACTAGGCATTGTCCATGGTAACGATGCTGTTGGTAATTGCATTTTATTAGCAGAATGCCATCCAACACAACGAACACGACAGCGGCCAAGTTTTAGTGGGTCTTTTCTATCTTCTACAGTTCCAATCCACCAAATAAATCCATTTTTACCAGCAAAATCTCCCGAACTGTCACTCATCTCTAATATCCTTTAAGGGTTTGATTTTGCTGTTGACTGCTTGTATACGAAGTTGCATCATTAGTCGAATCTGTAACCACCTCAATAATAGTTTCGTGTTTATTATTTTTAATAATTTGTCTTGTTGCTACAATCAAGTATTTTCCATTTATTGAATTATCTTCCACATTTTTACTTTTATCGGAGAAACCAGAAGTATTAAAAGTTACATTAAAACCTGATGTTAGTTGAAAATTTCCAGGCATAACAATTTTCAGTCTTCTTGCTACAAGATTTTTGAATATGGCTTTTCTTTGAAAAGCAAAATTTTCATAGTCTTCAACTTTTGAAATAGAACTTGGATCATATTTTTTAATATACGCACTTTCTTTTCTTTTTGGTCCGTAAATACTTAAAACTTTTCTAGAATTAATAGTGGTTAAAATTGTTGTATTATCTCGGTTAAAAACTTCTGTTATATTTTGATTTTTATTTGCATGGGTTAATGTATCATAATGACTTTTAAAATTTAAAGGCTTCTCTCCAAATGTTCTAGTTAATGGGTCAAAGCCTATAAATTTTCCAGCTCCAACACCACTTCGTATTTTATCAATTAAATCATTTTGCACCAAAACTTCAAAACTTCTAGCACCACTCATCTCATCCAATGGACCTTTATCAGTCAAATTTTTTGGAGAAAAATTAATATCTAAAATTGGATTTTTTGACACTAACGTTGATAATGTAACAAAGTTATACCCTAAAGAATTGCAATAAAATATATAATTAGGAGAATTTTTAGTGTCCACTGCTCTCTTAGCACACCATTCTATTGCTTCTAAAGGTCTTAGATTTGGAATTACTATTTTCTTTATTCCCGAAGTGTCTTCATAAAGACCTTTATCTTTGTCATATATTTGTAAATAGTCACTAAGAATTTTCTGAACTACTTTACCATATGTTGTTTCATAACTTTGATTTATTCTTTGCTGGTCAGAAAAAATTAATTCATCGGAAACAAAATGAAGAATGTACTTTTCAGTCGATTGATTAACGTTTCTACGTTCAGTTTGTTTATAAATTCTAAATGATTTCTTAAAAGATGCAATCGTAGAATCTGCCATCTTTTCTACATGAATTGCAATAACTTCGGAACCATCAAAATCTAAGCGACCTGATAACCCTATGGCATCTGTAATAAGAATATTGCCAGATACAACTGGCAAAAAAAGAGAATCATGAATGTTTATCTCATCATATAAAGCGGTGATGTTCACAGGACCGCCTTTGGTCACTATGACTACCTCTTTTACTATGAGTTGTGTGGATTCAAGTAATGTTGAACTCATTATGAAACTAACTGCCTAAATTCTGCAAAAGCCGCACTGGCAAATTCTGATTTCAATAATTTTATACTTCTTTTGTTTTCATTCAATTCCATTTCATAATCATAATATGTTTGTTTTTGTTTTGTGGTTATTTCTGAAACAACTGTGCCGTTTTGTAAAGTGTAATTGTTTGTTGAAGTAATTACATTTGCATATGTGTTGGCATCAACTTGAATTGTTTCTTTAATTGTGACTAGTGAAGCATCGGTTGTTCCAACTCTAGTTACTGTTTTAGTATATGCATAAACATTATTGGCATTCATAGACCAAGTTAAGCCAGAAATGTTGGTGTTTATGGTATCGGCATATCCATTTGCGGAATATTTGTTATCAACGTATTTAATAAATTGTCTATATGGAAGAGGCCAATCAAATTGTGGATCAATAATATTATTAAACAGCAACACAATCCAATGTTTTTCAGAATCACCATAAATTTTAAAGGCTATTGATTCTGGAGTATCTGTATCTTTAACTTCATACGGATAAAAAGAAGCAGAATTTTCTTTAAGAGAATTCTCAAAAGCAAACCGTGCGGTGATATTAGTTACAATATCTAAACCGGTATTATTGTTTGCCCCATCAGAATAAAGTGTTGAGGGAAAAAAATTAAAATAATTAGCCATTTATTTTGAATACAAAGTAGGATATGGAACAGTATACATTGTGGCACCAGAACCTGCCGGCGCAAATGGATCTTTAGCTGATACGGCCGAATCGAAATCTTCTTTAGTGAGATATGTTGTTTCTCTAAATTGAAGGCTCAATTGAATGCCAACTGGCATACCAGTGCGACCCAAATCTGGATTGTTTTCGCCAGGAACTTCATATGCCGACCATCCATTAGGAGCATAATTAACTTGAATGCTTTCTAACACACACGTTGATATTGGTGGTATATTTGGATTTTGCCTACCAGCGTAAAAAAACTTTATATCAAATTCTGAAGGTGGAATTAAAAGACCAGTTTGTTTCCCTGCATTTTTTTCTAATTCGGGAGCCTGATGAAATCTAAAACGGTCAATAATCTTTTGAACCGCTAGTGCTTCAGTTTCACTACGTGGCCAGAAGAAAAACTCGAATTGAAATTGACGAAAATCTGGCGCACTATAAATTAGTTCCAACATAGGATTTGTTACACGACCTGTAAAACCAAAAACGCCTAAACGTGTGGTATCAGGTGCACCTGTCACACCACCAATAAATCTTTCACCCAAGGCTTGAAGTGCGCCAGTTTTTTTAATCGCTTCTAATGCTGCTCTTCCACCTTTATCTTTATACACATCAACTACACCGGGAGCAGCAGCAAGTGCTTGTCCCAACAGTTCTTTACCGGGAGAAAGACCATCATATGATTGTCGGCTATCAAATTGTATTGTATCTGGCATGTATAACGCAATAGAATCTGTAGTTAATTGCGTTTTGTTCATAATTCCAAATGGGGATTTATCTGTAATGTTTTTGATTGATTTGGTAATATTATCGTTTGATTTTTGTTCAGCAAGAGAAACTAGTGGTGCCGTTGAAACAAAACTATCAATTGCATTTCCAAGTTTTGCTCCAGTAGACCCAAAATTTTGTTTTATCGCAGAAGAGCCTGCCGATATTAAATTTTCTACACCTTTATTGACTTTATCAGCAAAAGAAATTTTAACTTTGCTTGTGTCTATTCTATTTGCTGCCGAAGCACCCTTTGACAACTGTTCTTGAATTGACTTCTCAACCTCAGGGCTAAAAGACTGACCTCCACGGTAATCTGCACTGAATTGCGTTTTCTCCTGTTGTCGAACAAAGAAAACCATATAGTGTCCCTTATCTGCACTACCAACATCCATGGGATATTTTAGTGCATTATACGCAAATGGTGTTCCTTCAAGAACAGCTAGGGGACCATATGCATTGCTAACGCTTTTATTGAATTTGATGTCAGAAAGACCGAAAAATGCCATATTTGTCCTAAGTATGTTGACTAGATAGTATTTATGTCATATCAAGGAAAATTCACGCCCAAGAATCCACAAAAATACAAAGGGGATGCGACAAACATCATCTATCGTTCATCGTGGGAAGTCAAGGTGATGAAATATTTAGATGACCACCCAGACGTTATTTGGTGGGGTTCTGAAGAACTGGTCATACCCTATTGGAGTCCAGTTGACAATAAAAAGCATCGATACTTCCCAGACTTTGTAGCTAAGATTAGGCAAAAGAACGGCGTAATTAAAACGTTTGTGATTGAAGTCAAACCAGAGGCGCAGACTAAACCTCCTACTCAAAAACGTAAGACTAAACGCTACATTCAAGAAGCAGCAACTTACGTTATCAATCAATCCAAATGGAAAGCAGCAACCGAATTCTGCAAAGACCACGGCTGGGAATTTCAAGTCATAACTGAAAAACATCTAGGAATCTGAGATAAATACTAGATGGCTACCAAAACACTCATAGACAGAATCAAAGACTCTCTTGCTAAGAAAGGATTTGAACCACGCTCACGTGATGCACGTAACTGGTTAAGAGCAAAGACTGGCGCATTGAAACCTACTAAAGGTGACTTGATGCGTGACAGGCAAAGACTGAGAGAAAATTCTATGATTGGTAGAATGTACTTTTACTTTTATGATCCAAAAACGAAGGATACGTTGCCATATTACGATAAGTTTCCATTGGTCATACCAATAGAACGATACCCAGACGGTTTTTTAGGACTTAACTTGCATTACATTAGTCCAAAGCAGCGGATACTTCTTTTAGATAAATTAAGCACATTACTCACTGACCATAACTACGATGAGAAAACTAGACTCAGAATCAGTTATGATTACCTAGCAAAAGCATCAAAAATGTATCAAGCTAAACCTTGTATCAAACGATATTTGTTTAGTCATGTGCAATCTAGGTTTTTAGAAATCACGGCAGATGAATGGGACATCGCAGCTATGTTGCCCGTTGAATCGTTTGCAAAAGCAAAGAAAAACAAAGTATGGTCAGAATCAGAGGATAAATTTTAATGTCGTTTTCACCTAATCTATTTCTATCAAACATCAAGGCAAAAGATGGCTTGGCTCGACCTTGCCGTTTTGAAGTTGTTTTACCCATACCCGCTTATATTGGAAATTCGATAGGAAATTCTGTCATTGAAAAAATATTAAATTTTCCAAATTCAATTTTTACCGACATATCAGGCGCAATTACAAGTGCAATTGGGCAGCAAAATGATGCTCAAAGAAGTGCCAATCCTGCGGTGTCTCGTTATTTGGCTCTACAATGTGAAACTGCTGAGTTGCCAGGAAAGACATTGCAGACAGCAGATGTTAAAATATATGGTCCAACATTTAAAGTTCCATATCAAACACAATATGCAGAAACGTCACTGACCTTTATCTGCACAAATGAATTCTATGAACGTAAATTATTCGATAAATGGTTGGAAGCAATTATGCCAACAGATACAAACAATTTACGTTACCCAAAAGGAAATTCATCAAATTATTTGTCAAAAATAAGAATCATACAATTTGATGATGTAGTAAAACAAATATATGCAGTAGATTTAATTGATGCATTTCCTATTGGTATTGCATCGCAACCATTAAGTTGGGCAGAAGAAGGCTTTCACCGTTTGACTGTTCAATTTGCTTATCAAAAATTTGAAACAATTTATGAAGGAAACTTTGATATTGGCAGAGCAGCAGCATCTATACTTGGAGCAGGAGCAACAAGATTACTTTCTTTTTAATTTAATGTGAGGACATTATGTTACCAAAAATAGACGTACCCATTTATGAATTGACGTTACCATTAACAAATAAATTAATTCGTTTTAGACCATTCTTGGTCAAAGAAGAAAAAATTCTTTTAATGGCAATGGAATCTGATGAGAATGATTCGATTCTTTTAGCCGTAAAGCAAATAATAACAAACTGTTGTTTAGATGAGATTTCTGTTGACGATCTACCAATTACCGATATAGAATTTTTATTTCTAAATCTTCGTGCAAGATCGGTTAATGAAATTGTTGAGTTGCCATACAAATGTAATAATAAAGTAACCGTAAATGGTGAAGAAAAAGAGTGTGGCAGCATCGTGAATCTTGAAATGAATCTGTTAGAAATTCATCCCGATGTTCATGAAAAGAAAATTGATAAAATTGTGCTTGATGAAAAAATAGGTCTTTTAATTAGATATCCATCTTTTAAAATAGTTGAAGAAGCACAAAAAGCAGAGGGCACTGAAGTTGAAAAACTAATGAATGTTTTGGTAGGTTGTATAGATGGTATCTATACAGAAGAAACTATTTACTATTCTAAAGATGTTCCCAAAAAAGAACTTTTGGAGTTTATAGAAAACTTAACCAGAGAACAATTTAATAAGATTCAAGAATTTTTTGAGTCGATGCCAAAAATTAAAAAAGAAGTTGATTTTGAATGTGAGAAATGTGGCTATCATGAAAAAATTACCGTTGAAGGACTCCAAAGTTTTTTCGTCTGACCGTTCGTTATGATAATTTGAAAAACTATTTTGATACAAACTTTGCTTTAGTGCATCACCACAAATATAACCTATATGATATTGAACGTATGATGCCTTGGGAGAAAAGTATTTACGTGACAATGTTGATTAACTTTATTAAAGAAGAAAACGAAAAATTGCAACAAGAAAAAATTTCACATAAGAGATAAAAATGGCTTCATTTACAGATTTAGTTAAAGCACAAAGACAGTCAGGTAAGAGTGTAATTGGCTCATTAAGTGCTGCATACAACCAACAAAATATGCAGAAGTATGATCCAAGAAATGCTTTGTTTAACAGAAGTGGAATGATGACTGCTTTGTTTCCTGGCTTAAAAGGGTATCAAGCAGAAACTATTTCGAGCAAATCACCAACATCTTTATTGTCACAACAAGGCGGTGCAAATTCTCCTTCGGTCATGAGTTCTATCGCACGTGATGCCAGAATCAGTGCAAGAAACTCCATGGCTTTACCGTCAATCGCCCGTAACATGGCACAACTGGTTCGTATATCGGGTGGCACACCAGCAAAGTATTTTGAACGTGCTGGTCAAAGAGAATCTGCATATGAGGGAAAATTTGGTGGAGGTAAAAAAGGATTACCTGGTTTAGGAAAAGCGGGCGGCGGTGGAGGTGGAATAATGGGAATGCTTGGCGGCGCTTTGGGTGGAGTGGGAAGTTTATTAGGAAGTGCAGTTGGTGGAATCGCAAGTGTTGCGGGTTCTATTTTAGGCGGAATAGGTAGTTTGTTAGGTGGTGCTGCTAGTGGAATATTTGGTGTACTTAGTAGTGCATTAGGTGGCATGGGATTTGTGGGAATACTTGCTGCTGGTGCAATAGGATTCGTGCTATATCAGATTTACAAAAGTCTTGATTTTTCTAAACTAGGTGGTGGACTTGGAGATGCATTTTCTGGTATTAGAGAATCACTTTCTAAAATATTTGGTGACGTTGATAACGCAACTGGAGGCAAATTAGGTAAATTTGTTGATGATGTAAAAGAAACATTCATGAAAGTTACTCTCAGAGTTTCAGCGGCGATTGAGACTGCAACCGAGTTGCTAATGAAATTGGGTGGAGCGGTATTAAAAGATTTTAGTGGTTATTTTCAGAACTTTTTTCAAGAAAATAAAGGTAAAATTTTTGCTTTGATGGCAATAGGTATGATGGGACCGAGAGCATTATTGACTCTTCCTGGTGCTGCTATCACTGCAATTGCCGCCGCTGTTGGAGCAGCAACCGGTGAAGTTGATTTAGATACTATGAAACGTCAAAGAGAAGAAAAATTTAAAGACCTTGAGAATTTCAAAAAAACAGGACAAATGAATATACAATCAGATGCAGATGCTTCTGATATTCCAAACAAAGCGGAGTATGAAAAAAAACTGAAAAGTGATATTGGCGAATTAGATAAAAAAATACAAGAAAAATCAGAACGAACAACCAACACCCAGAGTGCCATAAACAACTTTAATGCTGAAAATATTTCTAGTTTATATGATACAAAAGTTCAAGAAAAAATGGCAGCCGCAGGAACATCTGGTGGCAGTAGTTCACCAACACCAGTATCTGGAGCAAATCTATTAGACTTGATTGCTAAAGGTGAAGCAAGTGCCGCAGGTTATGATTCAGCAAATAGAGGAAAAGCAGGAGATACACCAAAAGGATTACCTGGTTTATCTAAAATGACTGTTGGCGAAGTTATGGCATTACAAGGAAGAAAAGAATTGTTTGCTGCTGGTAGATATCAAATAATTCCAGAAACTTTAGCAGGATTAGTAAAATCTGGAGTTGTTAAACCAGGAGATATTTTCAGTCCAGTTATACAAGACAAATTAGCAATGGAATTAGTAAACCGAAGATTGAAAGCAGGAGGTTCCGATCCAATCAAACAACAGTTTGAATTATCTAGAGAATTTGCATCAATTGAAAATCCTTACACTGGAAAATCTTATCATGAGGGTAAGGGAAACAACAAAGCATCAATATCAACAAATCAGATTCAATTAGCGTTGCGTGGGGGTGGTGGAGTACCAAGTGGTGGGAGTGGTAGTACACCACCGACAGCATTAGCATCTAATACGGCACCAAAAGCAGAACAAAAATCTCAATCTTTAGCCGACACCGCATCTTCACTTGTCTATGACCAAGTTACAGCATTAGATAAATTGATGGGTGGTCAATTAAGAGAAGGTTCAGTAAAATATGCTGATATGCTTAGAGATATTACCAAAGAATTTATGAACAATCCAACATTCGTAGATTCTTCAACTAACGTAAATAACTCAACAACTGGTCAGCAAGACAATGCTGTCACGGCTTCAACGTGGGATAAGGATGTTCTTTCTGCCATTATGGATCGCAGAATGTTTAATTCATCACCATTGGGATAATAAAAAAACGCCACCCGAAGGTGGCGTTCGCAGTTGATTAAGATAAAGGAGGTTTTAATCTTCTGCTAAAGACTTGAAGTAATCTAGTTCATCATCATGTTCATCTAAACTAGGTGATGCTTTTGCTGGACTCAATACAGTATCTTCAGCCTTTGTCTTTACTGGTGCAACACCATCCAGACCAAGAACCTTATCCAACTTTGCTTTCAACACATCGTAGGGTTTGAACTGACTTGGGTCAACAAACTCTTTGAGAGAGTATTCTTTCTTCCACAGTGCTTCCAACTTCTTGTCATCACCATCAAGTAACTCGGATGGTTTGTCAAACTCGGACTTGTCGTAGTTGCGATAACCTTCGACTTGACGAATCTTGATCTTGAAGTTAGCACCAGCCCAAAAGTCAAACGGATTGAGTGGTGTCTCATCAGCAAACTCTGGATTCATTGCTTCCGAGATTTTGTCAAAGATTTTCTTACCAAATTTGTACAGTTTGATTTGACCTTCGTTCTCTGGATTTTTGGGGTCAGAGACTACTAGAATGTTTGCGATGTATGTCAAACGGCGTTTCTGCTTACGTGCGATTTCTTTGTTTGCTTCAATACCCGAATTCCACAGCACAGAGTTATACTCCGATACAGGGTCTTTTTGATTGAGAGTGGTCAACGAGTTCTCGATGTACCAACCACCTGGTCCTTGGAAACCATGATTCCAATAA
>Ga0114966_10004641_pt1 | contig 11798 bp, 18 predicted proteins | sample M_130207_XF_Meta_FD_87029 | JGI IMG/M metagenome (GOLD analysis project Ga0114966, IMG submission 87029) | Freshwater microbial communities from Lake Montjoie, Canada to study carbon cycling - M_130207_XF_MetaG | ecosystem: Environmental > Aquatic > Freshwater > Lake | place: Lake Montjoie...
TAATCTATTATTATAGCAATTATAGTCGCCTTTAACATATGTAGGGCCACCTGTAAGACTTTTCAATTTATTATTATAGCAAGAAAAAAACTTAACATCTTTAGGAGCGTATTCAAGACTGGTTAATTCATTATCACTGCAATTAAATCTCGAAACCTCGCGAGGAGCTCCTTCAAGACTAGTTAGTTCATTATTATTGCATTCTAGTACACATTTCTCACCGAAATCTAATGAAATTCCAATAAGATTCGTTAATTTATTGTGAGTGCAATAAAAATAGGTATCGTCATCAATATCAGGCGAGTTTTTTAAACTAGTTAAATCATTAAAACTGCAATCAAAAAGTAATTTAACCTTTACACCTAATAAAAAATCAGGCAAATGTTTCAAATGTAGATACGACACATTTACATGTTCATTCCTACCTGTACCAGACATATCTTTAATAATTTTTCTCATATCTATATTTAGAGCATGTAAAATATTTTACCGTCAATTTCACTAAGGCTGCGAATGTATTCTTCTGGAAATTTGTTTTCAATTTTCGCGGACATGTAAAGATTTTTACCAATAAATTTAGGAATACCTTTGAGACTCGTTAGGGGATTATCGAGACAAAAAAAACTATGCCCAACAGTTATAGGGGCTCCCTCGAGACTATTTAATCTATTATTATAGCAATTATAGTCCCCTCCAACATATGTAGGGCCACCTGTGAGACTTTCTAATTTATTACTATAGCAAGAAAAAAACTTAACATCTTTAGGAGCGTATTTAAGACTGGTTAATTCATTATTAGAGCAATCAAACTTCAAGATATCGCGAGGAGCTCCTTCAAGACTAGTTAGTTTATTATTATTGCATTCTAGTACACATTTCTCACCGAAAATTGACGGTACACCAATAAGATTCGTTAGTTTATTGTCGGAGCACAAAAAATATGAATTGTCATCAATATCAGGCGAGTTTTTTAAACTAGTTAAATCATTATACCTGCAATCAAAATAACCTGCAACTTTTACACCTAATAAAAAATCTGGCAAAGATGGTAGATGTAGATTTGCAAATGATGCTTCATTAATAACCTTTCTCATATATCTATTTATTGCCAATATACTATATTACTTTTTATTTTACCTATCTCTATCCCACTCCCAATCCTCATCCCAATCTCTATCATCTGGAGATTCCTCTCCATTTATCTCCCACTCCTCATAATTTTGACCATCTTCATCTTGATATAATACTTCACCTTTAATCTTGCTTAGACTGCGAATGTACTTTTCAGTAAATGTCAGAACATGTTCTGCACCCATAACAAAATCTCCATCAATTCTTTTAGGTATACCATCTAGGCTAATTAGGGGATTAGATTCACATAAAAAATCTCCGCCAATTTTTTTAGGAGCCCCTCTAAGACTATCTAATTGATTGTCATAACAAAAAAACTCCCCAGTAACAGTATGCGGGCTACCACTGAGGGATGTTAAGGAATTCCGACTGCAAAAAAAAGAACCCACTAGTTTTACATCCGATAAATCCGGCAAATCTGTTAAACCTAAATCAAATAAAAAAATCTCTTCCCCATCGTCTATAATTTTTTTCATACCTATATTTATTTATAAAAATAAAGATAAATAATGTTAATATGTTTGATCAAATGGTTAGAGAAATACTAAATAAAAATTTAATTGAAGAGAATTATGCTAAGACTATTGCTGCTATAGTTGGATTGTGGGCAACAGGTTTTAGTAATTCGAATGCAGAATATTCGAAACAGATTGAGATACCCGATTTACCTGTAGACCCCATGATAGCTAGATTCGGTTCAAATAGTCGCGCAATTACAACAAACTTACGACCAAAGAATCCCGATATTAAAAGATATCCTATACAAGATATACTTAAAGTTTCGGCATTTAAAAAAATACAAACATTAGATCAAATAACTTTTTGGGAACTTGAAAGCATAGATGCGTTTATTGAAAAAGTAAAAGAGCTTGAAGGATTTGATCCCAACCCATACTGGGATCATACACATTATTCAGTAGGTTTTGGAACATATGCTAGAAGTAGTGATATGAAAAAAGGTGATAATTCATATAATTATGTAGCTGAATTTGAATCTAAATTAGATGCAAAGCAGCTAAAACAATTTAGAAACCATGAAAAAATTAAAACTAATAATATTAGAATAATGGAAAAAGACGAAGCAGAAAAAAGATTGATAGATGAATTAACAGAACATACTAAAGAAGTGAGAAATTTTATAGAGCGCAATGAGTTACTCGAAACTCATAAATCGCTAACATGTGGTCAGGTGTATGCCATGATTGATATGCGTTTCAATATAGGTTCAACTATATTACAAAAACTTTTAGTAGACAACTTAAAAAAACCGGCTAAGCTTATAACTCCTGAAGCAGTCTCAAAGTTATTACAGGGTAAAGACGGAAAGTTAGCAACACGGAGAGACTTTGAAAATAAATTATTTGGTGACCCTAGGTACTTTGAACCTAAAGAAACTAATGCAGAAAAATCTTTAAGAATAGATAATTACAAACTTCCCGACCCACCTGATGATTTTGAAGAAGAGGAATTTTAAATAAGATAGAGTATAGTTACCTATAAAACACGCTACCGGTAATGTCACTTAGACTAAATAATAATAATGAAGAAATTAATACTAATCTTATTTTTGCTCGTTACTGCCTGTAACTTCAATCCAATACAAAAACGACAAGCAGTCTTTATTTCAAAGGCAGCATATGCAACAAATGATTCATTAACAGTAGGGAGATTTGATTTAGCTACTGAGCATTCAAACAGATTAATAACATTTATTGCACCTCCCAGCCCATCAGATAGAATTACTATTAAGCCATTTATAAATTCACATGTAGATAAAAAAGCTAATTCAAATATTATTTATAATACTAATCCAATTGTAGTTTTACCTCTAGCATTTAAGACGAATCCTATAATATTTAAAAACTCACCAGAGTTCTTTAAGATGTTAATGGATAATAAAGAATTACAAAGACAAATAGATGACGAACAAAAAATTAATGTAGACCTGAATAAGGCCCAAGATAAACTAAAAAGGGAAAAAGAAAATGATTACAATAAATTACTAGAGGAACAAAAAAGGTCAAATCGTTTCTTTAACTTTCTAAAAATATTTACAGGCATATTTGGAATATTAGGTATTGCATCTATTGCTGTAATGATATTTATACCAGGTGTAATTCCATTAGTATTAAATGTTTTTTCAACAATCTTTGGCATTGTACGAAATGTATTATCATTTATCGTTAACTGGTTAAATGCTTTTTTCAAGAAATAATTATGAATGATTCAGAACAACTAATACGGGAACAAATAAATAAACCGAGCTCAGAGTCTAAGAAATGGAAAATGACTATGATTGGGATTAAAGGAATAGGTATACTATATATTATATCCAATCTTTTAGTGGCATTTCACCCATCGGAAGCAGCTAATTTCGCAAGTATGATGCAAATAACAATGTATTCATTTAGCGGTATAATTTCGTTATTTTTAGGTGCGCAAGGTGCAGTTGATTTTAGAAACTCTGCATCCCTTGCAGCTATTAATACCAGTAACAAAACAGATGTTAATGTTAAAACCGAGACAGTATACTTATCAAAACATATTGATTCCAAAGATATTGATGATTTAGATGAGCTACAATTTGGACAAGATAAATAATTATGATAACTTATTCCGACAGATTTAATAAATTTTTGCCATTTATATATCAATGGGAATGCGTATACTCGAGGGGACATTATGGCGATTTAAAATATGTTATATCTGAGAATGAAGATAATGATCCGGGTGGTGTCACTAAATTTGGTATTGATAAGCGATCGCATCCTAATGTAGATATAGTTAATTTAACAGAATCAAAAGCAAAAGAAATTTATTGGACTGAATATTGGTCTAAATATAACTGCCAAGACTATCCAGATAAAATGGGTGAATGTGTAATGAACTGTGCAGTTAATGCAGGTTATGGTAGAGCTAAATTAATTCTTTTAAAGGCTAAGACTGCAGCGGAATTTATTGAGGAGCAGAGAGCATTTTACTATAGACTTGTTAATGCTAAACCATTATCTAAAAAGTTCCTAAAGGGTTGGCTTGCGCGAACAGATGATTTAAAAAAGTTCCTAAAAATTTAAATATGCGGAAAATTATTTACGACGGTATCTATGTACATCTTTTACATCTTAATGAGTTAATAGATTTGTCAGATGTAGAAATAGTCGGCGGGGGGTTTGATTGTAAGCAAAACCATTTAACAAGTCTTAAAGGATCGCCATTTAAATGTTCAGGATTTGTAGATTGTAGTGAGAATAAATTAACTAGTCTCAAGTATGCTCCTGAAACTGATGGTTCTTTTTTTTGTGGAGTTAATTTACTGAATAGTCTTGAGTATGCTCCAGAAGTTTCGACGGATTTTATCTGTTATAAAAATTTGTTAAAAGATCTTGAACATGCACCGCACACAGTTAACGGTACATTTAGGTGTAATAATAACCTTTTAATTAGTCTTAAAGGCGCACCTAAATTCACTAAACACAATTTTATGTGCTATAGCAACCAACTAACTAGCCTTGAATATAGCCCTAAAATTGCTAATCGGTCGTTTAACTGCGCTGATAACAAATTAAAAAGTCTTAAAGGTGCTCCTGAATATGTTGGTGCAGTAAACCCTGGGAGATTTGGTATAACACCCTATTTTGATTGTAGTATGAACCCTTTAACTAGTCTCGATGGTATACCTAAACAAATTCATGGGGATTTTATTATATCTAAAAAGCTTGAGGATATATTCCCCGAAGAATACATTAGAAGTCTTTGCGCAATTGATGGGGAAATAGAATATCTTTAATACTAAGTATAAATATAAATATGCGGAAAATTATTAAAGGTGATAAAGGTGTATATTTACATCGACTAAATCTAAAAGAATTGCCTGATTTTTTATTAGATGTAGAAGTTGAGTATGAGTTTGATTGTAGTAATAATGATTTAACAAGTCTTAAAGGTTGTCCCAGAGTAGTTAATGGGGGGTTTTTTTGTGATAATAATCCAGAGTTAACTAGTCTTAAAGGATGCCCTGAAATAGTAGGCGAAGATTTTATATGTCACGCAACTGGTATAGATAGTTTAAAATATGCTCCCAAACATATTTACGGCTCATTTTTTTGTAATAGTAATAATAATTTAATTAATCTCAAAGATGGTCCAACCACGGTAGGGGGTGGATATCATGCTCAGATAGGGAATTTAAAAAGTCTTGAAGGTGCACCGGAAGTTGTAACAGGTGATTTTGATTGCAGTTTTAATAAATTAACTAGCCTTAAATGGTCACCTAAAACTATTATTGATGGATATTTTAACTGCGAAAATAATAAATTATTGAAAAGTCTTAAAGATGCAACAGTACCCAATAGAGGCAATTTTTATTGTGGTGGTTGTGACTTATCTAATCTCGAGGGTGCACCCGAACGTGTAAAAGGTACTTTTACTTGTGAGGATAATCCTTTACTTAGTCTTGATGGTATACCAAAAATAGTTGACGGGGATTTTGTTATATCTGCAAATTTAAGAGAAAAATTCCCAGATAAGTATATTAAGAATTTATGCTATATTGGTGGTCGCTTAGTGTATCAAAATGTGGGAGGATTAATATGAAAAAAATTATTAGAGGCACTGTACGTTTGCAAATGTTATATCTTACAAAGTTATTGGATTTATCAGATGTAGCAATAGAAGGTTATTTTAATTGTGGTCACAACGACTTAACCAGTCTTAAAGGCGCACCCCATACTGTTTATAAAGATTTTTATTGTGAGCATAATAAATTAACTAGTCTCGAAGGTGCCCCTGAAACTGGTGATACGTTTGATTGTTCTTACAATAAATTAATTAGCCTTAAAGGAGCACCGGAACATGTTGGGACGTTTTATTGTCAAGTGAATAAATTAACTAGTCTCAAAGGGGGACCTAGAACTATTGTTGATAGTTTTGATTGTTGTTATAACTACCTAACTGACCTTGTAGGGGCTCCTAAGGGATCCTTAAACATTTTTGCTTGCTATAACAATAAATTAATTAGCCTTAAAGGTGCACCTAAAAACACTACGCGTAGCTTTTATTGTAATACCAACCATTTACCTAATCTTAAAGGTGCTCCTAAAGATGTTGGAGGCAGTTTTTGTTGCTATGACAACCCATTAACTAGTCTTATCGGTATACCAAAAACTATTTATAAGCATTTTATTATCTCTAAAAGTTTGGAAAACAAATTTGACGAAAAATATATACGCAGTCTTAGTAATATTGGCGGGAATGTAGTTTATTATAATTCTGAAACTTATGGGCAATATGATGATGAGTATGATTATGAGGATGAGGATGATTATAATTATGATTATGATGATGATTATGATTATGGTGATGGGGATGAAAATGATGATGATGATGAGGATGAGGATGAGGATGATGAGTAAAGTTAATAATTAATACTAAATAAAGATATGAGAAAAATTATTGAAAAAGATGTAGACCTTAGCAATCTTTATCTAAACGAGTTGCCTGGATTTTTATCAGATGTAGAAATTAAACGAAAGACTGTAAAGAATAATTATGAAAATGATTTTCGTAGTTTTGATTGTAGTAACAACAACTTAACTAGTTTAGTTAATGCGCCTAAATATGTTCATGGTGATTTCGATTGTAGCAACAATTTTCTAACTAGTTTAGTTGGTGCACCTGAAATAATATATGGTGATTTCAATTGTACTAAAAACCCTTTAACTAGTCTCGATGGTTTACCAAAAAGACTTATTGATGGACGTTTGAGAATAGACGGTGAATTAGAAGAAATGTTTAGTGATCGTTATATCCGCAGTCGGTGCTGGATGAATAAATATATAATATGGACTTGGGATTTTTATGGTGATTAGTAAAGTTAATAATTAATAGTAGCAAATCATAAGGAAGCAGGTTATAATAATCGTATATGAGCGCAAACTTAACAATTAATAACGGACAAGCTGAAATGTTTTCAGGTAACAATATCATCCCATGGCACATGCAAGGTACTGTGGTTGAAGGACTACTGACTGCAGCTGAAGCAATCAAAGCAGCACATCTAGATTGGGAGGTTGAAAAGGTACCACTCTATTATGGAGAAGGTAAAGACGAGTACCCCAAGATGGTATGTGTTCGTCGGACTGACAATAACGTCCCCCTCTCAATTACAAACAATTCATACACCATTATTCAAAATAATGAAGCTTTTGGATTCTTTGATGAGATCATTGGAAGTGGTCAAGCTGTGTATGATACAGCTGGTAGCCTAAAGAATGGTGCAGTTGTATGGCTACAAGCATCTGTACCTGGCAATTTGTTTGTTAAATCAAGACCCGATGATAAAGTTGAAAAACGTATTCTTTTCATTACTTCACACAATCGAGAGTTTGCTCTGACTGCAATGATCACTCCAACTCGCGTAGTTTGTCAAAATACTCTCAATGCAGCAATCGGCAATCATACCAATAAGTTCAAGGCATATCACCGAACTAATTACAAAACTAAAATTAGTGAGGCAAAGCGCGTACTCAATCTAACCAATGCTTACTACGAAGAGCTTCAAACACTCATCAATAAGCTCGATACAATTAACCTTAGACAAGAGGATGCAGTTGAGTTTCTTGTTGATCTATTTGATAAAGATACAGAGGACCTCAATACCAAGCAAGCAACCATTAATCATCTATTTTATAGTGGTAAAGGTAACCGTGGTAAGACCGCTTGGGATATGTTTAATGGTGTGACTGAATACCTCGATCACTACACACAATATAAGCGGACCAAGTCCCGTGTAGATAGTACTAAAGTAGCAAATGATCATTTTGCTAATATCTTATTCGGTAGTGCAGCTAACTTAAAGCAGAGGGCTCTGAACATTCTTCTTAACTAAAGGAAACGTTATATAATTTCGGCATGAATAATTGCTTAAAATGTGGGAATAGTGTTCCTGTTGAACGATTAGCATTAGGATATAAAACTTGTGTGAACTGTAGTACTGCTTCGTATAAAAAACCTAAGGGTGTAATGATTTGGACTCATAAAACTAATCCTGAGATTCAAATTATGAGTAATGATTGTTGGGAGAGTCAGAAGAAATACTTTATTCCTAATGGTCCTAGGTCTGCAGTTAAGAATTTCTCGAAGAATATTTGCAGTTAGGACTAAATATTATTTGTACTTATCAGTATAAGTACTCTTACAAAGCCTAATAGTTTTAACGACTATTAGGCTTTTTTTGTTGAAATACAAGGAAACTATCTATAATCTGTTTTAATGGAGACGTACATTACTTCGGATCAACATTTTAGTCATCTTAATATGACTAAGTTTCGAGACTCAAAAGATAACTTAATCCGTGATTTTGAGTCTGTTGAGGCAATGAACAGTTATATGATTGACAAATGGAACTCAACTGTCAACTCATCTGATACAGTATATATGCTAGGTGACATAGTTCTCAAATTGCGTCATCTAGATATTGTTCGCAAGTTAAATGGCAATATTCAGTTAATTTTAGGTAACCATGATATATATGGTGTTGATGTATACCGTAAATATTTTAAACAAATCCATGCTGTAAAATATATGCATGCATACAATCTAATGCTATCACATATTCCGCTGCATTTGGGATCTATAAAAATGAATGCAGTAAATGTACATGGGCATATTCACAATAAAATTATTACTAAAAATAATCTAAGCGAAGAATCTGACTGGAGTAATCAGCACCCCAAGTATTATAATGCTTGTGTTGAGCACCATAATTATACTCCAATTAATATCAATGTAATTACTGAGTATGCCAATAGACTAAGTAATATTAGGACGGCACAGTAATACATAGGAGAACAAAGAGGTCCCATTAATCTAATATGCTGAAAGATAGATACATTGAAATAGCCAAAGCACTATGCAATTTTGATTTAATTGATAAATGCTTTCACGTAACATTTATTGTTAAGAAAAGAAAAATAGTTACAATTGGTATTAACAAATCTAAGACTCATCCTAATAATTTGAAATACAATTATTATGGACTTGATGGTGCACCTATTCATCGTTTTGTTGGAGTGCACTCGGAGATGGCTGCAATATTGAAGTACGGTAAAGCTGATTGTAGTGACTGTACCTTCATTAATGTACGAATTGACAGGAACAACAAGGTTGCCATGTCTAAGCCATGTTTGGGATGTCAGCACCTTCTTGATGTAGTTGGGTGGAAATCGATTTACTTTTCGAGCAAGAATGAAAAATTTCTAAAATTCGATAAATCTGCGTCAGGAAAGAGCTTATAATTACGATGTAATAACAACCAACAACAACATAGAAACAAATCAATAATATGAACGACCAAAATAACACAACCGAAGTGACCGAAACTCCAACGACTGTTTATCTCTCAGAAGAGACCAAGCAAGAGTGGGTTAAGCAATACGATGAACGTCAAACGTTCCCGCTGATCAATAAGAAGCCATATGTCCCATGTTCGGTGACTGGTAAGCTAGTAATCATGGGTGCTAATAACCTTCGTACGCGAGTAATTAAGTTCGGAGGACCAATGAATCTGCTTAATAACTTCGTATGTCGTGAGCAAGTTAAAGAGGAGAGCAAGCGAGTTCAGCAAATCGTTAAAGATACTAACAACCTGCGTAAGTCTGTAACGACGGCTGAGAGAGCTGCAAAACGAGATGCTAAACTGGCTACCGTAGCACTGAAGCAAGAAGAACGACGAGCTAAGCGAGAGGCTGCAAAGGCTGCAAAGGTCAAAGGGTTGGTCGATGAAGTTACTGAAGTTATCGACGTGATCGAAGTTACTGAAGAGCCATTAGTACTTGATCCTCCAACTGGCGGATGCTTGGTGCCTTAAGCGGGGCGAAAGCTGCCAACAAGAGAAAGAGTTACTAGCGAGAAACTCGTTGGTAACTCTTTCTTTGCTTAAAAGGAAAGCCAGTATAATTAATGTAATGAAAGATAACAAACGTGAGTTAATAAAGCTGTCAGTAAGTGATATTAGTAATTGGGTGTCTTGTTACAAAACTACTAATAAACTACCTAGTCAATTCGTACCTTGTTCAAAATGCAATCTGGGGATTGTAATGACGCATTCAAACTTACACGGGAGAGTATTAAAGTTTGGGGGAGTTGAGAAACTATTAAAATCTTTTGTATGCAAAGAATGTAAAACTTTAAGCAAACCTATTGAAACGATTAAGATTAAGAAAGAGAAGAAACTTAAGCAACTTAAATCAATCGTAGTAGACGAGCCAGTAATTGATTATTGCAATCCGATTTACAAGCAATCTCCTAAGGTAACTGTAACATATAAGGATTTAATTCGAAATCCCGAGATGTGCGCAAAGATGACTGATGGTCAATGTTGGAATGTACAATTTTATTTAAACAATGGTCATCAGTGTGAAGATAAAAGAGGTGGTGTTTGCTCAATCTACGAGCATTGCGGGGTTCAAAGTAAAAACGTTTCGAAAAGCACACAAAAGAAATTTAACGGAAACAAACTATAATACAGTATAGAAAGAACACACATTATGTCAGCAACTTATCTCCTAATTAAACTCTGCAATATTTACAATCTACATACAGATCCTACGAAGTTTGTAGATGAAACTACACATAGCGTCAACAACATTATCGCAGCTGCAGTTCGTCGACATATCGTTGACAATTACAAATTTGATGTTGACTATGTAGAGTGGTCTGATGGTTCTTTGCACATTAAGAAAGCTTAGATATATATAAAGCGCACCTGTATCGGAACGCACTTCTAACGCGTAGCACCGTAATCTGGATCAATGGCAGTTCGAGCCTGCCCAGGTGCACCATATTATATAATTAAAATATATTGGATACAGCATAAAATTTCATTATATGACTAAATACATATATGAAAGAATCAAAATGCATACACTGTAATAATATATTTTTAAAAAGACAAATTGCTAACCACACAAGATGGTGTAATTTAAACCCTCAAAAGCAAGATTATCTAAATACCCTTAAAAAAAACCGAACATTAACACAATATCTTGAATCAAGAAAACAAGCGGGTAAAAAAATAAAACAAAGATGGGAAGAGGGTGCATATAATCACTGTGTACACGGGACATTTAAGGGTAAAAGACATACAATTGAATCCAAACAGAAGATGTCTGAAAAGGCACTTAAATCAACTCATAGAAGATTAGTAAAATCTACAAGAAAATATTTATGTACAGATGGTACAGAGGTTCTTCTCGATTCATCTTGGGAAGAAGCGCTTGCAAGGCGTTTAGATACACTTTGTATAAAATGGGTAAGACCAATAACCCCTATACCTTGGCTTGATACAAATGGTAGGCAGCATAACTATTTTCCTGATTTTTATTTACCTGATATGGATTTATATCTTGACCCAAAGAACCCTTTTGCATATAGATCCCAAATAGAAAAGATATTAATTATTACTAAACAAATTAAAAATCTTATAATAATAAAAACTTTAGATGAATGTAATACATTTACAGGAAACTTGATATAATCATGTGCAGGTTAACAATCAAAAAATGAACGAATACTTAATTATAACGACAGAAGGTCATAAGATGTACTACAAGGATGCAGACTGTTCTATTCTTCACCGTGAAGAAGGACCTGCAATTGAGTTTACCCAA
>Ga0114966_10004645_pt1 | contig 11796 bp, 3 predicted proteins | sample M_130207_XF_Meta_FD_87029 | JGI IMG/M metagenome (GOLD analysis project Ga0114966, IMG submission 87029) | Freshwater microbial communities from Lake Montjoie, Canada to study carbon cycling - M_130207_XF_MetaG | ecosystem: Environmental > Aquatic > Freshwater > Lake | place: Lake Montjoie...
GCCGGCACCGGGGCCATCCGCGGCCGCGTGTTCAACACGCGGAGTGGTGAGTATGCCGAACGCGCCCGCGTCAGCATTGAGGGCACCGCCCTGGAGACATTCACCGACAATGTTGGCGACTACTATTTTTCCAGCGTGCCGATTGGCGCCGCCCGCGTAAAAGTCTTCCGGACCGGCCTCGTCGCCGAAAGCGCTAGCGTCACGGTCGCGAGCGGGCAGACCGCCCGCCAAGACTTCAACCTCGCCGGTTTCAACCAAAAGTCCGGCGATCCAACCCTTCACAAGCTCTCCGCCTTCCTCGTCTCCGAATCGCGCGAAATGGACGGCGCCGCCATCGCCATCAACACCCAGCGCTTCGCCGCCGACATGCGTAATGTCATCACGGCCGATGAATTCGGCGCCACCCCCGAGGGCAACGTCGGCGATCTTCTCAAGTTCGTTCCCGGTATCACCATCAACACCGGCTTCGGGATGTCGCGTGGCATCTCCCTGAACGGTGTGCCCGACAACTACGTTCCCGTCACGATGAACGGCTTCAACGTCGCCAGCCCGCTCGAGGGCACCTCCCGGCAGGTCGATCCCCAGAATCTATCCACCAACAACATCTCCCGCATCGAGGTCCTCTACTCGCCCACCCCGGAATCCCCCGGCATGGCGCTCGCCGGCTCGGTCAACGTCGTTCCACGCAGTTCCTTCGAACGTTCCAAGCCGATTTTCAACGGCAACACCTTCGTCCTTTTCCGTAACGACGAGACCAGCCTGAAGCCGACCCCCGGCCCGGGCAAATCCCAGACCTACAAAATCCATCCGGGGTTCAACTTCTCTTACATCGCTCCCGTCAACGAGCGTTGGGGCTACACGCTCTCCGGCGGCACGTCGCGCCAGTACCTCAACGTTGAGTTCTCCCGGCCGACCTGGCGCGGCGTCGGCACCGTCACCAACGGCATCGCCGCCAACGGCAGCGGCTACGTCGACACCACCGTCGACAAACCCTACCTGTCCGCTTGGAGTTCGCAGAGCTCCAACGCCACCGACACCACCCGCTTTTCCCTCGGCGCCTCGGTCGATTACCGGATCAGCCAGCGCGACCGGGTTTCCTTTGCCGTCAACTACGTCTACTACGTCGGCGACTACTTCAACCGCTACATGGCGGTCGATGTCGGCGGTGTCACCGCGGGCAACTTCAGCCCCACCTTTACCCACGGCACGCCCGGCCTCGGCAACAGCCGGATCATCGGCGATCTCTATCGGCGCGCCAACCTGAGCTACTCGCCCAACGTCACATTCCGCCATGACGGACCGGTCTGGAAGGCCGACGCGGGCCTCGGCTACTCGCGCGGCATGACGTCAATCACCCACGCCTCCAAGGGTTACTTCTTCAACACCACGTCCCAGCGCACAGGCCTCACCGTTAATTTCGACGACATCAACGACGCCAACCCGGGCCGCATGACCGCGACCGATGGCACCACGGGTGCGCGCGTCGACCTCTTCGACCTCAGTAATTACCTCGTCAATACCGCCTTTTACCACGTGCTCGACGCGAGCCCCCATCGTAACAAAAGCGGGGACACGCAGCAGAGCGCCTACGCCAACCTCGGTCGCGAATTCACTGGCGCCATCCCGCTCACGATCAAGGTCGGGCTCGATGTCCGCCAACTGGAGCGCGACCTTCGCATCGGGCCGTCGGCCACTTACACCTATGTTGGCGCCGACGGCCGCAACGCCACCACCGGCACGTTTGCCGACAGCGACAACAAGGCACTCGCCTTCCGCGATGTGAATTACTACGGCGCAGGGATCGGCTTCGGCGTGCCGGCACCCCAGTGGGTGGACAACTTCAAGTTCTACGAACACTTCAAGGCCAACCCCTCGTACTTCACCATCAACGATGTCGCCACGCATACGTCGATCGTGAACAACTCGAAGTGGGCCGAGGAGACGACCTCCGCCGCCTATTTCCGCGCCGACGCCAACTTCTTCCAGCGCCGGCTGAAGATCGTCACCGGCCTGCGCGCCGAGCAGACGAACGTCACTGCCGAGGGGCCGCTCAACGACGCCTCGCGCAACTTCCAGCGCGACGCCGCCGGCAAGTTCATTCTCGGGACGAACGGCCGCCCGCTCCCAACCACCAGCGACCCGCTCGCCGCCATCCGGCTTACGCTCGTCGACCGCGGCATGCACGCGAAGAAGGAGTATCTCCGGCTGTTCCCCAGTTTAAACGCGATCTGCAACATCACCGACAATTTCGTCGCCCGCGCCGCCGTTTACCAGTCGCTCGGCCGGCCCAACCTCAACCAATACTCTGGTGGCATCACGCTGCCCGATATAGGCCTCACCAATACCTCGACCCAGCGAATCTCGGTGCAAAACGCCGGCATCAAGGCCTGGAGCGCGATCACCCGGCGGATCATGCTTGAGTACTATTTCCCCCGCGTCGGCGTCGTCTCGATCGCCGCCTTCCGGCGCGACTTCAAGAATTTCTTCGGCACGACGGTCTTCCGCGCCACCCCGGAATTCCTCGATCTCTACAGCCTCGATCCCGCCATCTACGGCATCTACGACGTCCAGACCCAGGAGAACCTCCAGAGCTCCGTCCGGATGCAGGGCCTCGACCTGAACTACAAGCAAGCGCTCACCTTCTTCCCTCACTGGGCCCGCGGCGTTCAGCTCTTTGGCAACGCCAGTGCCTTGCGCACGCTCGGCGAGGCGTCGGCGAACTTCAACGGCTTCGTGCCCCGCACCTACAACGCCGGGCTCAGCTTCGCCCGCGAGTCGTACAACATGAAGTTTGGCTGGAACTACCGCGGCCGGAACCGCGGCGCGCCCATCGCCGCCGGCCGCAGCATCACGCCCGACACCTTCCGCTGGCAGGCCGCGCAGAAGTATCTCACGTTCACCGGGGAGTACTACTTCCACAAGTCCTGGGCCGTTTACGTCGACCTGCATAACCGCGTGCGCAACGACGATGAAATCTCCAACGACGCCTCGCCGGCCTACGCCCGGCTCACCACCCGGCACCAGTACGAAGGTCTCCAGACGATCGGGATCAAGGGCTCGTTCTGACCCGACATTCCGCTCTCCCTCGTCCCTCTCCCGCTCCTCGGTCTTGCATCCTGCCCTCGCCGCGTTTCCCGCCGCCCTCGTGCTCGCCACGGTCCCGTGGCTGAAGGCGGAGGACGTAGTCGACCTCGGCTCCCGCCGCGAACTCTTCGTGGATCGATACCTGATCGCCGAACTCCGGGGCACGAGCCTCCGACTGCACAAGCCGGAACTCGCGCCGCCCGTGGAGCCGCCGCGACCGCACGGCCACTACGCGACGGTGCTGCCCGACGGCGGCACGTTCCGGTTCTACTACCGCGGCGACAAAGATCCGGCGGTCGGCTGGAAAACCCACGGGCTCGAGGCCTATCACGACGGGGAAGTGACGTTGGTCGCGGAAAGCCCGGACGCGATCCACTGGACGCTTCCGCGGCTCGGACTCTACGAACACCCGTCGTTCCCTGCGGGCAACATCGTTCTGCTGGGCGAATTCGGCGTGAACCACAACTTCGCGCCCTTCATCGACACACGTCCCGGCGTGCCGCCGGCCCAGCGTTACAAGGCGCTCGGCGGACTCGCCTTCCAGCCCCACCAGCAGGAAGTGCGTGCGCGCCGCGGACCGGGAGGGCTGCGGGCGTTCGTTTCGGCCGATGGCCTCCACTGGAGCAAACTCCAGTCGGAGCCCGTGATCCCGGAGGAGTGGGGTCAATACTTCGACTCGCAGAACCACGCGTTCTGGTCCGCCAGCGAGGGCCGCTACGTCTGCTATTTTCGCCGGTTCGTGCATGGCCTCCGCGGCATCGCGCGCACGACGTCTGAGGATTTTGTCCACTGGACCCCGTTCGTCCAATTGACCGGCAACCTGCCCGGGGAGCACCTCTACACTCCGAACACTCAGCCGTATTTCCGCGCGCCGCATATCTACGTGGCCACCCCCACCCGGTTCATGGAAAAGCGCGGCGCCGCCACCGACATTCTCTTCATGACCACGCGGGGGGGCTCGTCCTACGACCGGACACTCACCGAATCATTCATCCGACCGGGCTTGGGCCGCGACGGCTGGGCCAACCGCGCCAACTACGCGGCCATCGGGATCCATCAGACTGGACCGGCCGAGATGTCGCTCTTCCTCACCGGCGGCCGCCGCTACGTTCTGCGGCTCGACGGCTTCGCTTCGCTCAACGGTCCGCTCGCCGGCGGCGAGATGCTCACGAAGCCGCTGCGCTTCGCCGGCGCGCAGCTCGATCTCAACGTTTCCACCAGCGCCGCCGGCCGCGTCCGCGTCGCCGTCCTCCACGTCGATGGGACCGCGGTGCCTGGTTTCGCGCTCGACGACTGCGAACCGATTTACGGTGACGACTTCGCCAGCATCGTGAAATGGAAAGGGGGCCCCAGTCTGGCCGCACTCGCCGGCCAGCCCGTCCGCCTACAGTTCGAACTGGCCGACGCCGACATTTTTTCTCTGCACTTCCACGATTAACCATGCCTCCTTTCGTCCCCGTCTCCAGCCGACTGACATTCCCCCGAAGGGCCTGCGCGTGCCGCCGGGCCTCGTCACGGTGGGATCCCGTTTCGCCTGCCCCGCAAGGCCCTCCGACGAGCGGCGGTCCGGCGAGGTGGAATTCGCCGGCGCGAACTGTCCGCTGGCTCAGGCCTGCGCTGGCATTCGCCGTCTCCGCCGTTGCTGTGCCCGCGGCGCCCCCGCGTCAGATCCCCATAGATCCACTCAAGCAGCTCGTTCTCGACACCCGCGTGATCGCCCAGGCCGACAACGCCCGGCTCGTCCTTGGCACACCGGCTAAGGACCCGCGCAACCCGCTGCTGCCGGCCGACCGGCCGTGGGAGAATGCGACCAACAATCTCTACCCGAACGTCCTCTGGGATGAAGAGGAACAGGTCTTCAAGCTCTGGTACAAAGACGTGCTCGCGGACAAGGACGTCATCGCGCAGATGGACCGCCCCAGCACCGTTCACGACGTGGGCTGGTACCTGCTCTACGCCACATCCAAGGATGGAGTTACCTGGCAAAAGCCGGCCCTCGGTCTCGCGGGTAGCGACGCGACCAACATCGTGGCCCGCGACACGCCGAATGCCGGCGTGTTCAAGGATCCGCACGACGCCGACCCCGCGCGCCGATACAAGATGGTGTACGACGTCGGGCTCGGGAAGCTGCGCACGCGGGTCTCCGCCGACGGAATCCACTGGGGCGAGCCGCGCGAGGTGAACGGTTTCTCCCCCCAGCACGGCGACACGCACAACAATGCGTTCTGGGACCCACGGCTCGGCAAATATGTATGGTTCACCAAACTCTACATCGGGGAACGGCTGGTCGCACGGTTCGAGAGCGACGATTTCGTGAACTGGCGCAACACGGGGATGGTCCTGCGCTCCACCGTCGAAGAGGGCCGCAACAGCCAGACCTACTGCCTGCCGGTCTTCCCCTACGCGAACCTCTACCTCGGTTACGTGATGATGTATAACGTCGGCAAGGGTCGCACGGTCGACTGCGAACTCGCTTGGAGCCACGACGGCGTTCGCTGGCAGCGCGTCGCACCCGGCACGCCGTTCCTGCCGCGCGGGGCCGCCGGCACGTACGACTCGCAGTGCATCTACGCTCAGTCAGGTCCCGCCATCGAGCAGGACGGCCAACTGCAAATCTACTACGGCGGCAGCGACTTTCCCCATACGGGCTGGAAACGTCACTGTCTGTTCAGCCTCGCCCGGCTGCGGGTCGACGGCTTCGCCGGCTACGAACCCGTCGCCGCGGACCGGACGGCCGTGCTCACCTCCTCGCGGCTGCGGCTGGCGTCAGACCGGCTGGCCGTGAGCGTCGACGCCGCGCGCGGCCGGCTCGACCTCGAGGTACTCGACGAGCGCAACCAACCGCTCGGCCGCGCCCAGCCCGTCACCGGCGACGTCACCGATCATCCGATCGAACTCGACCTCCGGCCCTGGCAGGGCCGCACGGTCCGATTGCGCTTCACGCTGACGGGCGCGCGGCTCTACGCCTTCCGTGGCGCCACGCTCGAGGAGACCACGCTACCCGAGACGAGGCCCGCCCCGCTGCCGCGCGTCGCCGCGAAGCCCGAGCCCCGGAAGCTTGGCTTTGATCGCGACGTCGAAGGATGGAAGGGTACCGACCGGATCGAGCATCACTCTGCCGGCGGCGCGGCCGGGGGCTACGTCACCGCGCACCGCGGCAAGGCCCTCAATCCCATCCTCACGTCCGTCGCCGACGCGAAAGTTTCGCCGCTGACGGGCGATTGGCCGCACCTGCTCGGCGGTGATTCCGCCACCCTCACCTGGCGGGCGCGGACCCGCCAGGCCGGCACGCTTCGTCTCGATCTCTTTGCCCAGGAGGCGCAGTGGACCTACGAGACAGGGCAGACAGAGCCCGGCAGCTGGCAGTCCCATCAGGTCACGCTGCGCTACGACTGGACCGATGCCCAGGCCGAGGCCGCCGGCTGGAAGCGCGCGCAGAATGCCTTCTCCTGGCGCGAGACCCTCCGGCACATCGGACGGCTGGCGCTGGTCTTTGCTCCCGCCGAGCCTGCAGTCGAACAGAGCCTGGACCTCGACGAACTCGAGGTGCGCGGACACTGACCTTTTCCATGAAGAGCCACCTAAAAAACACCCCCGGCAGGAACGTTGATGCCGGCTGCCAGTCGCCCCCCGCGCGGAGCAGCCGGATCCTTCACCTGCTCGCCGCCTTCGCCTTCGCCCCAGCCCTCCTCGCCGCCGACGTCGTGATTACGGCGGCCACGGTGCTCGTCACGCCCGACCAGCCCACGGAAAACGAGACCGCCGCCGCCGACCTGCTGCAGACTTACCTGCGCCGCGCCTTCGCCGGTCAGGCCGGCTTCGAGATCGTGCGTGAATCCCAGGCCCCGGCCGCCGGTACGCGCGTGCTGCTCGGCGCCACGCGCGGCGCGCCCGACATTCAGGGCGTGTACCGCGACGGGTTCGTCATTTCCACCGGCGGGAATCAGATTGCTATCCGCGGCGGCGGCGACCCGGGCACCTTCTACGGCGCATCCCGTTTTCTGGATCGCCACGCCGGCATCCGGTTTTACCTGCCCGGCGATCTTTTCACCCAGGTTCCGTCCCACAAGCGGATCGCCGTGCCTGAGGGCGTGCAGCGTGAGAATCCCTACACGCTCAATTCCATGATGAGCGGCACCGGCGGCAGCTCCGGCACGGGCGGTTTCACCGGCACCAACCCGCGGGCAGAGGAGGGCGCGTGGCTCAAGCGCAACGCCGCCTTCCGCAAGGAGTCGGTCAACTTCTCGCACCAGCACAGCATGTTTCAGCGCTTCCCGCCCGAAAAGTTCGCCGCGCGCTGGCCGGAAATCTACCCCATCCTCGGCGGCAAGCGGTCCATTCCGGCGAAGGCCGCCGACCAAGGCTGGCAGCCGTGCCTGACCGAGCCCAAGCTTGTCGACGCGGCGATCGAATCGTCCATCGAGTACTTCAAAGCCAACGCAACGCTCAGGTACCTCTCCTTTTCCATCCAAGACTCGCACAAGTTCTGCGAGTGCCCGCGGTGCCAGGCCGAGGTCGCCAAGTATCCCAACAAGGGCGCCGGGCTCACTGCCCTCAATGCGCGCTTCCTCAACGCCGTCGCCGAGCGCTGGGACCGCGAGTTGCCGGCCGCCGGAATCGACGCCAACAAGACGCTCGTCTACATCGCCTACTCCGAAGTCAACGGCGTGCCGCCCTTCCCCCTGCATCGCGCCATTCTGCCGGTCGTCGTCTTCACCATCGGCGACGCCCTGATCGACGGTCATTTCGAGCCGGGCAAGGAGACGATCCGGAAGTGGGGCGCCGCCGTTAAGCAGATGGGCAACCACGACTGGGCCCAAGGGCACCTCTACCTCATCCCCCGGATCTACACCGGCCTCACCAGCCGGCTATTCCGAGACGCCAAGGCCGAGGGTCTGATCTGGGGCTACCAGCACACGGAGAGCTATCCCAATTGGGGCCTCGATGGCGCCAAGCTTTGGGTCAGCGCGCGGATCTACTGGAACCCCGACGAGGACGAGGACGCACTCTGGCGGCAGTTCGCCCGCGACCTCTTCCCTGGGGCCGCCGAATCCATCGAGCGCTACTTCGCCATACTTCGCGAGCTCTGGATTAAAATGGACCAGGACGCCGAGCGGAAGCTGCGCAAGTGGTCGAACCAGTTCGAACTGCGCAGTGAGGAGCAGCGGGCGATGGCGCGGGAGTGCCGCCGCCTGCTCGATCAGGCCGCGCGCGACAGCCGCAGCGATCCGGAGCGTGCCCGGGTCGACCTCTTCTGGAAGTCGTACCGGCTCACCGAGTACTTTTTCGAATTCGCCAACACCAAGACCATCAAACGCGCGCGGGTCGAGGAAGCTCGTGCCTTTGCCCTGTCCACGATCGCGACCAATCCGATGACCGTCTACACCGGTGGCAACCCTCCGGAATTCCTAGCTTTGTTCAACTCGGCCCTCGATTCGGTCACCAAGGGAAAGATCAGCGACTAACCCGACGCCCCCGAGTCTGCCTGCGAAAATTCTAAAAAAAACGCTGGCTTCTTGACCCGCAGCAATCCGGAGGTCTGCATCCGCGCATCGTCCCGCGATGATTGCCCCCAACGGCAAGCAGCGCCTCGATTCCCAACCAAAATCCACCTTTCCGCCGCAGACCCAAGTCCCCAGCATCCTCCGAACCCGCCGCGATCTCAAAATCGTCTCATTTACATCTCACTCATTCAAATCCGCCATGCCGCTCCCCTTAACCCCCTCCCCCCCGCAAATCCAGTTTCCCAGCAATAATAAAAACCCCGTCGGCGCCCTCTTCGTCTTGATTGCCCTCGCCGTCGCCTCTGCCACCGCTGCGGACGCCACCAGCGCCACCAGCTCCATCGAGGGCCGCGTGTTCAACCCGTCCTCAGGCAGCTACATTGCCAACGCCCGCGTCAGCATCGATGCGCAGCGCTTAGAAACTTCGACCGACGAATTCGGCCAATACCGCTTTCCGAGCGTTGCCGCCGGCGAAGTCACGGTGCGCGTGAACTACACCGGCTTTCCCGCCGAGACCAAAGCCGTGTCGGTCCTCGCCGGGCGGCGCAGTGAGGGAAATTTCGATCTGCGCGCGGCGGGCGAGAGCGGTACGACCCCCGTGAAACTGGACGCCTTCACCGTCGCCGCGAAGCGCGACATGGCCGCCTCCGATGTGGCCGTGAACGAGCAGCGCTATGCCTCCGGGATCAAGAACATCGTCTCAACCGATTCGTTTGCCGACATCGCCGACGGCAACGTCGGCGAATTTGCGAAGTATCTTCCGGGGGTGACGCTCAACCGCAGCGGCAGTGACGGGCTGACCCTCTCAATCGGCGGCGTGCCGCCGGGAGGCACGCCCATTATGATGGACGGAAATGGCATCGCGAGCGCGACGGGCTCGAATGCGAACCGCCAGACCGAATTTGAGAACATCGCGGTCGGGAGCATTGCGCGAGTAGAGGTGTCGCGCTCGCAGAGCCCCGATTCGCCCGCCAACGCGATCGGCGGTTCGGTGAATATGATCAGCCGGAGTGCGTTTGAACGCTCACGTCCCCAGTATACGGTCAAAGCTCATCTCTCGTGGCGCGGCGACGATTTCAGTTTGGGCCGGGAGCCAGGGCCGTTCGCCAAGAAAGACACTGTCTTCGAGCCGAATTTCGAAGCGAGTGCGGTGGTGCCGCTTTCCCGCAACTTTGGTTTCACGGCCAGTGGCATGGCCTCGCGGACCCGCAACAACGGACCAGGCATCACCCAGGATTGGGTGCCCACGGTGGCAGCGCAGTCGGCCAATTTTCCCGCGACCACTCCCGACAAGCCGTATCTCGCGCGCTATCGCCTGCAGGAACGCCCCAAGATTACCGTGCGGGATTCGCTGAGTCTTTCGGCGGACTGGCGCGTATCGCCCAGCGATGTGCTTTCGGCAGGGTTCTCCTATTTCTATCACTCCCAGAATTTCTGGGTGCGCCAGTTGAACTTCGACACGGGTCGCGTGGCGTCGTTCGGACCCGATTTCACGCAGGGCGCGGCGGGTGCTGGATTCGTGCAAATCCTGACCGACGCGCGCGAGAAGAACAACACGAGCTGGGCGCCCAGTTTTCGTTACAAACACAACGGCCCGGTCTGGCAGTGGCAGGTGGGCGGCGCCTACTCCGCCGCGACGAACCACTATGCGAACAAGGGTTATTTTCTGAGCAACAACGCGTTTTTCCGCAACGTCACCGTGCGCTTCGAGAAGCTCACCATCGACCATCCCCAGGTGGTTTCGGTCAAAGACGCGACCGGCACGCGCGACGTCGATCCCTACAACCTCGCCAACTACAGCTTGGAGAGCCTTTCCGGACAGTCGTTCCAGAGCACGGCCGCGGTGCGCTCGCTCAACGGATTCCTGAAGCGCGACTACACTTTCGTGGTTCCGCTCGCGGTGAAGGTCGGCGCGGATTTGCGCTCGGAAAGCCGGGATCTGATGCGGCCGACGTATGCGACTAATTTCGTTGGCGCGGATCGCACGACACGAACGGCGGATGACAGCGCCGCGCAATGGTTTGACCCGAGCTACTCCTCGCGTGACTTGATCTTCGGCCCGCGCATGCAGTGGTTCGACCTCAACAAGATTGGCGAGACCTTCCGCGCGCACCCGGAGTATTTTACGAGCGCCGAATCCGATGCCGTGAATTCCTACCGCAGCCAAGTCAACACTTCGCAGGCGATCACGGAGACCATCCTGGCACCCTACGGGCGGCTCGACGCCAGTTTCTTCAACGGCCGGATGCAGGTGACGGGCGGCGTGCGCTACGAGCGCACGGAAGATAACGGCAATGGTCCGCTGATTGATCCGGCGCGGATCTATCAACGCAACGCCGCTGGGCAGATTGCGCGCGATGCCGCCGGCCGGCCGGTGGTCGTCGCCGCGCTCTCGACCCTGGCGGGAACGAAACTTGCCTACGTCGAACGCGGCTCGCGCGCCCGGAAGGAGTACGACGACTATTTCCCGAGCATCAACGCCTCGTTCAAGCTGCGGCCCGACTTGATTGCCCGCGCCTCGTATGGGCGGTCCTTCAATCGCCCGGACTTCGGCAGTATCCTTCCATCGATGAGCCTACCCGATACCGAGACGACCGCCCGCACGATCACGCTCACGAATTCCTCGCTCAAGCCATGGTATGCGGACAGCTATGGGCTCGCGCTCGAATATTACTTCAACGAGCCCTCGACCGGCGTGTTCTCGGTGCGCGGCTATCGCCGCGATATCACCGATTTCTGTGGCACGACCCTCCAGCCAGCGACGAACGACCTGTTGGAACCTTATGGCATCGATCCCGCGCTCTATGGGCAGGCGCTCGGCTACATGGTGAGCACCACGAGTAATGGGGGCGATGCGCGCGTCACCGGCACCGAGTTTGATTACCGGCAGAACCTCGTATTTCTGCCACGCTGGGCCCGCGGGTTCACGGTATTTGGCAATATCACGCTCCAACGTCGCACCGGCGCGCAAACCACGAGTTTCACCGGCTTTGTCCGGCGCACCATCAACTACGGCGTCACCTTCAGCCGGGAGCGCTTCACCGCCCGTGTCGCCGTGAATCTCCGCGGCCAAATCGATCAAGGCCGGGTCACCGGCGCGGGCACCGAGCCCAACACGTTCACGTATCTGCAAGCACGGGCCATTGCCGACGTGGCGGCTGAATATCGTCTGACGCGGGCCCTCTCGGTTTTCCTGAATGGTCGCAAC
>Ga0114966_10004650_pt1 | contig 11785 bp, 18 predicted proteins | sample M_130207_XF_Meta_FD_87029 | JGI IMG/M metagenome (GOLD analysis project Ga0114966, IMG submission 87029) | Freshwater microbial communities from Lake Montjoie, Canada to study carbon cycling - M_130207_XF_MetaG | ecosystem: Environmental > Aquatic > Freshwater > Lake | place: Lake Montjoie...
TCTTCCTTAACAATTTCCTTATTCAAGAAAGTGATAAACTTATCTTTATCAATGTTTGCTTTGTTAATAAAATAATTTGCGTGACTTTTCTTTTCACTAAACATACTGATAAAACAATCAACGGGTTCAATGATTTGACGTCCACTAAACAATACCTGTGTAAAGGCACGGTTCAGCATACGTTCTAAAATATCAGTTTTTTTAGGTTTTTCTAAATTAATATTTACTATATCAAGTAACTCTCGTTCAATATAATTTTCAACTTCTTCCTTAAATGGCTCAACGTCGACTCCAAATGACATTAATATTTTTACAAATTTTTCATTGTTTAACATACTGTACAAGAAATGCTCTAGTGTAATGTACTCGTGATTATTCACGCCTGCCACATTTACAGCATTTTCAAAAATTTGTTCCAGATCCTTATTTGGTTCCAACATTACTTTATTTTCCTTTTGTTAAGTTTCTTTACTGCCATTGCCCATTTTAGTGGGCTAACTCTATCTTGAAATACAATCCCTTCTAAATGATCTAACTCATGTAAGAAACATTTGCAATTATATCCATCAAATTCACTTTCTTGCCATTCCCCTTTACTATTTTGCCAACGTGCTAGTATTTTCTTAGGACGTTTAATATTAACATAAACTCCTGGAAAACTCAAACATCCTTCTTCCAAATCTTCAACATCGTCAGTATTTGCCACTACCGTTGGATTAAAAAATGCTTGTGATAACTCTGGATTAGCTTTGTGCCCCATGACAAACACTCTCACTGCCAACCCCACTTGTACTGCGGCCAATCCAATACCATCGTTTGCCAGCATGGTTTCAATTAGCTCTTGCTCTAGTTTGAATGGATCAAGGATACAATTTTCAAAATCAAAGTCTTCAACTTTTTCTCTTAGTATTGGGTTGGGAAATTTTATAATATTTAACATAGTTCTATTTAAATGTTTATTTGCGAGAGTAATGTTTTTTGTGTTTCTGATAAGTCAGTTGGAATAGTAATATTAATAGTTAACAGTAATCTTCCTTTAAATCGGTTATCATTAACCTTGGGCATACCATAACCCGCAGCGGCCAAAGTCTGGCCTTGTTGTGTTCCAGGATTAATCTTTATATCCAGTAATTTATTATCAATAGTTGATATTTGCACAGTTTTTCCCAGCATTGCATCAATGCAATTGATACTAACAGGTTTCACTAGATCGTCACCTTGACGAGTGAATACACTATGTGGTAGTATTGCAATTGTCAAATGTATATCACCTTTTGGTACATTGGGCACAGAATCATCTCCCATTTCAGATAATCTTAAGGTCATACCATCTTGTATACCCGCGGGGATTTTAATTTCTAATACTTGTTCACGCCCACTAGGTAATTGTAGATTGGCAATCATATCTTTGCCATGAAACGCTTCTTCTAATGTAATGGTAGTTTGTATGTTTAAAGTTCTATTTCGGGGAGAATTTCTACCACCGTTAAACATATGACCAAATGGATGTGCGCCACCAAACATCTGACCAAATACATCTTCGAATCCTTGTGGGAATCCCCCGCCTCCGTGAAATTGCGGGCGAGGATTATCGTATTCTTCTTTTTTCTGAGGATCACTTAAGGTAGCATACGCTGATTGTATTTCTTGAAATTTACCAGTGTCACCTCCTTTATCAGGATGATGTTTTGACGCTAGTCCACGATATGCTCGTTTGATGTCATCTTGTGATGCATTGCGATCAATGCCTAGTATTTGATAGTGATCTGCCATAATTAAAAAAGGTATAGTAAATTATACTATACCTTTTGAAGTAAGTCAAGGTTTATTATTTCTTTTTCTTATCTTCTGGAACAGCAGTTCCTTCTAATTTTTTATGTACTTTGATTTTTTTACAATCTTGTACAGCAACTCCATTTTTCATAACTGGTTTTCCAGCCTTGTCTACCTTGTCTTTGCATACTTCTTTGACTTCAGCTTCTGCGTGTGCAGGATTGTGCGGAAGTAGTGCTAAACACAATCCCATAAACACTATTGTTACTACATTTCCAATTACAGCTTTCATTTTAAATTTCCTTTATAATAATGGATCTTGTTGAGGAGCGGGAGCAGGTTTGCCACCAAATCCTGTTACTACTTGTGCTGGGGAGGAGTTAAATCCACCACCAAACCCGTTATTTGTTGAAGCCGCTGGTGCTCCAAAGCCTGAACTTCCACCAAAGCCTGTTGATGCTGGTGCTGGTGAATTAAAACCGCCGGAGTTGCCGAAGCCTCCTGATTGCATTTGGCTATATGATGAAGCCCCGCCTCCAAATCCTGTTGTTGGTGTTTGTATTCCGCCATTTTGTGCTCCTGCTAGTTTTTCTTGTGTGCGGCCAAATGCTGCTACACCAATAATTGCACCCATGGACAGATGAAATAAACCTGCACCTTGTAGGGTAATTGGTTGCCATGCTGTTACTGGCTGTTTTAACGAAGCCTGTAATATGCTCCACAGTATTGGAAATAAAATAAAGTCAGTAACACAGGTTAGCATATAAACCCATCCCATCATGGGGCGCCATTTGGCGTTCATCCAATCTTCTTTTTTCTTTTCACTTTCGCTTTTAACTTCTTCAGCCATAGTACACTCCGTAATAGTATGCTATTATTTAAATGTAATATTAAAATAATTAACTATGCGGTTAATACAAATTTATTTTCCAATTAGTGAAAATAGTACGGCCTCTCTAGCATCTTCTCTTGCACTAAGCGCAATTTCTTCTGCACTAGGTGTCCATGCTGCTGCACACGATACAGCAAACATTGCCATAATAAATGTAAGTAAGATTGATTTCATTTTATAGGTCCTTTTTAAATTGTTTTATAGCAGACTTAACTAAGCTATCTATGCTGTTTACCAAAGGTTTTCCTCGAAATTGAGAATCTTTAACTGCCAATGGAATTTCAGTACAACCTAATACAATAGCCGAAACATTCCAAGAACGTAAATTATCGATGGCCTGCATCAGTAGATTGTGTGCCGCTGTTAAATTATTTGCTTTAATATAATCAATGGCTGGCTGCACTAGCGTATCCATATCATGTGCTCCTGGCGTGACGCACGAATACCCTGATTTGCGGAAATGATGTTGATATAATCCCAATCGCATTGTAGCAGTTGTTCCAACAATTCCAATTGTTCCACTATTGATACCTTGTGATTGTAATTCTTCTACGACACTATCTACAATATGTATAATTGGAACACCTAGATCCACTAAACGTTCATACCAAAAATGTGCAGTGTTACAAGGAATAACAATAAGATCACAATCTGCGTTCTTTAATCCTTGTATGCCACGTTTAAGTTTTTCCCAAGGCAAATCGTCACGATTGATTAAACTAGTGCTACGGTCGGGCACCGTTGGGTCACTCCATATTACACAGGGAATGTGCTCCTGATCAGTACCTGCTGGGGTTAGTTCAGTAAGCCTGCGATAAAACTCTGCACTGGCAGCTGGACCCATGCCGCCGAGTATGCCTAGTCGTTTAATCATAATATAATTAGCAAAAATATTAGAAATATAATGCCAGCAATAACGGCAGGCAGTCTCATTTTTTAAATAACAATGCCGACGCAATAATTAATGCTGTTTGTGCGGCTTCTACATCTGTAGGTTGTTCCTTCCAACCTACACTAATTTGTCCTATAAATACACCAGGTTCAGCTGGCACACTTATACGACACATATAATTAACACCGTTGTCTTTGTAAGTAAACCCAATGAGACTTTGTGGTTTAAGATATGGACTACAGGGAATTTTGCCAGACATCAAACTGATAACATCGTTGTTGTTGTCATAGTTTTTACTAAACAATCCAACATCTAATCCATCGAACTCTTTGATCTTTCCACCATTGCGTGTAGACAAGAACGCAATTTTTCTTGTGTTTGATAGTGTATTAACTTCCATGATAGACACTAGCTCTATGTCTGTATGCTTTAGTAGGAAATTATACGCTTCTTCATATTTTCCATTCATTTTGGGCATGGCCTGTTGAGCACGATAACTTGCCATAAAAGCATCTTTTTCAGAGTAAACTATCCATCCCCCAAATCCCAATAAACATAGGAAGACAACTGTAAATAGGCGAAATGGACTTTCACCTATGAACTTTAATAGTTCAAGCAGTAACTCTTTCAGCTTGTCCATCTGTTACTTCTTTATCACAAACAAAGGCAGTCACTGCCACATTCCCATGAACATGACTTGCTGTGCGAATCATATCCATTAATGGATCAACGGCAATTAATAACACTAATACAGCTTCGCTTGGCAGTTTTAACAAATCACAGACAACAGCCACTGTGGCAACTGTAAGGATACCTGTTGTACCTGCACTGGCAAGTCCTGCTAAAATACTACCAAATAATATTACTAACAGTCCAGTAACACCCATTGGGGCACCGTAGATGTTGGCAATAAATGCAGTAGCAATGGCATAATAAACAATGCTGCCAATTCGATTAACTGTAAAACTTAGAGGAACTGTTAATTCTACGCCAGTCTTATCAAAATGTAATTTATGTAAAGATTCTTGTGCGTAAGGGATACAAGCTAAACTACTACGGGAACTGATAGCAACAATTAATGTTTCTTTAGTTTCACGGATAACAGTCATTAAACTTAATCCTGAACGCTTCCAGATAACAAATGTGCCAGCGGCGATTACCAATGCTCCGCCAATTGCCTGTTGCATAATAAACTCAACCATAGTCAAGAAAATGCCAGGACCAACTTTTCCAACTTGACTGCTAATCATTGCTAACAAGGCAAATGGTAGGAAGTAATTTAAAAACTTAAAAATACTAATACTGGCCTGCTGTACACTTTTTAATATATCAACTAGTGCCTCTTGACCAGTGCTTTTAATGTTGCCCAATGCAATACCAAATATTAAACAGAAGATAACAATTTTCAAACTTTCGCCAGCAGCTAGAGTATTAAAAATATTTTCTGGGATAAACTTTTGTGCCATTTGCATTGGATCAACTTTAGCTGTCATTGGCATTGGTTCACGTAATGTGATATTTAAATCAGTGCCGCTGTCTTTATCATTAACGATTGCACCTAGTTGAGATTGTTTTTCTGGAGTCATTTCGCTGCCAGTCAGTGCAACAGTACCCACTCCAATAACCGCAGCAAGGAACATACTGCCAACAAAGCCTATGATGATTTTACGTATCATTGAGGCACTGCCTTCTTTTTGTAATAAGCCAATCACGCCAACTAAAATAGTGGCCAGTAGGAATGGTATTACAACCACCTTAAGCAAGCTGATATAGATACCGCCAATGCTTTCAAATTGCATACTAGTTGCGGGAACATATACTCCCGCAAGTATACCTATTAAAATTGATCCCAGGATAGTCCACGGGCTTATTAAAAATGCTTTTAAATTAAATGTCATATTAGGTCCTATTATTTCTTGACAGCTGAGGTTTTATATCTATCCATTAACTTTTTAGTGTCAATGTTATTATATTCATTTTTAATCACATAGTCTACAATGCTTAATAGCTGAGGAGATTTAGGATTTACTGCGACAGCAATATTATCTACGCTGTCAGATATTGTGATACTCTTAGTACTAATTGCGGCTTCGGGCTTTTCAAAACTAATCTTCTTAATTTCAAACTCATCACGGTAAGCAGCAGCAATTTCTCCCTTAGTCACTTTGTCAATGATTACATCCCATTTCTCTTCAGGAAGGAATGTGGCTTTGGGAAAGTTAATACGGGCGAATGTGTCGTAGCTAGAATTTTTAATAAAACTTATTTTACCATCAAAGCTTCGTACAACTTCATGCACTGGTCTACTTTGGCTATTTTGACTTAACCATAAACGATTAATAATCAAACTTTGTTTTAATGTAACGTAGGGTGTGCTAAATCTAACAACTTGCAATCTAGGGCCTGTTACAGACAATTTGCTAACTGCAATATCTGCACGACCATCACGCACTTGTTCCACTACTTCGGCAAAACTTTCTGCATCCCGTCGAAACTCTACAGGAACTCCTAATAACACCCCAATACGTTGAGCAATTTCAACATCTAGTCCGTGTATTTCCGCACCTACCCCACTAAAAAATGGAGGCACATCTTTTTTAGTCATAGCAACGACTAAGACATTGTTCTTTTTAATTGCTGCAATATCTGCGGGAAGTGGAATAGTTGATGTGGGAATCTGTGCAAACACTCCCAGAGAACATAACATTAAAAATGCTGAGATAATTAATTTTTTCATTGTATACCGTTTCTTTTCATAAAAAATGGAGATTGGATTACAATCTCCATTATATTTAGCTTTAATAAGTTATTAAAACCATAACCAATAGCCCTGAGCCATTAATATTAGCCCCAATGCCCCAACACCTAGACTAGCTTTGTACATTTTATTATTAACTGCTAAAATGCTAGCAGAAAGCAATACAATTGCAAGTTGGAACAACATACCTGAGAATGTTAGCCAAGGGCCGTGCAATCTTGCTTCGTCTCGAGCAACTTCTAAGCCCTGCGCTTTAGCCAGTAATTCTTTCTTACCTTCGCCTGATTTTGGGTCACTTTCGTAACGGTCAATCTTTGCTTCTAGTTTAGCAATACGGTCTTTATCTTTTTTCTCTTTGGCATCTTCTAATTGCCCTTCAGCAATAGTTTGCTTAATACTTTTAGATTGATAAAAGCCATAAGTGTTTGATGCTTTAAGTAAATTAGTTTGTGCGATACCGCTAAAGTTATTAGAAAGGTATGTGTTACCTGCTAAAAATAGCGCCATAAAAACAATAACCAATCCGGCTTTGTCTTTGATCTGTGCTTCACGTTCTGAACGTGATAAAGGTTTTGCTTCGTCTGCCATTTTATGCTCCCATTACATGTAGTGCGTGTTCGTAGTGTTTGATACGATCCTCCAAACCAATGTATCCCCCATTGATTTTGCGTGTCATTGTTTTGATATCGCCTTGATCGGCTTGTACATTTAAATTATTACTTTCCCAGAACCAGCAAGCACTTTGTACGGCACCTTCAAATGTTGCTAGAAATTCGGGTAAATCTTCAACTGCGGTTTCAATACTTTCAGCAAATCGACTATAATTGTCTTTGCCAGTTAATTGAATAAGACCGCGTCCGCAATAACGGAATCCATCACCGCTGTGTTCGTCACCGTTGCCCATGCGTCCACCGTAGACACGATTAGCAATCATCTCTGGTTTCTGTGCGTAAGCATTGGCCATATCGTCATTTGGAAAATACTTAGGAAACACTTTGCGTAGTGTTACAGCTCGATAGTTTAAATTTTCTTTAATTGCTCTAAAGCCACCGCTTTCGTGGGCACATTGCGCCATGAATGCTGCAACACGTGGTGGAGTGTTGATATCATAGTCTGGTAATGCCACTGCTAATGCATCATACCAATGATCTAAATATGGATTACCTGGTAGTAGTTGAGCCAGTTGCTCCCTTGATAAAATAAAATTTGACATAGTTTCCTCTCTTTAAAATCCGAACCAATTTTTCTTAGGTGGTTCTATAGTAACTGGTTTGTTGTTTTGATGTAATTGTTGTAAAAGCATAATGCCAGTTGTTCTAACAGAAGAGTCTGAACTTTTTGACATTTCAGTTAATGCTGCGAGTCTTGCAGTTTCACTAATGGTACTATCTTTAGAAAGTGATTTTTGTGCGTCAACATAGGTTGCGTAATCAGTTGATGCACATCCTGCTAATAACAGTACAGATGTTGCTAAAATTAATTTCATATTATTTGACACTATCAAAATTCTTTCGTTGTTTATCATACCATTCGTTCCATCCGTCAACTTTATTAGAGCACTCGTAGTACAATCCGTAATTGCTTACAACAGTTTTTAACATATCAGTAATTGACACATCTTTGCCTTCAATAGTTTTTAGTGTTGGACATTTTTCTTGTAACTCAGCAACAGCTTCTGGAAATTTACGTGCCACTGGAGTAGGAGTGGAGCATCCTACTAGTATAATTGCAAGACCTAAGATAAGTGTTTTCATTTTTTAGGATCCTCTGCTGCTTTGTTCATTAATGCTGCGGCATTGTGTGCATCAATAATAATCTGTGGAACTGGACAGTTTTCGATATATTTGATAACTTCTTCGTTTTTAATAATTTCTTTATCAATATATCTAGTAATATATTCAGTCTTACCTTTGATGAATTCTTTTTGTTTTACAATTTTTTCTTGAACAACAACGTTTTCTTGTTTAGAAACTACTTCCGCCGCCGCCACTTTTTCTTCTAATTCTTTAACTCGTGCTTCCCATTTAGCTTCGTTACTAGCAGCACCTAAAAACCATACACTAATAACTATGGCTACAATGCCGCCAATCTTTAAAGGAAACTGCGGAAAAAATCTAGCGGCAAAGAACGCTACTACCCCGCCAATTAATAAAAACGTCCAAAACCATTCAGGTATGAAACTCAACATCCATGTTAGTTGAACCATAATTACCACCTATCCTTTTCTATAACTACTGCCTTGTTGCCATTCCTAATTAGGAATTTATTACCAATTTTATTAATATCGTAATTACCTAAATACTTGTGTAAAAACATTGTTTGACTTTGACTACTTTCATCTAGTGACAATGCTCCTGGAATAGTTAATTTTACATCATCGTAGTCGCCAATGCTAACAAATTTAGCAGTAACATCACCGCTATATGTTTTACTAAATGTTAAGGTATTGTCCTCTGCTAGTTCAACATCAACACTGCCTTGATCAAAGAATTCTTGAATATCAGTGGATTTAATTTCTAAAATTCTATTTTTATAATCTTCAGGACTCAATGGAATGTTTTCCATAACTGCTTGTTCGTTGAATTCTACACTTTTTCCAGATTTTTGATATCTAAAACTCCAATCATCGTTGTCAGTTAATTGACCAATACCATTTAATAATTGTTTAAGATTACGTGATAATTTATCATTACGTTCTAATTCCACAAATACTTGATATTGTCCGTCTCGTTCTTCTCCGGTACTCATATCTGCATCCAGTACAAACGGATATCCGCGTTCAATAAATTCAACAAGGTCTATTGCTGGAAATTTTTCCTTAACATGAAATCCTAGTACAACAATATCAGAGTCTTCGCCCATTTTACTTTTGTATTGGTCCACGGTGAATACATCGCTAACAAACTCTTTCAAGTCGCCCCGTTGTAAGCCTTCAGACAGATTATGCTTCTGTTGCGTCATTTGGTTGTTCCTCTTGTGCTACTTCACTGGTTTCAGTAGTACCATCTTGACGGTACTTCATATATTCGGCCATTTGATTATGTGTTTGATTTTCTTTGCCAATGTAAATGTCTTGCATTAATTTCTTTGGCATTGTGATATCTACTACCCATACTGGGTGTGCATCAATCTTACCTTTCTTTGTGCCTGGACGATAATCATCTGGATGCTTAATTTTACGTGGAACCATAACATGTTCTTTTTTGTAAACAACTTGGCATCCATAATCATATAATCGTTTGGCACCTTCAGGGTCTGGCATTTCATCTCGGTCCCACATAAAGCTGCATTCAACACTATAACGTCCTACATTGGGACCAGAACATAATTCACCTTCTTCCCAATTTTTAAAAACATAGATATCAAGTTCATCTATGACTCGTTCAAAGTCTTTGATGATTTGAAATGCATCATTGTTTTCACTTAATGATTGTATATTTTTAATTACGTTAACGATATCGTGCATAGTGGTTCTCTTTATTCAATTATTTATGTAGATTAAGATTTAAAATTGATTAAACCGCAGGCTCAAAATTTGCCCGTTTTGGGCATATTTAAATTTAACAGTGTAAATATCTATGCAGGTCGAGCTTCATAAACAGGAGGCATAATTTGTCCAGAGCAAACAAAAGACGCAGTGAGAAAGATCCGGCAACCCGTGACCCACGGTTCTTGCCAGAGTCAAATAACAACTTGATTGCTATTAAGAGTTATTTGAAGAAAAATAAACAGGTAACTATAGTTCCGCGCAATCTAGCGCAAGAACAATACGTGGAACTGTTAAAAAACCCCAAAAAATACATTGTTTTTGCAATTGGCCCAGCAGGCACGGGCAAAACAATGCTGGGTGTACAAATGGCCATTAAACTATATAAAGAAGGAGTGATAAGTAAAATTATCATTACTAGGCCGGCTGTAAGTGTTGATGAAGAACATGGGTTCTTACCAGGCGACTTGAATGCCAAAATGGCGCCATGGACTAGGCCTATTATTGATGTGTTTGAAGAATATTACCATCCTAAAGAAATAGCAGAAATGCTAGAGAATGGTATAATTGAAATTAGTCCCTTAGCTTATATGAGAGGAAGGACTTTTAAGAATGCTTTCATTGTAGCTGATGAAATGCAAAACACTACACCGTCACAGATGAAGATGTTATTAACCCGTATTGGCAATGGAAGCCGTATGGTAGTAACAGGAGACCTAAACCAAGCTGATCGTCCTAGAGAGAATGGACTGCTAGAATTTTGTAATTTATACGGCCGAGGAGGTGATTATCGTATGATTGCTATGGCACAGTTTGGGACAGAACATGTTGAGCGTCACCCAGTTGTAAAAGAAATTTTAAAAATCTACAAGGAAGATACTGACAATTAATTTACTAACCTAATTTGATCAAAAAGAAAACCGCGTAGTATCGACCTGCATCGACTACGCGGTTTTTATTATTGCAGTCTGCTTAATTTTACCATCACTGCTGCAAGGTTTATTTCTGAATCAGCACAAATAGTATGATCCACTAGTCCTTGTTTAATAATCAAAATGGCACTGTCTTGTTGCTCTTCAGTGGTCCCAAACAACGATAGATTATCATACATCCACCGATAGATATCTTCCATATCTTCTGGACGTGCTTGATTACATACGAGTTTACGTGCTTCATTGATCTTGCCCTTTTTAAACAAGTCAACCATTTCTACTTTATAATCCGCAGTTGAGTCAGTTGCTTCTGGAATAGTTAGTTTTCCTCCAACACTGTTCATTTGTGCGTTATTAATACATTTACGTAGATCTGGATAAGAAGCATTTACGTAAGTATCCAAGGTGTCTAGATCAAACTCGATATTTTCTTCAACTAAGATTGTTGCAATCCTTGTGGTAAATTCTGTTAGATCAACACGATCAATGTGGAACCCTTGACAACGACTATGCAATGCGGGAATAATTCTATTCTTGTAATTGCATGTTAGAATAAATCTCACGCTGTTGGAATATTCTTCCATGAGATTACGCAATGCTGGCTGAACTGATTGTGCATTCAAATAGTCTGCTTCGTCAATAAGTACAATCTTAAATTCACCAAACGGCATTGTTTGACAAAAACCAATCAGTTTGTCAACCCATTCAATTTTACGACCTTCCTTACTACCGTTAGCATACAGCACATCGCTATCCTCAACACCAAGTTTATTGATTAGGATTTTAGCTAGAGTAGTTTTACCAACACCAGCAGTTCCGCTAAACAACAGATGAGGAATCATTCCATCATTGATCCATGCCTCAATTTGTTTCTTTTGATTATTATCTTTAAAAACATAACCGTCTAGAGTATCCGGACGATATTGTTCTACCCATAATGCTTTTGCCATAATTATTCTTTCCGTTCTATGTCTGTTTCAGTACAATCTTCACCGTACTGTATTTCTACTAATTTTAATGGATACTCAGTGTCGTTAATTAACTGATGCCA
>Ga0114966_10004651_pt1 | contig 11783 bp, 9 predicted proteins | sample M_130207_XF_Meta_FD_87029 | JGI IMG/M metagenome (GOLD analysis project Ga0114966, IMG submission 87029) | Freshwater microbial communities from Lake Montjoie, Canada to study carbon cycling - M_130207_XF_MetaG | ecosystem: Environmental > Aquatic > Freshwater > Lake | place: Lake Montjoie...
AGAAATTTTAATACTAAGGGGAATATGAAGTTGCTAACAGAGTCGTTTCATCGTGGTCGCCTTATGACATCATTGAAAGGGTGGTTGATGGTGAATATTCAAAGCTTTGACAAATAAGTAAGGGAACGGCAGTACTATTTCACATGTCCTTACTTAAAAGATCTGATATTTGTCTGCTAGATGATTTATAACAATACCTTCCTCCTCGTCATTTAAACGAATTCCTTCTCTATTTAGTTTGTCAATAATATCCTGATATTGTGCCATATCTCGGTGATCGGATGAAAGGCTATTAACTATTTTATCTACCTTTGCTAAAATCTTTTTCGTAGAAGTAGGAATATGAGATTTACCATGTGTTTTACGAGTTAGTGCTTGGTAGGATTTTATTTTATTTGTTGTTTTTTTCCAATTATCAGTAGCGCGTAAATTAATGGTCATGGTAGGTGCATGTTGTTTAGAGCTTGTAGTTGTTGACTTAGTTTTTGTCTTCAATTTTGATTTAGACTTAGACTTAGATCTGGATTTTGGACTCGGACTCGATGAATCATAAACTTTTACTTTAGGGTGTATTTTAAATCTGTGACTAGAATAATAAGAGACCGCAGTATCAACAGGATTTAAATAAATATTGTTAATCCCCATATGAGTCAATGTCTTCTTAAAAAAATTCAATAATTTTGTTCCAGCTCCTTTAGTTTGTTGTTTTTGATTGCTACAAAATGCTTGTATTTTTGCTGATCCAGCAGTTGGCGACCATTTGAAAACTATCATAGCAAGAACATGAAAATCAGTTGGATCTGCTGGATTAGCATCTAAAGATAATAAAGTAGCATAAGTTGGTTTATTTACGTTATTGATTAAATATTCAACCCTAATGCCTTTTCCGTCTTTAGAACAAAATGTAGTGTCTGTTTCACCTTGTCGAATATGTTGGTTGTAATATTCGTCAAATCTATTATTATAAGTATCATTATTTATCCGAGTAACGCCAAAATCGCGCATCATTGTGGATGCAATATCCATTGTTTGTGAAGCTGGATTTAAATTTTGTGGAATCCACAATGTCATTGAATCTTTTTTAGGAGATGGCATATATTATATTATATGAAAATAATTAAAATTTTGTAAGCTGTAAATATAATATTACCATACAAAAACTTATCATGGAAGAAATTATACCGGAAAAAATTAAAGTAGTATCGTGAATATACATTCCATGAATAAACCATAATACATTAGATAATAAAATTATTAATATAGAATGAATAGACATATCTCTTATACGTTTAGTTTTATATGTTTTATATAATTGTGGAATTAATTGACAAAATGTTAATATTGGTGCTAATATGGAAACAATCAGTTGAAAAGTAATATTCATAGTATTATATTTAATATATAATAAATATAATAAATATATTATATATTTTAACTATTTAGATATAAATATAAAAGTCAATCGTGAATTCATACCAACTCGGCTGTCCTCTACGCTTATGCCAGCTCGCAAATCGCTGTTTATCTTCCGACATGTAATAATTTCGATATGACTCGATGGGATCTTCGCTCTTGTATTTTTCAGGCATTGCGAGAGCAAATGGCGTTAAACCTTCTTTCTCAAATTTTTCAGGGGAAGGCGCATTTGCTCTTAGGATCTGTGCCATTAAATAAGACTTGTGGAATTTTGTATCAGGATGTCCGTATCGGAAGCGCCACTCGTTGTGCAATTCTTCAACTAGGTCCAAAGTCCACATGTAATTAGCTAGGGAAGCTCGGACCCAAATGGTAACTGGATGATTTTTATGAGCGACCTTATACAAACGCGCGTTCATTTCTTCGTCTTCTGGATCTAAAAGGCGCTTTGCCGAGCAAAGCATCTGGACGGCTTCTAATAAAATTTTACTAACATGCTTGTCCATCATGTATTCCGCTATTTCTCTTTGAATAAGAGAAAGGATAAATAGATTCATAGTTTTATAACAGTTTTTAACGATAGGTTCAAATATATATTTATTTTTAACTTTTCGTTTACTTATAGAAAAGTATTTCAATTTTTTGATTCAAAAAATTGAATCAAAAAATTGAAATAAATTACAGTTATAAACATATTCGCATTACAATAAAAACTTATTAAATCAAAAATGAATTCCAATTATAACCCAATTTCTAAACACATCAAGTATGTAGTCGATCCGGTAACATTTATAAAAGATGAAACACATCAACCACAATTTGATGTAAGGCAGTTACAGTTGTTTTGCTATAACTGTAGCACCCGAGTAAATGTTACGGAAGAAAATTCGAAAACGCTGCCGCCTTCATTGTTTACCTTGCCTCTAGAGCAGATTACATTCGATCATTCTCCATTATACAGCGGTATATGTTTGAGACCAGAATGTGGTAATACTAAAAAATTTTAAACTTTTAAATTTGTGGAAGACTTTTAAATTTGCGGAAGACTTTTAAATTTGTAGAAGACTTTTAAATTTGTAGACATATTTTTCGAAATTCTTGTAAATGGTCTTTATATAAAAGAGACTGCATAATTTTTATCGCCAAATCATTTAGCAAGTCATAAGTGGAATGATATAAATTTTCCCAATCTTCTTTTCCAGAAAGAAAATCATCTAAATTTTTCGCAAAGTAACGAAGTAGATGTTCGACAGCGTCATTCAAATAGAGCCAAGCTGTATTGTTAGTTTCATTGATAGCAGCATTTAACAACATATTAAAGTCATAACCAGCGCGTTTTTCCATTTCATTGGTTGAATTCTTTATAATAGGTATCACTTTGTCCAATAGCTCTTTATATTTTTTTATTTTATCAGGATCTGTTGATAAAATAGAAACATTATTTTCAGATTGTTGTGATTGTTGTTCCATAGGTATAATACATAGTTGTTAAAATGTTTTTAAGTAGGTTTGTAATATTTTAAATCTATGCACTAAATTTATGCACTAACCGAAGAGCCTAATATCATCCCGTCCTTGAAAACCGAACATCGAAACATCTGTTTGGAAGGCACCGAACAGACCTCTTTGTTGCTATTCAGTTCATTTATAAACATGAGCGATATCTTATCCGAATAAAACAAAATCAGAGCCATTATGGCGCCTAATACTCCGCCAACTAAAAAGTCGCCAACAAGTCCCATTCCCATTTCGATGCATCCCATTGAAAATAATTTCATACCTATGTCAAATAATATATAGCACCCAAAAAACGCAACAACATATGAGTTCACCATATTCTCATCATTCATCTTTGTCAGAATAAACATAGGTGTAACAAAATAGAAAAACGTATACATCATGATAAAAGTGCTATATGTTCGTCCAGTAAAGGGCATAAATTGTCCATTTTTACATTTTGAATTTGAATTTGAATATAATTCAGTATCATATCCTTTAGCACTCACTGATAAAAGCCAGATTCTCATTGAAGTTATGAAAAATACGGTAGCGATGTAAAATAGACCCTTATTTAAGGCAGACGAGAAGATAGAAAAAATCAAAATAGATAACATAGTTAGCAGTGGAGAATACAAAGAGAGTGCTTCCAATAATGTAATTGTGGAGCCACCGACTGAAAACGATGGTGGTGCGGAAGGTAAATATGGATTGTTTGCTGGTGAATTATTCATATATAATTTTAATATATTATAATTTTCTTCCTATTCTCCTATTCTTCCTATTCTCCTATTCTCCTATTTTTATTCTATTCCATAATTAGAGCAATTGCTTCATCTATATGATCCACCTGGTAAAAACTGATTCCCTTTACTAGTTCAGTTTCGCCATATTTTTTAATGAATTCGTCATAATCCTTCGCATTTTCTTTCGGAAATATGAAGCTCTTGACTCCCGCTTTAATTCCTCCTTGAAATTTATAATTTAGTGCGCCAATTTCCCCCACTTTGCCATTTAGATCCGCTGCTTCTCCAGTAACCGCAAAAGTATTCTTAATTTTTTTTCCACTCAATAAACTATACATTAATAATGTTATTGCGATACCAGCACTAGTGCCACTCTTGGAGATCGATCCGTCTCCCATATGAAGGTGAATGCCTGAAGTCGCATGCCTTGCTAGAAGCTCTTTCTTCTGATCCTCTGACAGCATATCGTATGCCATGGTAAGCGAGATTTGAAATGATTCCTGCATCATCTGATCTAGGAGTCCAGTCAGCTTCAGATCCAGGAATTTGGTCGCCGGAAAGAATTTTGCGCTAGCAGCTAAGATCCCAGAAGATCCTAAACTCGTCGCATAAAGGCAGTTAATTGATCCAATGCGGCTCTCATTTGCTACCATTTGAACTCGAATTTCACGCTTATCTTTGAAATACTTCTTCTTAACGTCTTCAACAGAGACGACTATAGAAGTAGAAGTAGAATAAGTTGTAGATTTCATAATTTCCAAATTTATTTCCCCCACAATTTCATAAAGTTTCTCTTTCAGCTTCCTAACACCCGGTTCCAAAGTGTATTCTTCAATAATAAATTTCAGTGTTTCTGGTAAAAATTGGATCATGCCTTCTAGTCCAACTCTTTTGTAAATATCCGGCAACAAATGGTTGTTAGCTATGTCAATCTTGTCTTCAATGGATAAATTATCAAACTTGATTCGATGAACTCGATCTAACAAAATCTTGTCAATCGCATCTACATCATTGTAAGAGAGAATAAACAGCACTTTAGACAGATCCAGATCTATCCCTGAGAAATATTTATCCTGAAATCCATCGTTTTGGCTTGTATCTAACAAATGCGTTAGAATTCCAATTATTTCCTTACCATGTTCGGTCTTGCTAATTTTGTCCACTTCGTCTATTAGAATAATGGGATTCATACATTTTTTATCCATTAAGATCTGGACAATTTGACCCCAAGTGGATCCAACATAGGTGTAAGAATGTCCTACTAGGCTGGATGAGTTGGCATCGCCACCAATAGCAATTAGCGAAAATGGGCGGCTAACTCCGTCTGCATCCTTAAGGCAATTAGCTAGTCCTTTTGCCAACGTGGTCTTGCCGATTCCGGGCGCACCCTCAAACCCTAATATGTAGCCAGTATTGTCATTTCCGGCAATCCACTGCGCTATAATGCGCTCGACTTGCTTCTTTGCGTTCTTGTGCGCGTGAACTGCTAAATCCAGCGTGCCAGTTACGGAATTCATATATGTATTTATCTGAGCATATTTGGTCTCGATTTGTTTTCTTAAAGCGATTTGATTGATATCGCAATTGTCGATTTTATCTTTATCTTTTGACAAAAAGAAAATCTCTTTAAGTTCTTTAATATATATATTATTTGTGAATTCCTTTACAAAAAAGTATAATAAATTCACTAATTGTGCGACCGTTTTGCCTGAATAGCATAGCTTCTTAGTTGTTAGTTTATGCTTAATTATGAATTCATTGACTTTTAATACATAAGTTATTAAGTCACTCTTGGAGGTTTTTTGTAGCTGATCTAGTAGGAAGCCTAGATACTGGTCGTCTTCTTTTGTATCACCCGTAGGTTCGTCTTTAAATTGCTTCAAATAATTGACAATTTCCAAACTAGTATAGGTATAGCCGGGCTTGCCCTTCTCTTTAAGTTCTTTTATATATATATTATTCGAATTAAAATTCGAATCCGATGAATTCATGAGGCTTAAAAAATCCGTCTTGATTTCACTCATCAGATTCAAAATCGGCTCCCGCTTGTAAATATTGAAGGGGATTTTCAGCAGACCATCCAGATATTGACGCGCTTTCGATCCGGAATCCTCCGATTTCGCCTTTATTTCTTTCAGCTTCTGCATCGCCTTCTCTTTGACCGAATCCGGCGCTTTTAACAAACAGATTTGCTGCTCTAATGGTATCTTCTGGCTGTCAAAATTTGTTAGTTCATTCGTATATTGAATTGTTTTTTTCATGGCATCTTTAAAATACTGCTTGATTGACCAAGGAAAACTGTCAAACATGGCAGTCTGCTCTATTGTATCTACAACATTCGCATTGACACTTACATTTGTTGCGGCACTTGCGGAATTATTATTTAAATCATTGGACAGCAAATCGTAGAGCAAATAGGCCAAATACTGATTATCATGCTTGTCCGACTTGATTAAAAGCTGTATAATAGTGGATCTTTTTGAAAATAGATCTGATGTAATAAAGTCCTTTACTGTTTGCCCAATGGTTTTTTGATTTATTGCGGCTAAGTTGCTTAAATATCCGATATATTTTGAATAAACATCGGTCGGCGCATCGTAAATTAAAAAGTCCTTTAACAAAAGAGACTTGATATATTTAGCAAACGTTTCTTCTTGAAATTCTGGCAATTGTGACACAGACTCTTTGAATATCTTTATTTTTGTATTGATATATAAGTTATCTAATAGATCTATTATGATGTCATCTACGATGCCGTAAATAATTAGACTCTTTTTATTATGAACAACTAGTTGTAAACCATAGACCTTTAAATGAAATGATTTGATCTTTATACTAACATCGATGGCGTCCAAGTTCTTGGATTTCTCTGATAAAGTCGAAGTCGAAGACGAAGACGAAGACGAAGACGAAGATGAAGACGAAGTTAAAGGGGGTGAATTTGAACCCGATTTATTCACATTCAAAATCTTGTAACTAGTTGGATGAAAATACTTCTTTAGAAGCTCAAATTTCTGCTTCTCTGTCTCCGAGGTCGCATAAGCGTTTACAGAATTGTTGCCGAAACATATCCATAATAGATCCTCGAATTTGTCGGTTCCATAGATCTTGAATATAGTAGATAGTTCATTATTAATATTCTGTAAAATATTAATTGTATTGTCTGTCGATTCAGAGGAAACTGATTGAATATTGATTTCCTTCACTTTATTACTTAGCTCAAATAGTAAGTGGATACAATTATTTACTTCACTTATGCCGATTATGTCTAATATTTTATTCCTTTGTACATGTAAAATTGTCCTCTGGATAACATCTTCAAAAAATGCCACTTTTTTAGAAATTAAAGCTAATATATCATTCGTTGCCTGTGATACTTTTTTTTCTGGTATCGATTGAGTCATTATTATTTATATATATATCTATTACTAGATTTTAACTAAAGGTTTCTATTACTAGATTTTAACTAAACTAAAAATTAAAGATATATTAAGATGTATTAAACACATGTCTACATAATATAGTAACTAACAAATGGGCATTCCTAGCTACTTTTCCTATATAGTCAAAAATCATCCAAAAATCATCAAGAAATACCTCAAGGATGTCTTAAAAGTCGACAATTTGTATCTGGATTGTAATTCTATCATCTATGATGCTTACGGTAAAATGACATTTGACCCAAAGAGTAACGGAATGGCTGAATCAATTGGTCTCACCATCATTCAGCAAGTCATTGCGAAAATTGAATATTACATTAGCATTGTGGAGCCACAAAAGACCGTCATTATTGCGTTTGATGGAGTCGCACCAGTAGCCAAGTTGGAGCAACAGCGCCAGCGGCGTTACAAGTCGTGGTATCAAAATGATATTTCACGGCAGATTTTTAAGAAGGTGGAAACCAATTCTAACAATAATGTGTGGAATACGGCAGCGATTACGCCTGGAACCATTTTTATGTCTGAGTTGAATAGCCTTGTCCAAGAATATTTCTCCAAAGAGAGATATTTAAATAATAATCCTTTAAACATTCTTGTCAGTGGCAGCAACGAAGCCGGCGAAGGCGAGCACAAGCTATTCGACTATATTCGAAAGAATCCCGAGAAGCACTCGCAGGAAACCAGCGTCATCTATGGCTTAGATGCGGACTTAATCATGCTCTCCATTAATCATCTACCGATTAGTCCGAATATCTATTTGTTTAGAGAGACTCCGCATTTTATCCAATCCATCGATTCAAGCTTGGAACCAGAAGCCAACTATTTCTTGGATATTCCAGAACTAACCAATGCGATTATTGGATATATGAATAGCAACCAGTTAGATGATTCAGAAAAAACTAATTCCAAGTCGCCAATGGCTTATAATAAGGTCTACGATTACATTTTCATCTGCTTTTTTCTGGGCAACGACTTTTTGCCGCATTTTCCGGCAATAAATATTCGCACTGGCGGCACTGACAAGATGCTAAACGCATACCGGGCGACTATTAATCCTGACGAGAATCTAAGTGACGGAAAAACGATTAACTGGGGCAATGTAAGAAAGCTGATATCCTTTTTAGCAAAACAGGAAGATCAGTTTATTATTGCGGAGCACAAGTTAAGAGACCGAGGGGAAAACAATTCTAGACATTTTAGCAAAAATGCGAACAAGACAACTTTACAAGATGACGAATTCAAGAAGTTCGAATTAACTCCGACTACTGATCGCGAATTAGAGAAATATATCAATCCATTCAAGCCTAATTGGCAGCAACGGTATTACAGAGGGCTACTTGGAATCAGATCGGATACAACCGGACAAATTACAAAGAATGTTTCGATCAATTATTTACAGGGTTTAGAGTGGACAATGAAATATTACACGACTGGATGCGCTGATTGGCGCTGGCAATATAAATACAGTTATCCGCCGTTGCTACAAGATCTGATTAAGCATGTGCCGCTATTTCCGACGGAATTTGTTGCTGAGAAGCCGTTTAATCCGGTGACAGAAATTGTCCAATTGTGCTATGTTTTACCGAAGAATAGTTTGAATTTGTTGCCGAAGAATTTAGGACAAGTGTTACAGAAAAATTATAAGGATTGGTATAGGGCGGATTGTGACTTTGTGTGGGCATATTGTAGATATTTCTGGGAATCACATGTTCAGATGAATGAGATCGATATCGCGGAATTAGAGCACTTTTTGAAGACAAATAAGCATTTATTTGTTTAAAAGCGACTACTATTTGAAAATGTATAATAATTTATTATTATTATATATAGTGGAATGACTTTTAAAAGTAAAAGTAAAAGTAAAAAAGTTTACAAGAAAGCTAGAAATAGGAATAGGAATAAGTTTTCTAGAAGAGGGAGAAAGAGGGTTACTAAACGTGTTTCAAATAGAAGGCGAATGCGAAGGCGGGTTACGAGGAAAGGAGGCGCACCAAAAAGAGCAATACAAAATTTTTTGTATGAATTAACGAACTTGGCAACCAATCTTGATAACCTTATGTTTAAATTTAATCAGATAAATTTTAACGCATTATATTTAAAACTTGATGGAAAAAATGTGCCAGGATTGTTAGAACGAGATATTAATATTATTGGCTCGGATAATAATCCCGTTACAGGTGCTGCGTTGAATGCTGTTTTAACATGGCGACGCGCAAATCCAGATCTAAAAGACATCCCTCCTTGGCAATCATATGTTGGTAAACTTTGTAAAGTTCCTCCTAGTTTTTTTGCACCTGATTACATCCCTATGGGAAATTTATATAATGTTAAAAATAACATTGCTAATTTTAATGGCGATTTTCCTAGAGATCCTAGCAATGTCAATATAGAACTTATTCAACCTAACATATTAAAGCATGCTAATGCCCAAGGTCAAGCAGTTGATAGTAAAAATATGCCAATTCCAGAAGGAAAATATAAATTTGTATTATTAGAAAATGATGAAATAAGATTCGTTCCTGATACAGGAAGTTATAATCCCTTTTATTATTTTCCATCAATTATGTTATATTTTTATAATAATGGAACAATTGAACTATCTGAGCTAATTCAATCTTTAGGTAATGAAATACCTCATTCTTTTTTATTTGATCCACGCAGCGAAAAAATTATGGGTGCCGGAGATTTTACAGTAAATCACAGTAACCATATTGTAGAACTAACTGGTTACAGTGGTCATACAAAACCAAAACCATCAAATGTACATTACGCTGCTTTAAAATTTAATAAATTGGGGTATATTTTGGAATTAGTCCCAATAGAAACTATAACGCTACAGACTAATAATACAGATAGATTAGATAGTAACAATAGATTACCAGGAACTTATGTTGGTGTAATATTTAAACGTCGAGATGATATAATAGATGAAGAAGAAGGAAAAGAACACACTCATAAATAACTTATAATTTTGACAATATTTACCAAAACAACCAACCAATTTAGTTCGAATAGTTTACTTAAGAAATAATTTTATCTATAAATTATAAAATTATTAAGGCATCTTCCAATAGAATAAAATATCTGATTATTGTATTACATGAGCGCATCTATGATTATGGATACAGGCCAGTCAGCATCTGTACCGGTTCCTTTAGCAGACGATTTTTGGGAAGGTATTAAAAGAACTTTAACAGGTGATGGAATTGATGACGAAAAAGCTGACTTAATAGTTGCGTTATTAACAAAATCATACGAGAAAAGAATTATTAACACTCAAGATGAAATAATTGGTGTTACAGATCAATTAAAATTGATTAGTATAGATAATATTAGCAAATTAAATGAACAATTAGAAATTATAGCAAGCCGTCTAGAAATTCCTATTATAGGAATATCACTTACTGAACAGAAAGTAAAAAAATGGAGAATTATTATTACGTATTTATTTGGAGCAGGAGTTTCAATCGCGGCAATAAACGCAATAGTTCCAATACCATTTGGGTTAATCGCTAACAGTGTATTTGCTGGTGGTGTACAAGCCGCAAGAGTATTTTTTTCTTCTTTTGCTGGAACTGGAACTAATATGACTCCTGAAGCTATACAAAATGCTACTGCTGCCGCCGCAGCCGCTCCACGTAGTATGGTTGCTGGGCCTAGTATGGATGCGGTAAAAGCTCTTGGAGGAATTATTGGAGAAACTCTTGGAAGTGTAATTTATACACTCTCGGCATTAGCGCTAACAAAGTGCGTAGATGTTGCTTCAACTGTGGTAAGCGCCGCTTCAACCGCAGTAAGCGGCGCTTGTCACTTATTGTCACAAGAAAATGCTAACAAAATAGCTGATTTAGCTGTTTTATCAGCTACTGTTAAAGGCATTACTGTTGGAATTGATAACGGCTGGGATTTTGTAAGACATTTGAATAATGGAGATTATGATGCTGCTATAGCAGAAATTATCGATAAAGGTCCTGTAGATTCAGCAACAAATGCTATAATAAATAATATAATAGAATCTGTGTATAACATAGAGGCTTCCAAAATTGGCATTGAAATGGATACAGGTATTCCTGACAGAGATCTAGAACCATCCGCAAAACAAATGATAAAATCACATTTTGATCAAGCTCTAGAAGACGCAGAAGTAAACATTCCAAATAAAAATGGACTAAACAAAATTAACAAACGTATATCGAGCATGTTGTCCCTTTCTGCTTTGGACGATGAAGTTCCAAACCCAGTGGTTGTTAAACAGCTAATACAAGAATATGGAATGGCAGTTGTTATATTATATATGATTTGGGTTAATAAAAGTCCTGAGGCTACGCCAGGTTTTGGCCAAAACGAAAAAAGCTCGTCTCAGCCTGATGCAGACATGTATAGTTCAGAAAAATGGGTTAAGATGCCACCTTCTTCTGCTTCAATGTTTGCCAGTCGTAAGGAACCAATAGGTCCTAATCCATTTAGGGTTCAGTATGAGACAAAAACATCCGCACAAATATTAAAAGAAGCTGGGTATTATCCAGATTCTGAGTCAATATTTCAAGGATACATTCAAGATTTTATAGGAGGAATGAACCCGATCGTATTAAGAGTATTATCAGAACCGATGGATCTTGGTGATTTATCGCTTGGAAATCTATATACAGCAATAGCAAAAAATAATTTAACTCCCGATGAACAA
>Ga0114966_10004654_pt1 | contig 11777 bp, 8 predicted proteins | sample M_130207_XF_Meta_FD_87029 | JGI IMG/M metagenome (GOLD analysis project Ga0114966, IMG submission 87029) | Freshwater microbial communities from Lake Montjoie, Canada to study carbon cycling - M_130207_XF_MetaG | ecosystem: Environmental > Aquatic > Freshwater > Lake | place: Lake Montjoie...
CGCTGCATTGGACCTCACCATCTCCCCGTTCGACTACCGCACCGCCGCGCGGTACTGGGGCCTGGACTCCGACCCCGAGTTGGCGTTCCTTACCGACACCGTCCTGGGTGGCACCGCTGGTTACCTCCCCTTGATCGACGGGCCGCCCGCGTCAGTGGCCACCTTCGGGCGGTGGCTGGGTCGCAACGTTCTGAACCCCGCGCACGCCCTGTACCGAGAGAAGGGATATCTGCTGCGCGAGGACGTCCGAATCGCAGACACGCAGATCTACAACTCCGTGCTGGCGGCTGTCGCCGCAGGAAACCACAGCCCTACCGCTATCGCCGGCGTCATCGGCCGCGACACCAACTCCCTGCGGCACGTGCTCCACGTGCTCACCGACGCGGGGTTTCTTCACAAGGTCGACGACGTCCTTACCGCACGCCGACCTCGGTATCAGCTGGCCGACCCGATCGTGCGGTTCTCCGAAGTGGTCGTGGAGCCCTACCGCCCGCTGCTCGAGGAAGGCGGCGCCGAAGCAGTGTGGAACCTAGCCGACAATGCCGTGCGCTCGCGCGTCTATGGCCCGCACTTCGAGCACCTCGCACGCCGCTGGGCATCCCTCTATGCCGGCGACCGGTTCGGAACTCCGCTGGGCGAGGTTGGTCCGGCCGTCATCAACGACCCTGCCGGCAAGTCGCAGCACGAGCTAGACATCGTCGCGTTCCCCAGGGGCAGGTCGCCGCACGGCGACGCGACACCCATCGTGGTCCTTGGCGAGGCGAAGGCGACCAGTCGGCGCCGCACGCTGAGCGACCTCAACCGACTCGAGCACATCCGCAACGTGCTGGTAGCACGAGGGCACGACGCGGCCGCGGCGAACCTAGCCCTGTTCAGCCGGGAGGGGTTCGACGAGAACCTTGTGGAAGCGGCGTCTGGGCGCAGCGAGGTACACCTGCTCGGGCTCGCCGACCTCTACGCCTGAGCGCGCTCATGGCGACACCGTCAAGCTTGCCGACCTTGTTCGTTGAGGTGACCACGACTTTGACCTTGCCGGTCTTCAGTGAAGTCAGCAGTTCGGGGCTGCGACCTTTCCACTAGGTACGGTCCAAGGCGCTGCTCGTCGATGAAGCGGCGGGTGACGTCTCCGGCGTTGCGTGGGTTCCTAGAACCCACCGACCAAAGAAGACCACGACGGTCTTCGGTTGACCAAAGAAGACCACGACGGTCTTCGGTTGACCAAAGAAGCCCGAGGTGGGAGCCCCGACCTAGCGGCGCTTTCGTCAGGAGATACCCAGTACCCCACCACCATTGATTTATGTTGGCGGGCGACATAAAGTAGTGACCACTCAAGCTGTCATCATGTCGTAACAAGACAAAGAGGAACAATGGCCTCGGAAGAAGCGTCCATGACACGCTCGGGTGAACCCGTCGGGCGCGATTACAGCCTGACCGGCGAGCGGGCCGCCCTGGCTGTCAGCCTCGGGCTTGCCGACGGCGAGTGGTATCGACCACCGATTGATCCGGATCGACTCCGTGAACTCATGACCCGTCGCAATGGGCCCGCGATTCGCGACACAGCGCTGTGGATCCTGCTGCTAGCCGTGGCGGGCGCCCTAGCCTTTGTCGCGCTGGGCAGTTGGTGGGTGATTCCGGCCTTCGCGGTATACGGCGCACTGTACGGGGGAGCGGCCGACCCGCGGTGGCACGAGAACGGTCATGGCACTGCGTTCAAGACTCGCTGGCCGAACGATGTTGTCTACATGGTCGCCTCGTTCATGCTGCTGCGCGAGCCCACGTTGTGGCGGTGGTCCCACGTGCGTCACCACTCCGACACCATCATCGTTGGGCGTGACCCCGAGATCAGCTTTCCGAGGCCATTTCGGTTCGGCAGCGTCCTGCCGAACTATCTGAACTTGGTCAGCGGACCGCAGATGCTCACGCGCATGGCGAAGCACGCCGCCGGCACGATCGATGAAGACACCCGCGAGTTTGTACCCGAGGAGGAGTTTCCGCGCGTGATTCGAGAGGCGCGTGTCTTCGTTCTCATTCTCGCGGCGGTCGTCGTATGGTGCATCGCGATCGGATCGTTCGTGCCGCTGCTGTTCATCGGCTTGCCCTCGTTCTATGGCGTATGGATGGTGTGGTTCTTTGCGATCACCCAGCACGCGGGCTTGAATGAAGACGTCCTCGACCACCGATTCAGCACTCGCACGGTGTACATGAATCCCGTCTTCCGGTTTCTGTACCTCAACATGAACTACCACCTCGAGCACCATCTCTTTCCGTCGGTGCCTTACCACGCGCTGCCGAAACTGCATGAAGAGGTGAAGCAGTACCTGCCGCCGCCGAAGACGTCGGTTAGTGCCGCCTACAAGGAGATCGTCCTCGCGTTGCGGATGCAACGACACGATCCCGACTGGGAAATCCCCGGCCGCGAGGTTCCCGATAGCGCCTCCTTTCGACTTACTGCGACCACGATTTCATCCAGCAGCTTGGCCATGAGCACGGCCGTCGCAGCGGGCCTTGAGACGCTGACCGACCTCGGTCCGGTGAACTCTGTTCTGCCCGGCCAGGTCAAGCGCATCGACATTGACGGTCGTACCTACGCGCTATTCCGTACGCGCCGCGATGTGTACGCACTCAGCGACGGACTCTGCACCCACGGCCGAGGGCACTTGGCTGAGGGTCATCTCGACGACTGCGAAATCGAGTGCCCCAAGCACAACGGGCGTTTCAACGTGCTCACCGGTGCAGCGGTGCGCCGACCTGCGAAGGTTCCGCTGGCCACCTATCGGGTCGAGGTGGTCGACGGCCGACTGTTCGTTGCGCTGCCCGCCAACTCGGGCTCCGTCAGTGACGCCGCGTCGTGAGGAGTTGACATGCCACTAGATCCCCAAGCCGCAGCGTTACTGGAACTGTTGGCTCAGGGTGGAAGCCCGCCCATCCGTGAGCAGACGGTCGAGCAGGCGCGTCGCGGAGCCTACGGCTTCGTTGATCTATTCGGGCCGCCGGAGGAAATCGGAAGTGTGGAGCACCGGTTCATTCCAGGGCCCACCGCCGACATTCCAATTCGTATCTATCGACCCGACTCGGCCGCAGGCGAATCCGCGCCGTGCCTTGTGTACTTTCATGGCAGCGGCTTCGTCATCAGCAACATCGGCATCTTCGATGCACCCAGTCGTGCGTTGGCCAATCGAACCCGTTGCGTGGTGGTGGCGGTGAATTACCAGAAGGCGCCCGAACACAAGTTCCCCGAGCCGTTCGACGATGCGTACGCCGCCACGTGCTGGGTGTCTGACCATGCGGTTGAGTTGGGCATCGATCCTGCACGCCTTGCCGTCATCGGTGACAGTGCAGGCGGAACACTTGCGGCAGCTGTCTGCATCAAAGCTCGCGACGAGTCAGGTCCGAGCATCACGAGTCAGATTCTTGTTCATGCCCCATCTCAGTTCGGTGTCGAAACCGAGTCGATGATCGCCAACGCGACAGGGCTGCTGCTCGAGAGTGATGACATGGCGTGGTTCGCCGGTCATTACTTTGCGCAGGTGGAAGACGCCGCTCATCCTTACGCGTCGCCCATGCTGGCCGAGAGTCTGGCGGGGCTACCTCCGGCGTTAGTTGCGACGGCCGAGTACGACCCGTTGCGCGACGACGGTGACGCCTACGCACAGCGGCTTCGCAGCGACGGAGTCCCGGTTACCTACATCTGCTACCCCGGCATGATTCACGCCTTCTACGGAATGAATCGTCGGCTCGACGCCGCAGAGGACCTATTCCAGAAGGCATCCGAACACGTGTGGAGGCACTTTCCACCTGACGCCTCCAACGGTGAGTGACGTCGACTAGCCAGAGAGTGAAACACCTGCACTCGTCGTCCTACGTCTACTCAGGTACCGCATCCTGCGCAGCTGCGATCTCGCGGCTACCAGTCATGCAGCGCCCGACCTCGATCTGCGTTCGTCGGTGCTCAGCCCATCTTTGCCGAAGTGACGACACCCTTCGCGACCACGAGGTTGATGCGATCGGGGTTGTAGTCCATGGTCACCACCTGTCCTACACCGTCGACTTCGACCACGCGCACCGTGTAGTTGTGCGCAGTGGCCCATGTGGTGGCTTGCTCGACCGTGAGGCCGATCACCGCCTCGGTCGGAACCGTGCTGGTTGGCGAGGGCGAGGGCGCGGGAGAAGTCGCGGGAGAAGACGAAGTCGCGGGCGCGGACGAAGTCGCGGGCGCGGACTTCGTCTTAGCCGCCCCCGCGAGCCCATCGGTCGACGACCGCATGCCGATCACGACAATCGCTGCCACGGCCACCAGCACGAGGGCACCGCCCACGGCGATCACACTGCGGCGACGGGAGGCGCGTCGAGACTGCCCGGGTGAGCTCGCTCGAGAGCGATCATCCATCGAATCTCCTGACATAACCCGCACCTTCCCACTGCGAATGACCAATTCCGGTCACGGTATCACCGAGTGGCGACGGCCCAACGCTCCGCGCTGGCCGTCACGGTGACCCAGCTGAGGCCGACCTCGCCTACCGTGCCTCGGCTCCAGCGGGCCGGTCAATCGCGACCTGCGCGCCCGACTCACTCCCATTCCGTCGGCCAGCCCCTGCACCCACGTGGTCTTTCCGGCACCGAGCGGACCTGCCAGAACAATGACGTCCCAGGCCCGGTCCAGCGAGGCACGGCAGGAAGTTCAGCAGTTTGCGCGATTCGGTCGTGCAACTTCCCAGCCACGGGTGATGTCAGTCGATGGCGGGCCACGGCCCATTGTCGGTAGCTGTGGCGATGTAGCCGAAGTCAGCGTCGACCGGACCGGAATGGCGAAGTCGCAGTCGCTGCGATGTCACAGGCAGGAACCGGTGTTCCGCGCCCTGGTTCACCATGACGTCACCTGACTCTGACAGCACCGTGACCACTCCCTGGGGAGTGACGAACTCGAACATACCCAGACCGGTGAGGAAGGTATGTACCTCATCGACGTTGTTCGTGTGCCAAGCGCAGTGCGCTAGGTGGTCCTCACCGGCGGCTGGCGGTTCAGCGTCGAAGGTTCCACGCACGTGCCTTTCACCTTCCGGCAGGTAGGCCGCGATGAGTGCCAACTCGGCCTCGGTGCCCTCGGAGTCAACGGCGTGCCACTGCACGCCAACCGCGGCGAGTTGCTCCCGGGCAACAGTCTCATCAATGCCGACATACCTCACGGCCAAACTCCTTTGTGTTGGGTGCGTTTGTAGGGTGCGCTTGCTAGGGGCAACAGATCCGCGAACCCCTAGGGATCGAGAACTGCGTCGAGGTGCTCATTATGCAGTGCGTGCATTGATCCTGCAATGCTTGCACACGCCCCCGCCTGGCAGTGCGCATCGCTGGATTGACTGCGCACCCTCACCGCAGCCGTCGAGTCAGTCCCGCTGGGAGTCGGGCGGAGCTCAGGAGTGGCGGAGAGATCCAATAAGTTTTTTTTAAACAAAATTCTGAAAAATCTAGACAGATATAGGTGTCTCAGTGTCATACTTCACACAGTCGGCTGGTGATTCGCTGGTTTCCAGCAGATCTCAGCGACGAGCACTTGTTACGACATTGTGATGTGCAGTGCGTCACTTTGGCACTACACTCACGATGTGCACATGTTGCATATGTACTGCACTGAATGCACCAAACGAACAAGAGTGACGAACATCGTGCGCCGGTAGATACCGGCACGCGACACCCAGGTACCGAGCCGATCTCGTCCCCGACGGGCAGGCAAACCACGAAGGAGTCCAGTGACCACGACCAAGAGAAGCCCGCGCCGTCGGGCCATTATTCTGGTTCCCACGGCTGCCGCGCTGCTGCTGACTGCCGCCTGCGGGACCTCCTCGGGCGGAGCATCATCGTCATCCGCCGCTAGCTCACCAAGCGGAGAATCCTCAGCCTCCAGTTCGGCAAGCGCAGAACCCTCCAGCTCGGCAAGTAGTGCGACACCGGCCTACTGCGCAGACGACGCAGCCACGGCTCTTCCCGCGCTGCAGCCTGCGGGTATCGTCGGTAAGGGTCCGAACGGCGAGCCAGCCGCATCGCCCGACGACGTTGCAATCAGTGACGCCGACGCGGCCACGATCAAGGCCGGCAAGAACGGCACGCCGTTCAAGGTCGCCCTTGTGTTCCAGTTCAGTGGCGACTGGCCGAACGGCCAGACCAAGGGCCTGACCGACGAGTTCAGCAAGTACGGCGTCGAGATCATCAGCAACACCGAGGCGAACTTCAAGGTTGACAAGCAGATCGCCAACATTGAGAACGCGATCCAGCTCAAGCCAGACGGCATCATCTCGATCCCTGTTGACGACGTCGCTACCGCACCCGCCTACAAGAAGGTGTCAGAAGCCGGCATCAAGCTGGTCTTCATGGACAACGCTGCCAAGGGCCTCAAGGCACCTCAGGACTACCAGGCGGTCATCTCGGCTGACTCAGAAGGCAACGGTCAGGTCGCCGCCGCGAAGCTCTCCTGCTACATCCCGGAGGGCGGCACCGTGGGAGTCGTCGACTTTGGTATCACGTTCTTCGTGACGAACGAGCGCACGAAGGGTGCCAAGGACTGGTTCGCAGCGAACCGGCCCGACATCAAGATCAAGGATGGCAACTTCACCGACCCGAACCAGGCCGGCGACGTGGCGGCGAACTTCCTCACTGCAAACCCCGACGTGAACGGTGTCTGGGCAGTCTGGGACGGCCCGGCTGAGGGTGTCATCTCGGCACTGCGTGCTCAGGGGAAGAACCTGCCCGTGACCACCATCGACCTGGGCGACCAGGCCGCTACGGACCTCGCGTCCTCGGAGTTCCTCAAGGGCGTTGGCGCACAGCGGCCCTACGAGCAGGGCGTGGCCGAGGCGCGGGCGATGATGCTCACGCTCATCGGCAAGACTGTGCCGGCCTGGGTCGGGGTGCCCGCACTCCCGGTGATCCAGAACAGCCTGCGTCAGGGCTACCAGGACTCGTGGTCCAAGCCGCTGCCGGAGAAGCCGGAGGCGGCCTGCAAGACGAACGAGCCCAAGTGCGCCTAACGGCACACAGGTGATCAGATGGCAGTGGCCGGAGCCCGAGAGGGTTCCGGCCACTGTCATGATCCGTGAACGCTAAGACCTCGACACGGCGGCCCGGAATGACTCGGCGCGGGCACGGATGTCGTCGTAGCGCTCAGCTTCCACGAGAGCGGCCGATGCGAGGTCCGAGCCCGCAAACAGCGCGACTGCCCCGGCTTCAAGGAAACTGGCTGCGTTCGCGGGGGTTACCCCACCTGAGGGGACGAGGCCGATGTGGGGGAACGGTCCTCGCAAGTCCTTGATGTGGCTAGGACCGCCAGTGCCAGCAGGGAACACCTTCACCAGCGACGACCCGAGTTCGTGCGCAGCCCACACCTCACTTGGGGTGAAGGCACCGAGCAGGAAGGGGATACCGCGATCACGACACGCGTCGGCTACCTCAGGGAGCACTGCCGGTGTCACGACAAATTCGGCCCCAGCGTCAATGGCGTGATGCGCCTGCGACGCCGTCAGCACCGTTCCGGCACCGACAATGGCGTCCCCACCGGCAGCGGCCGCGATCACGGCCACCACGTCAGGCGTCGTGAAGGTGAACTCGACCAGACGCACGCCGCCCGCGGCGAGGCTGTCGGCCAGTCGGCGGGGGTCGGGAACCCGGTCTGCGCGAATGACCGCAGCAATCCGATCGATACGAAGAACGTCAAGGACAGGCATAAGAACTCCTCGGTGTCTGGACAGTAACTCATCATAACGTCATTATGTCTACTACCACTACGACGACGTGACCTAGCGAAATGAGACACACATGAGCCGACTTGCCGACCGAACCGTTCTCGTCACCGGAGCGACCGGTGGCATGGGCAGCGCCACAGTGCGCGCCCTGGCTGCCGAAGGCGCCCATGTCGGTGTGGCGGACATGAGTGCCGAGCTCACCGCCCGGCTCGCAGAGGAGGTCGGCGGCACATCCCTCGTCGTCGACGTGACGAGTCCTGACAGCGTGACCGCTGGTGTCGAAGCGCTCGCCGCCGCTCGAGGAACCATCGACGTCCTCGTCAACTTCGCCGGCATCGTCGACCCGCGTCGTATGGATGAGATCGAGCCGGACGCCTGGAGCCGGGTCTTTGATGTCAACGTCCGAGGCACGTGGCTGATGTGCACTGCCGTCATTCCGCACATGCCCCGAGGCGGCTCGATTGTCAACATCGGCTCTCGCGCAGGTCTCGTCGGTGGCACGACGAGCGGGGCGAGTTACGCCGCGTCGAAAGCCGCGGTGATCTGCTTCACCAAGTCAGTCGCGAAATTCGCGGCCCCGCTGGGTATTCGGGCCAACGTGATTAACCCTGGATGCATCGAGACCCCCATGCTTGACCACTTCGCCCCAGAGGTCGTGGCCGCGATGCCCGGTCAGGCGGCTCTCGGCCGACTCGGCACCCCGGCCGAGATTGCCGAGAGTGTCATCTTTCTGGCCACCGATGCCTCGTCGTTCATGACGGGTGCGCAGTTAAACGTCAACGGTGGCAGCCACATGTAGGCCACCACCCATCCCCGACGACCCCAGACAGCTCGACAGCTAGACAGCTAGACAGCCAACACTGTCCCGAGAAGAGGAGGCCTCCCGTGCTGGGAGCCGATGTGATCGTGCCCGTTCCGCTCATTCCTGGGGTTCCCATCCTCGCGGCCATGGGCGCGCTGTCGACCATTCTGGTCAACCGAAACGTGAGTGTGTTTCACGACGGGCTTCGACCTCTGATGCCTTCCCTGCGCTCGGGCGAGATGACCCGCGCCCAGGTGTCCAAGGTCTCCTTCAGCCTGGCACTCGCCTTCATCTGGGCCTTCGGCCTGCCCTACTCCGTCGGCGCTGTCATCCCGCTCATCTATCTGGTGTACATCGCGACCGACTACATCGGTGTGCGACTCCCAGCGACCTACGACAAGCGGTGGTGGCAGAGCCGAACAAATCTTGGCGGAGTCGTCGGCTCGCTGATCCTCGGAGCGGCCTGGGGCGGCGGCATCGCGCTCTTTCTGCATTACCTCGCCGTGGGGATGGCACATCTGCCAGTGCCCATGGCCGCAGGTACGGCCCTGTTCACCGCACCTGTAGCCCAAGCCTTTTTCCTCTTTCCTGTTCTCACCGTGGCCTACCGCTACGGCTTCAAGCCAGCGCTGGTGGCGTTTGGCCTGGCGACCCTCGCGTGGTTCACGGCAAGCCAGTTCGGCTGGCAATTACCACCGGTGTGGGCCTTCGGCGCAGCGCTTCTGGTGATGATCGTGCTGCTCGTTCGTGAGTCACGCAGTGCCACGCCCGCAGCCGACCAGGTGCCGGCGAGTTGGCTGATTGACGACGATGACTCCGAGACTCCGGACTGGGTCACCGCCGATGACGACGACGAGGCTGAGGACGAGCTGTTCACCACCAACGTGCGTCGCATCAAGAGCAACCTCCCTCTGATCGCCCTGCTTGCCGGGCTGGGTGGGGCGGCTTACCACTGGGGCATCGTCGCGATGGATCCGCTGTCGTCGCACCTGTACGCCATCGGTTTCGCCGTGCCTGCCGCCATGGTCATGCTGATGTGGGCCTTCGCATTCATTCCGATGAAGGTCACCACCGCAGTCGTCACCGGAACCATGGTGACGGGCACCTTCCTTGAACCCGTCGTTGCGCTTCTGATGCCCAACGTCTGGGCGGCTGCCATCGGGGTGGCGGTGCTGCGAGTCGTGGAAGTGTTCTTGCTTCTCGCAGTTATCGGCTGGATCGAGCGGTGGCCCAGCATCCGCGAAGTGGCTGATGTGATGCGCACCGCGATCTTCCAGGTCATGGAGATCGGATTCCTCGTGGGTGGCGCTCTGGCGGCTGCAGCCTGGGCGGGTACGTGGGGAGTGGGCGTTGTTGTCGCGGCGTGGTTCCTGAACATCAGGGCGAAGTCACCGGTCATGCCGATGTCGCTCGGTGCGATCGCGGCTCTCGGCGTTGGCGTGGTGGTGAACCTGTTCGCTGTGGTGGGCCTGCACCTCACGCCCTGAGGCCCCCCCACCACGACCCCGTCGTCACGTTGACGGCGATCACGGGTGCGTCTACTATCGGGAGTACTGTGCACAGATTGCAGTTACTACGCAATATATGCACAGGAACCACCCGCAGCGCCACTCGCCCACCACCTTCAGGGAGCCTGTCATGAGCATGTCGTACGACCCGGTGGACGTGCTGATCATCGGCGCAGGCGCCTCGGGTTCCACGGCGGCGAAGACTCTCGCCGAGCAAGGGCTCAGCGTTGTTGTCCTCGATCAGGGCCACTGGACCGACGTCGGCGATCTGCCTGGGGATAAGACCGAATACGAGTTGCTGTGGAACAACCACCGCTACCACCCCGACCCCAACATGCGTAACCGCCGCGAGGACTACCCCACGAACCTCGAGGACTCCGAGCAGCCCGTCTACATGTACAACGGCGCCGGGGGCAGCACCGTCTACTTCGCGGGGGTCTGGAGTCGGCCGCTCCCCTCAGATTTCCGGGTGCGCACACTTGACGGTGTCGCCGACGACTGGCCGATCAGCTACGAAGACCTCCTGCCGTATTTCGCGGCAACTGACTACGACATGGGGGTCTCCGGACTCGCGGGCAACACGGCCTACCCCCCGGGTGGCCAGCCGCCATTGCCCATGCACCCCATCAACCCGACCGGTCGCCGCATGGCGGAGGGGCTGAACAAGCTCGGCTGGCACTGGTGGCCCGGCTACTCAGCCATCCCTTCTCGCGACCACAACCGCCAGGCGAAGTGCGTGCGGCTGGGCGTGTGCCGAACCGGGTGCGTTGCCGGTGCGAAGGGCTCCGCCGACATCACGCTGCTCCCCGATGCCTTGGCTCACGGTGCGAGAGTCGAAACAGGAGCACGAGTCGCGCGTATCACCCTGGACGAGAAGGGCCGTGCCAATGGCGCCATCTACCTTCAGGACGGCCATGAGAAGTACCAGGCCGCCCGAGTCGTTATCGTCGCGGCCAACGGAATCGGAACGCCGAGGCTGTTACTGATGAGCGAGTCGAGTCGATTCCCCAACGGCTTGGCTAATAGTTCAGATCTCGTGGGTCGCCGGCTGATGCTGCACCCCTTCGGTTCCGCGATTGGTCTGTACGACGATGATCTCGAGGATTGGCTTGGACCGGCCGGTGCGCAGATCGAGTGCATGGAGTTTTACGAGACCGATACCTCGCGCGGGTTCGTGCGCGGAAGCAAGTGGCACGTGATGGGAACGGGCGGACCGCTGGAGATGGCCACCCGCTGGCACATCGGCGAAGGAGTGCGCGACGAGGACTTCTGGGGTGAGCAGTTCGCGCTGAAGATGAAGCAGTCCGTGGGCCACTCAATCGACTGGATCGTGCACGCCGAGGACCTGCCTGAGGAGCACAACCGGGTCACACTTGATCCCACGCTCACCGACAGCGATGGGCTGCCGGCTCCGAAGATCACCTACGTCACATCTGACAACACGCACCGCATCTTGGATTTCGGGCTGAACCGCGCCATCGAAGCGCACCATGCGGCAGGTGCCACCAAGGCGTGGATCACCTTTCGTAACTTCTCTTCGGGCCACAACCTCGGGACCGCGAAGATGGGCAACGATCCGCAAACCTCGGTCGTTGACCGATGGGGCCGAACCCACGACGTTGCGAACCTCTTCATCATCGACGGTTCGGTGTTCACCACCTCGACAGCAACTAATCCGACCTCGACGATCTGTGCCGTGGCGAAACGAACGGCGACCTACATCGCCAACAACCGCGA
>Ga0114966_10004656_pt1 | contig 11775 bp, 9 predicted proteins | sample M_130207_XF_Meta_FD_87029 | JGI IMG/M metagenome (GOLD analysis project Ga0114966, IMG submission 87029) | Freshwater microbial communities from Lake Montjoie, Canada to study carbon cycling - M_130207_XF_MetaG | ecosystem: Environmental > Aquatic > Freshwater > Lake | place: Lake Montjoie...
CACGGAGGCCGAACTGTTCGGCATCGGCAACGCGCTTCGCGAACTCGGGACCGGGTTGTTCGAGGTCTCTCCGGCGGGTGTCGCGGGCGAGGACGACGAATCGCTGCCCGACGAAGTCGCGTGGATGCACAGGCTCTCGAAGGCGATCGGTCGCCCAGTCACGTTCGGCATGACCCAGGGCAACGGCGACACCATGCTCTACCGCCGCATCCTCGAGGCCACAAGCGCTGCCGCGGCCGACGGCGCGTCGGTCGTCGCACAGGTGGCCGGCCGCGCTTCGGGCCTGCTCTTCGGCATGGACACCACGTATCACCCCTTCAAGGGCCGGCCCGCGTGGGACTCACTGGCATCGCTCACCGCCGCGCAGAAGCATGAGCGCATGCACGACCCCGACGTTCGTGCCGCGATCCTGGCCGAACGCCCGGCCAACGTGACGATGAGCCTGCTCGAGCGCATGGCCGACCGCATCTGGCCCATGACCGATGATCTCGACTACGAGCCGCCCCTCGAGACCAGTGTCGGCGCGATCGCCGCCGCCGCCGGCCGCGACACCGGAGAGGTGCTCTACGACCTCATCCTCGGCCGGCCCGCCGCGGCGCTTTTCATGATCCCGGTGAACAACTACGCGCACAATACCTTCGATGCCCTGCACGAGATGATCACCCATCCGCATGCGGTGCTCGGCCTGGCCGACGGTGGGGCGCACGTGGCGATCATCTGCGACGCGTCCATTCCCACCACCATGCTCACGCACTGGACGCGCGACCGCACCCGCGGCCCGAAGCTCCCGCTGGCGTTCGTGGTCAAACGCCAGACGCACGACACCGCCGAGCTTTACGGGCTCCTCGACCGCGGGGTGCTCGCCGCCGGCTTCAAGGCCGACATCAACGTGATCGACTACGAGAATCTCCGAATGCGCATGCCCGAGATGGCCTTCGATCTCCCCGGCGGCGCTCGTCGGCTCGTGCAGAAAGCCGACGGCTACGTCGCCACAATCGTGAGCGGCACCGTGGTCTCACGCAATGGCGAGCTCACGGGTGAGCTCCCGGGGCGCGTGCTGCGCGGCGCACGACCCCAACCCGCGGCCTGACCCTCAGCCCCTCATCAGGGCGCCGCGGTTGATTCGCTCGGTCACGAACCGCAAATCGGCCGTCCACTTCGAACCGAACACCGACATGTTTGCGCGCGTTACAAGATCGGTCGAGGCCGCCAGCGAGCGCCATCGCTGGCATTGGCGCATGGTGGTCCGCGGCGCGGGGTCCGCGGCGCGGGGTCCGCTGCGGCGCTGACGGCAGCAGGTACCGCAGGTTCTGATTTTCGACAAGAGAGCGATCTCGCGCTGCTGCACGCGGCCAACATCGTGATGCTGCCGATGATCGGGTGTGTGCGGTCACTCAACCTGAAGCTCGATGCCCCGGCCCACGGGTGCTCCGGATCGAACCGGTCACGGGGCGACCCACAGCCGCGCCGCCTGCGGCTCAGAGGGTCGACAGATAGAACGCGAGCGCGGCGCGGGCGACCTGTTCGAGGGCGTCGCCGGAATACGGGGTGAAGTGGTGCCCCTCGACCATCTCGAGGTGCTTTGGTTCGGGTGAGCGGTCGAACGCCGCAACCGCTACCGCTGTCGACGCGACCGTGTCGTGGGTCGCGATGACGAACAGCGCCGGCGCGCGAAGATGCGAGACCGCGACCCCCGGGTCGAAGGCTGGCTCGGTGCCGAATGCGGCGCGCAGCCACACTTCGTTCTGCCAGCCGGATCCAGGTCGCCGGCCCACGTCGAGGAACCACTCGCTCGATTCGGGTTGGCTCAAGAACACGCGAATGCTCGCGGGCGCGCCGGGCTCGTTCACCACGGCGAGCGGGCCCATAGGCGGCGCCATGGAATCGGCCGGGCCGGCGCCACTCAGGTCGCACAGCGCCTCGCGCAACGCCGAGAACTTCGCATCGACCAGAGCGACATCGCCGTAGTCGGCATCCAAACCGGCGAACGGCACGTTCGCCACGACGGCCCGTACGCGATCGTCGATGGCCCCAAGGACCAGTGCGGCGCCGCCACTGAAGCTCGAACCCCAGATCCCGATGCGGTCACGGTCGACCTCGGGCCGCGCGGCGAGCCATCCGATGGCGTAGCGGTAGTCGCGCGCCTGGGCCCACGGATTGATCACCTGCCGCGGCTCACCGTCGCTCGCGCCGAACCCGCGATGGTCATAGACCAGCACCGCGAGCCCACCCGCACAGAACGCCGACGCGTAGGCGTCGAGTGCCATCTCCTTCGTGGCCGAGAAGCCGTGCGCCATGACCACACCCGCCACCGGTGACGACGCGGTCGCGCCATCCGGGAGGTAGAGCCAGCCCCGGAGGATGACTCCTCCGTGACCCTCGAACTCGATGTCGCTCCGCACCAGATCCCCCGCTCGTCACGCCCCCGACCGGCGCTTTTTCTTCCAGCTCCTAAGGGTACGGTTGCGCGGTTCCGATGATCGAGGGGTGAGTACCGCCGTTTCCTCAGACCGACTGCCCGGCATTCGACGGCTCCTGTGCGCGATCGGGGCCCTGTCGGCGCTCGCCGCGTGTACCGGCGGGAATCGCGATGTCGACGGCGCGCTGGAGGCGGCGCGTCAGGCCGATCCACCCGTTGAGACCATGCAGGCCGAGACCACCACGACCACCCCGGCGTCGACCACCTCGGCGCTCGCCGTTCCGACCATCGCCGCGGTTGCGGCGCCACCAGAGATACAACGCGCTCCCTCGACCACGAGCATCGCGTCGCTCAGCACAGGAACAAAGGCACCCACCGGCAGCCCTACGCCCGCGCCCGCGAATCCTCCCCCCGCGTCGGCACCCCGTCCGGCGAACGGGTCGCCGACGTCGCTCGGTGGCTGCACGCTCTTCCCGCGCAGCAGCTACTGGTACGCCAACGTGTCGACGCTGCCGGTGAACCCGAACTCCGCGGCGTACATCGCGAGCATCGGTGCGAGCAGCGGACTCAAGGCCGACTTCGGTAGCGGCCTGTGGGACGGCGGCCCGATCGGCATCCCCTACGTCGTGGTCCCCGCCGGCCAGCCCAAGGTGCCCGTCACGTTCGGCTACGACGACGAGAGCGATCCGGGGCCATACCCCATCCCGGCCGACGCACCCATCGAAGGCGGCGCTTCGAGCGAGGGCGATCGCCACATCCTCGTGGTCGACCAGACCGACTGCACGCTCTACGAGACCTGGTCCACCTATCCCGCGGCGGGCGGCTGGCACGCCGGTTCGGGTGCGGTGTTCGACCTCCGTTCGAACGCGCTGCGCCCCGCTGGATGGACCTCGTCCGATGCCGCCGGACTGCCCGTGCTGCCCGGGCTCGTGCGCTACGACGAGATCGCCGCCGGACGCATCGATCACGCGATACGCATCACCGTGCCGCGCACACAGAAGCTCTACGTCTGGCCGGCGCGACACTTCGCTAGTTCACGCACCGACCAGAACCTGCCCCCCATGGGCCTGTGGCTCCGGCTCCGCGCCGACTTCGACACGTCGAGCTTCCCGCGCGAAGCGCAGATCATCCTGGAGGCGTTGAAGCAGCACGGCGCGATCGTGGCCGACAACGGATCGGCCTGGTACATGAGCGGGGCACCCGACGAGCGATGGAACAACGATGCGCTCGCCACGTTGCGTCGGGTGCCCGGCTCTGCGTTCGACGCGATCGAGACCTCGTCGATGATCGCCGACCCGAACTCGGGTCAGGTGCGCTGACGGTCCGGTCACGGGCTCGGGCAACTGGACTTCGCCTGCGACGCTGGACATGCCGGTTAGGTTTGGCCTATGCGCTCGACCCACCGTGATCTCGACCTGCTCGATGGCCGCTTCTACCTGGACGATGCCCCGGCGACATACCGATGGGCACGAACCGAAGCACCGGTCTACTGGGATGCCACCAACGAGCTGTGGGGCATCTTCCGTTACGACGACGTGGTCGAGATCGAGAAGCGCAAGGACGTGTTCATCTCGTCCGACACGACCAAAGGTGGCTACCGCCCGAACCTGCCGGCCGACGACGCAATCATCGGCCTCGACGATCCCCTGCACAACAAACGGCGCAACCTGATCTCGCGCCGATTCACCCCACGCGCGGTCGGCGTGTGGGACGACGACATCCGCGCGAAGGTCAACCGTCTGCTCGACGCGGCCAAAGCGAAGCCAGGAGCGGTCGAAGTGGTCGAGGAGCTCGCCGCGCCGCTGCCCGCCATGATGATCGGCAAGCTTCTCGGCTTCCCCGACGACAAGTGGCCCGATCTCAAGCACTATTCCGAGACCACCATCAAGCTCGGCGGCGGACCGCGCTACATGGATGACGACGGCGTCAACGCGGCCGTGCAGTTCTTCATGGACTCGTCTGCACTCTTCGAAGAGAAGAAACGTTGTCCCATGGACGATGTCATGACGGTGTGGACCAACGCCGAGGTCAACGGGCGACCACTCACCATCGAGGAGGTCGCGTCCGACTGTCTCCTCGTGCTCGATGGGGGTGCGGAGACCACCAGAACCGTCATCGGGCGCACCATCCTCAACTTCATCGAGCACCCCGCTCAGTGGGCCGCGCTCAAGGCCGGGGCCGACATCGACGTCGCAGTCGAAGAGCTCATCCGCTACGTCACTCCCATCCACAACATGTGCCGGGTCGCGAACCGCGACTACGAGATCGGTGGCCAGACCATCCGCGCCGGCCAGCAGGTGGTGTTCATCTATCCATCGGCCAACCGTGATGAAGCGCACTTCGTCGACGGCGACCGCTTCGACGTTGCGCGCACACCGAACAACCACATCTCGTTCGGTTTCGGAACCCACTTCTGCCTCGGTGCGTCGCTCGCCCGCCTCGAAATCAAGATCTTCTTCGAGGAGCTCCTCCGGCGCGTGCACTCGATCCGACTTGCACCCGGCACCACACCGGTCGACATGCCCAACGCGTTCGTGAACGGCCTCGAGGCCGCGCACATCGAGCTCACCTGGGCGTAGCGGCGGCGGCACACGCGCCGAGTTGGCGCAGCAGTCGGTAGAAGGTAAGCCCTCGCGACGTAGGCGACGTCAGCCGATCTGGGCGCGGTGCGGGCGCGCCGTGGTGAGCGACAGGCCGCCGTCCGCGATAATCACCTGACCAGTCACGAACCGCGTGAGATCGCTGGCCAACGCGAGCACGGTGCCTGCGATGTCGGCGGGCTGGCTGATGAAACCGAGCGGTATCGAGCGCAGCGATGCCGCTCGGCGTTCGTCCGACACGAGCAACGCCGATGCCGGCGTCTCGACGAACGATGGCGCCACGGCGTTGACCCGGATGTGCTGCGGCGCATGCTCGAGCGCGAGCGTCTGCGTCAACTGCGCCACTGCGGCCTTCGCCGCGCCGTACGCCGCCAAGTGTGGAGAACCTTTCATGCCCTGCAGCGAGCAGATGTTCACGATCGCGCCACCCTCGCCCGTGGCAGCAAGTGCGCCGATCGCGCTCTGGCACGCAAGTAGCGTTCCCGTGACGTTGAGCTCGAGGACCAGCGCGAGATCGCCGGCCGCAAGCTCGATCGTGGGGCCAGCCGCGACGCCCGCGAGACCGCCGACGTTATTGACCCACGCGACCGGTGCACCGAGACGGCGCAGGACGTCGGCGGTTGCATCATCGAGCTCGGCCTTGTGTCGCACGTCGACACCGAGACCGATCGCCTCGGTGGGCAACGAACGCGCCACATCGTCGGCGAGCTCGGCGTCGATGTCGAGCACCGCGACCTTCGCGCCGACCGCCGCGAACAGCTCGCAGATACCCCGCCCGAGACCCTGTCCGCCACCGGTGACCACGGCGACACGCCCCGCCAACCCGAACAGATCGGTGTTCATGCGCCGACCTTCCAGATCTTGCGGAAGTGCGGGAGGAACTCGTTGCCGAAGCGCTCGATCTGCCCGCGCACCTGGGCCGGTTCGAGACCCTTCAGGTGAATGCGTATGTTCACCGCGTTGACGTTGGACGCCCGCACCACCTCGGCCAGCTTCTCGGCCGTCTCGACGCCGTCGGGGCCATGGACCAACTGGTCGTCGTCACCCCAGTTCTTGGCGACGCGCTCAGAGCCGACGGCGCGGAACGCGGCCATCTGCGCCTCAGCATTCTCGGCCGGGGGATCACCGATCCACACTCGTCGGATGAGGATCTTGGCCGCAGTGCCACCGGCCTCGTCATAGGCCGTGGAGAGCTTGACCGAATGATCGTTGGTCTGCAGCGAGTCGTAGAGGATGCCGATGCCCAGCCCGGCGGCGCGCCGTACCGCAGGCAGGCTCTGAGCGGCGGCAACCACCGGTATGGGGTTCTCCTTACATGCCTGGAGCGCACGATCACCACCGGCCGGGGTGGGATCCTCGCCGCGAAGCGCAGCGACCACCTTGGGCAGCGCCTCGCGGAAGCGAGCTCCGATCTCTTCGAAGGGCACGTTGACGATGGCGAAGTCGTCGGGGAAGGCACCCGAGCCGAAACCGCCGCCCACACGGCCTGGGTACGCGGCGTTCAGCCACGCCAGGAACTCTGCGAACATCGTGTAGGGCAACATGGGCAGCAGCATCGGCGCAGACGCGATCCAGCCGTGGGGCATCGCCGGGAGCAGGAAGCCCCCGATCTGGTGCGGGTTCGGGAAGTACCCCGGGAATCCGCAGTGGTGCTCGGCCACCATCACCCCGTCGAACCCGGCCTCGACTGCGAGGCGGGCTTGGACGCGCGCCTCGTCGATCTGACCCTGCGCGGGGAGATCGTGCGGGTACAACCGCATCGAGACTGATCCGATCGCCAATGGCTCGCTCATACGCGTTCCCTCTCGGAACAAACTTCGGAGGTCATCGACTTGCCAGGTGTTCGACGAGTAGTCGACGTTGCACCTGGTTCGTGGCCGGCGTGCGCGGGATCTTGTCGACGAGCTCCACACGACGCGGCCGTTTGAACTTCGCGAGGCGCTGCTCGACATGGGCCTGGATCGCATCGAGGGTAGGCACTTCGGCACCGTCGCGAACCACGATCGCCGCGCACACCACCTCGCCCCACTCCGCATCGGGCATGCCGACGACCGCCACGTCCGCGAGCGCCGGGTGATCCACCAATGCCGCTTCGACCTCGGCCGGCGCCACCGACTCGCCGCCGGTACGGATGACGTCCTTTACCCGGCCGACGATCGAGTAGAAGCCTTCATCATCGAGCGCGGCGACATCGCCGGTGCGGAACCAGCCGTCGGCGGTGAACGCCTCGGCGGTTGCCTCGGGGTTGTCAAAGTAGCCGTCGAACAGCAGCGGTCCGTTCGACTGCATCTCGCCGGTGACCGGGTCGATGCGGATGGTGCACGAGTGCTGCACCGTCCCACACGAGCCGGGCTTGCGCTCCATGTCGGCGTCGCGCAGGAGTGTCACGGCACCGGCCTCGGTCGAGCCGTAGAACACGCGACGCGCGGCCGTGGGGATCGCGCGGCGAATGCCGTCGAGCAATGACAGCGTCGTTGCGGAAGTACCGGAGTCGGCGATACGCAGCGATGAGAGGTCGCGTGGCGCACCGGCCGCCTCGCGCTCGGCGACGTGGTTCAGCACGCGTTGCCACACTGCAGGAATTGCGTTGAGGTGCGTGGCTCCCCAACGCTCGACCTCGTCGCAGATCAAGGTGGCGTCGGCCTGCGTGATCAATGCGATGGTCGTCTGGGTCTGGAACGCCTGGAGTGCGATGGTCCACGCACCCATGTGGAACAACGGATACATGCACACCGTGGTGCCGCGTGGCTCGAACTGGGAGCCCGGATGCGTGCGCAGGTAGTTGGCCCGGTGCGAGATCACGACGCCCTTCGACTTGCCCGTGCTGCCGCTCGTGAAGAACAGCGCGTGCGTGTCGCGTTCGGTGAGACCGGGCGCGTCGATATCGTCGGCCGGCGTGCTGGCATCGACCATCGCGCCGAGGTGGAGGAGCGGCACACCGAGTCGAGCGGCGATGATCTCGCCATCGACGCGGTGCGCGTCGTCGACCACCAGCGCTGCAGGGCGGGCCAGGCCGATCATCTCGGTCGCCTCGTCTACGCCGAGCAGCGCGTTGGCCGGAGCGAAGGCCGCGCCGATCTTGGCCAACCCCACGAACAGCGGCACGGCGTCGATGTCGTTGAAGCTCCACATCACCACGCGATCGCGCAGACCGACACCCGCCGCGATGAGGGCGTGCGCGTGCTGGCTACCCAGACGATCGAGCTCGGCGTAGGTGATCGCGCGGTCACCCAGCGACACCGCGATGGTTGCCGGCTGCGCACAGGCAGCGGCCCGGAACACCTCGCCGATCAACAGGTCTCTCATGTGCTTCCCCTAGGTCGTTCGGCAGTTCCGTGGTCGGCAACAGCAGCATCGCCGCGTGCCATGATCGGCAACAGCATCTCGAGTATCGGAGCCGCGTGATGCGGTTGGATATCGTGGCCCATGCCCGCGAGCTCAACGTACTGCGCGCCCGGTATCGAGCGTGCCAACATGCGCCCGTGCTCCACGCCGAGCACCGCGTCGTGCGTGCCGTGCACGACGAGGCACGGCACGGCGATCGAGAGCAGTTGCTGTAGGTCGCGCTCGCCGAGCGAGCGGTGCTTGGCGGCACGCGCGACACGGCGCAATGAATCGAGTGTCCACCCACGCCGCACGCAGCGTTGCGCACGCACCATCGCTGCCGCCTCGTCGAAACGAGCGTCGCTCATCACACGCAGCTCGCGCACGAGGTAGTCGACGCGTTCATCGACCGACGGGCCGGGCGGGCTGAAGGCGACCTCGGTGTACTCCGGTGACCAGACCGGCAACGACCCGTCACCGGGGCTCGAGCCGAGGAACGTGAGCGAACGCGCCACACCCTCGCACTCGAGTGCGACGCAGCGAGCGATCACACCGCCGACCGATGAGCCCACGAGATGCACCGAGTCGACGTCGAACGCGGCCAGCACGGCCTTGGCGTCGTCGACCAGGTTCTGGAACAACATCGGCGTGTCGAGCGGACCGCTCTCGGACCAACCGAACCCACGATGGTCGTAGACGAGCACGCGGTAGCCAGCCTCCAGGAGGCCGTCGAGCAGCTCATCGGGCCATTCGAAGCATTGCGCGGCCATACGGTGAACGAGCAGCACCGGCACCGCAGCGCGGTCGCCGATTTCCTCGGCCCAGATGCGAGCACCGGGACCTTCGATCATGCGTCCGCGGCGTTCGGCTCGGTCGAGGGACGTCATGCGAGTGCCTTGCGCAGGCGAGCCCCGACCAGATCGATCTCGGTCATCACCTCGGGGACGAGCGATCCATACTGCATGAACCCGTGAATCATCCCCGACACCCGACGATGCTCGACGGGCACACCGGATGACGCGAGGCGTACGGCGTAGGCGTCGCCTTCGTCACGCAGCGGATCGAACTCGGCGGTCACCACGTGAGCCGGCGCGAGCTCGTCGAGCGTCGTGGCGCACATCGGCGACAGCCGCCAGTCCGCGAGGTCGGCGGTCGCAGGTATGTAGAGACGACCGAACCACTGCCGCATCGCGGTGCTGAGCAGATACCCCTCGCCGTTCTCGACGAGCGACGCGTAGCCGCCGCGACGATCGGTGGCCGGATACAGGAGCAGCTGCAACCGCAGGCCGGGTCGGCGTGAGCCGTCGCGGTTCACGATCGCGGCGACCGCCGCGAAGTTCGCCCCCGCGCTGTCGCCGCCGACCGCGACGCGGGAGCGGTCGCCGTTCACCTCGGCCGCATTGTCCTGCACCCATTGCATCGCCGCGATCGCGTCGTCGAGCCCGGCGGGAAAGGGGTGCTCCGGTGCGAGCCGGTAGTCGACCGACACCACTACACAGCGGCCGCGGTTGCAGAGCTGCCGACACAAGGTGTCGTGCGTGTCGATGCTGCACATCACGTAGCCGCCGCCGTGGAAGTAGACGAGCACACCGTGGGGGCCGTAACCGTCGGGTTGATAGACGCGCACCGAGATCGGCCCGCCGGGACCGGGAATGGTGCGGTCGCGCACCAAGCCCACGTGTTCGGGCTCGCCGCCGAGAAACGCGGCCCCGACCTCGGCGTTGCGACGCGCCTCGGCGATGGGAAGCTCCCACAGGGGAGTCGGAGCGGAGGCAACCGCGTCGAGGATGCCGCGAAACGATGACAGCAGCGGCATCAGCGGCCTTCGATGAACTGCTCGGCGAACGTGGCCATGGCGTCGATCTTGGCCCCGACCGGCGCGATCGCCGGATCCCCGAGGTTCCAGGGCATGCACACGGTGGACGTGACCCCCTTCTCGGCGAGCTCGTCGAAAATCTGCGGGGTCGGCATGGCGTTCGGGATCACCATGGTCTCGAACGGCTTCGTGCGGTCGACGCCCGCGTCGAAGGAGCGGGCGCGCGCCTCGCGCAAGGACTCGAGGAGAACGTCGATCTCGTCGAGGCTGTAGTTCATCCCGAGCCAGCCGTCGTTGCGCGCCGCGCGATCGAGCGCGACGCGGCTCTTGCCACCGATCCAGATCGGGATCGGCCCGTCCGGTACCGGGTACATGCCGGTGGGACCGAAGTCGTAGAACTCTCCGTGGAACTCGGCCACGCCGTCGCGCCAGAACCGGCGCAGTATCTCAATCATCTCGTCGGTCCGACGCCCGCGGGTGGCGGGGTCGAAGCCAAGGAGCTCGATCTCCTCGCGCAACCATCCAACGCCTACGCCGAGCGCGAGCCGGTGTTGCGACAGCGCGGCAACCGTGCCCGCCTGCTTGGCGATGCTGAACGGCTCGCGCATGGGGAGTATGTAGACGTAGGGCATGAAGCGGAGGCGCGTCGTGACGGTGGCCATGGCCGCGATCGACGTGAACGGATCCGGGAAGTTCGAGCGCAGATCGAACGGGTTTTCCCCCGACGGGTGCACCGACGAGAACCCCTCGGGGACCGCGATGTGATCGGCGACTGCGATGCCCGCGAACCCGAGCTCGTCGGCCGCGCGCGCGATCTCGAGCATCTGGCTCGTGTCCTCGAACATGTAAGCCATCCAGTAGCGCATGCCCCTACCTTTCCCTGCGTTGTTGTCCGGTCAGCCCGATTCGATGGCGGCCGAGCGCACACGCACCGCCGATGCCGCTCGCGCCGCCGGTCACGACGGCGGTGCGATGCTCGGCGATGGGCATCTCAGGCGCTGGGTGTGCGCTTGGCGAGCATCACGTCAACGCCGAGCGCGCCGACGAGGAACGACGAGAAGTCGGGACCGCGACGCAGCGCGTGGCCACCGTCGACGTTGATGATCTGACCGGTGATCCAACGCGACTCGGGACCGGCGAGGAACCGGGCCAGGTATGCGATGTCCTCAGGCTCGCCCACGTCCTGCATCGGCGTGTTCTCGATGTACGAGGTGTAGACCGCGCTCTCGCGAGGGATGCCCTCCATGATCTCGGTGCTGATGAAGCCCGGGCGAATCGCATTGAAGCGCACGCGGGTCGGGCCGTACTCGTCGGCCGCGTTGCGGATCATCTCCTCGATCCCGGCCTTCGACACCGTGTATGCCCCGAAGTACGGGTGCGTGACATGCCCTGCGATCGACGACATGCCGATGAACGACGCATCGGCGCCGCTCGAGGCCGCCGCGACGAGATGGGGCAACGCGTGCTTCATCGTGAAGAGCGTGCCGAGCACGTTGAGGTGCAGCACGCGGGTGAACTCGGCCGCGTTCTGCAGGTGCATCGGGCCCATGCCGCCACCGCCACCGGCGTTGGCCACCACCGAGTTCAGCGCGCCGGTCGGCACGAGCGCGGCCTCC
>Ga0114966_10004660_pt1 | contig 11767 bp, 8 predicted proteins | sample M_130207_XF_Meta_FD_87029 | JGI IMG/M metagenome (GOLD analysis project Ga0114966, IMG submission 87029) | Freshwater microbial communities from Lake Montjoie, Canada to study carbon cycling - M_130207_XF_MetaG | ecosystem: Environmental > Aquatic > Freshwater > Lake | place: Lake Montjoie...
AGGAAGTGCTTGCCGGCTCGCTCAAGATTGTCGAGAGCGAGGAGATTCGCCCCTACCTGGCCGCCACCTGGGCCATTCCCGTTACTGTTGATGAGTTGGGTGCGGGAAAGCACAAACTGGAGATCGAACTCTTGGCTAAGGAAGGGGAGAAGCAGGTCTCCGGCTTCGACTGTTTCGCGCTGATTCGCAAGGAGAAGGAGGAGGAGAAGCTAGCGAATCAGTTGGACATTTTCGCACGCGTCCGCGATGAAGTCTTCCTGCCTTGCGGCAAGTGGAAGCCCGGCGATCGGAAGCTGGAGAGTGTGATCTGGTGGGAGGGAGAGACTCCCGAGGCGCACAATTTTTCAGAAAGCCGCGAGTTTCTGCCAAACACGCCGGACGAGAAGGATACGTTGTCTGGCGGCGCGTGGCTCCAGACCAAGACTCAGGTCACGCACAAGCCGCTCTTCGCGAACTACACAGTGAAGGTGCCGGAAAAGGAGGACTATACGTTCTGGGTGCGCAAGTACTGGAAGCACGGCCCGTTCCAGTGGCGGTTCGACGATCAGCCCTGGGCGGAATGCGGGCCGGACGTCCCGCTTATGAACTCGATGGAATTAAGGCCCGATGTTTCGGGCCAATGGGCTTGCCTCGGCCCGGTTGGCCTCTCGGCCGGAAAGCACACGCTCCACATCGAGTTGACGGCGAAACCCGGCGAGGACGTGATCGCGGGGTTCGACTGCTTTGCGCTCGCCAAGGGGCTCTTTGTTCCCAATGGGCCGCGGCAGCCGCAACCCGGCGAATGGTACGTCGATGCCGTGGTTCTGGCGTTGGGAATGAACGACACGTGGATGCAGACGAAGGAAACCAAGGAAGGTCTCGGGAGATACGTGCGGGCATTCAAGGAGGCCGGCATCGAGGTCGTGCTGGTGACGCCGATGGCGCCGAGCCCTTTTCTAGAGAGAAAATGGAAGGCCAAGGATGGGGACCGGTGCATACTCAAGTCCGAGACGGCCAAGGCCATCATGGAATTGGCGCAGGAGGAGGGCGTCGCCGCCGTGGATGTTTATTCCGAGTGGCAGAATCTGTCGACACGGGGGATTCTCCCTTTCTCGCAGCTTCATAACTGCAACAACCATCCCGGTCCCTTTGGTCACGGGGTGTATGCAGACGCGATCCTACGGGCATTCGAATAATGTGTGCGCTCTTTTGCGCAGGGAGATTAGACTGCGGCTCATGGACCCGGGCGCTGCTCGAAAACTGCCCGAAAACGGTCTTGGTATGCTTTCGGCCCGTGAGTGCGGGCTGGCGGCGACCAAAAAGTGATTCGCTATCAATCGGATGATCGGGATGATCGGAAGGCAAGCCTTTCATCCAAGGAGAAAAACTATGCCACGGCACATCCTGATCCTGTTGGTATCGCTGGCGGCCCTGCAACTGGCATCCGTCCAGGCTAGGGCTGCTGATTTCCCCTTGAAGGACGGCGACATCTGGGTGATGGCCGGCGACAGCCTCACCGCGCAGCATCTTCACTCCAACTACTTCGAGGCCTTCTGCTTTGCACGCTATCCCAACCTCAAGTTCGCCTTCCGCAATTCCGGCTACGGCGGAGACACCATCCCCACCGTACTGGCCAGGTTCGACTACGACATCGCCGGCTGGAAGCCAACCGTCGTTTCCGTCGAACTCGGCATGAACGACCATCACGGCACGCCCACCGACAAATTCGTCGCCAACATGGGCACGATGGTCGAACGTATCCGCTCGATCAAGGCCCGCCCGGTCATCCTCTCGCCCAGCCCCATCAACCAAGGCAGCACCATGGCCAACCTCAGTGGCAACAAACCGCTGCATGAATATGCCCTCGCCCTCAAGGACTTCTCGGCCCAGGAACAGATTCCCTACGCCGATCAATTCCACGCCCTGATCGATATCTGGGGCATGAACAAGCCCAAGGAAACGCTGGCCAACGCCATGCCGGCCCTCAAGCAGGCGGCCACGGATGATACCCTGACTGGAGTGCAACACCTGCGGGCACTTCTGGAAGCCCAGGCGAAAAGCCCGGCCCCGATGGTGTCGATGCAGGGTGATTGGGTACACCCCGGCCCACCGGGACAACTCATGATGGCCGCGGCACTGCTCAAGGAACTGGGCGCGGATGGTTTTGTCAGCAGCCTGGTGCTCGACGCCACTGGCAAAGTCGTCGAGTCCAAGGGATGCAAGGCGGACGCAATCAAGGCCGACGCCGGCCGGCTTGAGTTCGACCGGCTTGACGAACGCCTGCCGTTCCCCATTCCCGACGATACCCAGGCGGTTTTGCCTTTGTGTCCGACGATCCTCGACCTGAGCCGGTACACGCTGAAGGTGACGGGACTCAAGGAGGGCAGCTACACGCTCAAGCTCAACGGCATCATCTCCGCCACGCTGAGCGCGAAGGAGCTGGCGACCGGCGTAAACCTGACCGCGCTTGACCCGATTCCCCAGGCCAAAGACGTCAGCCCCATCGTCGCCCAATCACGGGCAATTCTCGCGGCCGTCGCGAACAAGGAGGGCCTAGTGAGTCAATGGCGCGACCAGTCGCGGAGAGCCCACGCCAAAGACGCGGCCCCCGCACTCACCGAACAACTGCCGGCCTTGACCACGAAGGTCGAGGAGGCCGACGAGAAGATTCGCCAGGCCGCCCAGCCGCAGAAACTGCACTTCGAACTGTCGCCGCAGTGAGCCGCGAGTTCCGAAATGGGGAATCGTGGACATCCGGCGAGAGGCCCAACTTACGTCAGTTCTTTCACGACACCCCTTGGATAACCATTCATGGCGATTCATCGGATGGCCCCTTTATAACGAGCTCGGCTTTCCCGTGGTGGCTATCGGACGCTAAGCCAAATCACCCGACGAGTTTGGGCCAGTCTCTTGATGAAATTCGGCCCTCTTCTTACAGTGGCTAAGCCACCGGTCAAGAGCGAGGTGGCTTGGCCAAAAATTGTCCCCAAGGAGCCATCATGGCCGCCTCGCTGGTTCTCAAGCCTGTTTATCAGCAACTTCATGATCGATTACGCACCGCCCTGACTGCAGAATACCAATGCGGTGACCAGTTTCTCACCGAGCGTGATATCAGCGATAAGTTTCAGGTCAGCCGGCCCACCGCCAACAAGGTGCTTGCGAGTCTCGTTTCCGAGGGCTTGCTGGAATTCCGTAAGGGACTGGGCACCTTCGTGCGTCGCCACGTCCTCGACTATGACGTTCGTTCACTCGTGAGCTTCACCGAGAAAGCTCGTGCCGCAGGCAAGAAGACAAGCACGCAGCTGCTGACGTTTGGCAAGCTGACTGCCGCCGCGGCGGATGAAATGGTGCGTACGGCACTGGCGATTGAATCGGATGCGACTTTGTGGGAGCTGGATCGTGTACGTCTGGCCGATAAAACACCCGTGATTCTTGAGCACCGTTATGTCGTGTATCGTCATTGTCCCAAACTGACGAAGTCTCAGTCCGAGGGATCGCTCTATGGTGCTTGGACCGAAACACACGGGTTGAGTATCGCCGGTGCCAACGAGGTCATTCGCGCTGTGTTGCTCACGACCGAGGAAGCCAGGCATTTACGGGCTCCTGCCAAGTCTCCGGCGCTGGAGGTCGTCTCGGTTGGGTTTCTGGCGGACAACTCTCCCCTGTGGTGGGAGCGAACGCTTTATCGTGGCGACCAGTATGAATTCCACAGTCGGCTGGGGCCGATCCAGTCGGCGACGCCGGCTCGTGGTCGATTGCGGTAAGTCGTCTTCCGATTAATGGATCTGACCATGTCGTCAATGCTCACCGTCGCCGCGTTGCGAGCTGGCAAACATGTGCTCTGCGAAAAACCGTTGGCGATGAATTCCCGTGAATCTGCTGAGTTAGTTCGCATCGCCGCAGATAGCGGTCGAGCGGCCGGAGTGGCGTACAACATCCGCTTCTATCCACTTTGTCACGAAGCTGCGGATCGCATTCGCGCAGGCTTTTTGGGCGAAGTGCTGCACGTGAACGGCGCGTATGTGCAAGACTGGCTGCTGAAGGACACTGATTTCAACTGGCGTGTGCTTGCCGAAGACGGGGGTGAACTGCGGGCCGTCGCCGATGTCGAAACACACTGGCTGGACCTCATACAGTTCATCACCGGGCACCGGATCGTCCAAGTGTTTGCCGATTTGCGGACCGTCAACACGACTCGGCGCGTACGATCACCAACTACCCCGGCGGCCACAACGAAGGCTTTCCGGATACGTTCAAGCAATTGTTTCGCAGTTTCTACGGCTATATCGCGGCTGGCAATTTCCAAGACCCGCCACCGTTTCCCACGTTCGCCGACGGACACCGTGAGATTATTCTCTGTGAGGCGGTCTTGGAAAGCCATCGCGCACAACGCTGGATCACTATTGAGGAGGCCGCCCCTTGAGCAGAATTCTGGCGGGTGTCGACCTTGGGGGCACTTCGATCAAGGCGGCCCTGGCGAACGAAGCGGGTGAGATTTTCGTTAAAGAATCTATTCCCACCGAATCTCACGCCGGGCCCGTTGTCATCATCGAGCGAATCGCGGCTCTGGTGAGCCGGTTGAAGTCGCAGGCGGGCAACATCGATTTCCTGGGTGGACTCGGTCTGGGCGTACCTGGCCTGGTTGATGTCTCGACTGGCACAACGCGGTTTCTGCCGAACCTGCCAACGCAGTGGCGTGACGTGCCGGTTGCGGCGTTACTCCGCGAGCGACTGGGTTGTCCGGTATGGCTACTCAACGATGTTCGCGCGGCAATGCTGGGTGAGCTTCGCTATGGTCACGGAAAACATCAGCCACACTTACCTTTTCTTGACCATTTCTCTTCACCGAAACAAAGGATCGAACGCCGATGAACTTTACCTATTCCGACATCGCCAAGATGATCGACCATTCGCTGCTGAACCCGACACTGACCACGGCGGACCTGGAAGCCGGCTGCCGTTTGGCGTTAGACTACGACGTCGCCAGTGTCTGCATCATGCCATACGCCTTGAAACGCTGTGCGGACCTGCTCCGTGGCAGCACGGTCAAGGCCAGCACGACGATCGGGTTCCCGCACGGTGGGCATACCACGGCCGTGAAGCAGGCCGAGGCGGAGCGGGCAATTGCCGATGGCTGTGAGGAACTCGACATGATGGTCAACATCAGCCAGGTGCTGAGTGGCAACTGGGACTATGTGCGAGCCGACATCAAGGCGGTCATCGACGTGGCCCATGCTGCCGGTCAGAAGGTGAAAGTCATCTTCGAGAACTGCTACCTGAAAGACGAACACAAAATCCAACTCTGTCACATGTGCTCCGAGCTGAAGGCCGACTGGGTGAAAACGTCTACCGGCTACGGAACCGGTGGGGCCACTCACGACGATCTGAGATTGATGCGTCAGCACTCGGCACCGTACGTGCAGGTAAAAGCTGCTGGTGGAGTTCGCGACCTCGATGGTCTGCTCGCGGTCCGCGAACTGGGCGTCTCCCGCTGCGGAGCCAGCCGTACCAAAGACATGCTCGATGATGGTCGCCGCCGCCTTAATCTTCCGGCAATTGCAACCCCTGAGATTATCGCGGTTGTCGGGTATTGATCCAGCCCTCGCGCGGTCTGCCCTCATTCAAATCAGGGTCAGGAGTCATGTCATCAAGATGTTTGTAAACCTGTCACGACGTCATTTTGTGACCGCGGCATCGCTCGCGCTCATCAGCAATCCACAACCGTTCGCGGCCGCACTGCTGCGTAAGTTTTCCGGTCGCCTCAAGCGAGTCCATCTCAAGGATAAGTCGAAGCCTGGCAGTACCCTCTGTGCCAATGATAGGTCAGACACCTGACTTTTTCCTATGACCGTAGAGGGCCTCGCGTTCAAATGGTCAATCGCTCATCGCGGGTTCGGACCTTGTGGAAGTGCCGTTGACTGGGCTATCCTTTGAAGAAGTAATTGATTCTGAAAGCGAAAGGACATTTCGATGACGAGCACCAACAGACGAAAGTTTCTGCAAACAGCCGCCGCGGCGGCCGCGGCAACATCTCTGCCGAACTGGTACCTGAATGAGTTGGCTCAATCAGCCACTGCTGCAACGGTAGCAGACGATCAACCAGCGATCGCGTTGATTGGTTGTGGAGGCATGGGGAAGTTCGACGCGAAAAATGCTTCGCGTTTTGGCCGTATTATCGCCTTGTGTGATGTTGATGACAGCCAACTGGCCGCAGCAAAGAAGCTCTGGCCTGACGCGGAGACTTATAAAGACTCTCGGAAGGTGATGGATCGAACGGACATTCAAGTTGTTATTTGTGGTACCGTGGATCATTGGCACACGCTGGTCTCGCTGGCCGCATTGCGGTCGAAGAAAGACGTCTACTGCGAGAAGCCACTGACACTCACAATTGAAGATGGGCAGCACTTGGTATCTGCCGTTCGCGACACTGGTGGCATCCTGCAAACAGGCAGTCAGCAACGAAGTGAAGAAAATTTCCGCCTGGCCTGCGAACTTGTGCGCAACGGACGCATTGGAAAATTGACGCACATTTCTGTCTGGCTGCCACGTGGGCGACGAGAAGGCCCGTTCGCGAAGTCGTCCCCTCCCTCTGGTTTCGACTGGAATATGTGGCAGGGACCAACCCCGGAGGTTGAATATGTTCGAGAACGAACGCATGTCACCTTTAGGTACTGGTGGGACTACTCCGGCGGCACGATGACCGACTGGGGAGCACACCACAACGATATTGCGCTGTGGGGTCTTGGACTTGAACGCAGCGGACCAGTGTCAATCGAAGCCAAACCACTGGTCGAAATGGTTCCCGATGGATTCGGTGCATTCAGTGAATATGCTGTCAATTATTCCTACGCCAATGGCGTGACGCATTCATGCCACAGCACAGCGGCCAACGAATGGAATGGCGCAGTCACAGATCCAAAAGGGCAGCAGCATGGCGTGAAATTTGAAGGAGCCGACGGCTGGATCTGGGTCACACGAGGCGCGATTGAAGCCAGCAATCCGGAGTTTCTCACGACGCCATTGGCTGCCAATGCCATACGACTTTACGAGAGCAACGACCATATGGGAAATTTTTTCGACTGTATTCGCACACGGAAGGCTCCCATTTGTGAAGCAGAGATCGGCCACCGTTCTGCATCGCTTTGCCATCTCGGAGTTCTATCGCTTCGGCTTGGTCGCAAGCTGCAATGGAATCCCGAGACCGAACAATTTGTCGGCGACGACGATGCCAATCACTGGCTGCGGCGTGAGTTACGCAAGCCGTGGACTTACGATGCGGTGTGAGCGGGGAAAAAAATAAAACTTTTCTGACTTTCCTGGATCCTCCTTCGCTCTGGGAGGGCTTCACATCGGTGTTACTCTGCGACTGGCGTTCATCTCCAACGTGCCGCTCCGCGATCAGTAACGTGCGACAAATCCCGTGGCCAATTCTGCTTTTGACTGAAGCAATGTCGCAAACTGAAGCCCGTGCATCACTTCCGCATCACGACTTACGCACTGCGTGAGTGCCATTCGTTCCTGACACTTTTTCACCCCTCCCCCAACGACACCGTCCCTTTGCTGCTCCCGAACCGGTCGGTTTCTATGTTCATGCGTTGCAGCATGGTCACGAAGAGGTTGGAGAGCGGGGTGTTGTTTTTTTGGTCGAAGGCGACGTGACCAGCGTGTTTGAAACCGCCGCCGGCGAGGACGATGTTGAGGTTTGTGGGCTCGTGTGAGTTGGCGTTGCCGAGGTTGCTGCCGAACATCACCATGGTGCTGTCCAGCAGGCGTGTTCCGGCTTCTTCTTTTTTGGCCAGTGCGGCAATCAAATCTCGCACGGCGGCGAATTGGGCTTCCTCAATGCGGCGCAGTTGCTCGACTTTCCCAGGTTCTTTACCGTGGTGGCTGAGGCCGTGATGGTCGAACGAGACGCCGGGCACCAAGGGAGCGGTGGAAAGGCCATTCACCTTAATGGTGAAGAGCCGCGTCGAGTCGGTCTGCACCGCCAGCGGCACCAGGTCGAGCAGCAGGCGCAAGCGGCCGATCATATCCCTGTCATCGTCGATGTCTTTGGGCGGCTCGGCGTCCACGGTGGGTTTGGGTGTTTGCACCCATTCCTCGGCTTTGGCAAAGCGCAGTTCCATCTCGCGCACGGAGGTGTAATATTCGTCCAGCTTGGCACGGTCGGCGGTGCCGACGCGGCGGCCGAAAGTTTTGGCCTGCTCCTGCACGGTGTCCATGATGCTGCGGCCCTCTTGCAGCTTTTGCATCTGGCCTTTGATTTCATCGGGCGTGCCCTTGAGGAACAACTTGGCGAAGACCGTCGAGGGTTTGGTCTCTGCGGGAATCATCACGCCGCTGCGTGTGTAACTTATACTGCTATCGCCGTAAGTGCCCAAAACCAGCGATGGATAGCGAGTCTCAAAGCCGATTTTTTCGGCGACGAGTTGATCCACGGAAATCGTGTTGCGAAAACCGCTCAGGCCCGGCCAAGCCACCGAGGTGAGCCAGGTCACCTCAGACGCATGTCCATCGGCACCAGCTTGGTTGGGGTGCGAAATTCCAGAAAAGAGAGTGAAATCGTTGCGGTGCTCCTTGAGAATCTCCAAATAGGGCGAGAGGGTGTAGTCTCGCCCGGAGGTTTCCGGCAACAGCGACGGCCCGTAGAGGCCGTAGGCGTTGCAGATGCACACCATGCGGCGCGGCACGCCGCCTTTGCCGGTGGCATGAGCGCCCAGCGAGCGTGTGGGCAGCATCAAATCGAGAAACGGCAGCGCGAGCGCCACGCCGGAGCCACGCAGAAAAGCGCGACGGGAGACTTGGGTGTTCATATTTTTCCTTCTTGGTTCACGGTCTTCATTCTTGATGGGCCGGTCAACTCATTTGCTGCCAAACGCCGAACTCTGCACGACTTCGTGCACGATTGTCCGCAGTCCGAGATTCTGTGCCTTCGCTTTCTTCAGCACGTCTTCGACCACCCAGCGGTCGGCGAATTGCACGCCGGCACCGGTGCCATAGGTGAGCAGTTTGCCGATGATGGCTTCGGCCACTTGGTCTTGCTGCTCCATGATCAGCGTTTTGAATTCGCGCACGTCGGCGAATTTGCGGCCGTCGGGCAGTTCGCCGGTGGCGTCCACGGCCGAGCGGAGTTTGTATTCCCAGATGGTGCGGCCGAGCAATTTTTTCAGTTCGGGGTCGCCACCTGCCTTTGAACGATAGCGGTCGCGCCAGCCGCCGATGACATCGAAACTTTCCAACGCGAATCCGGGCGGGTCCATTTGGGCATGGCAGCCGGCGCAACTTTCGAGGGTGCTATGGAGCGCCAACTGCTCGCGAATGGTCGTGGCATCGCGCGTGTCGGGCTCAATGGCGCCGACGTTGGGCGGCGGCGGTGGCAGGGTGATGCCGAAAAGGCGCTTCAGCACCCACGCGCCGCGAAGCACCGGCGAAGTAATCGTGCCGTTGGCCGTCACCTTCAAAACCGCCGCCTGGGTCAGCACGCCGCCGCGCACGCTGTCGGCGGGCAGTGCGACTTTTTGAATTTCCTGCCCCACCACGTTGGGAATGTTGTAAGCTTCGGCGAGGCAGCGGTTGATCATCACGAAATCGGAGTTGATAAAGTTGCTGACGCTGAGATTTTTCTGCAAAATCTCATTAAAAAACCCCTCGGTCTCGGCGACCATCGAAACCTTCAGAGACTCGTTGTATTCGGGATAAAGAGATAGGTCAGGCCTGGTCGCATCAATGTTGCGGATGTCGAGCCACTGGCCGAGGAAGTTGCGAGTGAAGCCCTGCGCCTTCGGGCTGGTCAGCATCCGCTCGGTCTGGGCTCGCAGCATGCTGGGCTGGGCCAGTTTCTTGGCAGCGGCCAGTAGCAGCAGTTCGTCATCGGGCGGTGCGCTCCACAGAAAGTAGGCCAACCGCGTTGCCAACGCATAATCGTCGAGCTTGCCCGGCTTTTCGTCGAAGAGCAAAAACTGCGGGGCCACCAAAACGGCGCGCAGCCCGACACGCATCGCGTCTTCAAAAGTGCGACCCGCGTCCAGCGAGTTGATGGCCAGCTTCACGAAACTGTCGGCCTCGCCCGTTTCTAGCGGCCGCCGAAAGGCGCGTGTCGCGAAGTTTTCGATCAGCAGTTTTACGTCCGCCTTGGCGTCGTCGGGTGCCAGTTCATAGGCGCGGCGCGCGCCGTTGACATCGAGTTGCTTGTCTTTGGGAATCTCTTTCAGCGGCGTGTCGCCGAAAATCTTGGCCACGCTGGGTGGCGGCCAGCTTTTCAGAATCGGGCCTTCCACCTCGATCCACTGCACCACCACGCCGGGGCCTGTGTAGGTTTGCGGGGTTTTTTCGTAGATGTGCTTGCCGTCGGCCGGCAATTCCAAATCGAGGGGCGTGGGAACAATAAAATCGCCCACGCCCAACCGCGCCGTGATCTCCACTTCTTTGGGCTTGTCGGGCTGGACATCGAAAAATCCCAGCATGATCAAGTCATAGCGCCCCTTGGCGGCGCTCTGAAGGGCCAGCATCAGCGGCCGCTGCGTCTGGTAGCCATAGGCCGACACGCGCAGTCGATAGAAGCCGCCCTCGTAGATGTGCACATACCCTTGTTTGCCAGCTATTCGGTTGTTGTTGTTGAGGGTGAACAGCACAACGCCATCGGCGAGTTCCAAAACTTGGGGATGTTCGGACTTGAGTTGCTCCAACACAAAGCCGTTTTCTTTGTAGAGATACCGTTGCTTGATGGGGTCGGGCGCCGCGGTCAGTCGAATCGCTGCATCCAGCGCGAGGTCGGCGGCTTCGAGATATTTCTCCATGTGCAACTGTGAAAGCCGCAGCCCGTCGGCCACAGTATCGAAGCCATGCTGTGGCATGTCTTGGGGCAAGATTTGAATGATGGGCGTCTCGATACCGAGCAATTCATGCACCGAATTTTGGTATTCCACGCGGTTGAGCCGCCGCAAAATGGTCCGACCCTGCGTGGCCTGCTCTTTGAGGTTCTGCGCGTAAAGCGCCTTGCTCAGCGTGTCAAGATGCACGGTCAACTCTTTGGCGTCGGGGCGTGGTTCCTCAGGCGGCGGCATTTCGCCGGAACGCATGCGGTCGAAGACGTGCGTCCACTTGTCGAAAGTCGCCTTGTCGTCGAAATTCGCGTCCAGCGTGTCCAACGCCAGCCCGGCCTCTTTGTTTTCAGTGTCGTGACACGCATAGCACTGCGCCCTGATGAAGCCGCGAAAAGCCTTGTCGCCCACCACCGGTGGCGGGGCGCTGGGAGATGTTTCCGCCATGACCGTCAAAAGCAGCGACAAAGCACCGGCGAGGAACAAGGCCGGTGATGCGAAACGATTACTCAAGTTCATTTCAAACATTCAGTTGGGTACCATCTTCTCGGTAAGTATACACTCCTACCCTTACCGCAAATAAGCCATAAACAGCTTCTTGACCGACATTTCCCATATGGGTTGAGCCGGGAAGCGCTCCAAGCTCGGATTGGTACCCATTTTAACACCGCGGCCCCCTGATAAACCAACATCTCTTTCTGTAAGTCGCGGTTTGTATCGAGCGTCCAAAGATGAGGTAGCAGGTCTTGCCGATCGGCAGCGTCCGCCAAGCCTCTCGTTGCTCATCCAGTTCTGCCGGAGCCCGAAATAACCTGCGTGGAGGTGACCTCAAGACCGCAGAGATGTTGGACGATCTTGGTGGCCCTCCGCGTGCTGACACCCTGCACGTACATCTCCGCGACGGCAAGTGTCAGGGCCCGCTCGCTGCGGACGCCACGATCCAAGGATTGTGGATAGAAGGGGTGGCC
>Ga0114966_10004661_pt1 | contig 11759 bp, 12 predicted proteins | sample M_130207_XF_Meta_FD_87029 | JGI IMG/M metagenome (GOLD analysis project Ga0114966, IMG submission 87029) | Freshwater microbial communities from Lake Montjoie, Canada to study carbon cycling - M_130207_XF_MetaG | ecosystem: Environmental > Aquatic > Freshwater > Lake | place: Lake Montjoie...
ATAAGCATATAAGCATATACGTAAAAAATACAATAACTGTAAATTATTTAAACCGATCTCTCGTCTTAATTAAAAGAGCGAGTAAAAATGAATTTAAATAATTTAAAAACCGCAATATTAAAGGTCCCTGCCGAGCAGGCAGTGTTTATTTATGTCGGGGTCGGCACCTTCGCTGGTCTTAGAAATGCAGAAGGCGGTTTGGACCAACAGAATTATCACCAATTTCCACCCTTTTTACAAGGGTTATATACTTGTAATACCTACTCTTGCAATAACAATAAACAACTGGCATTGTTTTTGGTCTTAATTGACCCGATCCAAGAAAACCCGCCGTATCTGACGAGAGATTTTCCTTTACTAGAAACAAACCCGGACGAATATAAAAATGAATCCAACACCTTACAAGTGTTTGTCTTTAGAGCAGATGTGTATACCGAGCCGGACCGTTTAATCCATGAACAAAATCAGACCCAGCCACGCGGCGCCGATATTACCGAGACACTGCGCGACCTGAATAATTTTGCTATCGCGAACCGCGCCAGTTTATTGTACCATGATTTTACCGGTCGCCGCACAGCAGCTTTGGCAGAATATTTTGATCAAGAGCTGAATAATGAGCATTTAGATCAAATTGTCTATGCCATGAGTGCCCGTGAAGACCACGGTTGCTATTTTGATCTCTCCCAACCGACGGCATTTTTCCCGGTGCGCCTTGAATGTGCTGCTGCGCTTGAACCCGCTGCGCTTGCACTTGAACCCGCTGCGCTTGCCCGTCCAATCATAAAAATGTTCAACTATTATAAATTCATCGCGAATAATAGCCTGATAGAAATTGCCGAGGAGCGGCTAAAGTTCACCGTAGAGATGCACTCCTTAATTGATGCACAGCGTGACCAAATCATCCGGGATATCTCTCAACGCTTTAAAGAAGTTTATATGGCAATTTTACGGCAACTCTACAAACAAATCCTGGAACCCCAAGATGATTTTACACCTGTATGGAGTTTGTATAATTCGTTTCCCGTAGGACTGACTACTATTTGCAAAGAACTCGCGGAGCAACGCGATTATAATTTACTATCGGATATTTTACTGGAATTTTTAATCTACCAGTTGGATATATTTATTTTTTTAAAACAGCTAGATCTCTCGGGAGAGAATATGCTGAATTTTATTATGGCAGATGAGGACCCTTATAAGTGGAGTAATAATATTAACTTGTTTATGTAATATATAATGGGCGCTAGATCCCGAAAGTACAAGCGCAGTGGGTACAAACGCAGTGGGTGCAAACGCACCCTTAAAATAAAAAAGCGCAGCATCACATTTCACCCCTACATGAGATCTCGTAAGCAAAAAGGGGGTAAGGTCACTCTAAAGGTGACTTATGGGCAAACGACAGTAGCAGGGCAAACGACAGTAGCAGGGCAAACGACAGTAGCAGGGCAAACGACAGTAGCAGGGCAAACAATATCTAAAGAAATATACCAAAGAGCACCGACTATTCAGATTCTTGGTAGCGTAGCGACCCCGGCTCTTGGTAGCGCAGCGACCCCTTACGTGATTACCCTTACAGATCCCGATGCGCCGGCAGGTACGTGGACACATTACGTGGCATTAATTCAAGCGGACGGCACTCTGGTAGGCGATCCCCTTTATCCTTATGAGCCACCCCGACCACCGAAAGGCACGGGTGAGCATCGCTATATTTTTAATGCTTACAAGGCAATCAGCCCTCTGGCAAGCGCAAGCAGCCCTCCGGCAAAAAATACGCAAAAATTACCCGGCAATGTCTATTACGAACAAATTCTGAAACCTTGGTTGGTCAATAAAAATCCTGCCGTACCTGCGGTGCAGTTTTTGGCACATTATGTATAACGGGCAATAGGCGCAAGTACTATCGGAATAGCAGGCACAGGCGCAAGTACTGTCGGAATAGCATTGATCGGCTCAAAAATATACTCTTTCTTTTTTTCATCAACAATGGTATGCTCTTCTAAAAGACGCTTTGCTAAAAGGCGTTCGGCTAAAGTACGCGCGGACAATAGCGGCGTCTGTTCACTATCGCCATCGGAATACGAGCGAGTGCGCTTAATAAACGGAATATGTTTCTTACCCCATGCCATTAATTTTTGAATAGCGTCTGCCGGAAACCCCGATTGACGCTGATCATATAAATAAGACTGTTTTTCAGCATTATAGACAATGCAAGGTCGCCTAAACTGCATTGATTTTTCAATCGCCTCGCGCTGGGTACCGTAAGGACCCTCCTTGTTTATATATTTGCTAACCGACAGTAACGTTTGAAAAAAATTCCCCTTGTAAAAAAGAATGTAATAGACTTTTTCTTCGCTCATTTTTATATAATATATAGAATAAGTGTTTAAGTATTTAAAGCACCTCTAAATCATACACATGCCAATATTCAATGCCGCCATTAGGAAAAGGGCGTTTAATTATAAAAGGGATTTTTTTCTGTTCCAATTCCAGTTTGGCAATCGGGTAACCGTCAATCACATTAAGGGGGATTTTGACAAATGGTTTCGCACCGGCATCTAATTGCTTGGCTCGCTGTCCGAGCACACGGGTCATTTCGTATTTGGTTAAAAACGGCAAGGTTTTATGCATCGGGTCAACTATAATACCCCGCCCGTCCCGCGTCACACGGGCTAAAGCTTTCACTTCCTCGTAGTTATGAGTACGTGATTCCGGGTGATAATTGAGAATAAAGTCGTCGCGTAAATCACTATCAAATTTTTGCAGGTAATTTTCGCCTTCTTCGGAATCAGCGTCGCTGTCTTCGTCGTATGATGCATTTATATTCACGGGTTTTTTCGTCGCTTCCAACATTTCCACGCCTGTAACGACGATTTTTTTTTGCCCGGTCGTTTTCGCGGCAGTTTTTTTGACCGGTTTACTGACGGCGCCTTCTTCACCACCGCCGCCCTGTCCTTCTGGTTCGTCGTCATCTTCACCTTCTTCTTCCTCTTCAACTTCTTCCTCTTCTGGTTCGTCATCGTCTTCTTCTTCCTCTTCTGGTTCGTCATCGTCTTCTTCCTCTTCTTCTTCTCCTTTCTCTTCCTCATCACCTTCTTCTTCTTCTTCTTCTCCAGCCGCCGGATCTAAAATTTCCTCCTCCTCAGCAACATTCGCATTTTCAATAACAGCAGCCATTCTTTATTAATTATATATACCATAAGAAAATTTAAGTCAGTTTCAATTTTATTATAATATTAATTTCGGTTATCCGTTTTCCAGGTCGTATCGCAATGCACACATAAATAGACATATTTCATGTTGATATCGTCGTAACGGATATAAATCACTTCGCGGTCAGTTGCCTTGGTGCCTTGTGCCTGTACCTGCTCTTTTTCCGACAGTACTTGTGCCTGCTCTTTTTCCGACAGTACTTGCGCTGCTTCTTCACCTTCTATCTTTTTCGCAGTACTCTTTTTCGCCGTCTTCTTTGCCGTGCTTTGCCCAGCACCCCCCTCCATGCCTTCGCTGCCGCCATTACTGCTACATTCTTGATTCGGGCACTTGATGGTATTAATGCGCGGCAAAGTTGGATCGTATTTGGTATATTCGTTTACCATATGGGTAAATTTCTGTTCTCCTCGCCGCAGCTGTGTTTCCGAGACACAAATGGCTTCCGCGGTCAAGGTCGTATCTTCGTGTCCACAATTACGGCAATAATAATTGATAGTATTACCCCCATTTTCTTCGTTGATTTTCAAATAATACATATTATGACAAATTGCGCAGAAATGCATGATGACTAGTATATATTATAATAAGAGGTATATTTTAAGTTCAATTTTATACAAAATATCCTTTATAGATAAAAGGATTATTTCTCGGGTCTACTTTTACCTGCATTTGAATATCACTGCCACTGTTGGTAAGATCAATCAAATGTTTATTCGTAATATAAAGATTCAGTTTATATTCTTGAATCATTCGGGACATGTAAGCGTCAATTTGAGCATCTATTTTATTTTTTTCCACTTCCTTGACTAATTTTTTCGCACCCTTTTTATTGATAATATAGCCCTGCGTACCCCAGAATCCTTCCGGTTTAAAGAATTGTCCAACCTCCGTATATTTTATTTTTCGGAGTGATGACAAAAGTATCACATCCCAATCTTTCGGTGCATCTAATAAATAGTTATGTATCTCGTTTAAAGTGTTGTGTTTAAAGATCAGATCGTCTTCAAAGATGATATAATATTCGGCATCTGAATCATTGACTAATTGTTTCGCAAGGGTCAAGTGACTTAAAAAGCAGCCGACCGCCCCATTTGTCAATTGGTAATGGTGTGTGCGCGTTTTCGTGAGTTCCGTATTATTTAATTGGGTAATAGCATTGGGCGTTAACCATTGCTCTAAATTTACGTCTCTCCCTGCAATGGCTGAAAAACGCGTGATCGGCATTAAGTTTATATCCGAGGTCTGGTACGATTGCATTAAAGTAGTACGTCGCTCTACATTTTTATCTAAATTGATGTAAAACACTTTTGTTTTTTGTATAAAATTATCTCCCAAAGACCCTTTATTTTTACCAAATTTACTCAAGACCAAGACACCTAGAATTAAGATAAGTGTAAAATACACAATATATTTTTTTTTTGTATTCTTCATTATTATAGAGAGATATAAATAAAAAAAATTTAAATAAACAATATAGTAAATACGTTTAAAGTATGTTTCATATAAATATACACAAAGCCGCCATGTCTATCGTCACCGAATATCTCTCGCTCACGCAGAAATACAAAGCGACCTATGGGGAAAAAACCATCTTGTTAATGCAGGTGGGCAGTTTTTTTGAAGTTTATGCGCTTATAAATCCTGATGGTAGTTATACGGGCAGTAATATCGCGGAATTCGCGAAAATCAATGATTTGGCTATTGCTAATAAAAACAGTAGCGTAGGAACCTTACCCGTGGTAATGGCTGGGTTCGGGGTGGCTTACCGCGACAAATATATCCAAAAAAGTCAAGAGCAAGACTATACGGTGGTGTTTCATGAGCAAGACCCGAAAGATAAAACGAAACGCGTATTGACCGAAATAATCTCTCCCGGTACTTTTTTCCCTGAAGAATATCAGGAGTATGACCAAGAACATTTATCTAATAATGTCATGTGTATTTGGCTGCATAAATCCAAAGCGACTAAACTCATGCCGTGTCAGGTGACCTTGGGGATTGCCAACATTGATATCTATACAGGTAAAACCGCGCTCTTTCAATTTGCCACGACGTATACCCATAGCCCGGCGACCTATGACGAATTAGAGCGGTATATTGCTGCCTATAAACCGAGCGAATGCCTCTTTGTGGCTAATATGCCCGAGCGCTTAATAGATGATATTATCGGGTTTGTTGGGCTGGAACGTGCCAAGATTCATAAAATAGACATCCATATAAATGAGAATAAAGAAGCTCCAAGCGCAAGCAGCCCAAGCGCCAGCAGCCCAAGCGCCAGCAGCCCCATGCAACTTTTTGCCAAAAATGCCGAGAAACAAACTTACCAACTAGAAATCTTGAAACGCTTTTTCCCCCAGCTCAGCTCTACCCTAAATGATTTGTTTCCAACCCATTTTGTCGCCACCCAAGCCTTTTGTTTTCTCTTAGATTTCGTCTATCAGCATAACCCGAATTTGGTAAAAAAATTAGCCGAACCCGTCTTGGAAAATTATACCGATCGCCTAATTCTTGCCAACCACTCCCTCAGTCAATTAAACATGCTTGATGATACACGGCACACGGGTAAAATGCGCTCCGTCAGTAGTTTTCTCAACAATTGCGTGACCACCATGGGCAAACGCCAGTTTCTCTATCAATTGCATTACCCGGTGACCCGTGTAGTAACCCTACAAGCCTCGTATGACATAACGGAGCATTTACTAACGAAAACCCCTGCCGATTCCCCATGGGCTTTTTTCCGTCAACATCTCGCCAATCTCTCTGATTTGGAAAAATTCACCCGGAAAGTAGTGACCCGGAAAGTGTTGCCAAAAAATTTAGTTAGTTTAGTAGCGGATCTCACTAGCGTCCGCGCCCTTTATGCGAAAACCCAAGACGACCCGGTTTTAATGCGCTATTTGCCACCCGAAATGGGAGGGATTGAAGCGTCGTGTGCGCATATCAGTTCCGACCTCACTCGTGTCTTCAATTTAACCGCCTGTCATAATCTCTCGGTGATTAGCGAAGACACTCTGATTATCAATAAGGGTATTGTGCCGGGCATTGACACTTTAATCCAGGACAGCATGGACGGGCGGGCAAAATTGGAAGCCATTTGCCAGTATTTGGCGGGGCTGTTGCAAGCCAATGAAAAAAACAGCGACACTAAAAAGCTACCGCAGGTGAAAATTCACGAAACGGCAAAAAATCCGCCCATATTAATTGGGACGAGCTTGCGCATCAAGAAATTGAAAGAATTACTGACCACCTTAATTAAAAAGAGTAATAAATCTACCGTAGAAATTTCCTATGCTTCCGCCTATAGCCAAAAAGTAGAAACGTTTGAATTAGATTTGCAGACCTTGGAAACGGATAGCAATGGCGGCGGGAAAAACGATCTGGTTATTACCAATAAACAAATTGTCGCACTTACCCAGCGAAACGAAGAAAACAAAAGCAAGTTAGTGCGCGAGATGGAGAACTTTTTCCAAAATTACATGACCGAGTTTGCAAAATTTGACGCCGACTTGCAACAGATTATTAAATATACCGTAGAAATGGATATGCTACAATGTAAATGTTATATTGCGCATAAATACAACTATTGCAAACCGCAGATTCCGGCGACCCCCAGCGATAAATCCTTTTTCTCTCTGACGGGACTGCGCCATCCTTTAATTGAACACTTGCAAACGAATGAACTTTATGTAACGAATGATTTAACTTTGGGCATAGCACAGCAAGCACAGCAAGCCACGCAAGGAATTCTCCTCTATGGCACCAATGCCGTGGGTAAAACGAGTTTTATCAAAGCGGTGGGTATTGCTCTAGTTCTCGCGCAGGCAGGTTTATATGTCCCTTGCACAACTTTTACCTATCAACCGTACCAAACCATTTTTACCCGTATTCTAGGCAATGATAATTTGTTCAAAGGGCTCTCTACGTTTGCCGTAGAAATGACGGAATTACGGACGATCCTCATGTTAGCCAATGCCAATAGCCTCGTGCTGGGTGATGAACTGTGCTCGGGCACGGAAAGTGATTCCGCTCTCAGTATTTTTACCGCGGGCTTGGAAATATTACATGAACGCCAGAGCACCTTCTTGTTTGCCACACATTTTCACGAAATAAATAAATACGAGGAAATCAAGGCGCTTACGCGTTTGAAAATGCTGCACATGGCAGTGCATTACGACAAAACTACAGGCGCCCTAGTCTATGACCGCAAATTGCGGGAAGGACCCGGCGAAAGCATGTATGGTTTAGAAGTCTGTAAATCGCTCCATCTCCCCGACACCTTTCTGCAACGCGCCCATGCGATTCGGATGAAATACCACCAAGAGACACAAAATGTGATGGCACTCTCACCCACCCATTTTAATGCGAAAAAATTAGTCGGCAATTGCGAACTCTGCCAAGCCAGCAAAGCGAGCGAAGTGCATCATCTACAGCACCAGAAAAACGCCAATCCACAAAACGCTTATATAGACACTTTTCATAAAAATCACGCGGCGAATTTACTCAACATTTGCGAAGCCTGCCACCATAAAATTCATCAATCCGGGCAACAGCATAAAGTGGTAAAGACAACCGCGGGGTATCAGCTACTAGCCCTCTAACCCGAGGGAACGAACTATTGATCCTCAAATAATATATCTATATAGTAATAAGCACATGAAATTTATCTTTAATCTGAATCTAAATTTATCCTTCCTCTTAGGCATAGTCATTTTAGCATGTTTATTTTGGAAAAGTAAAAAAAATATCAAAGAAGGGTATTATGATAAATATTATGATGCCAGTCCCGATGAGACAACCGAGTCAGTTGTAAATGCTAGAAGAGAAGCAGACAAGATCGGTAATGAATTGTCTAAGGATATGGACATTGTTGATAGTGAAGTGAGTTCAAAATTAGATACGGTTAGTAACTTTTTCGACACCTCCGAGACTATTGTCGAACCGCAGTGGCGCAGTGTTTATAGCAATGGCATTACTGTTCCTGAAACGGTAACCACCGGTAAAAAACCCGATACATCTTTAATCTTAACCGACGGCTGTAGTGTCCGCTCTTTTGTTCGGAGTGAGTACGAAGATGAAATGTGCGCTGCGAATGCAGGAGATTATGAAACCATTGACAAGATGTGTAAACAGTTGAGTAATGATAATTGTACTTTACCGAGCTGCTGTATTTTACTCAACGGCACTAAATGTGTTGCGGGGAATATAAACGGACCGACCTATTTAACCGACCAAGGACATACGATTGATTATTTCTATTATTATTACAAAAATAAATGTTACGGAGCAGAGTGTAATAGAATGAATAATAAATATCAGAAAGTGTGTGGCATTTATGCCGACAATGCCACGAGCATTTCCAAAGACTGTATGGTGGAAATGTTTCATAAAGCGGGCTGTAAGAATCCCGACCCTAGCGCAATTATAAATAATGATTATGTCTATAACAACAGCAAATCTTCTAAAAAATATATTGAGATTGATTTAACCAAGATCGCGAAAGAATTGTTGAAGGATATCACCTTAGGGAAAGTTGATAGTCGTATTAAATGCCAAGGGGGCGAATAGGGGACTTCGGAGGCAGCACCCTTTCACCACGATGATCTTTACAACAATCCATTATAATTAATTCTTCTTATAGTATAACTATGAAACATCCTAAAAAAAATATTTTATTTTTAGTTTGCATTGTTAGCTTAATATTTTTAGGCATTTTCTGGTTAATTTGCAATAAAAGCAATAGGGAAGGTAATGTAGATATGGCAGCCTTGTCAACCGACATCTTAGACACGGTTAACTCCAAAGTTTCTAATGCGGGTATTGATGTGACTGCTTATAAAGCCGGCTTGCCGGGTGCAATGAGCCAAATCAGAGCTATGGTTGAAAGTGCCAAGGCGAAGATGCAAGATCCTCCGGATACATCTAGTCCGATGATAGACGCGAACGGCAATCCAAGGGTAGACACGACCGGCAGCGATTATTATAATGGCAAAACCTTTTTTACCGGTAAACGTTTTAGCGATGGTTTTTGTAAAATGAATAGCGACCCGATAGAGCGTAATAATCAATGTAGTACGTTAACTACGGAGAATTGCAACCAAACCGATTGCTGTATTGTCTTGAATGGAAAGAAATGTGTAGCAGGCGATGCGCGGGGACCAACTTTTCAAACCGATGCCACCGGAAAAGACATTGACTACGCGTATTATTCCTATAAAAACACTTGCTATGGCAGTTGTGGTAAAGGCATCAATAATGCCGCCAATCCATGCGACTCTTACGAAATATCTGATACAAATGTGAACGAGAAATGCATGAAACGGCTCTGGGAACAATCGGGTTGTCCGAACGCCGGCTATTTAACTCAGAATGTTGTGTCCAGTTTACAACAAAATAGTAAAGCGGAGCTTATGATTAAATTCAAATTAGCCCGTACTGATGAGCCGAATTATGCCCGTTGTTATGGTCCGAATGAAGCAGCCTGGCCGGTGCCTTGTGACGGAACGGATAGCAATAGCACGCATCTCTCGGCGCGCTGCTTGAAGCGACTCTTTACCGAAGCCGGTTGTTCCTATCAAGATAATATCACTGAGAACGATGCGGGTGACCCTAGAAGTAAATCGGAATGGATCAATACCTTTACTGGCTTGGTAAATGCTATGCCCGACGAAACGAATAAGTTAACCAGGTGTTATGGTCCGGATCCATTAACTTGGCCGGATTTTTGCGCAAATACGACCGATGCAACAACCAATTTAACCCCGCGGTGCATGCGTAGTCTTATTATGAAATCCACTTGTCCAAATAAAAATTTAGTAAACACGTTATTTACGAATGATTTTGTCGCGAAAAATATCAACACGAACAAAGCTACCTTTATACAGAATATAAATAGATTAAATACTTCTTACGATGATGCTGACATGGAGCAATGTTACGGCACTGATAAAAATAACTGGCCTTATTTTAATGCAATGGGTAATAGTGGTATTGTTACTTGTAATACGTATTGTAAGGGCTTTGACGGACATTCCTGGGGAAGTGATATGCCTGGCAGCTGGAAAGGAGCGACTTGTGTCGCAGCGGGTGCCGGACGGGATATTTCTTGCGCATATAGGGGTACTTATGACTGGCGTACCCCAGGAATATTACCATGCACGTGCGCTCGCGATGATGCAGTGCCGTTTAATCCTTATAGTATGTTATGGGCTTTTACTTTTAGCGGCTAATAATTGCACGAGTATAAAATATGTTAAAAAATTGATTTATAAATATAACTATTATATATCAATATTACCAAGAATGTTGTTACCAGTCAAATGTTTTACGTGCGGGATGGAAATCAGCAGTTACTATCGGGCATACGAACGCGAAGTGCGAAAAAAGAAGTTGGCAGCCGGTGTCAGCGACGTGATTTATTTAACCAAAGTGCATGCAGAAAAAACAGCCGAAGGCGAGGTTTTAGACAATTTACAGATACGCAAAATGTGTTGCCGCCGACATTTATTGACCCACGTGGAAATTGAATAGATATATAACTATTAAAATAATAATATTTTTTTAATATATATATGCGTAGTAAAAGTATGCGTAGTAAAAGTATGCGAAGTAAGAGTGTGCGTACGCGAAGTAAGAGTAAGAGTATGCGAAGTAAGAGGACACGAAAGCACAAGAAAAGTATGCGTATGCGAAGTAAGAGTCAGAGTAAGAGTACCCGAAAGCACCGGCATCGGCGTCATAGAAAAACCATGTACGGCGGACATGCACCTCCACCTTGGGTAGGTTCACCCTATAATGCAGGCGATCACTCGCCCAATGGTAATTTTTTACCCCAAAGTCCTAATGGAGTACCATCGGGCTTACCTATTTCGCCAATGAGTACCTCTCCGCAATTTGGACAACGCGGGGGCGGTTTTATGAATGATTTAAGTATGTTCGCTTCTAAAATTTTACCCGACGATGTGGTCAATCTAACGCGTTCCATTCCTGCTGCAGGAGGCAATCTAATGGATCGGTTTAATGGAAATATTCCCAGTGCGTCGTCCCAAGTCTATCCCACCCAACAACCCCTGGCACTATTGGCTCATAAATCCGCTGGTACTGTACCTCAACCTAATATTAATAGCGCTTATACACGAGCCATACAACAAGTTCCCGCTCTATAAATTAAGCATTTTGCGCTTTTTTTTCTTTGAATATATCATAAATGTACTTTAAGTTTATGAAAAAATTATGTACACCTGCCTTTGTTTATTTAGTCGTTTCCGTTCTGGCTATTATTGTGATAATGTTTCAAAATGGTGGCAACACAGACAAGTATTGTGTCGGCAGTTTTGAATGCCCCGTGTCCAGCACGCCCATGGTTTTTCTCCTTAAATTTTTATATGTCGCTTTTTGGACATTTGTACTAGACTCTATTTGCAAAGCGGGACATAAACGCATTTCGTGGTTTTTGGTGCTCTTGCCGTTTCTTTTGTTTTTTGTTTTACTGGGTTTAATGATGACGACCCAGGGGGTGGTTTGAATATAAATATAATATAAATATAATATAA
>Ga0114966_10004663_pt1 | contig 11754 bp, 10 predicted proteins | sample M_130207_XF_Meta_FD_87029 | JGI IMG/M metagenome (GOLD analysis project Ga0114966, IMG submission 87029) | Freshwater microbial communities from Lake Montjoie, Canada to study carbon cycling - M_130207_XF_MetaG | ecosystem: Environmental > Aquatic > Freshwater > Lake | place: Lake Montjoie...
CGCAGGATGAAGCGCAGGAGGAAGGGAAGATCGGCCTCGACGAACACGATCACGAATTCGCGGACGCCGTGGAACATTCCTTCCTGCCGCCGATGCTCAAGCTGGCGCACAGCCAAGGCCTCCGGCTGGTTTTTTTCCGCGTGAAAAAGCGGCCGTCGGACACCGGCGCGCTGGCCGACGAGAGCGGGACCGCGCCCGCCTACCAAGCGGCGCTGCGGGCGTATCTGGAAAAGGCCGGCGCGATCCTCATTGATGAATCGCGCGATCCCGATTTGACCCTCGATTTCTACGGCTCCGGCGACCACGTGAAGCCTGCGATGGAGAAAACCTACACGGAGATGTTCTGGCGCAAGGTCGGCCCGCTTCTCCCAGCCCCTGCCCGATGATCTTTCACAGCCTCACTTACCTCATTTTTTTCGCCGTCGTCCTCACGCTTTACTGGAGCGTCCCGGCGCGCTGGCGGAATCTCCTGCTCATCCCGGTGAGCCTCATTTTCTACGGGTGGAATCAGCCGTGGTTTCTCCTGCCGTTCGCCGCGACCACGATCATCGACTACTTCGTCGCGCGCGGGATCGAGGATGCGCCGGCGCGGAAGCGGCAGTTGGTCACGGTCAGCGTGCTCAGCAATCTCGGGCTGCTCGGCGTTTTCAAATACTACAATTTCGGCATCACGAATGTCTCCGCGCTGCTCGACGCGCTGCACCTGCACGTGCCGCTCCCGGTGTTGCAAGTGGTGCTGCCGGCGGGCATCTCGTTCTACACGTTTCAGAGTATCGGTTACATCGTGGACGTCGCCCGCGGGCACGTCCGCGCGTGCCGGAGTTTCGGCGATTACGTGCTCTTCGTGGCGTTTTTTCCGCAGCTCGTTGCGGGGCCGATTCAGCGCGCGGGGCATCTGATCGCGCAGATCCAGATGCCGCGGACGCTCACCCCGGCGGTCGCGGCGGACGCCATCTTCCTGCTCGTCTGGGGCTTTTTCAAAAAGGTCGTCATTGCGGACAACGTCGCCATCACCGCGAACAAAGTGTTCTCCATCCAGGACCCGTCGTTTCCGATTTTGTGGACCGGGGTGCTGGCGTTTTGCATCCAGATTTTCGCGGACTTTTCCGCCTACACCGACATCGCCCGCGGCAGCGCGCGGCTGCTCGGGTTTGAGCTGTCGCCAAACTTCAACCACCCGTATCTCGCCGATTCGCCCTCGGACTTCTGGCGGCGCTGGCACATCTCGCTGTCGGCGTGGATTCGCGATTACATCTTCATCCCGCTCGGCGGCTCGCGCGGCGGCGAGGCGCGGACGATTCTGAATCTGACGATCGTCTTTCTGCTGACCGGCCTGTGGCACGGGGCCTCGTGGAATTTCTTGCTCTGGGGTCTCTACTACGCGCTGCTCACGATCATTTACCGGCTGGCCGATGCCGTGGTGCCCGCCGGGATCCAGCGGTTGCCGGGCCTTCGCGCCATCAAGATCCTGCTGATGTTTGTGCTCACAAACATCGGGTGGCTGATCTTTCGCGAGCAAAACGTGGGACGCCTCTGGCAGGCGCTCACGCTGAACCCGACGGATACCCCGGTGCGCGAATGGCAGGTCGCGGGTTACCTCGCGATGACGGTCGTGCTTTTCGCCAGCCCGCTGGTCCTGCACACCGTGTGGGATGTGCTGCTCCGCGAACGACTGGCCCGGCTGGGGCTGTGGGCCAAGGCGGGTTGGTGGGTGGGAACGGCGGTGTCCGTCGCGCTCTTCACGGGCATCCTCGTCCTGCGCAGCAACACCTCGCAGGACTTCATCTACTTCCAGTTCTGAACCGCGGTCAGTGCGCGGCGCCCGCGCCGTGCCCGTCATCGTCGATGTCCACGGTGCGCACGCGTTTCGCCATGCGGGTGGCTTCGACTTGCACGCGGAATTTGTCCGGCAGCGCGAGGTCTTTGGCCACGCAGTCGAGGATGATGCGCGGGCTGGAGGTGTCGGCCGTCATGAGGTGGATGTTTTCCAACCCGAAGAGGCGGATCCAAAACGGTTGGGTAACCTGCAAATCGCGGACCCGGTAAAGCTCCAGCGTGTCCTTGGTTTTACTGAGAATCCCGCGCTCGGTGATGAGGCGCTCGGTGGTGAGTTCGAAGGTTGTCGTTTTCACCACCAGCCAGCGATAGATGGCCCACGGGATGGGGAGGACGAGGAGGCACGAGACGAACGGCCAGAAGTTTTTGACCTGCGAAGAACTGCCACGCCAAAGGGTTTGTTCAGACATGGCGGCGAGACTACGCAGCCCCGGCCCCGCGTGCAAGGCGCACCCCGCGAAACTACGCCGCGTCCTTGTCCTGCTTCTTGCGAATGAGCGGCGCTTTTTTGCCCTCGACGACGGCGCGGTTGATCGTCACGTCGGCGATGTCTTCGCGGCTCGGGATCTCATACATCAGGTCGAGCATGATGCGCTCGAGCATGGAGCGCAGGGCGCGGGCGCCGGTGCCTTTGGTCACGGCCTGCTCGGCGAGGGCGCGGAGGGCGTCCTTGGTGACGTTGAGGTTCACGCCTTCGAGCGCGAGCAGCTTGGCGAACTGCTTGACCATCGCGTTCTTGGTGTCGGAGAGGATCATCACCAGTTCGTCCTCGGAAAGTTGATCGAGCGCGGTGACCACGGGGAGGCGTCCGACGAACTCCGGGATCATGCCAAAGCCGAGCAGGTCTTCCGGTTCGGTAAAGCGGATCGCTTCGCTCGACGGAATCTCAGCGGCATTGGCTTCGCTGGCGGTGACGCCGAAGCCGAGCACTTTCTTGCCGAGCCGCTTCTGGATCATTTTTTCGAGACCGACAAACGCGCCGCCGCAGATGAAGAGAATCTTTTCCGTGCTGACCTGGATGTATTCCTGATGCGGGTGCTTGCGCCCGCCTTGGGGCGGGACGTTGCAGGTGGTGCCTTCGAGGATTTTCAGGAGCGCCTGCTGCACGCCTTCACCGCTGACGTCGCGGGTGATGGAGACGTTGTCGGTCTTGCGCCCGATCTTGTCGATTTCGTCGATGTAAACGATGCCGATCTCAGCCCGCTTCACGTCGTAATCGCTGGCCTGGAGCAACCGGAGGATGATGTTTTCCACGTCCTCGCCGACATAGCCGGCCTCGGTGAGCGTGGTCGCGTCGGCGATGGTAAAGGGCACGTCGATGATCCGCGCGAGGGTGCGGGCGAGCAGCGTCTTGCCGCTGCCGGTCGGACCGATCAGGAGGACGTTGCTTTTCTCGATCTCCACATCGGCGAACGGGTCCATCTGCACGGCGCTGCCGGAGGCGGGCGCGTGGTTGTGCAGGATGCGCTTGTAGTGGTTGTGGACGGCGACGCTGAGGGTCTTTTTCGCGCGGTCCTGGCCGATGACGTATTGGTCGAGCTGTCGGCGGATGTCCATCGGCTTGGGCACGCGCAGGTTGGTCGAGTGCTTGCGCGCGTCGTCGTTCAGCTCCTTGTCGAGGATGCCTTTGCAGACCGTGATGCAGCTATCGCAAATATAGACGCCCGGCCCGGCGATGAGCTTGCGGACCTCTGCGTGGCTCTTGCCGCAGAAGCTGCACATCGTGAGGTTGCTGGCGCGGGCCATCGAGGTTGGTCGGGGTTCTTTGGAGGTGAAGCTGCGGTTTAACTCTTCTCAGCAGCCGGGGTGCCTTCCAGCGCGCCAGTTTGCGCGCCGGGCAGTTCTTTGCGCGATTTTACCACCTCATCCACAAGGCCATAAGCCTTGGCCTCCTCGGCGCTCATGTAGTAGTCGCGGTCGGAATCGAGCCCGACCTGCTCTTCGCTCTTGCCGCTGTGGTGCGCGAGGATACGGATCAGGCGCTTCTTGAGTTTGTACATGTATTCCACGGTGCGCTCGACATCGCTCGCCGTGCCGCGGGCGCCGCCGCTGACCTGGTGGATCATGATGTCGGAGTTCGGCAGCGCGTAGCGTTTGCCCGTGGTGCCGGCGGCCAGCAGGACGGCGCCCATGCTGGCGGCCATGCCGACGCAGTAGGTATTCACGGCGCAGGTCATGAACTGCATGGTGTCGTAGATCGCCAGCCCGGCCGTGACCGAGCCGCCGGGGGAGTTGATGTAAAGGCTGATGTCCTTTTTCCCGTCGTCCATCTGGAGAAAGAGGAGCTGGGCGATGACGGCGTTGGCGACATGGTCATCGATGGCGGTGCCGAGGAAGACGATGCGGTCCTTCAGGAGCCGCGAATAAATGTCGTAAGCCTGCTCGCGGTTGCCACTCCGCTCGATGACCATCGGCATCGGATAGTAATTGTTTCGCGGGGTGATGAGGCTGCTTTCGGGTTGGATGATCATAGCGAAAAAAGCGTGGAAACTGACGGTTAGGCTCCGGCCGGAATGGTCGTGACGCTAGCGTTCGAAGCAAGGAACTCAAGGGTCTTGGCCGTGAGGATCTCCTCAGTGATCTGGTCCACGGCGTTCCGCTTCTCCAGTTCCTTGAGGAGTTTCTGCGGCTTCATGTCGTAGCGCGCCGCGAGCTGGAAGATGCGCTGATTGAATTCCTGCTGCGTCACGGTGATGCCTTCCAGTTCCGCGATGCGGAGCAGGACAAACGTCCCCTTCAATTGCTCGCGCGCGTTTTGCGACGCGGTGCCGAGGATCTGCTGCTCGTTTTCCTTGAGCACTTCGTCGGCGATGCCGCGCTCCTGATTTTCCCGCACGATGTCCGAGAGGATGCGCCGCGTCTGCGTGCGCACCATTTCCACCGGCAGCTCGCACTCCACCTGCGAAAGAATCTGCGCCATCAGCGCGCTGCGCTTCGAGGCCTCGGTGTCGGCGATTTTCTGTTTGGTGAGTTCCTCGCGCGCCAGCGTGCGGAGATCGGCCAGCGTTTTGCCTTTCACCACGGTCGCGGCAAAGGCGTCGTCGAGCGCCGGCAAGACCTTCGTTTTGATCTCCTTGAGCGTGACCACGTATTGGATTTTCTGCCCGCCCATCCCCTCGACCGGAAACTCCGCCGGCACATCGATCACGAAGGTCCGCGTCTCCTGCGGCTTCATGCCGACCAGCGCCGCGGCGTAGCCGGGGAAGAACGCCTCGGGCGTCATCCGAATCCAGAAATCGTCATTGCCCGAGAGCGGCTTCCCGGCTTTCGGGAAAACCTCATGCACCGGCTTGCCGTCGATCGTCCCGGTGTAGTCCACCACGATGTAGTCCTCCAATTCCGCTCCCCGATCCTCGGCGAGGTCCACGAAATCCGCCGCCTGCTCGCGCAGATTCTCCAGCGACTCGTCGATCTCCGACTCCGTCACCTCGGTCGATTTCATCGGCACCACCAGCCCTTTGTAGGTCGGCAGTTCAAAGGCGGGATGCGTCACAAGCGTCGCCGTGAACTTCATGGACTTGTCGTCCGCCAGTTCCACGTCGTTGATTTGCGCCAGCGTCAGCACGCGCAGCTTTTTCTCGGAGATGGCCTCGCGGCAGGAGTCCGACAGGAGCTTCTTCTCCAACTCTTCGCGGATCTGCTTCTTAAACTTCTTTTCGATCACCGCCCGCGGCGCCTTGCCCGCACGGTAGCCGGGCAGTTTGGCGTGGCGCGTGTAGTCCGCCGTGACGGCCTCCCAAGCCTTGCTGACCTTGTCTGGCTCGACTTCGATGCGGAGGGTGGTGATGCAGTTCGGGAGGTTTTCGACGACGACGTTCATAATTGGTACAGGTGGATGCGGGGCAGGTTTTTGGAAAAGGGCCCGAAAGATAGCGGCTCGCGCGGATTTGCAAACGAGGAAATCGGGTATCGCGGGAGTTTGGAAAAAGCGCTCATCCTTCACGGCGTTTCGCCCCCCGCCTTCCCACGGCGAATCTCCGTTCAGGATGAGCGTGGTTTTTGGCCAGCCTTACGGGCGGCGTCCGCCCCCGCCGCCGGAGCGTCGGTTGCCACCACCACGGTCCCCGCCCCCGCCCGGTCGTCCACCACCCCCGCCACGCGGACCGCCCGCATTTCCTCCACGGCCCGGCTGACCACCGCGCTCCGGACGCGGGCCGCGCGGCGGGGCCGGTGGCTCGGGTGGGGCGGCGGCGGTGTAGTCGAAGCCCTCCAGCTTTTTGCGCGGCAGCCCGCGCCCGATGAACCGCTCCAGCGAGCGCAGGTCGCCGTGCTCGTCCGGGCAGACGAAGCTCACCGCGTCGCCCACCGCGTTCGCGCGGCCGGTGCGGCCGATGCGGTGGACGTAGTCCTCGTTGGTCATGGGGAAGTCGTAGTTCACGACGTGCGAGATGCCGGTCACGTCGATCCCGCGCGCGGCGATGTCCGTGGCCACAAGCACGCGGACCTCCCCGGCCTTGAACGCCTTGAGCGAACGCAGTCGGTGGTTCTGCGACTTGTTCGAGTGCAGCGTCGCGTTGGTGATCTTGCAGGCCTCCAGCTTCCGCGCGATGCGATCCGCGCCGTGTTTCGTGCGGGAAAAAACGAGCACCGTGTCGAAATCCGGCTGCTGCAAAAGCGCGATGAGCAGCGCCAGCTTGAGATGCCGAGGCACTTCGTAGGCGACCTGCGTCACCGTCTCCGCGGGATTCGACCGCCGCCCCACCTGCACGGTCGTGGGCTGGTGGAGAAACTCGTGCGTCAGCGCCTCGATTTCCGGCGAGAGCGTGGCGGAAAAAAGCAGCGTCTGGCGCTTCTTCGGCAGCGCCCGGACGATCCGCCGGATGCCGGGGAGAAAGCCCATGTCGAGCATCCGGTCCGCCTCATCGAGCACGAGAAACTCAATGCCCGAAAAGTCGCCGTGCCGCCGCTCCATCAGGTCGAGCAACCGGCCGGGGCACGCGATGATCAGCTCCACGCCATCGCGCAGCGCCTCGACCTGCGGACGCTCGCCCACGCCACCGAAAATCAGCGCCACGCGCAGCGGGAGATGCCGGGCATAAGCGCGCACGTTTTCCTCGATCTGCACCACCAGCTCGCGCGTCGGTGCCAGCACCAGCACGCGCATCCGCCGGCCTTTCAACTCGCGCCGGCTCAGCAGTTGGAGCATCGGCAGGACGAAGGCCGCGGTCTTTCCCGTGCCCGTCTGGGCGATGCCGATGACGTCCACGCCGGCAATGATTTTCGGGATTGCTGCCGACTGGATCGGCGTGGGTTCCGTGTAACCCGCGTCTTTGATCGCGGCGAGGATGCGGGGTTCGAGACCGAGGGCTTGGAAAGGCATGGCGTATTATAATAGGGCGGGCGAAAGGGCGGCGACTATCGGGTGGCAGCGGGAAAAAGCAAACGCCTCGCTGGGCGAGTGGGCTGGGCAGGGTGGACCGGCGGTGGAAAAAGCAACCCGTCATCCTGCGTAAAGCCTCCGCTCCGCTCAGGATGACCGTATTTTTCACCCCGCGCCCAGCAACACCCCCGCCGCGCGTTCGGTCGCTCCGCTGTGGATCGCGGCGATGGCGCGGGCGCGCTCGGCGAGCTGCGCGCGGCGCGGGGCGTCGGCGAACAGCGTGGCGAGTTGGGCGCGGAGTTCCGCGGCGTCGCGGACTTGCACGGCGGCGTCGCCAGCCAGCCAGCGGGCGACGATGGGCGCGAAGTTTTCCATGTGCGGACCGAAGATCACCGGCCGCCCCGCGAGCACCGGTTCGACGGGATTCTGCCCGCCGGTCGCGGTCAGGCTTTTGCCCATGAAGACGACGGTCGCGAGTGTGTACCAGTCGCGGAGTTCGCCGGTGGTATCGACCAAGAGTGCGTCGCTGGTTTCTGGTTTCTGGTTTCTGGTTGAAAGGCGGGAGCGCACGGCGAGGCGGAGGCCGGTGGGTTCGAGTTCGGCGAGGATGGCGGCGGCGCGCTCGACGTGGCGGGGGACGAGGATGAGGAAGAGCGCGGGCCACCGCGCGCGCAGCTTGCGGAGGGCGTCGGCAAGGATGCGCTCCTCGCCGGGAAAGGTGCTCCCGCCGAGCAGAATCGGGGCGTCGTCGGGCACGCCGAGGTCGCGGAGCAGCGCGCGGAATTCCGCCGTGCGTCCGCCAGTCGGTGCGGCGGCGTCGAACTTCGCGTTGCCCGTGACGTGGAGGCGCGCGGGCTCGACGCCGAGCGCTTGCCACGCCTCGCGGTCCTCGGGCTCCGCGGCGGCGAGGGCGTCGAGCAGGCGAAAGATCGGGCCGGTGAAAAAGCGCGCGCGGCGGAAGCGCGCGGCGGAGCGCGGCGAGAGGCGCGGGAGAAAGGTCACGGGCAGGCCGCGGCGTTTGGCGGCGGCGAGGAGATTCGGCCAGATGGCTTCGATGAAAATCAGCCGCACGGGGCGCACGGCGTCGAGCGCGGCGCGGACGATCCACGGCGCGTCGAGGGGGTTGTAGATGATCTCCAGCCAGTCGTTCGTGTGCGGCTGTGCGACCGCGAACCCCGTCGAGGTCGTGACCGAAAGCGCGATGCACTTCCCCGGCTCCCGCTCCCGGATTTGCCGGGCCAGTTTCAGCGCGAGCAGCGTTTCGCCGACGCTGATCGAGTGCAGCCAGATCCATTCGCCGCGGGCCAACCGCGCCCGCTCCTGCGGCGAGTAGCGACCAAACCGTTGGCGGAACTTTTCCCGATACCCGCCGCGCCGCAGCATGCGGAGGAGGAAGCCGGGGAGCAGCGCGACGAAGACGAGCGGGAAGAAAAGATTGTAGATGAACAGCGACCGGCGCGCGTCGGCGGGGAGCATGACAAATGACGGAATGGCGGAGATTTGCTAGCTGACGCTGGCGGGAACCGTCCGCCGGAGCAGCGCCACCTCCGTCGCGCCGTAGCGCTTTTGGCGGATGCACTCCCACGCGTCGGTCAGCTTGAGCTTCGCGCCGGGCAGGTGTTCGAGGACGAAGAGTCCGCCGGGCGCGAGCGCGGCTTGGAGCGCGGCGGAGCAAAGCAACTCGGGCGCAAAGTCGCGCTCGCCCGCGGCCTTCGCGTAGGGCGGATCGGCGAGGATGATCTCGAAGCTGCCCGGCGCGGCGAGCCGGTCGAGAAAGCGGAAAACGTCCATCGACCAGACCCTGGCCGCCGGGCCGGCGAGGTTGGTCTTGTCGAGGTTTTTCTCGATGGACGCCACTGCGCGCTGCTCGTTTTCCACGAAGGTCACGCGATCCGCGCCGCGACTCAGCGCCTCGATGCCGAGGGATCCGCTGCCGGCGAAAAGATCGAGCACCCGCGCGCCGCCGACGAGGTCGCCGAGGCTGGAGAAGATCGCGCCTTTGACCACGTCCATCGTGGGGCGGAGATCGGTGCGCGGAGTATGCAGCGGGATGCCGCCCGCGGTGCCGGCGATGACTCTCATGGCTTGATCGGAGTGATGGTTGCCGTCGCTGGCTCCGCCGGCCGTGGCGTGGCGGTGGGTGGCGGCGTGGCGTTCGCGGTGATCGGCGCGCCTGTGGCGATCGCGGCTTTGGCCGCGGCTTTCTCCTGCTCCTTCTTCTTCTTTTTCTCCTCCTTCTTCCGGTCCTCCTCCTCCTTCTTCTTTTCGTCGTCCTTGTTTTTGGTGCCGAACAGCCCCGTCAGCAGATCGTCGAACTGCCGCCCGACTTTCTGCCCGATGAGCTGGTCGAGCAGGTTCGTGCGGAGCTGGTCGGTCGTGCCCGTGACTTTGAAACCGAGCGTGCGCTGGCCGTTCACGCTCTTGCCGAAACTCTCGCGCAACAGCTCGGGGAGTTGTTTCAGCAAGTCCTCCTCCAGCCCGAGCTGCGCGGCGAGATCCACCTTTTGATCAAAGCCCACGGTGCCCTTCGCGCCGAGCTGCAGATTGAGTGCGCTCAGCGTCATCTTCTCGATGTGGACCTTCTTGTCGCCGAGGCGAAACTCCCCGCTGCCGTCCTTCAGTCGGAGGTCCGACAGCTCGCGGATGTCGAGCGCCTTGCCGATGTTTTGGAAAAACTCGAGCTGTTTGAAACGTCCGTCGCGGATCTGAAATTGGCCGGGGCCGGAGGCGCGATCGAGGTCGTCGAGATCGCCCTGGACCGTGAGTTGGCCGCTCCCGATGCCGCTCGCCTGGCCGGGCTTCCAACCGGCATCGGTGGCCACGCGGTCGAGGTCCGCCTTTTCAAAACTGAAGCTCGCCTCGAACGGCCCGTTGTCCGCCTTCGGCCGGCCCTTGAACTTGCCGCGCAGCGGCCCGCCCGCGAGCGTGGCGGTCAGCTCGGGCAGCGTGAGTTCGCCCGCGTTCCAGACGAAAGGCGTGCGCACATTCTCCAAGACCAGCGACTCCGCCCAGACGAGGCGCTCGATATCCGCGAGGCCCTCGATCTTGGTCCCTGTGACCGTCGTGCAGGTGACGCTCACTCCGGTGCAGGCGAGCGTGCATTTGCCGTCGTTGTCGAAGAGTTGCACCGCGCCGCCTTTGATCTGGAGCCGCGCAATGTCGAGGACTGGTCCGCCTTCCTTTTTCTCCTTCGGCTGCCCCGGATTCGGCCCGCTCGTTTCGCTCGACGCGGATTGCACCTTCTCAAGTTTCGGGAGCCGCCATTTCCCTTTGGCGTCCTGCTTCCACACGAGCTTCGGGGCGTCCACGCTGATCTCCGGGATGGTGAATTTTCCAATGAGCAGCGGCAGCAGGCGGTAGCTCGCGGTGAAGGAGCCTGCCTCGAAAAAATTTGCGCTGCCCTGCGGGATCGTGATGCCGGTGATCCGCACGCCGCTCCAGAGCGAGAAGCTGGTGTTCGTGAGTTTCAGCGGCATGCCCAGCGCCTGGCTGAGCTGCGCCTGAATCCGCTCCTGCGAGCGCGCCGACTGGATGTAGCCGTGCAGGCACAGGGAGCCGAAAACGATCACGACAAGGAGCGCCCCGAGTCCGAGGAGAATAGCCTTGGAATGTTTTTTCACGGCGCGCAACCTAACTGCCGAACCTCGAAAGAAAAGGTCGAAACACCCGCCCGCCATGCAGGAAATCCTTGTCATTCTGAACCCTGCCGCCCGGAGCGAGCGGGCGAAAAAGACGTGGAAACAGATTGAAAGTTTCCCGCACTGCACGCTCCGCACCACCACCGCGACCGGCGACGCGCGTGCTTTCGCCGAGCAGGCGGTCGGCGAAGGTTTCACCACCATCGTGGCCGCCGGGGGCGATGGCACGGTCAATGAAGTCGTCAACGGCATCGCCGGCTCGGGCGTCGCGCTCGGCATCCTCCCGGTCGGCACGATGAACGTCTTCGCCGCCGAACTCGGCCTGCCCAACGATCTCGCCGCCGCCTGGTCCGTGATCCGCGCCGGCCACACCCGCCAGGTGGATCTCGTCCGCGCCAACTCGCGCTACTTTGTCCAGCTCGCCGGCGTGGGCCTCGACGCGCAGGTCGTGCAGGAGACGAGCAGGAATTTCAAAAAGAACTTCGGCCCGCTCAGCTACGTCATCTCCGCCGCGCAGATCGCCGCGCGCAAACCGCCGCGTCTCATCGTGGAAGCCGACGGTCGCGAGCGCGAAGGCTCGTTCGTCCTCATCGGCAATGGTCGCTTCTACGGCGGCCCCGTCGCGGTTTTCAAGGATGCCCGGATCGACGACGGCCTGCTCGACGTGCTCATTTTCAAAAACCTCGGCTACCTCGACATCGCGCGTTACCTCGGCACCATCTTCATGGGCAATCACACCGAACTGGCCGACGTGGAATACTTTCAGACCCCGCGCGCCGCCGTGCGCAGCGAGGAGGACGTGCCCGTGGAAGTCGATGGCGAAGTCATCGCCCAGCTCCCCATCACCTTCCGCATCTCCTCGCGGAAACTGCGGGTGGTGGTGCCAGGAGTGGGCTAAACGTTGAAGCGGAACTCCACCACGTCGCCGTCCTTCACGACGTATTCTTTTCCCTCGATGCG
>Ga0114966_10004664_pt1 | contig 11754 bp, 9 predicted proteins | sample M_130207_XF_Meta_FD_87029 | JGI IMG/M metagenome (GOLD analysis project Ga0114966, IMG submission 87029) | Freshwater microbial communities from Lake Montjoie, Canada to study carbon cycling - M_130207_XF_MetaG | ecosystem: Environmental > Aquatic > Freshwater > Lake | place: Lake Montjoie...
GAACTGTCATACATCTCCTCCCGGTACATCCGGGAGATAGCGCAGTACGGTCACGACCTCTCCCGGCTCGTTCCCGTGCCGGTCGCATCCCGACTTTCCCAACTGTCCGCACGAAGGGCCAACGCATGACCTACGACGACGGTTACGCCGAGGAGTTCGAGGACGACGCGTTCGTCGAGCCCCGCCCGGACCACTACGCCGCCAACGACTCCGAGACCCTCCTGCGTCGCGTGGTCGACATCATCGCGACGGCGCCGACCTTCCCGCTGTCGTCGACGCCCCGCATCGATCGGGAGGAAATCATCCAGTTGCTCGAGGAAGCCGTCGAGCGGCTGCCCGAAGATCTGCGTACCGCCCGCTGGATGCTTCGCGAGCGTCAGGAGTTCCTCGCCAAGACCAGACGTGAGGCCGACGAGATCCTCGAGGCCGGGCGCCAGCAGGCAGAGCGGATGGTCCAACGGACCGAGGTGGTCCGTGCGGCGGAATCCCGGGCTCGCCAGGTGATGGACGCAGCCGAGACCGATGCCCGCCGCAAGCGCAACGAGACCGAGGACTTCATCGACCAGCGCCTCGCAAGCTTCGAGATCGTGCTCGACAAGCTGAGCCGCACGGTCGCGGCCGGTCGGAACCGGCTCGGGCTCGCACCCAAGCAGGTCGAAGCGGTCGCTGCCGCACCCGACGAGGATCACAGCAAGGGCTTCTTCGACCAGGACCGTGGGTGAACAGCCTCATCCTCAACATTGCCGAGCTGCTGAGGAAGCCGGGCACGGAGCGAGCATTTCAGCTCGAATCGTCCATCGAGGCCCTCGGGATCAGCGAGGACCGGCTGCCGCCGGGCGCGGTCCAGGTGAACATTCGCCTTGACGTCCTGAGCGACGGAGTCGTCGTTGCGGGAACGGTGCATGCCACCTGGAAGGGGGAGTGCCGGCGCTGTCTGTCCCCCGTGGGGGGCCCGTTTGAGGTGCCCGTGCAGGAGATCTACCAAGCGAAGGTGACCAATCCGGAGGCCTTTCCGCTCGAGCACGACCAACTCGACCTCCGTCCGATGGTTCGCGAAGCGCTTCTGCTCGATACGCCGGTCGCCCCGATCTGCCGTGAGGACTGTGCCGGGTTCTGTCCGGTCTGCGGCGCGGACCGGAATTCAACCCCCTGTACCTGCGTCGCAGAGGTTCGTGACGAACGATGGGCCGCACTCGACACGCTCCGGGACGAATCCCGATAACCTCCTAGGGCCATTACGAGGGAGTTCGTCGTGCCCGTTCCCAAGAAGAAGAAGTCCAAGTCGAAGTCGCGTAGCAACCGGGCTGGTGCCTGGAAGCTCGGCGTTCCCGCGCGCAGCCTGTGCCAGCGCTGCGGCAACGCCCGACTGCCGCATACGGTGTGTCCGTCCTGCGGGTTCTACCGCGACCGCGTCGTTATCGACGTCGAGTAGTCGCCACTGTCATGCTCCCGATCGCCCTCGACGCGCTCGGGGGAGACCGCGCCCCGGGAGAGATCCTTGCGGGGGCGCATCAGGCTGCCCGAGAGGGTATTCCGGTCATTCTCGTCGGCCCGTCGGGCCTCGAGGGTTGTGGTGAACTTCCTCTGATCGAGGCCAACGAGTTCATCGATATGGACGAGGACGCCGTCCAGAGCGTCCGGCACAAGAAGGACTCCACGCTCGTGCGCGCCGCCGAGGCAGTGCGCGACGGCAAGGCATCAGCGATGGTCTCGGCTGGCAACACCGGCGCAACGATGGCATCCGCACTGCTGCGGATGGGTCGGATGAAGGGCGTCAAGCGCCCGGCAATCGCCACGGCCATCCCCGTTCCCGGGTCCACGCCCACGATCCTGCTCGACTCCGGAGCGAACGCCGAGGTGCAGCCCGAGTGGTTGGTGCAGTTCGCGCAGATGGGCTCGGTCTACGCAGCGCATCGCTTCGGTATCGCGAATCCCCGGGTCGGTCTCCTCTCGATCGGTGAGGAGCCCATCAAGGGGTCGCCGCTCGTCAAGGAGACCCACAAACTGCTGGCGGTTGCGAAGGGGATCAACTTCATCGGCAACGTCGAGGGCCGTGATGTGATGACCGACACCGTTGACGTCGTGGTGACCGACGGTTTCACCGGCAATGTCTTGCTCAAGGCCCTCGAGGGCTCAATGCGCACGCTGATCAACGCGCTGCTCGAGGCCTTCTCGTCCACCCCGGAGTACCAGGCCCACGCCGACGCGCTGCTGCCGGCCCTGTTGCCGCTCTACGAGAAGTTCGATCCGGAGACCTACGGCGGCGCGGTGCTGCTCGGTGTGGACGGCGTCTGCATCATCAGCCACGGATCGTCCAGTTCGAGGGCAATCCTGAATGCGCTGCGTGTGGGCAAGGACCTCGTTGATTCCGGTTTCGTCGACGCCCTGCGGGCCTCGGTCGCCCCACCCGCCTGACCTGCGTGGCGCAACCCGGCAGGGTGGCGTCCTAACATCAAGGGGTCCGGTAGAGCCGGGCCCGATCCGAGGAGACAACGTGCCCGCCGAGACCCACGTGCAGCAGAACCCGCTTGACCGCGAGGCGATCGTCGAGATCGTGCGAGGGCTGCTGGCCGACATCTTGGGCATCGAGCCGGGGGAGATCAGCGAGGGACAGTCGTTCATTGAGGACCTCGGCGCCGCGTCGATGGAACTCATCGAACTGGTCGACAAGATGGAACAGGAATTTGCTGAGCGCTCCGTCGGCTTCCGGATCGCGGACGAGGACCTCGAGGATCTCAAGACTGTTCGCGACGCTGTCGACTACGTGGTCGACCGGGTCAGCGGCTCGAGCTGACAGGACGGCTTGTGGACACGGCGGTGTCGGCCCTCGAGGAACGGATCGGTCATCGGTTCGGCGACAGATCCCTGCTGCTGCAGGCACTCCGTCACCGATCGTGGTGTTCGGAGAACCCCGGGTACGAGAGCAACGAACGGCTTGAGTTCCTCGGTGACGCCGTCCTCGGGTGGGTCGTTGCCGATGTCGTGTATCGCCGTCACCTCAATGCGCGGGAAGGGCACCTCACAGACCTGCGCAAGAGCGTCGTGAACGCGCTCGCGCTCGCCGACGTCGCTCGCTTGCTGGACATCGGCTCGTGCCTGTTGCTCGGCAGGGGAGAGGACACCGCAGCGGGTCGTGACAAGTCCTCGATCATCTCGGACGCGCTCGAGGCCATCATCGGCGCGGTGTATCTCGACGGCGGGACGGTTGCCGCGCACGATCTGGTGGTACGACTGCTTGGCGAGCGTCTGCTGCAGCCGAACGGGTTCTCGCCGTACACGGACTTCAAGACGATGCTGCAGGAGCTCTGTGCGAGCAGGGAGGACGTCCCGCCCGTCTACGTGCTGCGCGAGGAGGGACCCGACCACGCGAAGTTCTTCTTTGCGGCGGTGCTGGTGAACGGGTCGGTTCTCGGCGCTGGCGAGGGCCGCACGAAGAAGCAGGCCGAACAACTGGCTGCCAGCGATGCGATCCGTCGACTCGATGGTGACGTGCCGACGGAGCCCGATGCCTGAGCTTCCCGAGGTCGAGACGGTCCGGCGCGGCTTGCTCGACACGGTGCTCGACCGGCGGATCGACCGGGTCGAGGTCGGCCGCGAGCGTACGGTCCGGCGCACGTCCCGCCAGGCACTGGTTGATGGGCTGTCCGGGGTGGTGATCACCGGCTTCGAGCGACGGGGCAAATACCTCCTCGGTTCGCTCGACAGCGGGTACGGCCTGATGGTGCACCTGAGGATGAGCGGGCGGCTGCTCGTCTCCCCGGTCGGCAGCGAGCGACCCGCGCACACGCACGTAGCGCTCACCATGGGTGGCGTCGAGCTGTGGTTCGTGGACCCGCGGACCTTCGGCGAAGTGGTCGTGTACGACCCGGAGCGCCTCGAGGACGAGGTGCCCGAACTGCTCCGGCTCGGCGTGGACCCGATCGCCGATCCCTTCGACGCGGACGTCCTGCGGTCCGCGCTGTCCGGGACGTCGCGCGCAATCAAGACCGTCCTGCTGGATCAGCACCGGATCGCCGGTCTCGGGAACATCTACACCGACGAGGTACTCCACCGTGCCAGGGTCCGTTTCGACCGCCCGGCCAACGCCCTGCGTCCCGTGGAGATCAGCCGGTTGGCCGGGGCGATTACCGAGGTGCTCACGGCGGCGATCGCTTCCGGTGGCTCAACCCTCAACGACACCCAATACGTCGATGTTGCCGGTCGGACTGGGGAGTTCCAGCACCAGCACCTGGTGTACGGCCGTCGCGATGAAGGGTGCCTGACCTGCGAAAAGTCGGTGATCCGCCGGGCCACGGTGGGTGGCCGGTCCACCTTCTTCTGCCCGCGCTGCCAGAAGTAGCGCCCTCCGGCCGGGCGTGGCCGCGGGCTACCCATCGAAGTGACCGGAAGCGATAGGGTCGAACCCACCGTGTTCCTCAAGTCTCTCTCCCTCAAGGGTTTCAAGTCGTTCGCAGACGCCACCACGCTCGAGTTCGAGCCGGGCGTCACCGTCGTGGTCGGCCCGAACGGTTCGGGCAAGTCCAACGTGGTCGATGCAATCGCATGGGTGCTCGGTGCGCAGGCCCCCAGCTCGGTCCGCAGCCAGAAGATGGACGACGTCATCTTCAACGGCACCGACAAGCGCCCCGCGCGCGGACGGGCAGAGGTCACCCTCACGATCGACAACGCCAACGGGGTGCTCCCCGTGGAGTTCAGCGAGGTCAGCGTCCGTCGCACGCTGTTCCGCACGGGCGAGAGCGAATACGCGATCAATGGGGTTCCCTGCCGCTTGCTCGATGTCCAGGAACTGCTCAGCGACGCCGGCGTCGGTCGCCAACAGCACGTCATCGTGAGTCAGGGCCAGATCGACGCCGTGCTGAACGCCCGCCCGGAGGAGCGTCGGGCGATCATCGAGGAAGCGGCAGGGGTCCTGAAGTTCCGCCGTCGCAAGGAAAAGGCCGAGCGCCGCCTCGACTCGACGGAGGGCAACCTCCTGCGGGTACAGGACCTCCTGCGCGAGGTCCGGCGGCAGTTGCGCCCGCTCGAGCGCCAGGCGGAAGCCGCACGACGTCATGGGGATCTTCAGGCCGAGTTCGGTGCCCTACGCATATTCCTCGCCGGCCGGGAGATTGCCGCACAGCGGTCAAGGCTCGCAGCGCTCTCCGTCGAGAGGGAATCGCTTGGTGCGTCTGAGCGAACGCTGCGCACCGAGCTAGCGCTCCTCGAGCAGCAGGTCGCCGCTGCGGAGGGTGAGCTAGCGGCTCGCGGCGATACGGACGTCAGCGATCGGTTGGTTCACGTTGAGCAACTCCGAGAGCGGGCACGTGGTCTCGCCGCCGTGCTGCACGAACGGCGCCGGTCGATGGAGCGCGACCGCGGACAACTGATGGACGGCGGGGTCGTCGCCAACCTGGAGGGTGAGGCTGCGCGGCTGCAGGGCGAGTTGACCGAAGTTGCCGCGCAACTCGTGGCCCTCGTGCCGGAGGCCGAGACTCTTACCGACGACGAGACCACGTATCAGTCCGAGCGTGACCGCACGCTCGAGGCGATCGAATCCGCTTCGGGCGGCTCGGCTGCGGCTGCGTCCAGCGCTGCCGCCGAGGTACGCGGCGAGCTTCGCACCCTGCGAAGCGGGCTCGAGCGCACTGACTCCGAGTCGCGTCGCGCACGCCAACGGCTCGCGGACCTGGAGACGAAGGTCGCGCGTCTCTCCGAAGAGGCGGAACGCCTGCGCGGGGAGGCCGAGACAGCGGAGTCTGCCGAGACGCCCCTCGTCGCGGATGTGGAAGCTGCAGAGAACCGTCGCCTCGCGGCCGATGCAGCGTCAACGGCAGCAACCGCCGCTCATCAGGAGGCCGTGGCTGAACTGTCCCGCTGGCAGGCGCGTGCCGATGCGCTCTCGCTCGCGCTCGACAACGCCCGTGCGCGCGCCGGCTCGAAGCGGCTTGCGGACGTGCCGGGTGTGCTCGGCACACTGCTCGACCTCGTCCGGGTTGAGGAGGGCTGGGAGGTTGCCTTCGAGGCGGCACTCGGCGACGCGATCCTGTCGGTCCTGGTGGACAATCCGGGTTCGGCGCGAGCAGCCCTGCGTCACCTTGCGTCGGGCAACGCAACCGGCGCAGTGCTGGCGCTCTCAGCCTTCCTCGGATCGGTCCCCACAGCAGTGCCCTCCGGTACGTCCCCGGTTCGGTCGCACGTTCGCGGCAGCGATGCACGTGTGGATGCGCTCCTCGACGTGTTGCTCGCGAGTGCGGGGTGCATCGACGGCGGCTGGGAGGCGGCGCTCGACATCTCGCTCGCCAACCCGAACAGCGTGGTAGTCACGCGTGACGGCCACCGGTTCTCGGCCGTCGGTTGGCGCTATGGCACCACCGGCAGTGGAGCCACGGCAACAGCGCTCGAGGAGGCCCAACTGCGCGCGGTTGCAGCGCGCGGGGATGTCGTCGAGCGCGAACAGGTGATGCGCAGCGCCCGCACTGAGCTGGAGGCTGCCAGGCAGAACGAGCGTGACCTCGGCAAGCGGCTCGAGTCGAACGATGCGAAGTTCACGGCGGCGACGGACACACTCGCACGCGTGCAGGCACAGCGGCGCGAGGCCCAGACCGAACTGGAAATCGTCGTTCAGTCCACGTCCGAGCTGCAGGAGCGCACCGACCGCGAGCGTGGACGCATTGCCGAGCTCGAGGGATTGTTGCCCGCACTCGAGGCAGACGAGGCCGAGGAGGCAGCCGCTGCCCGGCGCCGCGGCGAGGTTCGCGCTCAGCTCGAGGCCCGTGCCGCCGTCCTCGGGGGTCGCCGCAAGGACGTCGAGATCCGCAACGCCGCCCTGCTGGAGCGTCAGCAGTTCATCGAGGGCCGTCTGGAGGAGACCGAGCGTCGTCTCGAGGCTGACCAGGTGGCGCGTGAACAGGCAGCAGAACGTCGCCAACAGATCGAGGCAGCGCTCGGTGCAATCGACCGTCTGGCTGCCCTCGTCGACACGCGGCGCGTCACGATCGAGGCGGAACTAGCCTCATTGCACGAGGCCCGGCGCCGCCAGACCGACGAGGTCCGGGGCATCACGCAACGCCTCGACGAGGCCCGGCGGCGACGCGTCGCTGTAGACAGGGAACTCGAGGGGATCCGGGAGCGCTCGCACAAGGTTGACATCGACGAGGCCGAATCGCGTCTTCGCCTCGAGACGGTGGAGGAATCCGCCCGACGTGAACTCGAGACCGAGCCCGCTGTCGCTCTCACGGCAGTGGAGCCGCCGCTTCCCGAGGGTGTGCCGGCCCAGACGCGAGTGAAGGATCTCGAACGCGAACTGCGCCTGCTCGGCCCCATCAACCCGCTCGCGCTCGAAGAGTTCAACTCGCTGCAGGAACGGCACAAGTTCCTCGAGGACCAACTGGAGGACGTGAAGGAAACCCGTCGTGAGTTGTCCCGGGTCATCAAGGCGATTGACACCGAGATCGAGAGTGTGTTCGCGGACGCCTTTGCCGACGTTGCCACGCACTTCACGAAGCTGTTCGGGATGCTCTTCCCCGGAGGCCAGGGCAAACTCGTCCTCACCGACCCCGAGAACCTGCTCAACACGGGTATCGAGGTGGAGGCGAAGCCGAGCGGCAAGAACGTAAAGAAGCTCTCGCTGCTCTCTGGTGGCGAGAGAAGCCTCACCGCCCTCGCCTACCTGTTTGCCGTGTTCCGGTCGCGCCCCTCGCCGTTCTATGTGATGGACGAGGTCGAGGCCGCTCTCGACGACGTCAACCTGCACCGTTTCCTCGGGCTGGTCAACGAATTCCGCTCCGAGGCTCAGCTGATCGTCGTCAGCCACCAGAAGCGGACGATGGAGGCCGGTGACGTCCTGCTCGGTGTAACGATGCAGCCGGGTGGCTCGTCGAAAGTCGTCTCCGAGCGGGTCAACGCAGTCAACTGAGCCCACAGGTTGCCAACCGGTAGCGTGACACTGCTTATGCCGGCCGTACTGCTCATCCTCATCGCCGTCGTTCTCGTGTTCGGGATCGGCGTGCTGCTCGTCAACCGTCGTCGTGCCGGCACTGCCCCACCGGTAGTCACCGCTGCGCGACGCGAGGTTCCGGCGCCGCCCCCGAAACCGTCGCCCGTAAAGCCGAGCAGGGCTGTGCCGGCTCCGTCGATCGATGAGCCCGTGACACACGCCGAGGCAGATGAGGAGATCTCCGCGGAGGATCTCGATGCGGCGTTCGAGGAGTCGCTCGCCGACTTCGAGGCGGAAGTAGCGCTCGCCGAGATCGAAGAGATCGAGGCAGAGACGCCAGCCGAACCCGAGGATCTCGAGCGACCGAAGTTCCGGGACCGGATAGCCAAGGCGCGTGCCACCTTCTCCGGTGCATTCGGCGGTGTCCGCGGTCGTGCCGGGATCACGGCGGAGTCTTGGGACGAGCTCGAGGAAGCCTTGCTGCGCGCCGACGTAGGTCTTCGGGTTACCAATGGGTTGCTGGACCCGCTGCGGGCACGCGTGAAGTCGAAAGAGATCACTGATCCCGATGCGCTGCTCACCGCGCTGCAGGGGGAGATGAAAGCCAGGTTGGCCGATACCGACCGGAGCCTGCGGCTCGAGGACCGCGGCGGTGCGGGTCCGAATGTCTGGCTGTTCGTCGGGGTGAACGGCGTGGGCAAGACCACCACCATCGGCAAGGTTGCGGCGCAACAGCGTGCCGAGGGACACCGAGTGCTGCTCGCGGCGGGCGATACCTTCCGCGCCGCTGCTGCCGAGCAACTGCAGACCTGGGCAGAGCGCTCCGGTGCCGAGTTCGTTCGCGGGAGCGAAGGTGGCGACCCGAGTTCCGTCATCTTCGACGGTGTCCAGGCGGCGGCGGCACGGCGCTGCGATCTCGTTCTCGGCGACACAGCAGGTCGCCTGCAGAACAAGTCGAACCTCATGGAGGAGCTTCGCAAGGTCCGCCGCGTGGCAGATCGCGAACCCGGCCGGGTGACCGAGGTCCTGCTCGTGATCGACGCGACCACGGGCCAGAACGGCCTCGTGCAGGCCAAGGAGTTTGGCGACGTCACCGAGGTCACCGGTGTGGTGCTCACCAAGCTGGACGGTTCCGCGAAGGGTGGCATCGTGTTCGCCATCGAGACCGAACTTGGCATCCCCGTGAAGCTGATCGGCCTCGGCGAGAGCATCGGCGACCTCGTTGCATTTGACCCGGACGAGTTCGTCGACGCGCTTTTCGGGGAATAGCCGGGAACGAAACCTTTGGGGCCGACGTCGGACGGTGCATGACTCTCCGAAAGTTCTTTCAGGTATCGGTTCCGGTCCTCGCAGCAGTCGCCCTCCTCGGGGCCTGTTCACCAGATACGAGCAAGGTGACCACCAAGGCGCCGGCAACGATTCGGGTTGGTGCACGTAGCGCGGCCAACGACGAAAAGATGGCCGCCGCCTCCGCACCCGGCATGGCCAGCGACGGGGTGTCCGACATGCGCATGCGGCCCGTGAAGTACGTGGCTGCTGCAGGGCTCGCGGAGCCGCTCGGCCCGCTCACAGCGTGGTACTTCCCGGCAAACGCCGGTCCCGTCACCGACGCACAGCGGGCGGCGCTCGCCAAGGCCTTTGGTCTGTCGGGCACGTGGACCACCCTCCCCAAGGACCAGGGCGGGTACGACCTCCTCGGTGACTCGTCGAAGGGCGAGGCATCGCTCACGATCACCAACGATGCTCTCCGCAGTTGGTGGTTCTCTCCGTCCTGGTCGAACAAGATCGCCCCGGTCTCCTGTGTGGAACCGGGAATCGCTGTCGGCGAGCCCGCCCCTGATGCCGCAGCGGATACCCCGAGCGTCGATGAACCCAGCGGCGTCCCCGCGACAGCCGTCACCCGTGACGTGAAGCCCTGTGATGCGCCGCAGGCGCCCAAGAACGTGCCGACCAAGGCTGAGGCGGAGTCCAAGGCCAAGGCGCTTCTCGTCACCCTCGGTCTCGATGCAGCGAACTACGAGTTTGAGGCCTACGGCGACGAGTGGGGTGCCTGGGTGACCGCCTGGCTCCTGGTGGACGGCTCAAAGACCCAGATGTCGATCGGTGTCGGCTACGGCGCCGAAGGTGCACTGACGGGCGCCAGCGGGTTCCTTGCTGAGCCGGTGCGTGGCGACCAGTACGAACTCGTGGGCATCCCGAAGGCTGTCGAGCGGATGAATGACACCGGTGGGTACTGGTCCGGCTACTTCGGTGGTGGCCCGGTTTCCAGTTCGATCCGCAGTGCTGTTGCCGATGCGGTTGTGGTTACCCCCGCCGAAACCGGTGCATTTGCCGGGTCGGGCTCGGTCGAGGGCTCAGGAGCAACGGTCAGCGACCCGGGCCTTGCTCCCGAGCCGGTTCCGGCAGAGACCATGCCGGTTGACCCCCAACCTGTCGACACCACCCCGGCAGCCCCCGAGGTCCCCGTCGAGGTCCTCACCATCACCCTCACCAAGGTGACTGTCGGGTTGACGCAACTGTGGGATGCCGACGGCAACGTGTGGCTCCTCCCGTCGTACCTGTTCACCTCCGATGACGGCGGGCAGTACTCGGTCTACGCAGTTGCCGACGAATACCTCGATTTCGCGGCCGTCGACGTGCCTGTTGCGGAGGCTGCGGTGGAGCCCGCAACCACGCTCAACGTGGAACAGCCTGCGGCGACGATCTCTGCCCCGGTGTCCACCGAGGGCACGAAGGACAACTGATCTCCACGCTCTGCGCCGGGTGATGCAGCACCGCCGAGTGGGCCTCCGGGGTTTCGACCCCTCCGGACCCGCTCGGCGGTAGCATTTTTGGTCTCATGTTCGACCGCCTGTCCGACCGCTTTGACGGAATCCTCAAGCGCCTGCGAGGCAAGGGGCGCCTCACCGAGGCCGATGTCGACGAGATGCTCGGCGAGATTCGCTCGGCGCTGCTCGAGGCAGACGTCAACGTGCGGGTCGTGCGCTCGGTGGTCTCCCGGATCCGCGAGCAGGCCATCGGTATTGAGCTTTCCAAGTCGCTCGACCCCGGCCAGCAGGTCATCAAGATCGTTAACCAGGAACTCACTGCCATGCTCGGCGGCGAGGTCCTCAAAATTACGTATGCCAGCCGGCCGCCCACGGTCATCCTCATGGCGGGCCTGCAGGGTTCGGGAAAGACCACAGCCTCTGGAAAGCTCGCCCGCTGGTTCAAGAGCCAGGGTCGCAACCCACTGCTGGTAGGGGCAGACCTTCAGCGCCCGGCCGCCGTCGAGCAGTTGCGCACCCTCGGTCGCCAGATCGACGTTCCGGTGTTCTCCGAGGCAGACGACATCGTTCGCTCGGGCAAGGGCGATCCGGTCTCGGTGGCCCAGCGGGGCCTGCAGGAGGCCCGCCGCCTCGGCAAGGACGTGCTGATCATCGACACCGCCGGTCGTCTGGCGATCGACGAGGAGTTGATGGAGGAGGTTCGCCGGATCTCTGCCACTACCGAACCTCACTACACCTTCTTGGTGATTGACGCCATGACCGGCCAGGACGCGGTGGACACGGCCGAACGCTTCCACCAGGCGCTCGCTATCGACGGCGTCATCTTGTCCAAGCTTGACGGCGACGCACGCGGTGGAGCGGCACTCAGTGTCAAAGAGGTCATCGGTCGGCCGATCGCCTTCGCCAGCACCGGCGAGAAGCTGGACGCCTTCGAGCAGTTCCACCCCGATCGCATGGCGAGCCGGATTCTCGGCATGGGCGACATGCTCAGCCTCATCGAGAAGGCCGAACAGGTCCTCGATCAGGAGCAGGCCGAGGCCGCTGCTGCCCGCCTCATGGAGGGTGAATTCA
>Ga0114966_10004667_pt1 | contig 11747 bp, 20 predicted proteins | sample M_130207_XF_Meta_FD_87029 | JGI IMG/M metagenome (GOLD analysis project Ga0114966, IMG submission 87029) | Freshwater microbial communities from Lake Montjoie, Canada to study carbon cycling - M_130207_XF_MetaG | ecosystem: Environmental > Aquatic > Freshwater > Lake | place: Lake Montjoie...
GCACCGGAACTAGGGTTCGAACCTAGGATGACAGAGTCAAAGTCTGTAGTGTTACCGCTACACTATTCCGGAACAATTATAAAGAACACGAATTTTTAAAGAACGTTGTCAATCTTTTGATTGACTGTAGATGTATTATACACCATCTACGATTTATTGTACACCATAAAACACAAAGGCCCTAACTTTTCAGTAGGGCCTTAAGAGTAAGATTAATTCTGCTTCTCTTAGACCCGCGCACTCCACTCTGGTGAAAATGTGCGTACAATAGCTTGACCGTTTAGATCATAACTATTTTTCGCAACAGATATAAGTGAACAGAAATGCATTGTAACCTCTTGGTTGTTTAATTTATTTATACGCTTTATCTGATCTTTTCAGATAAATCCGCAATATTTTTATCTTCACGGATTTCAACTAAACGTGGAAGGAAGAGCGACTCTTCACCTTGTTTATTTTTAATCCTAGCGTTGTATAGCACTGTTGCTATTTTACCAATAGGACTAGTGTTTGTAAAATCTTTTCTATCGTCATCTGATAGACCAGAACCTACATCAACTTTAATGATGCCGTCTTCACTTTCGCAAAGAAGTGCGCCAACTAACCCTTCATACTTTCCAGTACCAGGCTGAATACCTACGATACGAAGATCGCAATCTAATTCAGCCTTGAATTTTACTTGTGTTTTTACACGTTTGTCTTCCCAAATCCCACTTAGGTCTTTTAGGATAATCCCTTCTTGACCTTCAGCAAGGTAAGACTCAAATAACGTTCTAGCGTCATCAAAGCTCTTAACAATTTTGTTCTCGACCAAACGAATTCTCCCGCCGAGAGGCAAACTCTCGAGCACTCCAAAGCGAGTTTGATAAGCATGATTTGACACGCCAGCCATAAAGTTTTCATAAGGTATAATATCCCATAGCGTTGCTGAAACATTAGCAGCTTCTGCTGCCGAAATAGTTCCCTTCACTGCTTTGTTGAGGATACCGTTACCTGTTTGACGATCAAGAATCTTACCATTTTCTTCAACGATCAATTCACCATCAAACACTACATGCTTACCATTAGCTAGTGTAATAAATTGCTGTTCCAGATTTTCAAGGAGATTAATCTCCTTTCCATTACGAGAACGAAATTCACACTTACCATCTTTGACGATTGCGTTAAATCGCATACCGTCCATCTTCAACTGTACCATTGCTGGAAACTTCATTTTATTTATAAGCTTCTCATCGAACGGTGTACACAACATACACGGATATTCGTGAATAAGCTTAGGCCAAATCTTATTAGCCGTTGATTCTGAAGCACCACACTTCAAATCTTTTCCGATGATACGTTCAAGAACTTTAGAATCACTTTCTACAAGTGAGCTCAATAGCTTTGTCAGAAATTCAATTCCAGCATTACCAGTTGCTTCACGATTAGATAGAACACTTAGACTATCCAACACAGAATCAAGCGTATCAGCTTGATTGCTCAGGGCTGACGTATAAGCAGGAATCTTGCGTTGATAGAACTGCGTGAAAGGATCATAAGCTAAGAAGAAGACTCGCTTCAACAGCTCGTTGTTTTGTTCACGTTTAAGAATAGCTTCCTTCTCAAGACGAGAAGAGGTAGCTGCCAATTCGTTTAGGATTTGTAGTATCATAAGAGTATTGTATCACAAAAACGAATTAATGTACAATAGTTGACTAAATTGGTCAACCTTTGGTAAGTGTAAACTTTTTGATTACATCTCTCGCATCGGTTAAACCTGACTGCTCTATGATCATATTTTCAAGAGCGATGTCAACTTCTTCAACCAACCACTCAACATACTCGATCTCGTCGTCTGGTAAGTTTGCCAACCAGTGCGCGAGTTCGTTCTGCTCCATTGAGAGTATAATCTTAAGATTTTTTTGGTGTTGATTCCTCATTTTTTGCCTGTCTTGGAATGAAGCCATAGTCAGCAGCTAAATTCGCTGTGACCTTCTTGTATAGCTTATTTAGCTTCTGATCCTTAACGGCTATGAGGAGTTTTGCTTCGGATGGATGTACATTTTCTAGCAACTGAATAAACAGATGTTCTTTACGAACTTTATTCAATTCTTTTGCCTTTGTGAAAATGTATAGCTTCTTAGTCTCCATGATAAGATTAGCAGGAGACATTCCCAAAGGAGCAGCATCTTCTTTAAAAGGAGGTGAACCTTCAGGTAAGTCAAACTTTTGTTCTGGGATAAAAGAATGTTGGAAGATGAATTTAAGAGCTGCGTTGTCGCGATACTTCGTCAATGCAGTTGGTTCTTTATTCACTTCTTCCAAGATTTCTGTGAGATATTTTGTAGCCATTAAAATTCCTCGATTTCATTTAACAGATTTCTACATCTGTTCTTAATAAGATAGTTCATGATTGCGTTCTTATCGCCAGTTGGTTCTACTTCAAACGCTTCCATAACAGCTTTCTTAATGTCTTCTGGAATGTGTTTAAAATTCACAAGAGTTGTATTACGATGCCAGTTGCGGCGTTCTTCTTCAGTCTTACAAGCAATAAAACCATTTGCAATAAATTCTTGAAGACGCTTAGAACTAACTGGCTTTTGGCGTTCACCATTCATAAACACATCATCATTTGACAAGATGTTTGGTATACCATCGCCTGAATCGCCTTTAACAACGTGTTCAATCAACCAAGCGTGAAGTTCTTTCTTATTAACCACAACCTGCTTCTTAAGCATAGGACTAAATTGTTTTACATTATCATATTCATGAAGTTGTTTGAAGTCTTTATCGGAAGATACAATCATCACGGGTTCGAATTTACCAAACTCTTGAGTAGATTCAGCAAGCACAGCAATGATGTCATCAGCTTCACAGCGATCAACATGAATTACTTTATACTTAAAGTATGACTTTAGATCTTCACGGATTTCAGACAGCGTATCAAAGATAAGCTTCCAATCAAGATCGGATTCTTCACGAGCTTTCTTACGCATACCTTTATAGTTAGCAAAGAATTCTTTGCGCCAATAGTTGCGGCCATCACACGTGATAACCATTTCACCAAACTCTTTGCCATACTTTTTCTTGTATGACTTTATGGAGTTTAGAGCAACGTGACGAATAAGATCTTTCTTATCGTTGTCGCTACCTTTTTTGAGGTCATGGCTAAATGCAAGAATTGCTGCTACACAAACCTGTGAATAATCTAGTAAAATCATCCGAACACTTTCAAAATAATACATTCCTCGTTAATTCGTCCATTCACCGCAGATTCTTTGGTCTTAAGATTTTTAAACTCATTTGCAAGATTGCGTTTAGTCATATCAGCATAACCAGTAACGAGTTCTGGTTTACGGATTGTCTTTGCACCTGAGGTTGCTACATCATAATTCAAGATAGTAGTACCTTTGATGCCAAGTGCACCCAGACTACGATACACTTGAATTTTCTTGTATTTAGTATTGTAAACCCACACTTCAGAAGATCCAATAATCTTTTCAGGCTTTTCAGAAGTAAGCTTAAGCTCTGTAAATTCTTTCATGAACTTCACATTCTTTGCTACGACTGATGCAGGTTTTTCCTTACGAGCTCGAGGTTTACGAGCAGCTTTGGCACTGACAACTTGTTGCTGACAAGCATCTTCAATAGCTTTAAGCTGATTGATTAATTTTCTTAGCTTGGTCTTCTTAAAGTTTGAATAACCTTCAACTAGTTGCTTATCACTACCTTCAATAGCTTCTTCTAATTCAATGATAGTCTTAGTAAAAGCTTTAGGAATCAACTTGCTAACTTGAGGACTTACCTCATTAGCTTTCAAATAGGCACTCACATCGATGTCAACATCGTTCATAACAAAATCATCAATAAGACCATTGATCTCACCGATGTGAGTAGAAGCTGCTTCAGCAATACGATCTTGAATCGATACGACTGGTTTTTCTTCTTTAACTTTAGGTTCACCTTTAATAGATGAGTATGTCTTTTCTTCTTTAGCCAAGCGACGAAGTTCTTCAATACGTGCATCAATGAATTCTACATCTTTGTCTTGAAGAGGTTGTCCTCGTTGTTTCATACGAATGAGTGTACCCACTGAACGAAACTCGAAGTCAGACAGACTTTCAAATTCTTTACTATTCTTGCCGACATATGTCATGAACCATTTACGTTTGTCTTTGTTGTCAAAGGCTTGATTGTAATAGTTCAATGCACGCATTAATGATGCAGTATAGTCTAAAGGATTGAGCGTAGGCTCGGTGCTTCCTTTACCAGTTCCAAAAACCTGCTCCATCTTTTCAGCAGTTTCACGCCGCTTCTGAGCACGTTTTTCAGATGCTGTAGGTTTGAGTTCTTTTTCTTTAGTAGCCATGTGTTCTCCAATTCATAGTTGTATTATATACTAAAAATGAATTATTGTACACCGTATACTTAAGTATTACTTTCCACAATTGAGGTATAGAGGTCTTCAAATTCAGAGTGTTCTTCTTGTTCACGTGTAAAGTTCTGTTTATGATACACCTTTGCCATGCGGTTAAGTTGGCGCTTCGAAAGGTTAAACTCTTGAGACATCTCTTTGATAGTCTCTTTAATTAGATCACGCTCGCCCGAAATACGAGTCATAGAATCTGATACTTCGCCAAGCATCTTCTTGATCTTAGCTCGGTCTGCTGGGTTTGAAATTTGACTCATTATTTTTCTTTCTTATAAAAAATACCACGTATAGTTGCATGAAGACCAATAGTAGCAGCCCAAGTTTCAAGTGTATATGGAATTACTAGTACTGGAAAAAGCGTATTAAGACACCAGATCGTAATGAACGGGCCAAAGATAACTGCTAGAAAAATAAAGATAACTGCTAAGATAACAAATGATGTAGTATGTTTCATATTAGAATGTGTATTCGATGTGAGTGACATTTTCAACAATAAACGAGCGCCATTCGTTCTTGTCTAAATCAAAGACACGAAGAGATGTTTCAGAATCGTTAGTTCCATTCTTCGGGTGCTGATCTTCTGGAATTTGTGCTGGACTACGAGTGCATCGCATTACTCGCTGTGTTCCATCTTTCTTCATAAACGTAACCCGTGTTGGATTCGTTTCGTCTGATAGTAAGCCAATCAACCATTCACGGAATTCTGGAGTCTTTAAAAATTCTTTGTTCTGATCTTCAGTCATAAGTTTTGTCCAATCAATAGGCGAGTTACTTGATACCATTGTACGCCTCGTTGAAATAATCAACTAGTTGTTTTAGTTGGTCTTTACTTAGAAAATAATCATTTCTGCTTGAATAGAATGCATCATCTAAATCGACACGTTCCATAGTAAGTTGATACATGTCTTCTTGATTCTTACGAATATCAACACGTAGTCTATAAAAGCTATTAAAATCTATGTTCATAATTCACGCTCGACTTTCACTTTAAGTACACGTTCGCCTGCACCCGATGCACGAGCACTGGTTTCCGTTGGGAAGATTTTTACTGTTACGTAACCCATACTGTTTTCAAAATCAGTAATGAGCATATATCCCTCTTTGAGGGTTGTTGTTTTCACGATACTGATTTGATCAGCCGTGTCAACTCTAGCACGTAGAAGCGCTGCCACTGGTTTACCTCCTATCATAGTTTAACCTCATACTATTTTAACATGTTTACGATTATTCCGCATACCAAATTTCATCAAAACCTTCTTCAAGAGTAGGATGATCAAAGTTAACACACATAGACTTTAAAACATGTTGCGGAATATGTTTTCCAGGACGAGAGAGGATGCGTCGATCCCACTCTTCTTTTTCCGGAGTTCTAAACACTACTGCTATTTTTGTATATTCGGGAAGCATTCTAATCTTCTTAGCTCGTGATTCAAATGTTGTAGAAGTCTGATCCCAAATGATGTCATGCTTGTAATCACGAGCTCTTACAACTTGTTGAACCATTAGATCAACTGCTTCTGGCATATAATCTTCAAACACTTCGCTATATGTCTTACCTATCGCCCTAGCATAATCTTCTACAAATGCGTCAGTAGAAACTATAGTTAAACCCAACGCCCATGTTTGGTTCTTAATCCAAGTAGATTTACCTGCACCAGGAACTCCAACTAGAATATATGCTGTAGACATTATTTTCTCCTCTTAATATCTTTATGTTTAACGACTATGAACGAATACACTTTATCTTCATACTTAATTGGAAGATCTAAATGAATAGTAACTTCTGGCCCGTTGTCTTCACTTACAATTCTATCATTACCAACTGAACCAACAAATGGTATACCATTCCACTTGCCTTCTACGCGATCACCTATCTCATAGGTGTGTTTGTAGCCAATCTTTGCAAAGTAATCTGTGAGTGAAGCCATTATATCACCTCCTCAGTAATTTCTTGTGCTGTGAATCCGATACTGGAAACTCCATCAGCCCACTTATATTCTTGAGACACTACACCTTCGAAATTATTCCAGCCGCGTTTAACATATTTTTCTATACGCTTTTGCTTGATTTCAACTTGATTTGTTGAAGTAAGAATCTTGTTCTTAATGTTGTTGTACTGTGTTTCAGAGATATAGAGCTTCTGAGTTATCAGATCATAGTGAGGCATACAGTGAACGAAGTCAAACTTCTTTTTACAGTTATCCCATACATCCATGTAGATATACTGTACATCATTTGTAAGAGTTACGGCGTTCTGTGTAATCAGAGTATAAGTGCTTCCCGTGTTCACTTTAACACCGTTCTCATCGAGTTCATATGATTCAACTGATTTGATATTTTGATTTTTACTAATGATGTAGTCTTTTATTGTCATTAGAGTTTTAGCGTTTTTACAATATACATCGATGTCTGCTACAGCTTCATCATGAAATATAGAAGAGATACAACCTCCACTGATCACACAGTTTTCAAAGAACAAAGCTTCAAGTGAAGAATCACGTATCTTCTTCATTTGAAGATTGTAGTAAGAAGAGATAGAGGATTTTAGGCGTAAGATCTTGGTCTTATCAGATTCAGTAAAGCTCATCGGCGTTTCTTCCATTCATAATTAGTACCATCTGGCAAGATTCCATCTTCAATAGAATCTGCTCCAGGTTTCCCAACAGAGTTGGGGTTTTCACATACCATTGTGACAAAGCTATTACGTGTGTTGCGACGAAGGCCTTCTACTAGAAGTAGGGCTTCTTTGAGAGTAGACTCGTCGTATGATCGAGCCTCTTTGTATTCATTAGTGTAATATATCTTGTACATAACTAGATTGTATTACATCTAGGAATTAATGTACATACTCATTTCTATTTTGTATCCAGAGATACATTATACTGCAGTTCGTGCAGTATGTACAATCAAATCACCACTTTTCAATTATGACACTGTCGTCAATGCGTACATGCGCTTCTAATTCTATATCATTATTTGGAACTGCATCAATGATTTCCTCAACTTTACGATCATAAAGATCTTCTTTAGGTTCTTCTTTAGGTTGAGGATTTTGACGTATTAGTGTTTGATTTACTGCAATAAACATTAGAACTGCAAGAGGATCAAACACTAATACTATTAGAACTATTAACCAGCGGACGGCTTTCTCGAGCGAGTTTTGGTCGGCGCTGTCTTCGTAGATGAACGCTGCGATGTATTTGATGGGGCCGACTTCTGCTTCGGCTTTGCGGAGTTCGATTGCGATGGGGGCTTTTTGTTCGTTGAGTTTGGCGATTTCTTTTTGGCCGGTGGAGATGTCTTCGAGGAGTCTGGTTCGCTCACGGGCTTGACTTCTTCTAATACTACTGGAGCGATCGGCTCCGGCGGTGTCAGTTGACCTACTGAGGGCTGCGTCGACTTGGTTATCCAATTGAGAAAGCGTTTTACGAGCTGCATTTATGTTTTCCTTTTGTATATTAATTTTTTCATCTATGAGTGATACCGCTGCTGCAACATCACTCGACACTACACCTTGATCTAAATGTGCTTTAGACAAGTACCCAAATATTCCCATGCTAGTAAGTAGCATAAGAATAATGATTGCACTAGAAAAATATGTTTTTAATAAAAGACTAGTGTCTTTCCAATATCTATATAGCCAAGATGTGACTAAGATTTTTGATAGACCTAGAATTGCGCCCATAACGGCAATGGAAATAGGAGAGCCTGAAAAGATCGCCATCAAGCCCATGATGGCATAGTACTCTGCTATGATTGATAACGCAACAGCGTTTGCGAGGAGAAGATATGTCATAACTTTACGTGTGTCCTGTGTATTTTGCATTGTATAATGCCGTTGTACCACAGATCTGGAAATTCTAATACTCTTCTCGCGAATTGCTCACGAGCTTCCAGATATGACATAGTGCCCTTGTTAGAGCATAGATATAAAATCTCTCGTGTGAAGTTTTCCTCACCAAGAGCAACGACATCATTCTTCAGTTCTTCTGAAGAAGACCAATAAGTTTGCCAATCAGAAAGAGCCTTTTCTTTTTTCTTCTTTCCCTTGACTGTTCTAGTCTTTGAGAACCAGAAAAGTTTCTTTCCGATGTACTGTCTATTATTTATTTTATTCGTGATTAGATAAACATACCCGATGTTTTTTTCTATATCACTTTCAGTAAATTCTTTATTTTGATAAATCCACATTAATACCATTACCAGTTGATGTAATAGTATATTTATTAAGATTATCAGTATTGCCCGTAGATGTAAATTTCCAAGTTTCCATGTTACTGTGATCAGAACTTACAGTGTAGTTTAAAGGAACATTACCAGATTGACAAGTAACAATCCAAGGTGGTTGAGGATCTGTATTAGGAACCCATTGTGGAGTATTCCATTCGCGAATCTTGTAATAATCAGGACGTAAGTCTGGCATTACAGGACTTGGGCTAATAAACTCTTTATTCTGTTTATTTTGTGAATCAGATACGCCAGTTTTAATTTCTTCGTATGTGTCATCGTCATAATAGATTATTACCTTACTGATCTTCTTCGTCATCGGTGTATTCCTCATCTTCATATATGTCACCACCACAGAATGGGCAATAGGCCACATCTGCTCTTCTAAATTCGTCAGATTCTCTAAACGTTATTTTACCGTGGGCGCCACAGCCTTCACAATCAAAATGTCTTTGTGCCATTAGGTCTCCTTCGCCCAAACATCATCCCACGATCCAGTTGTTGCGCCTCGGGCATAATCAGTTGCTCTATTCTCAAAGAAATTAGTATGAGTAGGCGCATTAATCATTTCTTCAACCCACGGTAGTGGATTCTTCTTAACTTTCATAATTCCCTTAAGGCCAAGACTGATAAGGCGACGATCAGTAATATAGCGGATGTACTGTTTAACGTCAGCAGCGTTAAGATCAGCCATAGGGCCCATGCCGAATGCCAGATCAATAAACCTGTCTTCGAGTAAAACCATCTTTTCAGCAATTGTATAAATCTTTGACTTAAGTTCATCGTTCCAAATCTCTGGATTTTCTTTTATATATTCTTTGAATAACTTAATCATAGATTCAGCATGCATTGTTTCATCGACAATAGACCAAGTAATAATCTGGCCCATGCCTTTCATCTTTCCTGTTCTAGGAAAATTCAATAACATAATAAATGAACTAAACAATTGCATACCCTCGGTGAATGCAGAGAATACTGCAATGTGAGTTGCAGTAGATTGCTTATCACCATTCTTGCTTGAAATATCAAGAATGTAATCGTGCTTGTCTTTCATTTCTTGATAATCTAAGAATTGATTATACGTAGTTTCTGGAAGACCAAGTGTTTCAATCAAGTGTGAATACGCTGCAACGTGTAGAGCTTCACGAGCTGCAAAACCCATCAACATCATTCGCACTTCAGGCTGAGGGAAATAAGGAAGATAGTTTTTAACATAGCCACCAGCTACGTCAATATCGCCTTGCGTGAAAAAGCGGAAGATGTGTGTAAGGAATTGCTTCTCTTCGTCACTTAACTTCTTTTTCCAATCTTTAGCATCTTCGGCCATAGGCACTTCAGTGTGAAGCCAATGACTTTGTTCATGCTTGAGCCATGCATTATATGCCCAAGGATAGTTAAACGGTTTAAAATTACTACGTTCAGATAGTAAGTTATGCTTTTGTTTAACCATTGATGAATTCCTTGAGCTTTGGAAGTGTCAATGCGCCTGAAACGCGTTTTATTTCGCTACCATCTTGCATTAACACGAGTGTTGGTACTCCACGAATAGAAAATTGTTTTGCCATTTCTATATTTTCATCAATGTCGATGTCTCTAATAGGAATTGTATTATCATCTAGTTGATTGATAGTCATTTCCAACATTTTGCATGGTCCGCACCATGTAGCGCTAAATTTTAGTACTTCTTTCATTCGTTATCCAATTCTAGTTCTATCATTTTTAGTTGTTCGTTATATTTAAGTCCAGTGACTTCTCTATAACCCCGATCTGTCAATGTAACTACACGTATATCATAACCAAAGTTTTTCTTGCCAGATCCACTATTCTTATCAGTGTGCTGAGCCCATAAGTTTTTCATTTGATTTGATATATCGTATGCGTCCATGTTAGTTCCAATGCTTTATTACGCCAGCAATAATAAACATATTTGTAATGAAATAGCTAATGACAATAACACTGCGTATGATAGCAATTCTATCAGCTTCATTGTCGTCATCACTAGCTTTTTCGCCTAGAGCTTTAGCCCATAGTCTCCACATGCTTATCCCTCACAAGCAATACAATCGTTTCCTTGTGCAATTGCTGTCATATCTAATTCTTTGATTACTTCGCGTTCAATTCTCTTAGATACTTTATCTGCCTTTGCAAGCTTTTCAGAGCGGCAGTAGTAAAGAGTCTTTAGTTTCTTCTTCCATGCAAGAAAGTGAACTGTGTGAATATATTTAATATGCGAGTCAGGACGGAAGAAGAGATTCAATGATTGCGCTTGATCTATGTATTCTTGGCGATCAGCAGCATGTTCAATAACCCAACGTTGATCAATTTCCATTGATGTCTTAAACACTTCTTTAGTATGCTCATCCATGCAATCGAGATGTTGAACTGAACCATCATTCGCAATGATACTACGCCAGATATCATCATAGTTTAAAGAAGCAGTGATATCAGTATCACACTTTTCTTTAATGATTTTGTCAAGCCATCTATTCTTATTTAAGTGAGAGCCCGAAAGAGTGTCTTGCCTATAAGCGTTAGCCCGATAAGGTTCAATACTAGGAGAGGTATTGCCCATAAGAATGGAAGAACTAGCATTGGGAGCAATTGCCATGAGATGGCTGAACCTATTACCAGTCCCAACAGCATCTGGCGCTTCGCCTCTCTCCAATCCCAACGTTTTATTAGCTTCATCTAGTTTTTCCCTTATGCCTTTAAATATTCTATTATTAAGTGATTTAGCTACCACTGACTCCCATGCTACATTGTTCTTTTGGAGAAAAGCATGAAAACCGAGGGCACCAATACCAATAGAGCGTTCCATAGAAGCAGAATATCTTGCTCGCGATATGCTATCAGGAGCATTATCAATGAAGTACTGAAGAACGTTATCGAGCATCTCCGCCACGTCCCGAAGAAAGGTTGGATGATCTTTCCAAGCATCGTAATACTCCAAATTTAAAGAAGATAAACAACATACTGCTGTGCGCTTTTCATTCGTTGGAAGAATGATTTCAGAACACAAATTAGATTGATGTACTTTCAATCCTTTATCTTTAAGCCACTGAGGAAGCTTACGATTAGATTCATCAATATAGTGGATATATGGTTCACC
>Ga0114966_10004669_pt1 | contig 11744 bp, 11 predicted proteins | sample M_130207_XF_Meta_FD_87029 | JGI IMG/M metagenome (GOLD analysis project Ga0114966, IMG submission 87029) | Freshwater microbial communities from Lake Montjoie, Canada to study carbon cycling - M_130207_XF_MetaG | ecosystem: Environmental > Aquatic > Freshwater > Lake | place: Lake Montjoie...
CGGGTCCGGCTGAAGCCGGACACGACGCGACGCGACGGTGTGACCCGCGTGCAGTTGTAGTGTCCGGCTTCAGCCGGACCTGGTACTAGTAGCGGAACAGGATCTGCAGCTTGGCGAACAGCGCGCGGCTCGTGCGGGTGTAGTCCTCGTCGCCCGGGTAGAGCGCCGAGTTGAACTTGAACGCCGAACGGTAGCGGTCGTCGTAGCCGACGTAGAGCGCCGTGCCCGAGTTGACCCGATACGTGAGCAGCAGGTTGCCGCCGAGCGTCCGGTCGTAGTTGTTGTAGTCGACGATGTTGCGGAGCAGTAGACGTTCGGTGAACTGGTAGGTCGTCAGCAGGCGATAGATCTTGATCGCGAACTCTTGCGTGTCGGTGCGCACGTCCTTGAAGCTGCTGGTGGTGAGGTTCACCTCCGACTGCAGCCGCGAATACGGCCGAACGGTGAGCGTCAGGTTCCCGTTGCGCCCCTTGCCCAGATACGGGTTCGTGACGAAGCGGATCTGGTCGCCCCAGTTGGTGAACCCGCCGATCGACACCTTGCGGCTGGTGTTGATCCCGGCGCCCATGCTGTAGCGGACTTTGTGGAAATCAACCGCCTTGTACCGCTCCATGTCGCGGTCGCTGTTCACGTTGACGGTGATGTTCTTGGCGAGCTGGGCGTTCCAGCCGAGACCGACGCCGGTGTCCTGCACGTTGCCCGCGAACTCGTAGTTGCGGTTGTAGTTCAGGCGCGGACCCCAGTTCACGATCCAGTTCTGCGGCCACCAGCGGTACGAGCCGTTGGCGATGACCTGGCGCTCGTCGGTGCGGCGCACGAAGCCCGAGTCGGTCTTGAAATCTGGGCTGATCTCGTAATAGGTCGTCGAGTAGGCGAGGCCGCGCCCTTCCTTGCGGAAGTTCGCATCGATCATGTGGCCGGAGGTGTCGGTCCCGGTCTGGTCGCGGTCGGTGTTGCCGAATGCGCGGAACTGGAGGCGCTGATTCCGGCCGATCTTGAACACGCTGTCGAGGCCGCCGACCCGGCTGTGCTCGTCCATGAACTCGCGGTCGGTCATGACCAGGCCGATGCTCGACTCCGAGTAGAGGTCGTAGCGCACCCGGCCGAACACGTTGGTTGCCGACTTGCCGAATGCCGGGTCGGTGGTCGTGTCGGTCTTGCCCGGCGCCTCATCGTCGGCGACGAGGAAGCCGACGGTGGTCTTGCCGACCTTGCCGGTGATCTTCGCGCCGTAGCGTGGGTCGACGATCGTGCGGGTGTGCACGAGCGTGATCGGGCCGGGGATGTTGAAGATTTCCTGTCCCTCGAGGAAGAACGGACGCAGTTCCTGGAAGAACAGCGGGAAGCGCTGGTTCACGTCGACCTGCGCGCGGTCCGATTCAATCTGCGAGAAGTCGGGGTTGAAGGTGACGTCGAGCGTCAGGTTCGAGGTGAGCCCGTACTTCACGCTGAGCCCGCCTTCCTCGACGTCGGCGTTGCCGAGTGCCCCGGTCGTGGCGTTGCGCAGTTGGCTGCCGACCGCCGTGACGGTGGGCAGGATCTCGAGGTTGCGGCTCATCGAGAGCTGACGCATGCCGTCGAGCGTGCCCATCTGCGTGAGGAAGCCGAGCACGTCGCGCGAGACCGGCGCCCAGACGACGCTCTCGTTCTTGCTCTGGATCTCGCGCTGGACCTGGAAGCCCCAGTGGTGCGGCGCATCGCCGCGCGCGGGGTAGCGCAGGCTCTTGAATGGAATGGCCAACTCCGCGGTCCAGCCATCCTCGACGAGGACGCCGGCTGACAAGAAGAGCGCGTCCCACGACGGGTCGCCGCCGCCCGGCCCGCGGTTGCGGTTGCCGCCACCGCCACCGCCGCCGCTGTTGCTGTTGCTGTTGCCCGACAACAGCGAGTCGCCCTGCACACCGTAGGCGTTCACACTGAACGCGTAGCCACGCTGCTGGTCGTCGAACGGGTCGAAGAAGACCGTCACCGTGTCGTCGCGTCCGGTCTGATCGCGGTCAGCCCGGTTGGCCCGGATGATCGACGGGTCGGCGTAGTGGGCGTGGATGCCGAAGTAGATCTGCTGGCTGTCGTAGGCGACGTAGACGTCGGTCGACTCAGTGGCGGCCGCCGCCTCGATCGGCCGCTCCTGCGTGAAGTCGGAGATCTTCGCGGCGGTCGTCCAGATCGGGTCATCGAGGCGGCCATCCACCTTGGGCGGCGTGTCGATGCGCGGCGGCGCGACTGACGGATGCATGCGTGCCGCGACGACGGTCGTGGCCGGTGAGGGAGCGGTGCCCTGAGCACCGAGCGGACCGGCGCACACGAGCGACAGCGTCGCCGTCAGAACGGCAGTCGGGATAATGAATGATGTGTAAAGCAAGCGAACCATGATACCCGTTGCGGCGGGCCTGGACTAGAGCAGGCCGATGAGTGGCCAGTACAGCGGCACCAGCAGGAAGCCGACCATCAGGACGCCGCTCGAATAGGGGACGCTCGTGCCGGCCGTGCTGAAGGTCCAGACCAGGCCGACGACCACCTGCTGTAGCCGAGCGACTGCCCGACCGCGCTGATCGTTGGTCTGGCGTTCATGCGCTGACCGGCCTATCATGCAGCGCGCAGCCGCCCGTCCTGGTGCGCCGGCAGGCCGGGTGCCTGGGACCAGCGAGGACTACACTAACCCCGATCGCATGGCGATCGAAGTCGTCGAAGTGAAGTAACCCGAGTTGAGCAGGGAGTGTTAGTGATGAAGCGAATGTTGCGGGCCGCGAGTGCGTCGGCTCTGGTGGCGGGTGTCGGGCTGATGTTCTCGGGCGGCGCGCCGCTCTCGGCCCAGGCGCCGGCAGACGTCGAGCAGTTGCACTTTCACCACGTGCACCTGAATTCAACCGACCCGGCGGCCGCGGCGGCGTACTACTCGAAGCCGTTCGCGAAGACGGCGACGACGACCACGTTCAACGGTGGTCCTGCCGTGAAGACCGGCAATCTCTACATCCTCTTCAACAAGGTGGCGACCCCGCCGACCAACGAACTGACCGGGCCGCAGACCTCGGTGTGGCACTTCGGCTGGAACACGCCGAACTCGCGTGAATACAACGCGACCTTCCGCACGATGGGGCTCACCATCGCCCAGATGTGGAACGGCAACGACGATGAGTCGAAGCTGGTCGACCTGTCTGGCGACGTGCCGTCGCCGCCCGGTGGCGGCTTCCCGACGATGGAGCAGGTGCTTGAACTGCGCGCGAAGGGGGCGAAGGTCGACCCGGCAGTCACCGCTGGTGGCTTCGGTTACCTGCGCGGACCGGACGGCGTGATGATCGAGAACGCGCAGTCAGGCACCGTCGAGCGCTTCAATCACGTGCACATGTATCACGAGCACCCGAACTGCGCGGCCGACTGGTACGTGGAGCACCTTGGCGCGAAGCGTCCGCAGCGCGGTGGTGCCGTGGCCGCAGCACCGGTTGCTGGCGGTGACTGCCACACGAAGCTGTACCCGCCGCCGACGTTCCCCTCGTTTGCCAAGCGCGGTTTCGTCCGCATGCCAGGTGGTGTCACCATCGACGACGTCTCCATCTCGATGCAGCCATGGCCTGGCGGTGGCCTCGCGTCGACCCGCGGCCGGCTCTACGACCACTGGGCCGTGAGCACCGCGAACCTCGACGTGACGGTCGCGCGGCTCAAGCGTGAAGGCGTGAAGTTCCTCGAGGAGATCCACCCCTGGGGCAGCCTGCGCGCCGCGATGATCGAAGGGCCCGACCGCATCGCCATCGAACTGGTGGAAGTGAAGTGAACGCCAGCGCGTCTACAGAGCCGTTTCGGTTTCGCTGTAGTACGTAGTGTCCGGCTTTAGCCGGACGTTCTGGGGTCCGCCTCAAGGCGGACACTACACCGATCTCGAAACCTCTCTAGTGTGCCGGGCCCGCTGGGCTCGGCACCCGCTCGACTGCCAGGAAGAGCGGCGCCACGCCGATGATCAGTACGAAGTGCAGGAAGCCCTTCCCCGCATAGTTCACCGTGTTGAAGTGCACGGTCTCGCCAGGCGCCGCCTCAAGATCAAACGTCTTCCAGAACAGCGTGTTGTGCACCCGTACGCGGTGCCGGCCCGGCGTCATCGGCGTGTCGAGCTTCTCCCCGAACAGGATGTCGCCGATGCTGGTACCGTCGAGCGACACGAAGACCTGACGGTTCTTCACGTCGCGCTCGCTGTTGCGGGTGACGAGCAGGCGCGCCGGCGCCAATGGCGTGGAGTCGAGCTGGTCGGTCACGGCGTCAGTGTACCAGTCGCACCCGTCACCGCGCAGTCCGCTAGCGGATGGCCGCTCCGAGCATGCCGAACCCGGCGACAAGCGCCATGATGAAGCCGATGGTGAGCCCGAGCACGATCGAGCAGATGACGACCACGACGGTGTAAGCCGGCGCCTTGTCCGGAGCCGACTGCATCATCGGTGTCAGTCCGAGGTAGGTCAGGTAGAGCGAGTAGACCCAGCCGACGAAGCCGAAGAGCGCGCCCACGACCGGAATGATCGCCAGGACGCCGGCCACCAGCACCGGGGTGTAGGCGTAGACCGACAGCTTGAACGCCTGCGCACGGTCCTGACGGCCGCCGAAGGTGGGCGCCAGCGCGTTGATGATCAGCCCGACCACGTAGCAACCGGCAATGGTGAGCACGAACGACAGGGCCGCCGTGACCAGCGCAATCGGAAGAGCGGCGCCGACGGAGCGCGAGCCGGGCAGCACGGACACGAGAAGCGCCGAGCCGATGAAGCCCGCGGCGGCACCGGCCGCGGCGAGCGGGGCGAGATAGGAGACGACGAGTTCAGAGGGGGAGGTGTTCTCCGGCTCGATGACCAGCCATTCGGTAGCCGGGGTGACGCAGATGTTGCGGACGCGATCGACGAAGGCCATGGCGGCTCCCTCAGGCTGACGGGGCGCGGCGGGGCATCCGTCGCGCGATGGGTGGGTGCGGAGGGATGATAGCAGAGGCGTGTGAACCGATTGTCCCGCGTCGGTCGCACCCTACCAGGTGCGGCCGATGCCGGCGCCAACGCTCAGGCCGCTCCGGTGCGCCGTCTGCACGCGACCGTAGTTGACGGTCCGTATTCCGCCCAGGCTGAGCGTGAGCGGCCAGCGGCCGTGGCCACGCACCAGTTCCACGCGGCCGCTCGCTGCGAGGTTCGTGGTGCGGTAGACGAGCGTGCGACCAGGGTATTTGTCCGGTAGCTGAATGGAGAGGCGGTGCACGGCCGCCGGCGACGCCTGTCCGCTCAGACGCAGCAGCCAGTTCGGCGACAGGTCGCTGGTGTGCGTCCCGGCGATGAACAGCTCGTGCGTCTGTCCACTGGTGTACTCGCGCGTTGTCACAACGCTCCGCGCCACGACAACGCCGTTACGCGCGTCGGTGCGGTCGCCCTCGAGGAAGTCGGCCAGATCCACGCGCAGCCGATAGCCGCCGGTCAGCCGAATGGCCCCGATGCGCCCCAGGTCCACTACCTGCGACAGGCGGAAGCTGTGCACCTTCGCCTGCCCGGTGGTGCCCGACACCCAGACCACATCGTCGGGATTGAAGAAGGTGTCGTAGTCGGTGGCCGTCGCGCGGCTCACCGGGGTGGCGCCAAGCGAGGTGTGCCAGTCGAGCCCCGCGCGATACGACGCCTCGGCGGTGAGCCAGAGGTTATCGAGTGTGTAGTCCTGCTCGAAGAAGTGCGGCACCAGCACAGTCGTGTCGTACGACGAGGGGCTGTTGAAGTGCCAGCGCGACCGATCGGAGGTCTGTTCGACCCCGACGCGCACCTGCGCCTGCGCGGAGAGCGCCGCGCCACACAGGCCACACGCCAGCAGGGCAGCGGTGCGCCAGATGTTGCGCCTCACGCGAGACCGGGCGTGGCCCCCGGCGCGACAGCGTCGATGTCCGGGTACAAAGGACTGATGCGGATGCACCTGGCGAAGTGGCCCGGTTCGATCTCGAGCAGCTCCGGCGCATGCTGCCGGCACGCCTCGACGACGAACGGGCAGCGCGTGTTGAAGCGACAACCGGACGGCGGGTCGATCGGCGAGGGCACATCGCCCTGGAGGACGATCCGCTGGCGCTTCGCTTCCACAACCGGGTCGGGCACGGGAACGGCCGAGATCAGCGCCTTGGTGTACGGCATCAGCGGCCGCCGATACAGCTGCTTGGCGTCCGCCAGTTCCACCACCTGCCCGAGATACATCACGGCGACGCGGTCCGACGTGTGACGAATGGCGCGGAGGTCGTGCGAGATGAACAGGTAGGTGAGGTGGCGCTCACGCTGCAGCCGCTCGATCAGGTTGATGATCTGGGCCTGAATGGAGACGTCGAGCGCCGAGATCGGCTCGTCCGCCACGATGAAGTCGGGCTGTGAGGCCAGGGCGCGCGCAATGCCGATGCGCTGCTGCTGGCCGCCCGAGAACTCGTGTGGGTAGCGGTTGATGAAGCGTTCGCTGAGGCCGACCGTCGCCATCAGGTCGCGCACCATCTCGCGCGCGGTGTCGCCGGTGCCAAGGCCGTGGGTGTGGATCGGCTCGGCGATGATCTGCCCGACGGTCATGCGCGGGTCGAGCGACGCGTATGGATCCTGGAAGATCATCTGCATGTGGCGGCGCTGGCGGCGCAGCTCGGCGTGCGGCAGCGCGGCGATGTCGACGCCGCGAATGACCACGCGCCCGCCCGTCGGCTCGACGAGCCGCAGGATGGCGCGTCCCAGCGTCGTCTTGCCGCAGCCCGACTCGCCGACCAGACCGAGTGTCTCGCCGGCGTTGATCGACAGCGACACGCCGTCCACTGCCTGTACCACGCGATGACGCCCCGTGCCGCGAAGCCGGTCGAGCAGCGACGGCGCCGACAGCGGAAAGTGTACGGTCAGGTTCTCGACCTCGACGAGCGGCGCGCCTCCGGTGCTCATCGCGCACCTTCGTCGCCGGTGGCCGCGGTGGGCGTGCCTGCGGCGTCGTAGAGCTCCTGCGCGAAGTGGCAGAGCGACTGGTGCTGCGGTGTCAGCTGGATAAGCGGCGGAGACTGCTCGCGGCAGATACGTTCGGCCCGAGCGCACCGTGGGGCGAACGGACAGCCGGGCGGCAGCCGCGCCACGTCTGGCGGCAGGCCTGGAATCTGATACAGCTCGGCATGCGCGTCGTCGGTCGGGTCGGGTACCGACGCCAGGAGCCCCACTGTGTAGGGGTTCGACGGCCGCGCAAACAGTTCGGCGGTCGGGGCGGTCTCGAACACGCGTCCGGCGTACATCACCATGATGCGGTCGGTCATACCGGCGACGACACCAAGGTCGTGCGTGATCAGGATGACGCTCGTGCCGGTGTCGCGCTTCAGGTTCGTGATCAGCTCGAGGATCTGCGCCTGAATCGTCACGTCGAGTGCGGTGGTCGGCTCGTCGGCAATCAGCAGCTCGGGCTTGCACGACAGCGCCATCGCGATCATCACGCGCTGGCGCATCCCGCCGGAGAACTCGTGCGGGTAGCCGTCAACGCGGTTACGCGCATCCGGGATGCCCACGGTCTCGAGCATCTGCACCGCGTGCTCGTACGCCTCGGCTTTCGACAGTCCGAGGTGCAGCCGCGTCACCTCCATCAACTGCTGCGAGACGCGCATGAACGGGTTCAGCGACGTCATCGGATCCTGGAAGATCATCGCGATCCGCTTGCCGCGGATGCGCCGCATCGCCTCGGCCGGCAGCGCCCGCAGGTCCTGTCCGTCGAACACGATCTCGCCCGAGACGATGCGTCCCGGCGGCTGCGGGATGAGCCGCATGATCGACAGGGTGGTGACCGACTTGCCCGAGCCGGACTCGCCGACGATGCCGAGCGTCTCGCCACGTGCGAGGTCGAAGCTGACGCCGTCGACGGCCTTCGCGGTGAGTGCGTCTTCGGCAAACCAGGTGCGCAGTTCGCGCACGGACAGGAGCGGCGCCACTAGCCCTTCCTCATCTGCGGGTCGAGCGCGTCGCGCAGGCCGTCGCCCAGGAAGTTCAAGGAGAACAGTGTGATCGCCATCGTCAGGCCGGGGCAGATCAGCTGCCACGGGAAGACCGCGATGTTCTGGATACCGTCGGCCGCCAGGCTGCCCCACGACGCCAGTGGCGCCTGCACTCCCAGGCCGAGGAACGACAGGAACGATTCGAGCAGCATCACCGACGGGATGGTGAGCGTGGCGTAGACGATGACCGGACCGAGCGTGTTGGGCACGAGGTGGCGCAGGATGATGCGCGAGGCCGGCACGCCGGTGGCGCGTGCCGCAAGGATGAACTCCTGCGACTTCAGCGACATCACCTGGCCGCGGACGATGCGCGCCATCGTCAGCCACGACACGGCGCCGAGGGCGATGAATAGCAGCACGAGCTGGCCGATAGCCGAGCGGCCGCCGAAGAAAGCCAGCAGCACGATGACCACCATCATGTAGGGAATGGAGTAGAGCACGTCGACGCCGCGCATGATCGCTTCGTCCACCTTGCCGCCGACGTAGCCGGCGGTGGCGCCGACGGTGATGCCGATGATGAGCGAGACGAACGTCGAGATGACGCCGACCATGAGCGAGATGCGGCCGCCGAGCAGCACGCGCGCCAGGATGTCGCGTCCGGCGTCGTCCGTGCCCATCGGGTGCATCCAGGAGAACGAGCCATCTGGTGCCGTGAACGGTGGCTGCGCGTTCACCAGCGACGGGTCGGTCGGAATGTAGTCGTAGGTGTAGCCGGTGGCGCGCTCGATGATCCACGGACCGACGAGCGACGCGGCCACCACGATGCAGACGACGACGAAGCCGAACACCGCCAGGCGGTTCTTCCGGAGGCGCTTGACGGCGTCCTTCCCGAGGGAGGTGCCGGTCACTGGCGCGTCGGCGCGAGGGGCATCAGCCGGTGGGACCGCAAGCGACGAGGAGGGCGTGGCCATGGTCAGTAACGGATGCGCGGATCGAAGAAGGCGTACGCCACATCGACCAGCAGGTTGAAGAACAGCACCGCAATCGACATGAAGGCCACGATGCCGATAATGAGCGGCTCGTCGCGATTCAGGTTCGCGTTGATGAAGTAGTTGCCCAGTCCGGGCAGCGCGAAGATCCGTTCGACGACCACCGTGCCGCTGATGAGGAAGGCCAGCGCCGGCCCCGAGAACGACACGACGGGCAGCAACCCGCCGCGCACAGCGTGCCGCATCACGACCTGGCGTTCAGTCAGCCCTTTCGCGCGTGCCGTGCGGATGTAATTCGAGCGCAGCACTTCGAGCATGCCCGACCGCGTCAGGCGGGCGATGTAGGCCATGTAGACGGCCGACAGCGTCAGCACCGGCAGGATGAGATGCACGCTGAAGCCGTCCCAGCGCGCCGGAGGCAGCCAGTACCAGCGCAGCGCGAAGAGCAGCACCAGCGTCGGGCCGAGGACGAAGTTCGGCATCGAGATGCCGAGCATCGCGGCCGCCATCGAGGCGTAGTCGGCGCGCGAGTTCTGCTTCAGCGCTGCGATCGTGCCGGCGGTGATGCCGACGGCCAGCGCCAGCAGGTAGGCCAGGATGCCGAGCGTCGCCGACACCGGCAGCGTGCTGGCCAGGATGGAATTGACGGTGGTGCCCGGATACTTCAGCGACTCGCCGAAATCGCCGCGGGCGGTGTTCGACAGCATGCGGCCGTATTGCACGTACCACGGCTTGTCGAGGCCGTACTTCTCGCGGATGTTCTTCTCGATGGCAGCCGGCAGCTTCTTTTCGCCGGAGTAGAAGTTGCCTGGCGCGACGCGGATGAGGCCCCAGGTGAGCGACACCACGACGAGCAGCATCGGGACGATGACCAGCAGGCGGCGGAGGATGAAGCGCGCCACGTCAGTTCTCGTCGTCCCACTTCGACGGGTCGTGCTCGATGTACACGAACTTCCACGCGTGCATCGTGACCGGGTTCGCCCACATGCCCTTCACGAACGGCTTCTTCAGGTAGTTCGTCGCATTGTTGTAGAGCGGCAGGGTGGGCTGCGCGTCCAGTAACCGCTGTTCGGCCAGGGCAAGCAGCCGGTAGCGCTCGGCCGGGTCCGGCGCCCGGTTGCCGTCGTTGAGCAACCGCTGGAACTCGGTGTCGACCCAGCCCGAGCCGTTCTCGCCTCCCTCGAACATGTACATGCTGAGGAAGGTGAAGGGGTCCATGTAGTCGCCGATCCAGCCGCTGCGGGCAATGCCGCGATATTCGAGACGGCTGCGCGTCTGGAGGAAGGTGCGGAACTCCATGTTGCGCAGCGGAACGGTCAGCCCGAGGTTCTGTTTCCACTGCGCCTGGATGAACTCGGCGGTGGAGCGGTTGGATTCCGACGTGTTGTAGGTGATCTCCATCTCGCCGACCGGGAAGGTAGCGGGGTCATACTCGCCGGCGGCGTTCGTGTAGCCGGCCGCGGCCAGCAGCGCTTTGGCCTTGACGGGGTCGAACGGATCGCCCATTGGCGACGGATAGCCAGGGAACATGTTCAGCGGCACCGTGGAGGTCGTCGGCTTCACCGTGCGGCGGAAGCGCGCCAGCGATACCTTGTCGATGCTCATGTTCATGGCGTGGCGCACGCGGACGTCGGTGGTCGGCCCCTTCGTCGTGTTGAAGACGAACGATTCGGTCGCCAGTTCCGGGGCGTCCATGTAGTCCTTGTAGTTCTTCACCAGCGCGGTCCACGACGAGGGGACGGTGTGGTTGAAGGTGGCGTACACCTCACCAGACTTATACAGGTTCATCATCGTCGTCAGGTCTTCGATCGGGTAGAAGACCAGCCGATCGAGGCTGACGACCGACGCGTCGTAGTAGAGCGGGTTGCGCGTCAGCGCGATGACGTCATACGGCCGCCACGTGTCGATGATGAAGGCGCCGCTGACGACGATCTTCCCCGGACGTGTCCACTGGTCGCCGTGGCGCGCAATCGCCTGCTGTGGGACCGGGCGGAAGAACTGGTGGCTGACCATCTTGGGGAGGAACGGGACCGGCTGGCGCAGGCGGTAGCGCAGCGTGTGGGCGTTGACGGCGTCGATGCCCACATCCTCCCCGCGCACCGCGACGTAGCTCTTGTTCCTGGCGATCGCCATGGCCGGCGTGGCTAGCCGAGTGGCGCGGGCCGCCTCGTCGCCGGGCAGCGCCAGGCGCTCGGTCGGGTTGGCCGGGTCCATGACGAACCTGCCGGTGGCGTCGTCGCGGGCGAAGACCGCGCCCTCGTTGTAGGCCTGGGCGTTCGAGATGTCGTAGGCCATGTAGGCCGTGCGCGCCGCGAGCGCCGGCGCGAGACCGCGGCGGAGGGAGTAGACGAAGTCCTCGGCGGTCAGTGGTGCGCCGTCCGACCACGTCGCGTCCCGGAGGTGGAAGGTGAAGCCCGAGTTGTCCGCGTTCGGCTCCCAGGCGGTGGCGAGCGCCGGGACCGACTGGCCGGTCTTCGGGTCGTATTCGGTCAGCCCGTCGAAGAGCGCCATGATGATGCGAGCATCCGGCTGGCTGCTCGACAGCGAGGGATCGAGCGACTCGGGTTCAGACCCGGAGATGTAGCGCATCTCCTGCCCGGCCGGCGGGGTCACCTTGCCGAAATAGGCCGAGTCGGCCGAGCCCGCCGTGCAGGCCGCCGAGGCCAGCGCGATGACGACCGCGCCCAGCGCACGCACCCCGGGCGACGGGCCTCGAGCGGTCCGGCTAAAGCCGGACACTACAGGCGTCTTGGCGGAGCCGGACACTACATCAAACACGAAGAGTTCCGCATTCCAACCCCCAACCCCCAACCTTTAACTCCCAACCTTTA
>Ga0114966_10004670_pt1 | contig 11743 bp, 23 predicted proteins | sample M_130207_XF_Meta_FD_87029 | JGI IMG/M metagenome (GOLD analysis project Ga0114966, IMG submission 87029) | Freshwater microbial communities from Lake Montjoie, Canada to study carbon cycling - M_130207_XF_MetaG | ecosystem: Environmental > Aquatic > Freshwater > Lake | place: Lake Montjoie...
AAGGCAGAAAAAAAAGAAAGGATTAGATTAAGAATGTTAACTATTTTAGATAGTATTGAAAAAAATTTAAAAAAAATAAAGCCCCATTCTATTGGTTTAATAATGGGGCTTTACTTATCTAAAATAAAATTTTAAAATTTTACTTCGACCTTTTTCAATTCAAAAATAATAAAATTATGTTACAAACCAACTATTTCACGGCAATTTTTTTTGATCAGCAAAAAAAAGCTTACAAATATCGAAATATTTTAAATGATCCTATAAAACTGGACCAGTTTACAAGCTTTGCTTTAAGCAAAAACGCGGTAGAAATAAATTTTTATTGCAAGGAAACAAAAAAATTTTCACATAAGGTTTTTTTAAAGGTGAAAAAAATCAAAGTATAAATATTAAATTTTTGTTAAATTTTCCCTAATTTTTAGGGTTTTTTTATGTCTAAAATTCTTTAAATTTTAGGGTATATTTTGGTACCGAACGGGTACGGAACGGGCGGAATGGCCCCCCCCCTAAAGGGGGGGCCATTACCCTTCGCCCGTTCCATACATGCCCGTGAAAAAAAAAAAATGTTTGGCGTTTTAAAATTTTTTTGTAGATTTGGAAATCTTTTTCAATTTTAATCAATTTTTAATTTTTTTTGAATGTCAAAAAATTTAATTTATATCGGTTTGGCTTTTCTTGCCTGGATCGGTTACAAAAAATTTATTTTGTCAGAAAAAATAAAAATTGGTCTAAAAAATATTGGCTTTAACGGCGGCACATTTTTACAACCAATTGTTAACGTGCAGTTAGAAGTTGAAAATCCTACAAAAACAACGGCAGACGTTCAAAAAGTATCGGCAGAAATTTTATTGCAAAATAAAGTGGTTGGAACTATTTACCAGGACATAAACAAAACTTTACAAGCGCAACAAAAAACGGTTATTGGTTTTGATGTGAATTTAAATTTGGCAGATGCTGCAATAATTTTAATTTCAAATAAATTTAAAAATCAAATTATTGAATTAAAGGGAAATTTAGTAGTTGATTTTATTTACTTTCCTTTAAACTTTGAAATTAAATTACCGTAAATGAATTTATTGAGTAAATTAGATAGTTTTAAAAATAATCAAAAAATAATTAGTTACGATCAAACAACTAACGACATTATCAATGCAATTTTAAAACAACACAATAAAAGCGAAAGGGATTACGATAAATTATTTTATTTTTTTGATTGCGGAAATTATATTGATACGGCTAAAAAAGTTTTTAATTTTTTAAAAAATAATATACAGTATCAAATTGAGCCTGACGAATTGCAAACGGTAAAAACGCCAGCGGCAATTTTAGCAACAAAAAACGGTGATTGTAAGCACATGAGTTTATTTATTGCTGGAATTTTAGACAGTTATCGAAGAAATACCGGTGAAATATTTGATTTGTGTTATCGGTTTGCAGCATATGACGGAAGCAAAACGCCTGAACATGTTTTTGTGGTTATTAATCCAGGAAGCAATAACGAAATTTGGTGCGACGCCGTACTAGATAATTTTAACGAAAAAAAAGAACCTAATTTTTATAAAGATAAAAAAATTAAAAATATGGCACTAATGGCACTTTCGGGAATTAATCAACAAGCACAAATGAACGGCGCATTTGATTTTTTAAAGCCTAAAGGCGGCGGACCAGGTGCAACCGGTCCAGGTTCGTCAGTAAATACGCCGCCAAAGGGTAGCGGATTAGTAAATGTTATAACGGCGGGCGCCAATGCTATACCAATTTTTGGAAGTACAATATCAAGTTTTTTAACATTAATAGGCCCGTTAATAAAGGGGCATAGTGAAAATTACTTGTTTGATACAAGTTTTACAAAAGGTGATTATGATAAAGCTATGGGAATAGCTTTTAAGTGGTATAAAGATTTTGGATTAAGTCCAAAGTCGGCTAATCCTAAACTTTGGTGGGGCGTAGGCACAAACGATGGAGTTGAAAGAAATGTACCACAACCATTTATTTCAATTAAAAGACTAGATTGGTTACCTGAAATTTGGCAAAATACAAAAAATATAGATTTAGCTTTTATAATTAATGAAGCAGTAGCGTCGGGCTATTTAGATCAAAAATATTTTATTAATAGTAAAAATGAAATGAAACCTGAGCCAAGCGCATTGACAAATTTATTTGGCGGCGGATCTGATAAGCCTGGAGGCGGTGGCGGTTATACAATCCCTTTAATTGTTGGCGGCGCAGCTTTAGTAGCTTTTTTTATATTTAAAAAGAAAAAATAATTATGACTACTTTACAAAAAATAATAAAGGACGCTAAAAGCTTAAGGGCAAAAAGTCCTAAAAAATATAGTAAATGGACGGATTATGTAAAAGAAGCTTCAAAAAAATACGCTTCTAAAACTAAAACTGTTAAAAAGAAAGTTTCAAAGAAAAAAGTAGGCGTTTTAAAACCAAACGACAAGCATAAAGATAGTAAAAGTCACAATGTTAATATTAGAGTAGTAAGCGGCGTTAAAAAGAAAAAAGCGGCTAAAAAAGCGGTTAAACGTAGCAATACCCTAACAAAAGTTAAACAAGTCCTTAAACAAGACAAAAAGCGCCTTAAACATGGTTATACTTTAACGCCAGGAAATGTGAAAATTGGAGTTATTAAAAAAATGGAAATAGAACAATACAATCAAACTTTAAATAAAATTGATATTTTAGAAAAAAGTTTAATAAATAATTCAATGGCTTTAAAACAAGCAAAAACCGTTGAATTTAAAAAAATATATAAAAATCAAATTGATCAGATAAAAAAATATTTAAAAGAATTAAAAATACAAAAAAGTGAACTTAAAAAGTTACTTTGATTTTTTTCACCTTTATTAAAAATAAAAAAAAATAAAAATGGCACGCAGAAAAAAAACAACTAAAAAAAGAGTTACTCGCAGACGTTCAAAAAGAATGGGCGCGGTAAATATGGCTGGGGGCCTTACTTCGGCTTTATTCACAATTGCTGGCGGTGTAGCTGCTAGATTTGTGGCAAACACAATTAACGGTACAAAATTAGATGATTCATACAAAAAGTATGTTGCTTCAGTTGCACCAATTGCAGTAGGATTATTCTTACCTAAATTTATTAAATCTGACATTGGTAAATCAATCGGAAACGGTATGATTGCGGTGGGCGGTTTAGGTTTAGTGCAGTCAACTGGAGTGCTTGCAGGTATGCCAGTAATTGCAAGGCGTTACATGGGCCTTGCACCATCAACTAACAATCCTCGCGGAGTAGTTGCAGGAATGGATCCAAACAGTTATGCAATGGATACAATGAGCGCAGCGGTTTTGTGTTAATACAATAAGTTAAAAAATTTAAAAAAAATTAAAATTAAAAAAAATGATTAATCAAATTTCAGCCCGTTTGACCTTTGAAAATGCAAGGTCTTTCGTTCAATCTCAAGGATATGACGTAAGTCAAGCAGTATTAACGCAATCTTATGTAAGATCAGAAGTTGCAATATCTTCAAGCGTTACAAATTACCGCTTACCAATTGTTGTTACCGATAATTCAAGTACAATTTTTAATACAGAAAGGCGCGTCAATCTTCAAGACGTTCATGTTGTAAGTAGTTTATTTGTTGGTTTAGCAGCCCCGTCAAGTTCAACCGATACGGCTTTCCGTGTTTTGTCTTATCCGTCAACAGCAACTGGCGAATTTAGTTCCGCGCAAGCTGATGCAGCTTTAACGTTATATAACGGTTTTTTATCTATTCAAGTAAATAACCAAAACGTTTTACCTGCTTATGATATTTTAAGAAGTTATTATGTACCACAAACCCAGGGCGGAGTAGGAATTACGGCGCAAACTGTATTCCCAGTAGATCAATTTGATGCAGCCGATAACGGTTTTTATCCAATTGAACCAAATTTGCTTTTAAATGGTGGTGCGAATATTGTTGCTAGCATTGTTTTACCTGCTGCTATTTCAAGCGTAAAAGCTGATAGCCGTATTGTTGCAATATTTAGAACTATTCTTTGCCAAAACGTTACAAGCGTAAAATAAAAAAAGCCGATCCCAATCGCCACCTTGCCAGGTGGGTGCAAACGCCTGGCCTTTTAATTACATTTTAAAACTACAACAATGCCAATTTTAAATAGATACGAAGCGGTTGAAGTTGCTATTCCATCAGGAAGTACAAACACCCGGTTTTACTTTCCTAATTTACCCAACTTGGCAAATGCCATGATTCAAAATATCCAATGTTATACACCTGGAGTTTTGAGTGCTTCGCCAAATAGCGGTAGTACAATGGTAACGGAGGCAGATCTCAAAAAAAGCTTTTTAACATTATACAGTGGCGATTTGCAATTGATATATAACGCGCCTTTATTGGCTTTTAATAATATTATCAGTTCCGCAACGCCTAATCCATATTTAAACGGTTTGCCTGATATTAACAATATGGTTATATCTTGGACAAAAAGTTTTATTTCATTAGCAAGTGCAGCGGGTACAACCAATTGTGTATATGCTTTTGGAGTTTACTATAAATTATAAATAATTTAAAAATGGCAGTATTTAAGCCCGAATTACATAGGTTAGAAGATGTACTTGACTATTACGAAAATAGTCCCGCAACGCATTACAAAATATTTGCGGGAACCAGTCCGAAGGTTGAATATTGCCGTTTTTATTTTGATGAAGATGAGAAGGAAATTGGATTGCAAAAATTGTCTGAAGCTTTAAGGGCCATTCAGCAAAATGTTGACAATACCAATCCTTATATTTTACAATTAATTGAAAAAAAGAAAGTTGCTAGGGGCAAAGATCTTGAAAGCTTGACGCAAATAGTTTTTCAATTAAATAAGGCTGAAAGGTATTTGCCAATGATGGCGGGAATGCAGCAAACGCAACCTGATCAAAATTTTAGCCGTTTATTAGAAAAAATGATTGAAGGGCAAAATTTAATTATATCAAAATTAAGTGCTGAAGAATTCGAGGAAGAAGAAAAGCCTAAGGGCTTAGCGGGTATTTTAGAAAATGAGCAATTTCAACAAATGGCAATTGGTGCTTTGGGATTAATAATTAATAAATTTGCGGCACCTGGACCTATGGCGCCAACTGTGACGGCCTTGGCGGGTATTCCTGACGAACAAAAACAAAAAGCTTTACAAGCAATTGAAATTTTAAGTAATAAAGATGCAAACTACGGTGACCATTTGTATTATTTGGCTAATATTGACGATAATACTTATAAAATGCTTTTGGGATTTATGAAATAATATTTATATGAAACTTACTGAAGAAAATAAAAAATTATTAACAAACGTAGGTATTGCGCTTGCTGCTTATATAGTAGTAATTAGACCGTTATTTCAAAAATTAGGTATTGTTAAAACAAATGAGGAAATACAAAAAGAAAAAAGCGAAGTTGCAAACATTGAGGAAATAGAAAAAAATTTAAATGCCAGGGGGATTGATTTGTCACGAAGTAAAGCAGAATTTGATCAAATTGCAAATGCAATTTATAATTCTTTAAGATTTAGCGCCGTTGCAGATGACAAAGAGGAAGCGGGATATCAAGTATCAAGGATACAAAATGACGCTGACGCAATTTATTTAGTTAAAACTTTTGGTAAGAGGCAAGAATATCTTTTCGGGATCCCTACTGGCTCGCCAATGGGTTTAACTGAATTTATTACTAGCAATTTATCTAGAGAAAAAATTAACTTAATTAACGATAATTACAAACGTAAAGGAATTAAATTTAGATTTTAATGAAAAATAAAAACTTACTAATTATTGGGGCCGTAGTTATTGCAGCGTTTTTTTTCTTTAAAAAGAAAAAAGCAAATGCTATAATACCGCCGCCCCCGCCACCGTCACCAATATTGCCACCAGTAGACAATAAGTTTCCAATTGATATGCTACCTGATAGGCCAACTTATCCAGGCGGATTGACTGAAGGAATGAGAGTACTTGCAGATAATGGAAATGAACAACAAATTTTGCAAAACGGCAAAGTGTACGGTTTAACTTTAGAGCAATGGGCGCAACGCGGATATGATGCGCCTACGGTTGTAAGTAGCAATATTTTGGATCAAATTCCGTATGGCGGCGTATATAATTCTGGATTATAATGAAAAAAAATAAAATATATATAACAATAGCTTTATTATTATTAGGCGTTTATGCAATAGCAAAAAATAAAAAACCTAAAAGTAAAGCAATACCAGGTAATCCAAAAATAATTCCTTATTCTAGAAATGGAAGTACGGTTTATAAATATGATTTAATAACACCTGTTTACACTTTTAGAAAACAAATTGAATTAAAAATTTTGGAACAGGATCCTAATTTGCCATATACTAAAGTTTCTTTTATGGCTAACAATGTTTTAAAAACAGGATGGATAAGTGATAATAATATAATAAAATTATAAATAATGAAGACTAGCGAAGTTTTAATATACGGGGCAATAATTTTTCTTTTGTATAAAGTATATAAGAATACCCAACCAGGCGGTAATTTAGATCCTATGGATCTACGTTTTAAAAATAAGCCAATTAATTTACCACCATTTGCAATTGTAACGCCAACATATTGGGACAAAAAACAAATTCAGCCAACACCAGGCGAAGTTTTAAGCCCAAGTCAATTAGCTTACTTTAAAAGTAAAAACAAAAGTATTTCAAAACAAATTTATACTTGTTAATTATGATTAGAAATTATATACCTGTATTTATTGCGTATAATACGGCTCAATCAATTCCAACGGATTGTAACAGTATTATTTTTATAAATTCTGGAACTTCAACCGCAATAATTGAAAACGTTACTCTGGCACCTTCGCAAAGTTTTGTAATAGATGGAAATGAAAATGAATATACAAATGCAACTTTGCAAATAAATTTTACAGGCGGGGGCCAAAATAATTTAGTGGTAGTTAAAAAAATATTTTAATATATGGGATTTTCATATAATGTCAACGTACTTAATCAAAAAGGTAGTCCAGCAATTTATACAGATACTTTTGCAAATAGACCTGCATTTGGATTTGCTGGAAGATTATTTATATCAAATGATACGGCGGCAATTTATGAAGATACGGGAACGGCTTGGGTATTAATAGCCAACGTAAGTAGCGGCGCGGGAACTTTGCAACAGGTTACCACAAACGGCAATACGTCTAACGTTGGTATATCAGTAACGGCGGGCGGAGTAAGTACAAATAGCGCAACAATTACAAGTTTAACACAGGGATCGGTTCCATTTATTGGTGCCGCTGGGTTAATTACTCAAGACAATACTAATTTATTTTTTGATGATACAAATAATAGATTGGGAATTAATACAAATACGCCTTCAAATAATTTAGACGTTCACGGTACCGGAACTACTGCATTAATTGCTTTAAATAACACGGCTGGCAATCAATCTTTAATTGCTTTTTCAAAAAATTCTACTGCAAAATGGCGCATTGGTAATTCTTCAACAGATACTTTTGACGTTTTAAATGTTGGTTTAGCTACAAATGCAATTACAATTAGTTCAGCTAGTAATTCAGTATCTTTTTTAGCAAGTATTAAAATTCAGCAAGCGGCTGGTTTTGCTGGTATTGCTGGTTTTAACGGTATAGGTTGCGACGCTGGCGGTTTCTTTTTTCAAATAGGTACTAATACAAATAATCCATATTTTAATTTTATTGGTTTAACGGGTGCAAGAACTTATACTTATCCTGACGCAACGGGTACTTTGGCGTTAACTTCTAATTTAGCTGCTTATTTGCCCTTAGCTGGTGGAACTATGACGGGTACTTTAAATGGTACTACTATAACTTTTGGAAGTAATGCAAATAATCTTTTAAATTCTGGCAATTTTCAAATGGTTGATCCTGCTGGATTAAAATATTTACAAGTTAGTATTACAAGTACTTTGGCAAATATTGCTACAAATTACTCTGATAGTAATATTCCATTGTCATTAAATAGTTATGGCAATGCAAATCAATTGTATTTATCAACTGGCGGGAAAGTTTTATTAGGTAGTAATGTTGATGATACAGTTAATAAATTACAAGTTACGGGAAGTGCAAAAATTACTGGCGATTTAACTTTGCCATATGGTAATGTTGTATGTTGGAATTCTAGTTCTAACCAATATATTATTGGTGATGCAAATAATTTAATATTAGGTACCAATAATTTTGCAAAATTATATATTAATAACGCTGGCGTAGTAACATTAGTTAATTTAGCTGGTACGGGATCAAGAGCGGTTTTGGCTGATGCAAGCGGTAATTTATCGGCTCCCGTTTCTGATATATCAGTAAAAGAAAATATTGAGCCTTTAAAATATGGTTTAAACGCTATTATGCAGCTTAATCCTATTTCTTTTGAATACATTGATGAATATAAAAATTATGGCGAAGGTTTACAAATTGGTAATATTGCGCAAGATGTTGCAAAAGTAATTCCAGAGGCGGTTTTTACAACGCCTTCTACGGGCTTAATGGGTATTAATTACAATCAATTTGATGGTATTTATATAAAAGCAATACAAGAATTAAACGAACGAATTGAACTTTTATTATCAAGAATTGAATATTTAGAAAATAAATAATTATGAAGCAAATACAACCAGTAATTTTTCCGCTTAATTTAGGAACGGCAACAATTTTAAATTGTGTTGGATCAGATAATTTTAGCACTAGCGTTACAATATATTATCAGTTATTAACTGAAACAAATACAAGCTTACAAAGTGGCAATTTAACTTTAGAAGGTAATGATTATGAAAGTTTTAATACAAGCCCAGACGGTAACGAATTTATATATAATTGGACGGCGCAACAAATTGGAGTTATATTAATTTAATATGCAGACTAATTTGGAAAATTTATTTTATATAGGATCATTTGTTGGCACAATTATTTTTATTGGTAGTTTTTACGGAACTACAAAAAAAAAATTATTAGAAATAGAGGTCGACATGAAAGAAATAAAATCAGATCGTATCGATATTATAGACAAATTAGCCAGGATCGAAACTAAATTGGATTACTTAAATAAAGAAAAATGAATAACTGGAAAACAACACTGGGGGGGGTACTAGCTGCAAGTTCTGAAGTTATACCCGTAAGTACTGGAATACAGGGCCTAATTAGGGCCATTGGTTTATTATTGCTAGGATGGGCCGCAAAGGATCACTCAAAGAGGTTAAATGACGCAGCAAAATAAAATAATCTTAATAATACTAGGAATTTTGGGAATTACTGCAATTACTAAGGGATCAGGATTAAGTAAAGCTTTATCATTTATAAAAAAAGCTGAAGGGGGGTTATATCTTAACGCTTACCAGGATAGCGGCGGCGTTTGGACAATTGGGTACGGATCAACTTATGATTTTGATAAGCAAAGAAAAGTCCAGCAAGGCGATATTATTACGGCAGAGCAGGCCCAAAAATGGCTAGAAATTACAACTAGTAAAGACGCGGTTGAAATTAAAAATTTGGTTAAAGTACCATTAAATAACAACGAATTAAACGCCCTTATTTCTTTTACTTATAATGTCGGTTTAGGGGCCTTTAAAGCTTCAAGCTTACTCAGGTTATTAAATAGCGGTGCAGATAAAAAGATAGTAGCCGACCAGTTTGATAGATGGGTTTTTGATAATGGAGTAAAAGTAAAGGGATTAATTAGTAGGCGGAATGCAGAAAAAAAGTTATTTTTGAGCTGATTTTGTAAATTAAGGATTTTCATAGATTTAATCGGGGTATTTCTATACTCCGATTTTTTTTTGTTAAAAATTAGGTTATATCAAAATAATTATATAATCTTTGTTAATCTATAATCTTAAAACTTAATTTACATGATCAAAGCAACATTTCGTTTCTTTTTTGGAAACGATGACAATCGTACATTGTATTCATATACAATTGAATTAAATTCCCTATTTTTTACCGCCGCTTTTGTTGAAAGTAACAATATTGTTACATTTTTGCAGACTGCTGGATGTGACATTTTAGACGTTAAAATTACTGAATGGCCTAATTAGGCCTATTTTTTTACTTTAAAATTTAAAATAATGGAATATACTGCCTACAAGGGTTATACAATTGTTTATAACCCAAAAACAAAAATTTTTGTAATTTATCCTTTTAACCAGGAATATAAAACTTTAAAAAGTGCAAAGGCCTGGATTGAGTATTTAATTAAATAATCCTTAAAAAAAAATTTATGAAAAGAGATTTAATACTATTTATTATACTAATCATTTTTGCTTTATTAGCTGACAGTTTAATAAACTTTTAATGATAACTAACCCTTTATACCTTGAACTACAAAAAAACGCTTACAAGCGCGGATATGAGCCACCAAAGGAACAAATTTTATTATCTATTCAGGGGCAAAATATTGGTTCAATACAAAACTATATTATTATAAGCGGGGGCTAAGGGCCTATATTAATTTATAGGCCCTTAGTCCCTTTTGGATTACCAAAAAGCGGTAAAAGTACTTTTACCACGTCAATAGTTGCGTCTAGCTTTGGAGTATATGACATTTTTGGGATGAAGCTTCAAACGTTACCAGGTCGCAATAAAATTTTATATATTGATACTGAAAGCAGCGAATTTGACTTTTATAAGCACATGTCAAGGATTAAAGATGTAGCAGATATTAACGAGTTACCCACATTTTTTGACAGTTTTTGTTTACGAAAAGAAAGCCCTGAAACAATAAAATTAATGATTCAGGCGTACATTGAAAATACGCCTGAATGTAGTATTATTATTTTAGATGGTTTATTAGATATTGTTATGAATTATAACGATGAAATTGAATGTCGTAAAGTTGTTAATTGGATTAAAGAACTTACAACTGTAAACAATTTATTGTTAATTGGAATTTTGCATACTGGTAAAAATGAAGGCAAAACTTTGGGCCACTTGGGGAGTAATACTGATCGCTGGGCGCAAAGTACTTTATCGGTCAAAAAAGAGGAAAACGGATCATTTATTTTAGAGCCTAAATTTTTACGATCCTCAGGCGGTTTTAAGCCCATAGAAATACAATATTCAATTGATGACAACAAGTTTATACAAATTAATTCTTTGCCCGTAAATGAGCCTAAAATTAAGCATTTTAGCAATTATACGGACCAAGAACATAACAATATTTTAAATATTATTTTTGAAAAAGAAAAATATTTTAAGTACGAAAATTTAATAACTGAAATATCAAAAATTGAGAATAGAGGTATTAATTTTTCTAAGAGTTATTTAAAGTATTTTAAAGACAAAAATTACATTTCAAAAAATACACAAAACGAATATTTTGATTACCGTAAACAATTTTAAAAATTATAAAAACAAAATTATGAAAGAAGAATTAATTCCGTTAAAAGTAACTGATTTTCAAAAATTAGAAATTTATACAATTGAAAATAGATTTGATTATTATGTAAATTTTATTGAAAGTTTAATTAATGATCATAGAGATAATGATTTAATTTATATAGGCTTTCAATTAGGTAAAATAAAATCTGATTTAAAAAGAGATTATTTTGAATGGAAAAATTATTGTGAAGAAATTAAAAATCAAAATGGAAAGTAATGAGAAAAATAAAAATTTGGATCTTTATTTTTTTAATGAGATTATCTCTAAAAATACAAAAAATAAAAAAGAAGACAGAAAAAGAAAACCCCAAAAAAAAAAAGCAAGAAAAGGAAAAAATTAAAAAACAAAAAGAAAAGAAAAAAAAACCAGAGGAA
>Ga0114966_10004672_pt1 | contig 11742 bp, 10 predicted proteins | sample M_130207_XF_Meta_FD_87029 | JGI IMG/M metagenome (GOLD analysis project Ga0114966, IMG submission 87029) | Freshwater microbial communities from Lake Montjoie, Canada to study carbon cycling - M_130207_XF_MetaG | ecosystem: Environmental > Aquatic > Freshwater > Lake | place: Lake Montjoie...
AGATTTATCACAAGATTTATCACAAGATTTATCACAAGATTTATCACAAGATTTATCACAAGATTTATCACAAGATTTATCACAAGATTTATCACAAGATTTATCACAAGATTTATCACAAGAAGTTGATGTTAATTCAGATGAATGAATACATGGTAGATTAAGCAACGATTCATTTTTTGTCTCATAATTTCCTGCCAAATATTTTATTGGATCAAGAAGTGGAGAGAATTTGAAAAATGCGGGCATAGATAATGTTTCATGTTCACGATGAACTGTTTCATGTTCACGATGAACTGTTTCATTATCATTATCACTATTATCATTATTTTCAGTTTTAACAATAGTTTTAACATTTACTGTTGCAAAATTTTTCAAGTGTCGATTTTCATTTTCTACTTCCGTTTGCTTAGATTCTGATTCAGTTGAAAGAGATTGTATACTATGTTTTTGATTTAGATTGATGGAATTATAATTTGTATCATTCAAAGAAAAAAAAGTTGAATACAATGGAATAAAATTTTGACAGTGTGAAAGTCCCATATGCGTTTCTTCTAAATTTTTAAGAAGTTGATCATTTTTCGGTTTCCGATAATACAGTTCAAATTTTTCAAAATTAATATTCGAAGACATTTATTAAAAATCAACTTTCGAATTTACTAATTAATATTAATTAATATTGTCTATTAATAGAAAAATACAAGTTTTTAAACTTATTTAACAATATTTATTCTAAATTTTTTATTCTATATTTATTTATTCTATATTTTATTTCTTATTATTATCATTCTTATTATTATCATTCTTATTATCATTCTTATTATTATTATTATTATTATTATTTTTATTATTATTATTATTATTTCTAGATTTATATGTTTATTTTATGTTTTATGAATAAAAAATAAAATATTTTATGTTTTGTTTTGTTTTTATTTTTTTAGATTTTTTTTAGTCGTCGCACACATGCTGAGATTGTGAGTCAATTTCAATCTTTTCTCTTTCTCTTTCTCTTTCTCGTTCTTGTTCACACAACTCTTCAATTGTAATTGCCATTGTTGGTATGTTGAAGCACTTTTGACAGAGGTCAAAGGTTGAATTGGGATGAGTCATTGCATGATATTCCTCCACACCTTCTCTTTCCCCTTCGCCGCACCTGGCACAAACTTTCATCTTTTTTTGAAGAGCCGCCGCTCTCAACTCTGTAACTTGCCTTGTCAGCTCTTCATTTTGCCTTGTCAGCTCTTCATTTTGCCTTGTCAGCTTTTCTTTCTTCAATTTTCTGCTTTCATTTTTTTTTCTAAGTTTTACATTTTCTCTTGACAATTCTCGATTTCGCTCATCTAAACGTTGAATTTCTTCAATATCTTCAAACTGCCGGTACATTGTCTTGGTGTCTTGTTTGTGTTAAACACGCTGAATACAAAAAATATAAATATAAAAAAATCAATTTATCTTTTTTATAATTTGTTTTTCATTTTATTGAAACAAATTTTATTTTTTATTCATTTAAAAGTATTTAACTGAAATGAGTTTAAATAAAACTTTTTTTTTATTCCATAATGTCATACCCAAATATATAGACAAATAGATACAATACAATCAATACAAGAATAGAATCATGAATTTAGAATTAGGAAAATTCGATATGCGAACCATTAGCTTTAGACCCGATGAAAACAAGGGTCCAGTGATTGTCCTAATTGGCCGGCGTGACACCGGTAAAAGTTTTTTAGTGAAAGATCTCATGTACTACCATCAGGACATCCCAATCGGAACCGTTATTTCAGGAACGGAAGCAGGAAACGGATTCTTCGGAGAACACGTGCCGAAACTCTTTATTCATGACGCATACAATACCGCAATTATAGAAAATATCCTGAAACGACAAAAAGCAGTCCTGAAACAAGTTAAAAAAGAAATAGAATCATATAAAAGAAGCACTATAGATCCAAGAACTTTTGTCATCCTCGACGATTGCTTGTTTGATAACAAATGGACCCGCGACACGATGATGCGTCTCCTCTTTCTCAATGGGCGTCATTGGAAGATAATGTTAGTGATTACAATGCAATATCCTTTAGGCATCCCTCCACTTCTTAGAACCAACATCGACTACGTATTTATCCTTCGAGAGCCAGATTTAGGTAATCGAAAACGAATCTATGAAAATTACACGGGAATGTTTCCGACCTTCGAGTCATTCTGTCAAGTCATGGATCAATGTACTGAAAATTTCGAGTGTTTAGTGGTACATAAAAATGCCAAGTCAAACAAGTTACAGGACCAAATTTTCTGGTACAAGGCGCAACAGCACGGGCCGTTTAAACTCGGTAGTAAAGAATTTTGGGAGATGAGCAAGGATTTGAATTCTGATGATGAAGAGGAGACATACGACCCGAAAAACATTAACAAAAAAGGTTCAGGGCCCAAAATCAATGTGAGAAAAAATAAATGGTAATTATAATAAAATTATATTGCTTTCGTTTTTTTAAAGTAAAAGCAATATAATTAAAAATAAAAATTGAAATATAAAATCAAAAAGCAAAGACAACAACAGAATAGACGTATAAAATGCAAGGCAAGTGCGCTGTAAAACCCTTACATTACACTGTGACCAATTTTTTGTAGATGTCGTCCAGATAATTTTTTGCTTGAATGCGTGTGTATGATGTTTTTGTTTTTTTGATGATGTTTTTGACCGATTTTTTGATGCAGTAGTGTTTGTGTTGCATGTCAAAAAGGACTTTTTCTTCATTTTGTATCAACCGCAATTGATTTGAAATACCGCATCCCAACATGCCAAGTTTGTATTGGAAATGAAGATTGTATTGGAAATGAGAGGTGTGAGATTCATGCAACTTCATCTGTTCCAACCTCATCTGGTGTGGAATCAGTTGACTGCGCATGTCTCGACATTTTTGTATCTGTTGTGTGATTTCCGCCTTGGATTGCAACTGGGCTTTCATGCGCGCTTCATGTTCGGAACGTCGTTTGAGTATCAGTTCACGCTCGCGCTCATGCATTTCTTTTTTTGTTTTTTTCTCTTCCAACGAGGATGAGGATGACGAGTTTGATTTTTGTTTCAATAATGATTGCTCGGCAGGTGACAGACCCTGAAACCACGCAGATGCCTCCCTTTTGTTCATTCTCTTTATTCCTGACGATTTACCGACTCCCGATTTGGATTTAGATTTGCCTGTGGTTTCCATTTTATAATTGAGTTGACTTGTTGCGACTTGTTGCTGTTTAAACACTGAGTGGTTAAAAATTAATTGAAAACTTTTCAATTTACATTTTTGTAATAAATATATTAAAAATATTAATACTCCGGCACATGTCGTTTAAACAAACAACCGTGTGAAGTAATTCCGTGCAGTTCGCGAATGACTGCGGCGTCATTAAATAAACAATTTGCGAGCCACACCTTTATAATACAGAAATTTTTCTTCGGAGAAATCGTGATTCCGTTGATATGCGGAAGCAGCTTTTTATCATCCGACATGGTTTCTCCCACCAGTGAATAAGTAAGCTGTTTCCACGATTCGGGCACATCTTTATTTATAATTTTATAAGAGAAACAACCACCGTTGCGATTTCTTTCATCTTCCCAGATTGGGTTAATGCCCTTTCTCATTAAAAATAGCATACAATTTGTAACCAGAACGGGTGGAAGCGTTTCTGTGATTGTAACCGCCTGTTCTACATTATTAAATTCATAAATTTTCATATAACTTTTTAAACTCCAGTCAGTATCGTGTGGCAAATGTGCCCAAAGAATCCATCCATCAGACAGTTCATGAAAGTTGGAGTTATTTGTTATAACACTTTCAATCGGCGTATTTTCATGGGTGGTGGTTTTTTTAAAAATATTATTGTCTTTGCAAGGCATGTTTCCAATTCCTTTTACAGTGCTCATACTTGTATTATTTATATTTGCTCCGCGTTTATTTACTTCCTCTGTTTGAATTTCTTCCAACGATGCCATAATACTTTAAATAGTGTATATATATTTATATTGATTTTTAAAATAATTAATATAAATATCCATATTTTTATAAAATATCTTTAATAAAAATACTTATAAAAACCAAGTCGATATATTATTTATATTATTGTGATGTGTTTTCGACAGAGTAACTGTTCAAATGAACTCGCACTCCTGATGAACGATCGAGATGAAAGGCATTGATGTCTTTTGTAATGCACGTAATCTTATAATTTTTAGAGGAGTCGATTACATAATTGTGTTTTTTGAGCATATACCAATACATAAATTTTTCATCCAAAATTACATTACCAACAACGTTGAAATTATACGGATATGACAAATCAATTTCATAAATTTTACCATCATTATCAATTTCCAAAGTACAAATAATCATTTCGGCGTTTGAAACTTGATAACTGTTTTTATCAACCGTATAATCGTTTGTCGTGAAGGTCCTATATATTCTTGTATAATTTTTACATTGTGATTGATTTGATTCAGAGTATTCATAATTTGTGTGAAATATAAAATCGTATGTTTTGAAATCAAGAGTATCATCTGATTCATTTTTTTCCATTATAAATAAAGGTTCACTTTGGCGATGTTCTGAATATGATGACGACGCCGATGACGCTGATGTAGAAGCATCGACGTCCGCATCTAGATCAACGTCGGAAGTATTTTCAGTAGATGTACTTGATGCCGAAGATGTTTCTATGGATGAATCGGTTTCAACAATTTCATGGATGTCATAATATTCATTTGGATTTCCTAAATAGGATGCATCTTTAAATGTTTCCATTGTTTCAAATGATAAATGGCGAACTCCGTCTTTTATAACTTTAATTTCATCGTAAACATATCTAATTTTTTTAGGGGGTGAAGAAATAAAATAATTTTTAACCTTCGTATAAGCGTTTGAGATTTTTGTTACTGCTAAAAATGAATTATAACTCAATTGAAACATAATTTCATAAAGTATATTTTTATTATTTTTGAAATAAAATATTCCCGCCGTACTTATAACTAATGCAATAAATTTTAACTCAATTTCAGTTTTTTCTGCAATTACGAGATCATAACATTTATCATAATAAGTTTTTTTTATATTTTCACAAAAAGTTATTCTAGTCATTATATGAATGATTAATAAACGAACAAATGAAGTGTAAATTAATATATATAATGTATATATTTAATATTTATATATTTTTTACAAATATATAAATATATTTATTTTCATGTAATGTAATTTATTGTATTTTTTATAGTGTTTTTAATATTATCTAAATGATACTTGCTACACACTTACATGCTTATAACATGCTTATAACATGCTTATAACATGCTTATAACATGCTTATATTACTGGACCAACTTCGCCGTTACATTTATCATCGTAATATTTTTTTAATGTTTTTCCGTCGGGACAGCAACCAAATTCGCTTCCTCCACAACCACCGACTATATCTTTATGCGGTTCAGGTTTAGGTTTAGGTTCAGGATGAGGACGAGGATGAGGATCATGTCTGTGTGGACAATTAGAACCGTGATAATTCGCTTTAGCAGTTTCACCATCATAACAACATCCATAACGCGTTCCAGCGCAGCCACCGACTATATTATTATTTCGTTGACGATCGTGATCTTCGCGAGATTTGCGCTCAGGTCGTAAACTATCTTTTTTTGGTATTCCGAATACAAATGCAAGAACAGTTGTAATATATGTCATTAAAATAAATGGTATGAAAACAATAAACCATGAAATAATTCCTAATCCTGCTTGACATAATAAATTTAATGCGACTGTAAAAATAATCATAACAATAAATTTTAAAAATGCTGTATTTGTATCACCTCTAAAAATATCAATTATAATTTGAGTTATTGAAAAAGCTAAATATAATATTGCTGGCGGACAAATATATTCAACAAGCATGTTAATTCGATTAATTTATATTTCCTTCTTTTAATTATTTATAATATAATATACAACTATAAAAATAAAAATAATAGAATAATATTTTTATTCTTTTATTTTTTTTATTTATTTATATTTTGATTTTATTTTATTTGTGTTTCATAAATATCGGTTTCTTATTTTTAAATTTACCGATAATTTCACCAACATCTCCATTTACACACGAATAAATGTCGCCATCTTCTTCATTTGTTGTATAATAAATAACACTCTTAATAACGATTTCATATACTTCTTCTTCTTCTTCCTCTGCTTCTTCCTCTGCTTCTTCCTCTGCTTCTTCCTCTGCTTCTTCCTCTGCTTCTTCCTCTGCTTCTTCTTCTGCTTCTTCTTCTTCCTCTTCTTCTTCTTCCTCTGCTTCTTCTTCTTCTTCCTCTGCTTCTTCTTCTGCTTCTTCCTCTGCTTCTTCCTCTGCTTCTTCCTCTGCTTCTTCCTCCGCTTCTTCCTCTGCTTCTTCCTCCGCTTCTTCCTCTGCTTCTTCCTCCGCTTCTTCTTCTGCTTCTTCCTCCGCTTCTTCTTCTGCTTCTTCCTCTGCTTCTTCATCTGCTTCTTCCTCTGCTTCTTCTTCTGCTTCTTCCTCCGCTTCTTCCTCTGCTTCTTCCTCTGCTTCTGCTTCCTCTGCTTCCTCTGCTTCTTCTTCTTCTTCTTCTTCTTCTTCTTCTTCTTCTTCTTCTGCTTCTTCCTCTGATTCTGATTCTGATTCTGATTCTGATTCTTCTGCTTCTGATTCTTCTGCTTCTGATTCTTCTGCTTCTGATTCTTCTGATTCTGATTCATTTTTTTCATCCGCATTATTGACTTCTGTATCGCTATCATCTTCGCTTGATGATACCTTTTTATTAAGATTGCTTGTTTTTACAAAATCGCTTGAAAAAAAAGAAGGGGGTGATGGTGATGAAATTTCATTAATTTTCAATTGAATCGGTTGTTCATGTTCGGGGGGGAGCTGTTGTTGTTCTAAATTCTCAAGTTGAGAAATTAATTCTTGATTTCTAATATAAAGTTCTCGAACAAATGGTATTTGCAGTACAGCATCGTGAGTTGATTTATATAATTCATAATCTTTAAATGCATCAAATGATTTTTGAATATTATTTTGAATTGAGTTTGTTACATCATTTAAAATAGAAGAAATATCAAAATTAATTCCGTGAACATTTATAATTTTATTTTCATTTTTTTTATCGTTGTCATTTTTATTATTCATTATTTTTCGTGTTGAATCACAGATATATTCAATATAAATGTTTGTTTAATATGATTTAAAAAATATTTTAATTATAACATATATACAAAAATGGATTCCGAAAATAAAGACCACCAAGACCACCAAGAACAACAAGATGTTCTGAAAGAAAAAATGGAGATGAGACGTAAACAACAAGTTCATTTTATTATGACTCAAACCAATTATGATGAAAATGAAGCAACTGAAAAATTAAAAACATATAACAATGATGTCATGAAAGTTGTAAGTGAATATTTAGGTATAAGTCCAAAAGAAGATGAACATATAAATAAAACAAAAAATCAAAAAGTATATACCGTGATCCGAGAGATTATGGATAAAGGGTCTCGAAATTATCAAATGCAACAAGAAAGAGCAAAAAAAATAGAAGAAATAAAAAAAATGATAGAATATAAAAATAAAAAAAATGACAATAAAGATCCAGATCCAAACCCAAATGAACAAGAATCTCAAAACAAAATAACAAAAGAAAAAATTGATTAAGACAAAAAACAAATAAATTTATTACGATTTATAATAAATTTATTTTTAATTATTATTTAACACCAAAAACTTCATTGATAATATTTGCTTTTATATTTTTATTTACCTTACCTTTTAATTGAATATTATTGTTTTGAATAATTTTATTTCCAACTAAAAAATCATTATTGTCTTCATATAGCTCTGGCAATATATGAGTTAAAGGTTTATTTACAACACACATAAGTTGTTCACATTGAAACAATTTTCGATATTCAATAATTGTTAGATTTCCATAAAATTTATTTAATAAATAATAAGGACTTGCTGCCGGTTTAATACTTTTTTTATAGTTATATAAAGGTCCGTATAAAGAATTCAGCATATAATAACGTTCAAATTTAATTGATGTGTCAATATTTTCATTCATTAAATACGCAACAGCACATTCTGGATGACAAAAGCACCCATAGACATTATAACCGTCTTTTGTCATTGATTTAGGTATGTAAATAGGAGGTGTATCAAATTCACACGTGTCCCAAAAACACGAAGATCGATGCATTCCTACTCCTACTGTTTGTAAAATATCGCTTTTATTAAAATTCAATTTCAATTGTGATATTTTTTTCCAAATGTCTTTCATATGAACGTTATCTGTTTCTGTTTTTTCAGAAAAAATATCTATACTATTACTCATATACGCTGATGTTGTACTTTTGTTTAAAGCATATGTTGTGGGATCATATTGTGTATTTGTAGCAGTTTGATTTTTATTACAACATTCATCTTCTGATAGTTTATTTTTATTAGTTTTGGTTTGATCATTATCAAGAATATTATTACCAACCAATGAGTGTTTGGGAGAATTTGATTCAGATGATGAACCGTTTGAATCTGTAGAATCATTGGATTCATTATCGTTCAAAACCTCACATCCAAATACAGCGAATTTGTCATTATAACATAATATTTCTTCTCTATCTATACATTTTTTCATATTTTTGCTTGTATTTATAATTACAGAATTATTATTATTATTATTATTGTTATTATTATTATTATTATTATTATTATCTATTTTATTCGAGTTCAACTGGTTTGTTGTTTTTAAATCAGATATTGTACATTTTAAGTGTAGTATAATATTTGGAACTTCGGGAGTATTGATATTTTGAACATGATTATCTTTAATTATTTTTCCACCCCTTGGTTTTCTTCCTCTTTTTTTATGAACGATAATCGTTTGTTCTATTTCAGAATCATTACAACATTGGTTTTGTATTTCATTTTTATCAACTATATAATTTGCATCTTTTGCACCCTTTGCACCCTTTGAAACTTTTTCAACTTTTTCAACTTTTGCAACCTTTGCAACTTTTGCAACCTTTTCAACTTTTGCAACTTTTGCAACTTTTTCAACCTTTTCAACCTTTTCAACCTTTTCAACCTTTTCAACTTTTGCAATTTTTGCAACCTTTGCAACCTTTGCAACCTTTTCAACTTTTTCAACTTTTTCAACCTTTTCAACCTTTACAGATATATTTACGACATTTTCGGATTGATCGTTGTCATTAATCGGAACTATAATTTTCTTTTTTCTACCTCTTTTTTTTTTCTCAATAATAACATTATTTGCAGTTGGGTCTTTATCTTTATTATCATTCTCTTGCATTTTAATTCTTTATAATATATAACTTTTTGGTTTAAATTGTTTTAATATATTTTATAAAAAAAGAAATAAAAAGGTTAAAACCATAGAGAATTCACATAATATATAATGTGTGTATATTACTTCGGTGCATTTAATAAATTATATTTAAAAATAATATAGAGAAAAATCAATATATTAAAACATTAAAGAAGACAAAGAATAAAAAACATGTCAAGAGCGATTGGAATTGATTTGGGAACGACGTATTCGTGCGTTGGTGTATGGCAAAATGAAAGAGTCGAGATTATTGCGAATGATCAAGGAAACCGAACAACGCCTTCTTATGTGGCTTTCACAGAAAGTGAGCGTCTTATCGGAGATGCCGCAAAAAATCAGGTGTCAATGAATCCGGAAAATACGGTATTCGATGTAAAACGTCTTATTGGCAGGAAAATTGATGATGCAAGCATTCAAAGCGATATGAAACATTGGTCGTTCAAGGTTGTCGGAAAGGATGGCGGCAAACCACACGTTCAGGTGGATTTTAAGGGAGAGCAAAAGACATTTTCACCTGAAGAGATTTCCGCAATGGTCCTCGTAAAAATGAAGGAAATTGCTGAAAGCTATTTGGGTTCAACTGTGACAGATGCGGTTATTACAGTTCCGGCATATTTTAATGACGGGCAGCGCCAGGCAACAAAAGATGCGGGTTCAATTGCTGGATTGAATGTGTTGCGAATCATTAATGAGCCAACTGCTGCTGCAATTGCGTATGGCCTTGATAAAAAGGGAATGGGTGAGAGTAATATTTTGATTTTTGATTTGGGAGGCGGCACTTTTGATGTATCTCTATTGACAATTGACGACGGTATTTTTGAGGTCAAGGCGACGGCGGGAGATACACATTTGGGTGGAGAGGATTTTGATAACCGCCTTGTCAGCTGGTGCGTTCAAGAATTCAAGCGCAAAACCAAGAAGGACCCAACTGGAAATAATCGCGCACTCAGACGATTGAGAACGGCGTGCGAGCGCGCTAAACGAACTCTTTCTGCATCTACCGAAACGACGATCGAGGTGGATTCATTGTTTGACGGGACCGATTTTATGACTAAAATTACCCGAGCAAAATTTGAAGAACTCTGCATGGATTTGTTCCGTCAAACGATTGATCCAGTGGACCGAGTACTAAGAGATTCTAAAATGTCAAAAAGCAGCATTAATGAAATTGTACTTGTTGGCGGTTCAACGCGCATTCCAAAGGTGTGCAGTTTGCTAATGGAATATTTTAATGGAAAAGAGCTAAATCGTTCAATTAATCCAGATGAAGCGGTTGCATACGGAGCTGCAGTGCAAGCAGCTATTTTGACCGGTAGCCAATCGAAAATCACCCAGGATATTTTGTTGCTCGACGTTGCACCACTCTCGCTTGGAATTGAAACAGCGGGTGGTGTAATGACAAAATTGATTGAGCGCAATTCCACAATTCCCTGTAAGAAGAGTCAAACATTTTCAACGTATGCTGACAATCAGCCGGGCGTACTCATTCAAGTATTTGAGGGTGAGCGCCAACTAACAAAAGATAATAATATTCTGGGCAAATTTCAACTGGACGGCATTCCGCCAGCACCGCGCGGGACTCCGCAAATTGAGGTTACGTTTGACATGGATGCAAATGGCGTGCTCAATGTTAATGCAGTGGACAAGGCGGGTGGAAAATCAAATAAGATCACAATTACGAATGATAAGGGTCGCTTGTCAAAAGACGATATTGAGCGGATGGTTAACGAAGCGGAGCGGTTCAAAGATGAAGATGCTAAACACAAGAAAAAAATTGACGCTAGAAACGGGTTTGAGAATTATGTTTATTCGGTAAAGAGTTCGACATCTGAACCTGGAGTCAAAGACAAGTTGTCAGACGGGGATCGGTCGACGATTGAAGATGCATGCAAATCTGCGCTCGAGTGGCTTGAGACAGAGGGGTCTGAAAAGGAGGCAGAACAATATGAAGCGGAGCAAAAGAAGCTGGAAAATACTGTTTCTCCAATTATTTCCAAATTGTATGGCGGCGCCGATGGCTCAATGCCAGTGCCTCAAATGCCTTCACAACAAGAGAAACAGCAAGCAAGTTCTGGTCCCAATATTGAAGAAGTCGATTAAGTATTAAAATTACAAATTTAGAGAAGTGGTTTACACAATATAAAAAAATGACATATATGATAAACCCGCGCCTAAAACCACACCGAGTATAGTCCCCACTAAAAGTTGCATCGGTGTATGATAATTACAGATTATACAATAAATCATTTGATAAATGTATTTGATAACAGTCGCAATAATTAAAAGGTAGATATAAGTATTGTCAATAAGTTTACTATTTTTTGTTTTTATAAAAAATAAATATAATA